>PVBE010418104.1_pt1 | contig 19905 bp, 38 predicted proteins | sample 1631181 | NCBI WGS metagenome assembly PVBE01 (sample SAMN08397723, study PRJNA350692) | Marine metagenome, whole genome shotgun sequencing project. | isolation source: water | place: Pacific Ocean | collected 2012-04 | reverse complement strand
GGAGAAGTGATCTTTAACTTCGAGTCCGCCGATTGGATGGACGAAGGAAAATGTCGGGACTTAGAGACCGATGTTTTTTACGCAGAAAAAGGTCGCCAATCAGCAAACATGGCTAAGGCCATTTGTAGTGGATGCCCAGTTCGAGAGAAATGCTTGGACTATGCAATCCGCAACTTTGAAACGCACGGGATTTGGGGCGGACATACCGCATCCGAACGTCGCGAACTTCGCAGGGAATGGGAAGAAACAGTTTTATCAGGAGTTGACAAGTAATCTCCTTTCTGCTATACTCAGCAGTAGGAGAGGAGGAAGCATGTATGCATTTCTAAGCGAGGACACAAAGTTCTCAAAAGATGAGATACGTTGGGCAGTAGAACAATGTATTCGCCAAGGCGAAGGAGCAGATGCTGTTCTCCCCTTCCTTGAAGGATGGGAATATGCTCGTCAGAACTTCAACACACTCGAAAAGGGTGGACGACTTTCTGACGAAATCTCGTACCTTGCAATGATTGTGACTGATGGAAGGCACACAATGTCTAACCCATATCGCTATACGCCAGTCATCTTTGCCAATGGAAATACTGGAACGAATCCTGATTCCATTCCACGAACACATTACTTGCTGTGTCAATCAGGACTGATTACACAGGATTTGAATAGTTTCGTGGTCGAATGGCTGAAGATTCATCCTTTAGAGGATGGCAATGGGCGAGTAGCGAACATTATCCTCAATCGTTTGAGCGAAGGAGAGCAGTTCATCTACGACAACCCGAAAGAAGAAGGTTGGATTGACAGAGCAAGTTGAACCTGCTACTATTACTAATGGAATTCCCCCCATAAGGAATCCCCAAATCCCTAGAAGAAGGACTGTTCTCTGTGACAGTCCTTTTTCTTTTACACTTATGAAAAAAATACCTACTGTCTATTGGGCAGAATCCGATGAACCAAAAAGTTTTTACTTTCGACAGATTCATCGCAAAATCTCAGATGCAATCCAGATTTGGTGGCTTGATGTCCAACCGCCCCGTGCAATCTGCTTTGATTGCGGGACTAAAGGGGCAACTACCAAGTTTTACAGTCTGGTTGCAGGCCGAGTGAAGGGCAAATGGTTCACAGGATTGGGGACTTGTTTGTCTTGTGCTGGATTTGACAATACTTCTACTATCTGATATACTTAGTAGTGACAACTAAATAAGAAAGGCTAGTTCATGATTATGACAACAAGAACTGGCTCTTGCATAGAAATTTGGCATCGTCTCGAAGGGGACGAAGCAGGAGATATCGCTTGCTTTTCGCAAGTAGATGAACTCGAAACCCCTAAATGGGCGATGGGTTACTCCTACGAAATACCTTTTAGTGATTTGCGTGAGGATGAACCTCACAAAGATTGCTTCAGGGTGAACAATCGTGTGAGTGGAGAAGATTGGGAATACCCAGTTCAATTCGATTCACGCAGTCTTTCAGTAGGCGATATTGTTCGTGTCGAAATTCCAGAGGAACAGGGAGAATTCATCACTTGGGCAGTAAATCGCTCAGGTTTTGCAACTGTTGCTGATGAAAAGTTTTATGCAGGCGCTCAGGGCTTAGGCTAAAACTTTAAGAAACCCCCCGTTTTTCGGGGGGTTTTCTTTTTGTACGATCGCGATTGAGCAAATTTCCCCCAAGAAGCCCCGACTACAACGGGGCGTTTTGACCCTGCACGCGAAAAAACCCCCCATCTCTGGGGGGCTTGGACTTTAGTTGCCCAGTTTTCAGTCTCTGTGAGCGTCAAGTAGCATGTCTTGCCACATCAACTCTGAGTATGCCTCTTCTTCGCTGATGTCGTTTAGCAACGCTACTGCTTTAGTTGTTGCTTCATCGACTGCGAAGTGCCACCTATCCCAGCGACCTTCGTAGGAGAATTTGGCTTCTTTGATGAAGACGTATCCTTCTTGGTCTATTGCGTAGCCCTCTAGGAACATCCACCTGTTGCCATTCTCTCTAGTGCCTGTGTCTCCATCTTTTGCAATGGAGATTTTTGCACCTTCCAGCATGTCTGTGTTTGTGTAGTCCATATGTTCACCTCCTTCGTTTCCTTGTTGTAGACATCTTCGCATAAGTGCAAGTCGTTGTCAAGTCGAGTGCAAATAAATTTTCAAGTCATCAAAATAATCTTCGAGCAAAACTTGACACAAGTATTCGACCTATGCCATAATAGAGACATGAACAAAACAACAAAGGAGAACGTAGAGTTTTTACTCTCTCTCGCAACTATGGGAGTTTCAGTTCCTACGCTTAGAGCATCAAGAGCAACTTGGGCAATAGCGAAAGAACGTAAGGCTCGCAAAGCGCAAATAGCGTGGGTAGAAGCAGAACGAGTAAGACGCTACGCAGAGATAGGAGTTACTTTCAGACACATAGATGACTGATCGTAAACGCTAGAAGAAATCCCTTCGAGAGAGGGGGTTTTTTCGCGTCTAGGGTGATTGCCATTTCTTGCGTAGTTTGCGAGCAACCTGATGAGGATCTGCCTTCTCAGTAAACAGGTGAAGCGTCAACGCACCCCAAATAACACTCAGAACTCCACGACCTAAAGGAGTATGCGTAAGTTTCTTGAATGCAACAGTCATAGTTTGATGGCCAGTTCTCCACGCCCAGATATCCCAAAGAATTACCCAGAGCGTCATACCCAACCATCCAAAGCGACCTTCATCATCCATAGTTTTAGTATGACACAAGTCAGTTAGTCCCGATTGCAACGGGGCGATCTGACCCCAGACGCGAAAAACCCTCCCATTTCTGGGAGAGTTTCTCTCTGGTTCAGATTACGAACTGATCAATATGACTCTGACACATTACGTTTTTCTGATTGTTTAAACTTGTGTTTGAGCACTTCACCCCGAAATTCTCACCACAAATGTTAAACTTTTGGATAGTTTTTTCATTGCTGAGAAATGGGTTGACGTAACCTTCGACAAGTTTTGTTCTTGCCTTGTAGTCAATCTCTAGTATCATTCGCTCACCTCCTTTTCCTTGTTGAATACATCTTTGCATACATTCAAGTCATTGTCAAGTCGAGCGACATATTTCTTTCGTGGACTTGAGACCCAATTCTGTTGCCACGTTTGGGTAAACGCCGAGTCTGAGTCAGGATGGACACTAGGGCTTAGATGCGCCCTTCGTATCGCCAGTTGTCGTCTGTTGTATCGACATCGACATCGCATCCATACAGATGCTCTAGTTCGATCTCTAATAGACGATACCCAAACGATGTGTGTTCGTACTCATCGTTTAGATAATCAACTAGATGTTCGTTGTTCATCCTCACCTCCTTACTTCCTTGTTTGGGAGGAAACTGATTTTCCTCGTTACAGACATCATTGCATACTTGGATACTTGTTGTCAAGTTGGAGACTAGAAAAAATATCTGTACTCGACTTGACAACAGATACCGACTTGGACTAAATTGTGGGTACAAGGAAAAGGAGGTGAAAATGACAAACTTTAAAGTCGTACTAGACATAGAAGCAGACGAAGCACAATGGGCTTCAGAGCGCAACTATGATCTAGGAGATTTGTGGGACGGAGCAGTCAAGGCAGATTTGATGAGTCACATTGAAGCATCAATCCAATTGGCTTACCCAGAGTCCGCAATCTCAATCCACGAGATCAGCGTCGAGGAAAATCTCGACCTAGTATCCGAAGGGTACTTCGTCTGATCTAGTGAGTCCCCCAGAGCAATCTGGGGGATTTTGCGCGTCTTGGCTTCGATTTGCGTGCCGAAATTCTCTGGGACAATTTGGCGGGTTTTTTGTGTGTGGGGTCAGTTCGCCCCGATAGGTACGGGGCTTTCTGGGTTTACGTGCGGAAAACTACACGGCCGACTCAGCGTTTACCCAGTCGGGCCCAGTTGGGGTGTCGAAAACAGGGCGTGTTTTCCAAAGTTGTTTTTGTTCTGGCGGGAACGAACACCTGAGAACCCTCGACTTGTTTGATGACTTGGCTCCGACTTGACAGGTGACTACTGCATGTAGTAGGTTGGCGCTTGCGCCCCCAAAAGGCGTAGCACTTTGAAAACTGAATAGAAAGGAGGTGAGAAAGATGGATCATATTTATCTTTGCAATGGTCGTAAAGTGACCGTTGGTGAAACCATTAAAGCGGGTTATCGAGGTTATATAACCTTGTTAAGCGTGGATCAAGGCACCAGTACTGAGGTTCATTCTTGTGGTTGTGGTACGGCTAGTCCGCATCATCCGCAAGGAGAAGCAGGAGATTATTGGGGTCATTGGGACGGTGAACTTGATGGTGGGTTCCTAAATGGTTCCCGTATCGGTTAATCTAATCACTACGGAAGGGGAGGCGAAAGCCTCCTCTTTTTTTGTGTCTCCACCCTGTTAGTCCCGACTACTTCGGGGCTTTCTGGGAGAAAAAACTCAACTGCATAAGACATGCGGGCAAAACTCTCCGTGTTGAAAAGCGAATCGGCACGCAAATCTGTCAACCTCAGCATGAAAAAAAATAAAAAAAATAACGGCAGGAGTGGAGGGCGAACATGCGTTCGGTAAAAAAATGTTCGCTACGATTTGACAACTGATTACTATATATAGTAGACTACGGATAACAACTTAATAAGGGAGATGTATTCATGGCATTGTCACGAAAACATTATGAAGCCCTTGCTGAAGTGTTGGGAAAGTCGGGAGTTTCGCCCAGCGAAACCCTAGCCCTCAACCTCAGCGAATGGCTACGGGAAGATAATCCTCGATTTGATGAGGCAAGATTTTTCCAAGCGGTTACAAACTGCTCATAAAAACTGGAGGGGGCTTTCGAGCCTCCTCTTTTTTTGTGCCCGTACTCTATTTGTGCCCGTACTCTAATAGCCCCGATTATGCCGGGGCGACTTGACCTTCCGCACGCAAAAAAGCCAGAACAAAAACAACTTCGGCACGCAAAAAAACCCGCCCATCTCTGAGCGGGTTCTTTCTTTTTGTTTTTATCGGCAATAATGACAAAAGATGCCATCTTCGTATTTTTCGCCACCGTAACAGTTATCGCCTAGATATCGACATAAGTCTTTACCTTTAACGTATTCGTTGCATACGGTATTGCCACATTCATCACATTTAATGTAATGAGTGTTTAGATTTTGTCTATAAACCTGACTAGCGGGTTCATAGTAGTTAGCGTGAATCATTCTCACCTCCTTTTCCTTGTACTGGTAAGTATAGCAGATAGGAGTGACACTAGTCCAGTCGAGTGGTGAAAAAAATATCTGTACCCAACTTGACAACTAACTACTGCATATAGTAGACTAAGGATACAACTAAATAAAGGAGCGTTCCTATGAACCAAACTTTGGAAGTTGTACCTGCCTACGGGAGAGACTACAAGTCTCAAGCGGAAGTAAAAGCAGACTGGGAAGCCAATATGGACTTCAAAATAGTTGCTTCTTACACGGAGACGCTAGCGCCTCCGATGTTTGAATACGGTAGGTACATCAACAAACAGGATGCTGACCGTGAACTCAATATGAGAGTCCTCGTCAGATACGCCAAACTCGCAGAATTGCACGGGTACACGAAAGTGATGGCGGTAACCTCATAAACCTAATCCCCTCGGTGGCTCACCTCCGCTGAGGGGATTTTTTTTATTCCCTAGTTAGCCCCGATAGCAACGGGGCGACTTGACCTTCCGTAAAAACGGGACTCGCTGGGTAAAAAAAAAGAAAAAACGGCAGGCAAATCTAAAAAGCCAGACTGCACTCGGCACGCAAATCTTTTTCGATAATAACGGTTATTATCATCGAACATACGTTCTACGAACACTTGTTCGGTATCGAATCGAACACTTGTTCGGTATTAAATAAAACTAAAATAAATCTGTTCTCGACTTGACACGGTGCTACTACCTATAGTAGACTACCTACTGTAGGCAATAAGGCTTACCGTAACAAGGGAACTATATGAACTTAAAACCTAATCCACGAGTCACTCGACACTCACAAGATCAAGCGATGAACCGCGGTGGTTGTCACAGTAGAGGTCATGCCGATCAATGGATACTTGATCAGTATCGGACTGCGAAGATTACATACAAATCGAAACTACATCCGACACAAATAAAGATACAGAATGATGACATGGTGTTGGTCTACGACTACATAGACCACGTTATTATTACGGTCTTTATCAGCGGACACGTTAAGAACTAACTGTCACACCCTGATAGTAGAATAGGAACTATTATGAAAAACCATTTTGATTACAGCAAAGCAATGAGAAAAGCGAGTCGTGAATCGCAGGTGCAAGCCTTGCGTGAAGGTCGCAAAAATCGTGCAGTTGTTTTCGTAGACAGAAAGAAGCAAGCGAATAAAAATGCTTGCCGAAAGAAGTTTACGATTTGACAGGTAGCACACTATGTGCTATACTTAACACTAACAGTAAAGAGGAGATAAATTGAATACTGTAACTACACCTACGACCGAGATTGGTGCGGTCAAAAAAATAGGAGAGGCTATCGTCACCGATAATCTAGATAGGATTATCCAAGACGTTGCAGATGCCAAGCAAGACTTGGAGAAAGCAAAAGAAGCCTTTGCTATGGCAGAAGCAACATTCCTAGCAACAGGAATTGGCGAAGCCAATCTCAGTGACGGTCGTAAAGTGACCGTTGTTCAATCAACAGTCAGGAACATAGATCCTGACATCGTTAAAGAGAATGTTGGTCGTGGAGTGTGGCAACGCATCACATCAGCAGTCGTTAATACTAAAGCGTTCGACCTCGAAGTTGAAGGTGGGCGTATCGATCAAGAAGTCGTGGACTTGGCAGTAACTGTCAAAGACCGCAAACCTTCGGTTCGAGTCAAATAAGACCGTGTTGGGGAGGGAGGTTAATTCCTTGTCCTCCTTCCCTGACACTTCCACTTTTTAAGCAACAGAAAGGAAACTTGAATGCCTAGGACAATAACAGTAATGATAAAAGATGACTTTGATCCGACTTTAGGAGCAGACGTTATCGAGGCAGTCGAAGATTTCGAGCAACTACTTCAGGTGGAGTTCGAGGAAGTTTAGGCAAAAAAATATTTGCACCCAACTTGACAACTGTCTACTACATATGATAGACTATCTACTATACCCAATACAAGGAGATACTGAATGCATGAAATAAGCACAACGACTTTGAAATACGTCATCGAAGTCCTAGAAGATTATCGGATTATCACCGATGACCTGCGTCAAGAGGGCGAGGAATACACCGCCATAGACAGGACGATAGACGAACTAAAAGAAAGTCTAGAATGGACAAGAAGCGGAATGGCATACAGACGGGCGAAAGTCTAGTGTGATATCGGGAGGCGAAAGCCTCCCATTCCACTTTTTATAACGAAAGGAGAGGGCTTAATGCCTAATCAATACAAAATAACAATGATTGTTCAACAAACAGATGAACAGGAAGATTTTTATGGTTCACCTCATAAGTGGAGCATGGATGAATGGTGTCCGTCTGACTTGGGGAGTATGTGCCAAGTTGATGTTGACAACATGGACTTCGATAGTGACTTGTCAACCGATGATGATCTAATAGAAGCATAAGTTGGGGGGCGAAAGCCTCCCATTCCACTTTAAGACTATTTAACGAAGGAGATTAAATGTCAAGAGTAATAACAATAACAATACCTAATGAGTGGTCGGCTATAAAAGCAGTAGACCAAATCATTGACGAGTTTCATAGCGAACTCGGACATCTATGCAATGGCGCAGATGAATGGACAGACATAGAGGAGGACTAGTGCCTGACAAACATTTAGAACAGTTCGTTATTGAGGAAACTGATAGCGATGAAGAAGCGCAAGATTTGCGTGATGGTAGCGACTACCAAAAATTTACAGAGGTGGACTGATGTCTGAATACTACACAGTAAAAGTGCAAGGTACTACACGTACTACCGAAAGCAGAAATTTTGATGCTGAGTACGATGTACCTTACACGGTTAAACCTGAAGACCTATTGGACTACATAAAAGAACAAGTGGAGGCAGAGGATTTGCGTCTTGAAAGAGACAGTTATGCGTTGTCTCCATCTGCGTCTTTTGAAAGTTCATTTTACGGTATCGAGTCGGATGACCATGAGTCTTACGAGCAAATCTATTGGGAAGAAGGCGATGATTTGATGGTCGATGGCGAGTATCTAGAGAAGGTAGAGGGCTAATGATAGACCAAACATACTTAATCAAAGAAAACCGAAGGGTTGACCTTCGGCAAGCAGACGAAGGATGGCGGTTTGACGTGCAGGAACTAGTAGACGGCAAATGGGAAACCATGTCCGATGCTTCTTACTGCACACAATTGCCAGTAGACATTGACTTTGCAACCACGCAAAAGGCTTTGCATTGGATTATGGATGAAACCTTTGGCATTAATGACGTAAAGAAAATATGCAAAGAACTGTCATGGCTAAGTCCTGAATGGTTCAAAGAGCCTGAACTACAAAGGTTCTGATGGTTTTGGGGGGCGAAAGCCTCCCATTCCGCTTTTAGAAGGGCTTGTGTCCTTCTCTTTTACTTGCTATAATAGACAGTACGGAGGTATTAATGAAATACAGCACAGATTTAGCCGAACGGCTATACGGAGAAACACCTGACCAGCAAGCAGGTTCAACAGATGAACTTGGATGGTTCGGCTTGTTTCTCGAAGAGAAAACGATACTTACTGAGGATTCTCAGGGGTTTGTTGACGCTGAACACTTCGACACCGAAGAAAAAGTTCAAGAAGTATGGGAAACCTTAGTCTTGTCAACAGAAGTTTAATCAACTACTATAAACAACAGCATCGGAGGAAATAAGATGTCAAATACAGAAGAAATAACCAGCGTTGAGGAACTAATAGACCAATTCGTAGGTAAGAAAGCAAAGTACACCACGCAAGAGGGCTTCAATATCGAAGTAACTATCCAAATGATTAAGCGTCATTTCGGTAGAATAGATATGGAAGTTGTACCTGTTCATGGTACAGGTGCTAAATGGGTAACTCAAAACAAGTTACAGTTTGCACCATCTATGAACGGACAAGCACCTGCTACTGCAACCGAGTCGGCAGACCTTAACTGGTAATAAAAATCGCCTAACGGTGCGGAATAGCGACCTCTTCGGAGGTCGTTTTTTCGCGTTCCACCTCAGCACATCCAGTTAATGACATGACTCGTTCCCAAAAATCTTCATCGTATCCGCCATCCCAGTAACTCCCGTTCTGGATTTGCGTGCCGTTTTGCGCTCTCATTTCCTGATGTTACCCCAGCGAGTCCCGAAGGAATTCTAACTATCGGGGCTATCTTGCTTCTTTCGGTAAAAGAGTCCCGTATCTATTCTGAAAAACGGGACGGCGTGACCTCTGCCGTGAAAAAGCCCGCACGCAAATCTGAGACGGGTAAAACCTCGCACGCAAATCTAAAAACATACGATCGCGATCGTGCGATTTAATGGTTGGCATTAAATAAAAATGAAAACGAACACTTGTTCGATTGTCACACCCCAGTGGTAAACTTCTGGCAAGTTAAAAGATATTAAATAGTTTTATCTTAAACTTGACAGCGGTACCCTATCTGTGATAGACTACTGTTAACAGCAATAAGAAGGAGATATAAATGCACGAAGTAAGCACAGCGACGTTGAAATACGTCATCGAAGTCCTAGAAGCACATCGGACTATTACCGATGCTATGGGTCTTCGTCAAGAGGGTGAGGAATACACCGCCATAGATGAAACGATAGACGAACTAACAACAACATTAGAAATTTAATACCCACATGGGGGGCGAAAGCCTCCCATCCACTTTTACTAACAGCAATAAGAAGGAGATATAAATGAATATAGGCGACCGTATACGACTCATCTCAACAGATGATCCATACACGAAACTTAAAACAGGTGATGAAGGAACAGTTAGACGCGTGACTGAAGATTCAGTTGGTGTTAATTGGGACTCAGGATCAAGTCTTAGCCTAATCTTCGGTGAAGATTCTTGGACTACGATATGAGCGACACCTCCACCGAACTAGATATTTGTCTGTGTTGTTTCGAGCCATCAGAATGGTGGTATGCAGAAATGCCTGACATTTGTTATGACTGTTACAAAAGCGGAAGGTACGTTGACTGATCTACGATTTGACAACTACCTACAACATATGATAGACTACTTACTACAACTAATAAGGGAGATATACTAATGGGTAATAGAGGAAACATACAAATAGACCAGCCAATGACACCACAGTGTCCTGTGTTCTTATACACACATTGGCGTGGCGATCAGGTAAACGAGATCCTTGCCAAGGCAATAACCAAAGCAGGTGGGCGTTGTTCTGATCCATCATATTTCACACGCATCGTCTTTCAGGAGATGATCGGTGATGACAAGTCAACAGAAAGTTTCGGCATCAGTGTCGGAATGCCTGATGACAACGAGTACCCAATACCACGAGTATTTTGGGACAACATGCACCTTCAAATCGAACTCGATGGCAAGGTGACTCACGGTAGAGACTGGATCGAAAGATTCCTTCCTGTCGAAGCCGCATAATGTGGGAGAAATCCCACTTGACTTGACACAAGTGTGCAAGTCTGCTAAACTACATACATAGGGCAAACACCCTATTAACCTAACCTAAAATATCCGAAGGAGATAAACTAATGGATGAAAATACTAATCTGCCACAATGCTGGCAGGACTTCAGTGCAGTCATTGAAGCAGGAATCGACAGAGTAATTCTGTACGGTCCCCCCGGCACAGGTAAAACCTTTGCTGGATTAAACATAGGTGACACAGATTCAGGCGCATGGCGTTTGGTCTGCACCGAAGACATGACAAACTTCGACGTAACTGGAGGATTCCTACCGGGATCTGACGGTTCTTTCGATTGGCATGACGGCTCCGCAATTAAAGCGTGGAGAGGAAATGGAATCACAGGCGGTCGTCTCGTTGTTGACGAGATTGACAAAGCAGGTGGTGACGTGTTCGCAACCTTGTTGGCTATGACAGATACTGTCGAGTCAGCCAAGTGGGAGAACCCAGCCAACGGTCGAATTGAAACTCCCAAAGAGGGTTTCAGTGTCATCATGACTACCAATATCGAAAACATGGAAGAACTACCTTCTGCTTTGAAGGACAGGTTCCCATGTGCTATTCGTATCAACGAACCACATCCTGATGCATTGACACAGTTGCCTAGCAACATTCGTGAATATGCACGCAAGATGGCAGACGCAGGTGATCGCAGGATCAGTCTCCGTCAGTTCTATGCCTATGGCAAGTTGGAGAAGTTGCACGGAAAAGAACGTGCCGCGAATCTGATCTTTGGTGACAAAGCCGAAGCATTCCTAGATGCAGTTGCGGTCGATACAGTACGATGACAACCATATTAGAAATGCACAATAAGGATCTCCGTCCTATGCCTGAACTAATCAGGCGTAAGGATGGGGCGAACGACAATCCACACGAATGGGAAGTCGAGCCATGTGCCGCGGAAAGAGGTGTGCCACACACAGTTCTTCTCCACAGCAAGATGGTTGTTCCAGTTCAAAACTTTGAACTAGATCGTGTCATACGTGCCCACGAAATGATGCACGCCAAAGTAAGTCCGGGAAATAGACAGCCTTGGACTGACCGAGGAATCGCAACAGATCGTGCATTAGTCGTAGCAGAAGAAGCGAGGGTTAATTACCTCATTGCAAAAGCAGGCTTTGATCTTGCTCATCTCGAAGATGGGACAGAACTAAACGCAGGCGAACGCATTTCAGAACGCAACGACTGGGCAGAAGCAGTTTATTACACAGGTGCAGTCTCAGGATGTGGAGGTATGAATCAATACCTCGTAGGCATCAGGCGACATAAACCACAGTGGGCTAAACGACTTAGGCGTATCCACGAACTAATTCAAAAAGAATTAAGGCGTATAGATCGTGCAGGAGAAAAAGGTCAAGATGCACCTTTGGCTTCTACATACACATCATCAGGACGGAAAGATCCAAGAAACGAATTGGTTTCAGGGTTCTTTCATACTGAGAACATAGCGGAATGGCTTGATCGTCTTGCCGAAACTCCCCAAGAGGAAGAGAAAACTCAACCTGAAGAGGACAAGCAAGAAGAACACGAAGGCGAAAGAGAAACTTCGACTAATCCCAATGGTGGGGTTGGTGCTAATGATGTTGGCGACATGCCAGCACCAATCAGCAAAGAGGATCTTGAAAGTCAGAAACCAATCCGTAACGAAGAGACAGGTTCTTGGGCGCAACTAAACGTCAAAGAACAGAACCTAACTCGTCACGTTCCCGGTGGTCTAGGCAAAAAGCGTATTGCGTCAAACATGGGTCGTAACCCAAGACGTATTGGCAGAATGTTCACAGATCCACAGAAGCGTATCTTTGATCGAAAGATTAAAGGCAATGGCGGAGTGGTACTGATTGACTATTCAGGATCAATGGCTTTGAGCGAGAAAGACGTTCTAGACATGATGGAATCTGCGCCCGGTTGTACCGTTGCTTGTTACACAACTAACGATTACGACACCGATGGGCGACCAAACCTTTGGATATTAGGAGCGAGAGGTCGTATGACCACAGCGATTCCTGAAACTCGTGGAGGAAATGGCGTTGACCATCCAGCATTAGTGTGGGCGATCCAACAAAAGCAGAATCGTAACGCACCAATCGTTTGGGTAACAGACGGTGGAGTGCTTGGACCGGGGCAAGGATACAAAGACCAGTTAGCGATGCAATGCATCAAGACTTGTCTGAAATCTAATGTCCTAATCCGCGACGATGTGGAAGATGCAGTCAAACTATTAAACGAAATTGCAGAACGTAAACCAATCAAGCGTTGGTGGCCATTGTATTTTCGTACAACATACAAACGTCAGACAGGAAAGTTATTAGTCTGATAGAGAACGTGCGGTGGGATCGGTTGTTATCTCCTTCTCGTTTTCACCCCACGCAGGAGACAGGGAGGGGGGCTTCGGCTCCTCCCCTGATCTCCGCTTTCCACTTACATATCTAAAGAAGGGAATATACTAATGAGTGATATGGAAAATGAAGTAAATTGGGATGACGAACTAATAAACCTTAACGACGAAGAAAGCGTTGAGGAAATCAAGTTCGACATGATAGCCAGCGGAATCTACGACCTGATTCAAGAATGGGGCAGTACAAAGGTGTATGCACAACCACCTTCAATGCCCGACGAAGAAGGTCAAGTAGGAATGAAAGTCTCAGAAGAAGACTTTGAAGGAAGCGTTAGAACAAGCCTCGGTGATCTAGCATCAGTACCTTTAATGGGATTGATGGCAGACATCATCCGACAGTTGTTTATCGAAGGCGGCGGAGTGGTCGAACTAGACCCCGAAACCATACAGGCACATAGACACAGGCTTACAGAAACAGTCCTTGCAATAATGACGGAAGGAATCCTCATATCTCATTCACCCGAATGGGCAGAGAAATTCGATGAAGCGTCTAAAGGCTTGCGGGATTAATTAACTTTAATACGACAATAGCCACAGAACTCGGAAGCACCGTGAAACTCAGGATCAGTATCCTCACGATGACACGGAAACGGCTTACCACACGGTTCTAAAACAGATTCACCTGTTAGATATTGACGCAATATGTCGATTCGATCAGGTTTAGGAGCAGACGGAGGAGGTACAGGGGGTAAACCTTGTGCCTCCTCTAATGCTTTCCGTATAACAATGCCACACCATTCGTTGATATTAGAACCGATACTGTGAACATGATCCACTAAATCATTACGAACCCTGCCCGGTAAGTTTAAAATGACCTGCACGGTGGCATGATCAGGGTATTTCTTAGCAGGTCTACCGCTAGGCATCTCTCTCCACTAAAGAGATTAAATACTCAGTAACGGTAAGATCGTATTCTTCAGCCCTATCTATCATCTGATTCTTAATGTTTGCCGGAAGCCTTACGGTAAGCGTTGTAGAAGAACCATCTAAAGCACGTTTAGGCGGCCGTCCTGTTTTAGGATGTATCGCTTCGGTAAAGTCATTCATGATTAAAACACTTTACTCTAATCCTATGCTAAAACGTGTACCAAAGTGGTACTTGATTAACTAATTACATGCCTGTAATCTAAACGCATGTAACTAACGGCGATAAATTCTGCACAGTTTTCCTCCTCTCTTCCTGTGCGGTATGAGTCCTCCCCGTCTGTTACTAACGGGGCTATCTTGCTTTACGGTAAGGTAGCCCCGTTTTTTACTCTATTAACGGGACTCGCTTTCCTTTCAAAAAAAACGGGACGGCATCACTACCTGCGGTAACAAAAGAAGCCCCGCAAAAAAGCGTGCGGTGTTAAAAAATCGGGACGGTCTGACCTGTCATAAAAAGCGGGACGGTACTACCTATAGCAAAAAAGGTAAAGGGATTTGCGTGCCAAGATTTGCGTGCCGTTCCTCAGTAACCCGGAGTCGGCCCAGGCTGACCCGGTGGACTATTGAAAACAAGGCTTGTTTTCCAAAAGTGCCTACGGGGTACTTTCTGCTGAAAACGGAAAAAAAATCTGAGAAACTTTTAACATCCAGATGAAATCCAGACCTCTGAGAAAGCCTTCCAAAAACAGGCGCTGTTTTCAAAAGTAATATCGCGTCCCGGACGTTTCGCTCCTTCTTAAAAGAGGCGCTGATTTTAAAAGAACCCCACGGTATCTGGCTCCGCCGTTCTAATACCTGAGAAGGTAGACCGTGCTGTGTTTCTGTTGCTTACGGTAGTTAGTTATTTTTTCTGGTGCTTATAGTAGTTAAACCTCTCTACTACTGTCACCAGTACGGTAATTGCTATAAGCAACAAAGAAGCAAAACCACACAAATAAAAGAACCAAATCATCCTTACCTACCTAAGTCAGATAGAACTATCTACTACAGACAGTTGCCTACAAGAAAACCCACCACACCACCAACCACCCAAAAACCCCAGACCATCACTCACAACAACAACAAAAAACCAAACCACCAAAATTACCGCGTTCGCGCTAATTTTTTTATATTTATTTTGGGTTGTGTGTTGTAGGTCATAGTGTTTGGTGTGTGTAGTAGGTGGGTGTTTTTGTTGTTGTTTGTAGTAGCGGTTGTTGTGTGTGGTAGTTACTTAACGGTGGTTAGCGGAGAAACAAAAAAGTGTTCACCCCTATAGGGTTTGTTCTCTCGGATCGAAAGAAGGGGAGGTTTCGTGGAGAGAAGATGCGCCGATTAGATATCGAAGAGTGTTGGTTCTGGTTCTTTGGGTTCTGGTATTTCGTCTATTCGTTTCTGTATTAGTTCTCCGTAGTCTTTGTGGAGTTCGCATCCCATGTAGTTTCTGCCTAGTGTTTTGGCTACCATCGCTGTTGTTCCTGATCCCATGAATGGGTCTAGGATTATGTCGCCTTGTTCGCTTCCTGCCAAGATGCATGGTTCGATTAGGTCTGCTGGGAATACTGCGAAGTGTGCGCCTTTGTAGGGTTTGGTTGTTACTGTCCATACGGAGCGTTTGTTTCTTTTGTCGTAGTTGTTTGTTTTTAGTCCACCCATTTTGCTTCGACCCGGTGTGTTGTTTAGTTTAGTTATGTCTCTATTACGGTTCGAGTTGTCTTTGGTTACGGTTGGTTCTTTTATCGCTTCGTTATCGTAGTAATACTTCTTGTTCTTGCTTAGGAGGAAGATGTATTCGTGGGCTTTTGTGCATCTATCTTTTACACTTTCGGGCATTGGGTTTGGCTTGTTCCAGATGATGTCTTGCCTTAGGTACCATCCGTCTGCTCTTAATGCAAAAGCGAGCATCCAAGGGATACCTATTAAATCTTTTGGTTTGCATCCTTCTGGGATGATTTTGCTGTGTTTGTGTTCTAGGTGGTGATGTTCTTGGTTGAGGGATTTGCTGGGCCCTTTTCCTGAGTTGGCGTAACTGTCGCCTATGTTTAACCAGAGTGTGCCGTCTTCGGTTAGGCAATCACGTACTTTTGAGAATACTTCTACGAGGTTTTCGATGTATTCTTCGGGTGTTTTCTCTAGTCCTACTTGGTCGGTTTCCCCTCCGTAGTCTCGTAATCCGTAATATGGTGGGGAAGTTACGCACATTCGTGCCTTCTCGCTGAACAGGGGCAAGGTTTCTCGGCAGTCACCAAACAGTATTAAATCTCGACCTAATTCGTTCATTCACTTGTCCCTACTTGGCTTTTCCAAGTTGCGCCATGATCGTTTCGGTAGAAACCTTTACCGTTAAACGACATGCCTATAGGAGAGAATACTTTATTTAAAGTACCTTCGCAAGAGGGACATTCGGTAAGCGCATCATCTTGTATTGATTGCTTGATTTCAAATGTATCTTCGCATTCTGTGCATCTATAATCGTATGTAGGCATTCATTCCCATTTCGGTATGCCGTGCGCGAGAAGCACGAAGCATGAGGGCATAATCAAAAAAGCGAGGTGTATTGCCATAGTTAATCCTTAAAGGTTGTTCGGTTGGTTCTGCCAGTTGGCCATTTGTTCCTAACTGGTTTGTTGTCTTCTTTCCTTTGTTTCATTGTCTTTTTTTGCATCTTCTTGGCGTGTTTCTTCGCCTTGTTAGTATTCTTTTTCATGCTCACTCTTTTCTTGATGCAATGCTTAGTCCTTGAAGAAACTGTTTCCTGAGAAGACGTTTAACAAGATGCCGATAACTAAAGTAATTACTCCTGCTTTTAAAAACCCTGTTGCCAAGGAAGCAATTATCAGCATGTTTCATACTTTAATAAAGTTAAAAGTGTTAGTGGGGGATCACTAGGGAGGTAAACCTTCACTTACGTCTGTATCTATATAGAAAGCAAGTACACCCTTAGGTTTTCTAGCGATCCCCAATGTTCACCGTATCTAAGTAATACGGTTTTTCATACTGATATTCCAACTTATTGAACACGCGTTGTTCGGGTTTCCATCCTGTCATCGGGAAAGAATGCACTGTGTTTCGGTTATCCCATACGGTGAGATCGCCTTGAGTCCATTCATAAAAGCGATGATTCTCATTTAAGTAAACTTCCATCCATTCCATGAACGCCTCAAATGATTCACTTTCGGCTTTAGTTCTACTCCCTGTGTAATAAATACAAGTGTTTCCTGATATCGGATGGGTTCTTAATGCAGGATGTTCTTGCCATGTTCCATCTGGAGGACTTCCTGTTGCGTGGAGAAATGTCGGCACTTCATCTAAGTATGCACGTATATCTGGTGGACAAACTTGGTAAGCATGTTCTAAATCTGCGAAATAAGTATTGCCCTGCCCTTGTTTGGCGGTGAATGTGTGCATGTGCATACTGGTAATTGATGGTGGTTTTTCCCAACACGGCCAGTCGCTATGCCAATTCTCCAAAACGGTGTCTGTATCTGTTCCCTGATGGAGGTTCATTTCCAAAAGTTCGGTGTGGTCTAAGTTCTTTTTCCCTTGGGGGAAACAGTTAGGATCAAATTCGCCTCGAAATAAACCTTTTAGTATGGCTTCATGCTCGGAAACGCTTGGATTCAACTTCCTGAAATGCAAAACTTTATGCCGAATGAGCAGTCCAGCGTAGTAATCGACATCCTCTGAGAGTTCTTTTACCGTGATCTGGCTAAATTCTTTACCAAATTCAATGGTTTTCTCTGCGTGATATACATCTTGTTTCAAAATCAGTCCACTATTTCCAAAAGTTATACGCTGACCAATCCTGATCCGAACTAACGCTCGGAAGTACAGGCTCGACATTAGCGCTGATGACAACTCTGGTATTCCCCATCTGACGATTGGTGTAATGCATCAGGTAAGAAGGGAATAAAATCATCATTCCTGCTACGGGTTGAATACTTCTGACCGTTTCCTGAGAGTTTGCAAAAGGAACGCTGAAAATCAATTCGGCATCCTTACTCGCCGCCGTTGGATAGTACGCCACAGAATAATATTCGTGAGGATTCAAATGATGAGTCGATTTATGTGAATGAGGTTGAACTGACTCTCCCTTACGAAGGATCAATCCCCACATCGCGGCTATGTCATACTCTGATCCCAATATCTCGGATGACTTTGTAGCGATCTGGTTCGCAACTTCTCGCATCAACGGTGAGTCTTTTAATACCAAATCTTCGTAATAGGTGTGATTTTGGTATTCCTCTGAGAAAGTCCCCGGTACTGGTCTGCCTCCAGAATGAACTTCGTGATGAACATCGCTTCCAGATAAATCTATAGTAGTTGTCCAAATATCTACGCTGAGTAGATTGATTCGTTCCATTACACTTCTTCCAGATAAAACTGTCCAGTTTCCAATGCTGATGGTGGAGACTCTTTCAACCACACATTAACGACCATGACTTCCCTTGTTCCCCATCCAGCAGGCTTTGTTTCGTGGATGCGCCTTCCAGCATCGAATACAACGAGCCTGTTGGGTCTGTAAGCGATTCTTTCCCGTCTTTCGGGGGGAGACAGTAGAGCGTTCATATGGGCGGTCTCAAGGGCATCTACGGGATTGCCTTCGATTTTCCCTTCATGTAACTCCAGAAAGCCACCATCGCCAGATTCGGAGAAGCCATACCAGACGCAACCGATTGCTGGAGCATTAAATTGGCGGTTCTTCTCATAAAGAAACGTATCTTCATCGACATGATGCTTTAAAAATTGACCTGCCTCGTATGTCCTGCACCAGTATTCAAATCCTGCCACTTCATCCAACTCGAATGGAAGCATCCCCGGTGAAGACCAAATCGTTTCGATAACGAATTTGCGCCATGTATTCGCTGGTTCCACCCACCATCCATCCCACCACATGTATGGAGCAAAACAATCACATGCCTCATCTTGAAATCCGTTGAGAGTGAATCCGATCTCTTCGGGATTGTGTTCGTCAACGGTGCGCGGGAAGAAGCCTTCATCGGCTTTAAGAGCCTCTACAACTTCGGGATTGGAGATGAAATCATCTAATACTAAAAGCATGTTCACATATCGTTACTTGGGTAAAAACCACTCTTTTCTTTAAATACCCTAGCAACATTAACAGGTTGTCTAGAAGCAATCCTGTCTACAACTTCTTTTAAGACTCTTATCGCTACTTGACTCTGGTCAGGATGTTCGTGCCTTGCCCAACTTCTTCGCATGGAGTCGAGCACTCCTGCGATCTTTTCCAATTCTGGATTAGAAGAAAGCACGCTCCGTATGCACCTCTCTGTCTTCAGGAACGAAATTCATAGCGTTCCAAGTCATACGGCCGACAATACCATCAACAGTAAGAGGATTCTGAGACATTTCCTTATTTCGGTTATAAGCCTTTTGCCATGCTTTGACCTTGCGTTTAGTTCCCCATCCAAATATTCCATCAGCCTTAGCGCCGACTCTTCTTTGTAGCAACTTGACGGCTTCGGAACGTGATCCTCTACGAAGAGTTCCGGGGAAATTCATGTTTGTTTCTGCTGACTTCTTTTTCTTAGGACGCAGTGCTTCAACAAGCGCTGGTTCTTTATCTGGGTTCTCAGCCATTACTAGTCGAGCCACTTCTGGCACTTGCGAAGTTTTAGAAACAACTGATTGACGGAACTCACCCATATCAAAAGTTGGGTCTACCTTTCTGGAAGTCCATTCAGAATGTCCGATCACCCCTGACAGCGGATTGATTCCATACTTATCGCAAAGATAAGCACAGATATCGACACAGGCTTGGTATTGAGGGTGAGGAATATCTTGCCCTAACCCATCATTAATAAGAGATACGCCTACAAGACTGCTATTTGCAGAAATCTTCCCCGGTGTGGTTGCTTTACCTTTGACGGGAATACCTTTAATCATTCCATTTAATACAGAACTGTTTCCTCTTCCAGCGTGGTTGGCTTTCACATTCTCGCCTGCGATTTGCCAAATCGTCCCATTAGAAGAAATGAGATAATGGT
>PVBE012157682.1_pt1 | contig 19914 bp, 15 predicted proteins | sample 1631181 | NCBI WGS metagenome assembly PVBE01 (sample SAMN08397723, study PRJNA350692) | Marine metagenome, whole genome shotgun sequencing project. | isolation source: water | place: Pacific Ocean | collected 2012-04 | reverse complement strand
TCGCCAACCCAATCTGTTCCCGTTGACGCCGATCAGCAAACCGTTTCCCGCAGTCCACTTGCTGCTACGACTCCAGTTCCACCCATGAGCCGCGCAGCGGCGAAGCACCAGAGCAGGCACCAGCACCCCATTCAAAATTCCTAGTTCCTAGTTCCTTGTTCCTTGTTGGAAGCGCCGCCTTGTACTTCCTCAAGGACGGCACACACGTCAACTCGCTATCCGACTGGCACGTGGTCTACCCCTGCTTCGGCCGCGGGAACATGGCCGCTGCCTCCTCGGCGACGGGCCAGCCGGGCAGGGCCGCGTCGTACTCCGTCCGCAGCAAGCTCATGCGGATGGCGTCGTAGTAGGTGCTGTTGCGGTAGACCTCCTGGCGCAGGGCACCCTCCTTGACGAAGCCGGACTTCTCGTAGGAGCGCAGCGCGGCGAGGTTGTCGGAGGTGACGCCGAGCCAGACCTTGTTCAGGTTGAGCACCTCGAAGCCGTAGACACACATCAGCAGGCAGACCTCGGTGCCCCTGCCTCCACCCCAGTAGTCCTTCTCGCCCAGCAGGATGCGGAACTCCCCGGTGCGTGCCACGGGGTTGATGCCGTGCAGGCCGGTGACGCCGATGAAGGCGTCGTCCTCGCGGTCCATCACCGCCAGCTCCACCTCGTGGGGGTTGGCCACGGTCTGCTGCCGGGCGCGCTCCATGGTCTCCACGTCCGCGGGGTAGGCGCCCCGGAAGAGGAAGCGGGTGACCACGCGGTCGTCGGACCAGGCCGCGATGCGCGGGACGTCCTCAGCGGTGATGCCGCGCAGGTAGGTGCGCTTGCCCTCGAGGAAATGTGGTGTCTCTGCTTTCATGATCGATGCCCTCTGATGTGCAATGCCGGTTTACCCCATATCCGTTGCCGGGTCTACGGGTGGCATTCAGGCGGGCGGCGATCACTTGTCCCGGCGGAAGAGCAGCCAGGTGTCCTCCAACAGCTTCCCCTGGGGGCCCTTGATCGGGTTCTCGCGGGAGGCGTGGCGGCCCACCTGCTCGAGGCCGCAGCGGCTGATGAAGGCCGACTGCCTGGCGCTGTCGAGGTAGGTGCGGACCAGCAGGTGCCCGCCCGGCTTGAGGGCCCGCTGGATGCTCCAGATCAGGGAGAACGCGTGGTGCGGGATCTCCTCTCCGTCGGACTTGAAGAGGAAGTTGATGCCGTGGATCAGCGCCAGATCCAGGCTCTGGGCTTCGAGCCCGACGTTTTCGATGACCGACTTTTTCGGCAGGATGCGGCGGCCACCGGCGACATGTTTTTTCAGGTGCCGCAGGAAGGCGACGACGCCGGCGTCGATGTCCACGGCGTGGACCTTGCCCCGGGGCCCCACCATGCGGGCCAGCTCCACGGTCTGGGAGCCGACGCCGCAGCCGATATCGGCCACCACCGCACCCGGCTTGACCTTGACCAGGTCGATCTTCTTCAGCATTTGCGACAGGCCGAAGGACAGGGTGAAGTGCCCGTCCTTGATCTGGCGAAAGGCCGTGTCAGAGCGGCTCGCAAGCTGTCGGTTCAGCAGCGTCATCAGCATGTCGCGCAGCCAGCGCCGCTCGCCGGCAGAGGGGACGAGGAAGGTGGTCACGATCTTCTGCTCGCGGGTCAGGTAACGCGGCTTCTTGCCCCGCAGCACCTGGCTCGCGGCCACCAAAACGCCGGCCAGGTGGTGCTCGTGATCCTGCAGGTCGCCGCCGCGCCGGGCGTGGCGATCCAGGGGCGCCAGGGCGGCGGGGTCATTGTTGTCCAGGTAGTCCAGCAAGGCCTGGGCCAGCGGTTGGTTGGTCCTCTGCCCACCCGGCGGCGAGGCACGGTCTCCGCCCTGTAGCGGGAGCGCGGATGCGGCCGGGGCGGGGGCCGGGGTGGAGGAGGGCGAAACTGATGACGAGCCCGAGACGTCTTCCAGGATCCGGGTCTCCACGCAGCCCGCCGCCAACAAGCACACGCCCATATATAGAGGGAACCTCACACCATTATAATGCCGTATTGCTGAAATATTTCAGCACCGGTTGAATGTGTATAAACTACGTATCTCAGTGTACGTAGTCAGGGCAGCGCCCGGCAGCAGCCGTCAGCGGTCCAGGACGCGGCGGGCGGCCAGCCGGGCCAGCCGGGCCAGGCTCGTGGGGGCGAAGTAGAGGTTGGTGGAGACGTTGGTCTCGCAGGTGCAGGCGCATTTTTCGGCGGCGATGTCCTGGCGCGCCCGGTGCATCCCGGCGTCGCTCCAGATAGCCTCGAAGTCGTGGCCCCGCTGCCGCAGATCGCCCACGGGCTCGGGGCGCAGCTCACAGGTGTAGACCTTGCCCTGCTCGTCGATGACCGCGTTGAGGGTGCCGGCCAGGCAGGTGGGCACAGGGCGAGTTCCCCGGGCCAGGGCATCCTCGATCAGCGACATGGAAAGGTCCTGGCGGGCCTCGAGCAGGGGGCGCAGCAGGCGCCAGCTCAGGCGCCGGTCACCCTCGCCGGAGCGCCCCATGGCGCGGGCGCGGTCCATGGCTGCCCGGGCCTGGGCCGGGGTGATTTCGGCGCTGTCCTCGTCGTGGGGGCAGCCGCGGATCAGCACCACGTGCATCACGCGGCGATCCAGCTCGTGCTCGAGGTACTGGCAGACCTGCTCCATCTGGTCGTGGCTGTGCGCGCTGAGCGTGAAGCAGAAGGTGACGTCGAGGTTCGGCCTGCGCTGCTCCAGCCGCGTCAGGCGGCGGTGGGTCTCCAGCAGCAGCTCGAAGGCTCCGGGCATTCCCCGCAGGCGATCGTGGTCCGGGCCCACGCCGTCGATGGAGAGCTGCAGCTCGAAGGACACTCCGGGGAAGCGAGCCGTGAGCTCGTCGGCGGCGGCCTCCACCGGTCCGGGCAGGGACCCGTTGGTGGGGATGGTGACCTGCCCCACGCCGTTGCCCTCGCAAAAGACCGACACCACCCGGGCCAGGTCCTGGCGCAAAAACGGCTCGCCGCCGCTGAGCAGCAGCTTGGTAAACGGCGGCATGTGGGCCGACAGCTGGCGGTACTCGTCCAGGGTCAGCTCCCCCTGACCGCCGGTGGCCTCCAGCTGCCCGCGGTAAAAGCAGTGGCCGCAGCGCGCGTTGCACCGCGCTGTGACGAAGAGGGTGACGAAGATCGGCCCGCGCCGGTCCAGGCGGCGGCGCCAGCCCTGCAACAGGAACCGCCCGTAGAGGCCGCCGAAGTTCACGATCTCACTCCCACCGCCGGGGCCACGGCGTGCTGCAAGCGCGCGCCGAGCCACCCCGTCGCGGCGCCGGCCAGGGCAGCGGCGCTGCCGACAGTAAACAGGGGCAGGGCGGTCGCGGCGTCCACCAGGCCGCCCTCGCGCAACACCAGGCCCAAGAAGGGGGCGTTCCAAAAGGCAAGAGCCACCGCCGGCGGCAGCGGGCAGGCCAGCCAGGCGGGGTTCCACGTCACGGCCAGCCCCGCGGCCGCGACGGTCCCCGACGCCAGCATCCAGGCCGCCAGCAGGGAGCCCACCGACGAGCGGCGGGAGTAGGTCAACCGCTGCGCCAGCAGCCGGGGGTAGGCCCGGGAGGCCAGCGCCCACTCCCGGGCGTGGCGATACTCGAACTCCACGAGCCCGGCCACGGAGAGGCGCTTGTGGTGGGTCACCTGGATCTCGACCGAAAACTCAAGACAGCAGCCCGCCTCGGCCAGCTGCAGGCCGAGGACCAGATCGTCGGCCGCCACGTAGGCCTGGGCCTCGTCGAAGCCGCCCACCGCCTCGAAGCACCGGCGCCAGAGGGCCAGGTAGGCCGAGTACACGGTGTCCGGCGACGGTGGCAGGCTCACCTGAAAGTGATGAGTCTTGAAGTTGAGGTAGCGTGAGACCATGCCCGGCGCGCCGGCCACGGCGGTGTAGATGGCGCTCAGCCCGCAGACCCGGGGCGACGCCGACAGGTGCTGCACCGTCCGCTCCACGGCGTCCACCGGGATCATCACGTCGGAGTCGATGAACAGCAGCAGCTGACCCCGGGCGGCCCGGGCGCCGGCGTTGCGGGCCGCGGCCGCTCCATGCCCCTGCTGCAGCCGCATGAAGCGGCACCCGCGAGACCTGGCCACCGACTGCGGGTCGTCGCTGGACCGGTCGTCCACCACGATGACCTCCACGTCCGGGTAGCTGCTGGCCATCACCGTGTCGAGGCAGCGAGCCAGGACCGCGCCGCCGTCGTGCACGGGGATCACGACGGAGACCAGGGGGTGGTCAGCGCGGCATGAGCTGTGGTCGTCGATGCTGTGCTCCTCGGCTTGCCGGCCGGGCCGGCACCTCCAGAGCAGGTATAACACGACCGCGCGAAGTCACCCGCGCATTTGCACCCCTGTGGGGCCGCGCTACACGCCACCCGCCGCGGCGAGGATCTGCTGGGCGCCGATGCCGCCCACCACGCCGTCCCAGCGGATGCGGTAGTCGCTGTCCACCGTCACGGTGAAGGAGAAGCCGTCGCGGGCGCGGTAGAGGTAGGCGGCGCCGTTGGTCTGGCCGAGGATCTGGGTGTAGCGGTTGAAGCCCTTGTTCCACGGTCGGCCGCTTTGCTTCCAGGTGACGGCGCCCGAGTCGCCGAGCTTCGCCGCGCGGACAGCGCCGGTGCCGCCGTTGTAGAACAGCAGCCCGTCCTCGCGCACCGCGCTGACGATGGTGTAGCCCGTGGCCGCCCGGGGCTGGGCCTTGAGGCTGTGCAGGCCGCCGGAACCGTCCAGCTTGCCCGTGGTCACCGCGCCGGTGGCGCTGTTGTAGAGCACCACGCCGCCGTTGAGGCTGCCCGCGATGCTGGTCCACCGGCTCCAGCCCGAGCCGCGACCGAACAGCTGCAGGGCGCCGGCGCTCAGCGAGGCTGTACGGAAGGCGCGGTTGTTGATGTTGTAAAACAGCATGCCGGTGCGCCCGGCGGAGACCACGTGGGTGTAGCCGGCGCCGATGAAGACCGGGCCGAGGCTGCGGTACCGGCCGCCGTCGTCGATGCGCGCGGTGTAGCCCCAGCCCGAGGCCTTGTTGTACCAGAGCAGCGAGCCGTCGTTGGTGCCCACCACGTGGGTCCAGGTCTTGCTCGCTCCCGAGCCCTGGCTGACGTACTGCACGCCGCCGGCGCCGTAGTGCCAGTAGGTGTGGAAGCGACCGCTGGCCGGCTGGTAGTAGAACAACTTGCCCGTCTGCGGGGTGAAGGTCACGTCCACGTCCAGGGCCGACGCGCTCCTGGACACCACCTGCATGGTGAGCTTTTTCTTCGGCAGGGTGAAGGAGGCGCCCAGCGCCAGCGGCGCGTCGCTGAAGCTACCCGGCGTCCAGGGGGTGGTGTCCAGCAGCTTGGCCGAATAGGCCATCTGAGCCGCGGCGCAGCTGGCGCCGCACAGCGTGTTGGCCGAGCCGTTGTAGGTGTAGGTCGTGCGGTAATCGGGCGCCAGGTGCACGGCGGCCCCCTGGACGAACGGCGTGTTGGCCAGGGTCACGTCGAGGAGCGTCGGCGAGCGGAAGTCGAGGTAGAAATAGCTCGAGTGGTTCGTGCCGGGGTAGTTGTCCCCGGTGGCCACGCGGAGGACCCTCTTGGAGCCCGGCGTGTAGCTCTCGATGGGGGCGAGCCGGAACCTACCGGACGCCGTGGCGGTCTGCATGTCCCAGCCCGGGATGGCCCCCATGGCCAGCTTCTCGTAGCCGTTGAGGTGGTGCTGATTGCTCACCGACATCAGGCTGGAGCCGTCGCCGTACTCGTTGGCCACGCTGCAGCCGCTGGCGGCGTAGGTCACCCGGGCGCTGGTGGGGCCGCAGACGAAGGTCTGCGAGTGGCTCAGGCCGAGGAGGTGGCCCAGCTCGTGGGCGAAGGTCTGCATGGTGTAGCCGCGCACCCGGGCCTCGGTGAAGATGGTCTTGCCGCCCGTGTAGACGCCCTGGATGGCGTAGGGCGAGGCGTAGATCACCGCGTCGTAGCTGGACTCGTTGAAGCCGCAGAGGGTCTGGCCGGTGTCGGTGACGCCGCAGGCGCTGCTGGCCGCCGTCCTCAGCGTCGGCACCAGGTTGGCGTCGAGGATCACGTTCTCGTTGCACCAGTCGTTACCCTGGGGCCGATAGGGCGCCGCGCTGGAGGAGCCGGCGGGGCAGGCGCTGAACCTGGACACCGGGCCCACGAGCCAGGTGTTGGTGCCGGTGGGTGCGGGCTGCACCGGGTCCTTGCAGTAGTAGGCGCTGGCCAGGGATACCGGCGCCACGTTGCCGGAGCAGGGCTTGCCCAGGGACTTGCGCCAGACGCGCTGGGAGCGGGGCAGGGTGGTCCAGTTGAAGACCGCCCCTCGCATGGTCATCCAGTTGTCCGTGACCTCACGGAAGTACCTGCGCACGGAGCCCGTGGCGGCGTCGTTACCTGTGCCGCTGAACATCAGCTCACGCACGGTGTTCAGCGGCAGGCGATTGACCGACGGGTTGCCGCCGGACTGATTCGCCCCCGTGTCCTGAAAGTCGTAGAGCACCACGGCCACCCTGAAGGTGCGCGGCAGCTGGATCCAGGAATAGATTGCCGGGCTGGAGCCCGCGATCTCACCGTCGCCCACCGCCGGGTTCAGCGCCTCGTCCTCGACGCCGCAGCCGGCCACCACGGCGCCCAGGAGCGCCAACGCCACCAGCGTGTATCTGCGCCAGGTGCCCCGGTTGTTTGTCTGTCGCCAGTGATTCGTCATTGCGGCCTCCTCTGTAGGGTTTTGTCTCCCCATCCTGTAAAGCAAGGGGCGGGCCAGGATGGACATGACCGGGATCATTGAGGTTGGGTCGCGAGACCGGAGGATTAGCGGCTGCCATGAACGGTTCGTGAACAGTCCCCTGGCCCCGCGGTTGACGTGCAGCTTTCTTTATATAACAGTATATGCGTTTTTGTATATTTGAATACACGAAAGGCGAGATGATTCACTCAGCAGCCCCTGATATCTGGAGGGTCGCGGCCTGCGACCTGGGGCAGGCCACGGCCTGCATGGTCATCGCCCGGGTGGACGCCGGCGGCGCGCTCGCCGTGGAGCACAGCGACGTGGTGTATCACGAGGGCGATCCGCTGGGAGCGTTTTCGCGCTGGTACTCGCTCCGGGAGGTGCACAGCTGTCGCGCCCTGGGGGCCACGGGGGCTCACGCCCGGGAGCTACGCGGCTCCCTGCACGAGGCCGTGCCCGAGGACGCCTGCCAGGAGGCGGCGCTGGGTATGCTGGGCCACCCCGACGGGGCGATCAACCTGCTGCGCGTGGGGGCCAGCGGGTACTCGGTGCTGACCCGTGACCACCGGGGCAGGGTGGAGCATCAGCAGAGCGACAAGTGCTCCTCGGGCACCGGCGAGACCATGGTCAAGATCGCCGGCCGCTTCGGGCTGACCCTGGAGCAGGCCGACGAGCTGGCAGCCTCGGCCGACAAGGCCATCCCGATCACGGCCCGCTGCTCGGTGTTCGCCAAGAGCGAGATGACCCACTTCGGCAACCAGGGGAAGCCGGCGGCCGGGCTCTTCGCGGGGTACTTTTCCTCCGTCGCCCGCTACGCCGTGGCTCTGCTGGAGCGCGCCCGCGCGGCGGCCGGTACCGCTCAGGCGCCGGTGCTCCTGGTGGGCGGCGGCGCGCTGGTGGGCGCGCTGGTGCGGTCCATCTCCGAGCGGGCCGGCGAGGTGGTGGTGCCAAGGCGGGCGCAGCTGGCGGAGGCGCTGGGCGCGGCGGCGCTGGCGGCGGAGGGCGCCGGGCGCGCCTGCCCACTGCCCCCGGAGCCGGAGGCGTTGATCCGACGGCGCAGGCACTCCTTCACCTCGCTGCCGCCGCCGTCCCGGTTCGCGGAACACGTGACGCGGCTGGAGGCGCCGCCCACCCCCGCGGGGGCCGCGCGGGAGCCCTCGGTGCTGGGGCTGGATCTGGGCTCCACCGGCAGCAAGGCCGTGCTCACCTCGGTGCGCACGGGCCAGCCCGTGCTGGCGCTGTACGACCGCACCCGGGGCAACCCGGTGGACGCCACCCGCCGCCTGCTGCGGGCGCTGCATGAGCGCACCGGCGGCGAGGCCGACGTGCGCGCCGTGGGCCTCACCGGCTCGGGGCGTGAGGCCGCGGCCACGCTCTTTTTCGCCGCCCTGCCCGGGGACCGGGATCCGCGGGTGGTGGTGCTCAACGAGATCGTGGCCCACGCCACCGCCGCGGTCCGCTGCGACCCCGACGGCGGCAGAGACCTTTCGGTTGTGGAGATCGGCGGACAGGACGCCAAGTACATCCTCGTGCGGGGCGGTCAGATCGTCGAGAGCGACATGAACAAGGCCTGCAGCGCGGGCACCGGCTCGTTCCTCGAGGAGCAGGCCGTGTTCTACGGCGTGGACAGCATCGAGCAGTTCGCGCAGCAGGCACGGCAGGCCACCTCGCCCCCTGACCTGGGGCAGATGTGCACCGTGTTCGTGGCCGCGGCCGCGACCGAGGCGCGGGACCAGGGCCACGAGATCCCCGACATCTTCGCCGGCTTCCAGTACTCCGTGATCCACAACTACATCAACCGCGTCATGGGCCAGCGCACCTTCGGCGAGCGCATCTTCTTTCAGGGCAAGCCGGCCCAGAACGAGGGCCTGGCCCGCTCCCTCGCCGCGGTCACCGGGCGGCAGGTCACGGTGCCGGCCGACCCCGGCTCCATGGGCGCCTGGGGCATCGGGCTCTGCGTCTTGGACCGGCTGCCGGAGACCCTGGACGCCGGGCCGCTGGACCTCGGCGCGGTGCAGCGGGCCGAAGTAGTGGAGCGCACCGAGTTTCAATGCCACGACCGGGACTGCGGCACCCTCTGCGTCATCGAGCGCACCACCGTGGAGCTGGCGGGGCAGCGGCACAAGGTCCTGTCCGGCGGCGCCTGCCCGCGGTACGAGGTCCCCTCGGCCGGGCGGCGCAAGCTGCCGGAGGGGGCCCCGTCCGCGTTCCACCGGCGGGAAGAGCTGGTGCAGCGCTTCGCGGCGGAGCGTCACGGCGCCCAGGTGGTTGGGGTGCCGCTGGTGGGGGCCGTGCAGCACGTGCTGCCCTGGGTCGTTACGCTGCTGGCGGAGCTGGGCCTCGGCGTGCGCGTGCTGCGCACGGATCGACGCTCTCTGGCCCGCGGTGAGGAGCGCTGCCACTGCTACGACGCCTGCTCTCCGGTCAAGGCGGCCCACGGCCTGTGCCGCGCCGGGGTCGACGCGCTGTTTTTGCCCAAGGTGCTGAGCCTGCGCACGCACCACGATCCGGAAGGGGCCACCTGCCCCATGGAGCAGGCCCTGCCCGAGATGCTGGAGAACGCCCTGGCGGCCCGCGGCGACCGTACGCCCGTGCTGCGGCCGGTGCTGGACTTGGCCGACGGCCTGGGCCCCGGGGTGGCCAAACAGCTCGCCGCCACGGCGCGGCGGCTCGGTGTACGCCCACGATCGCTGCGCGGGGCGCTGCGGCGCGCCGAGGTGGCGCAGCGGGCCCACGAGCGGGCGCTGATGCACATCGGCCAGCAGACGCTGGATTACGGGCGGCGCCACGGCCTGCCGGTGGTGGTGGTCTGCGGATCGCTCCACGTGATCCACGACCCCGCCATCAGCGCGGGCGTGCCCTCGGCGGTGCGCCAGTGCGGCGTGCTGGCGCTGCCCCAGGACTGCTACCCCATGGACGACGACGCCCCGACCCTGGTGCGCGCCCCGTGGGCCGAGACCAACCGCGCCCTGCGCGTGGCCCTGGACGCCAGGCGGCGCGGCGGCGTCTACCCCCTGCTGTTGACCTCCTTTGGCTGCGGGCCGGCGTCCTTTCTGGAGCAGGTCTTCTGCAAGCTGATGGAGGGCTACCCACACACCGTGCTGGAGACCGACGGGCACGGCGGCAGCGCCGGCTACGTCACCCGCGTGGAGGCATTCCTGCACACCGTCCACGGCGCCACCGCACTCACCCCGGACCCGCCGGCCCGGACCCTGGAGGTGATGCGGCCCCTGCGCATGCCGCGCATCCGGCGCGAGCAGGATTCGCGCATCGTGGTCTTCTCCATGGGCGATCGTTTCGGCCACCTCGCCGCGGCCTACTACCGCTCCCTCGGCTTCGAGGCCGAGGCGCTGGAGCCCAACAGCCCCGAGACCCTGGCGGCAGGGCGCGCCGACTGCACCGGCAAGGAGTGCCTGCCCTACCAGCTGATCTGGGGGTCCTTCCGTCGCCACCTGGAGCAGCACCCGCCTCGCCGCCGCACGGTGCTGCTGCAGGTCTCGGGCACCGGCAGCTGCCGCAACTGCATGTTCAGCGTCAAGGACCAGCTGACCCTGGACCGCCTCGGGCTGGCGGACCGCGTGGTCTCCCGACACCTTGGGCCGGAGCCAGGTTACGAGGTGGACTTCATCACCCGCTTCTACTCCTCCCTGGTGACCTGGGACATCCTGATCCAGCTCAAGGCCTACCTGCGGCCGCTGGCCCGGCGACCCGCCGACGTGGACCGTTGCTACGAGCGCCTGGGCGATTCACTGGTGGCCCTGCTGGCCCGGCCCCGGGCGCCGGGACCCCTGTCGCTGTTCAGCGGCTCCATGTTCTGGCGTGAGCTCACCGCGCTGGTGAGCGAGGCCGCCGACGCCTTCGCCGACCTGGTCCCGGGGGGCGCCCGCCCCAACGGTCGGCCCGCCGTGCTGCTCAGCGGCGACGTCTTCTTGCGGCTGGACGACATGGACAACGACGCCCTCGTGCGCCGGCTGCAGGACGCCGGCCTGCAGGTGCTGGTGGAGCCCCTCGGCGTGCTGGTGGAGTACATGGCCCTGGAGCGCTCCTCCGAGATCCTCGGGCTGCCCACGGACATGGTGCGCTGGCCGATCATGCGTCGGGCCCTGCCGGCCATCCGGCGCAAGCTCTACGACCTCGTGCTGCCCCGCCACCCCTGGATGCCGATGCCCGACGTCGCGGCCATGCAGCGCCTGGCGCGGCCGGTGCTGGACCGCTACCCCATCGGCGAGGCCCCCGCGGCCCTGGGCAGCGTGCTGCACACCCACCAGCAGGGCCACTGCCAGGGAGCGGTGCTCGTCAGCCCCTGGGGCTGCGGCCCCGCCCTCATCGCCGAGAGCCTGCTGCGCCACCGCCGGGACATCCCCTCGCTGTTCATCTACAGCGACGGCTCGCCCGTGGACCAGGGGCGCATCGACTCCTTCGCCTTCCGCCTGCGACAGGGCGGGGCGAGCGCTGGCGCCAGCCCCCCGGGGCAAAATACGAACGGGTAGATCGCCTGTGAGGAAGTGAGGTCATGAGGGGGTGAGGGAGCGGAACCCAGAAGCCTAACTTCATCACCCCCTCACCTCCTCACGCGGAGCTGGACACCTCGATTCGTCCTCAAACCAGTACAAGCACATCGGGGGCCACCGGCCGGCCCAGATCGGGTAGAGTGGACTCCATGGGCAGCTCAGCAAACGGTTCGAGCAAGGGGCGGCTGCGCCGGCTGCTGGCCAGCCGCGCCTTCCGGCTGCTGGCCGGCGGTCTGGCCGCGGTCCTCGCCGGCTACATGATCTACTTCGTGGTGCTCTCCGGCGAGCTCCAATCCCTGGAGCCGCACTTCGACGGCAGCTGCGCGCCCGTGATCGGCGCGGTGGGCGCCGAGGACATCACGATCCAGCCCGGCGGGGGCATGGCCTACGTCTCGTCGGCGGACCGCCGCGCCGGCCTGGCCGGCGTGTTCAAGCCCGGCGCGATCATGGGCTACCACCTCGAGGGCCCCAAAGCCGGCAAGCTGGTCAACCTGACGCCGCGGCCACCGCAGGGGTTCCACCCCCACGGCGTGGGCCTGCTGTCGCGGCCCGGAAAACCGGATCGCCTGTTCGTGGTCAACCACCCCTGGGCCACCCCGCTCACCGGTCAAGAGCCACGAGGGCCGGCGCACACGGTGGAGATCTTCGAGCTGCGCGGCCAGCGGCTCGAGCACCTGCGCACCGTCTCGGGCGACGCGCTGGTCAGCCCCAACGACGTGGCGCCGGCGGGGCCGAAGAGCTTCTACGTCACCAACGACCACGGCGGCGGCGCCCGCCTGGACCACCTCATCGAGGACGGCCTGCGGCTGGCCCGGTCGCACCTGCTCTACAACGACGGCGAGACCTTCAAGGTGGTGGACGACGGCATACGTTACGCCAACGGCGTGGCGCTGAGCCGCGATCTGAGCCGGGTCTACGTCGCCGCCACCACCGACCGGGCGCTGAGGATCTACAGCCGGCGCCCCGACGGCGACCTCAAGCGACTCCAGGTGCTCGACCTGGGCACCGGCGTGGACAACATCGAGGTGGACGGCCAGGGCAACCTCTGGATCGGCGCCCACCCCAAGCTGCTCACCTTCGTGGCCCACGCCATGAGCGCCTCCACGCCCGCGCCCTCCCAGGTGCTGCAGCTGTCGCCCGACGGCGCCGGCGGGTTCCGCTCGCGGGAGGTGCTGCTCAGCGACGGCCTGGACATGGCAGCCTCCTCGGTGGCAGCCAGGGAGGGCGACCGCCTGCTGGTGGGCGGCGTGTTCGACGCCCGCTTCCTCGACTGCCGCATGGGGCGCGCCGGGGCGACGCCCTGACTGGCCCGGCCCGCGCTCACCCGCGCCGCTGCAGGATGTAGCGCACCAGCCGCTCCGTGGCGCTCTCTGGCGCCACCCGCTCCGGCGCAGGCTCACGACGCCGCAGCGCCGCGCGCACGGCCCCGGCGGCCTCGCCCGGCTCGGTGACCACCACGATCTGCGGGTGCAGGTCGGTCAGGTCGCTGCCCTGGCGGCGGCCGGGCTGAAGGCTGACCACGGGGCGGCCGGCCAGGGTCGCCTCGTAGAGCAGGGTCGAGGTCATACCGAGCAGCGCGTCCGCACCGCCCACCATGGCGAAGCGGTCGTGGTCCGCGATCACCGCCACGCGCGTGCTGCGCCGCCGCGACAGCTCGGCCACCATGCGGGCCACGGCGGCTGGATCCTGGCGCGGGTGGTGCGCCACGGCCAGCACGACCCCACCGTCGTCGGCCAGGGGCTCCAGCGCCTCGAGGGCCAGGGCCAGGGCGTCACGCTCGGTGTAGCCGAGGTAGCGGTCCGAGGCGGGGTCGTCGCCGTAGACCTCGGCCAGGGGCTCGAGCACGAAGGCGCAGAGCAGCGCCTCGCCGGCCAGCAGCTCGCGGCGCCAGCGCTGCCCTGGCGCCGGGTCCAGCCGCGACCAGGGGTCGAAGGCCGGGCTGCCGGTGACCACCAGCAGCTCGGGCGGGCAGCCGGCCTCGGTCATGCGCCGGGCGGCGGCGCGGTCCGGCACGGCCACGGCCCCGGGCGCCAGGTCGAAGGGCGTCCCCCCCGGGGTGGTGAAGCGCAGGGCGTAGTTGACCCAGCTGTCGACGAAGGCTGCGTGGGGGATTCGCTGCTCGGCGGCCCAGCCCCACAGCCGCGCGTCCTCCAGGGCATGCTCCGAGGTGCCGCAGAGCACGAAGTCCACCGGACCCCGTCGCCACAGCGCCAGGGCCTCGTCGGTGGTGCCCACCTCGTGGCACTCCACGCCGGCCCGCCGCAGTATGCCAGCGGCCGGCTGCCAGGCGGCGCAGCAGACCGCCGCGCCGCGCCGCCGCAGCTCGTCGATCACCGGCGCGAAGGCGTTGGCCGTGCCCGCCTGGCGCGCGGACACGGCGACGGTCGGAGCGGTCATCGCACGTCTGTTTTGTTGGCCGAGGCCACGGGGGTGAGGATCTGCTCCTCGCCGCCGCCCAGGGCCTCCTGGATCTGCGGCCCGCAGGCCACCACCTTCTCCATGGCGTTGACCAGGTCGTCCACGTCGGTGGTGGTCAGGGGCTCGCGGATCAGGGGGCAGATCAGCATGCGGTTGTTGTACAGGTCCTCGGTCACCGGGCAGAGGCCCTCGGAGTAGTCGTAGGTCACGTCGGGGTTGAAGGACCAGGGCTGCCCGCCGGTGCCCCAGCCGTGCCGGCGTTGATAGATCTTGGCCAGGTACAGCGGCCGCACGTAGCCCTCGGTCATCGGCGTGGTCTCGAAGCCGGCGGCCGGCGGCAGCTCGGCCAGCAGCGCTCGCACAAAGAGATTGCGCGACAGGCCGATCTTCTCGGCGTCGTACTGGATCGGGTAGACGTAGTAGGCGTGGCCGACCCCGTCGGTCTTGACGTCCGGGGTCAACCCCGGGATCTGCGCCAGCCGCTGGCCGAAGTGGTCGGCCAGCTCGTTGCGTGTGCGCAGGTAGCCGTCGAGGCGGTCGAGCTGGGCCGTACCGATGGCCGCCTGCAGCTCGGTGAGGCGGTAGTTGCCGCCCACGATGTTGACGGTGGTGGGCAGCTCCTCGGCGTCGTAGGTGTTCTCGCCGTGGTTGCGGATCAGGCGGCAGAGGCGGGCGACGTCGTCGTCGTTGGTCACCAGCATGCCGCCCTCGCCAGTGTGGATGTGCTTGTGGAAGTTGAGCGAAAAACCGCCCACGTCGCCGATGGCGCCCACGGGCTGCCCCTTGTACCTGACCCCCGGGGCCTGAGCCGCGTCCTCGATGACCTTGACGTCGTGCTCCCGGGCCACGGCCATCAGCTCGTCCATCGGCGCGGCGCGACCAAACAGATGCACCACGATGATCGCCTTGGTGCGCGGCGTGATGCACGCGGCCACCGACGCCGGGTCCAGGCAGTAGGTCTGTGGGTCAATGTCGGCGAAGACCGGGACGCCGCCGTAGAACATCGGCGCCGACGAGGTGGCCGACATGGTGTAGGGCGGCACGATGACCTCGTCGCCGGGCTCCACGCCCACAGCCCCGCAGGCCACCACCAGCCCCGCGGTCCACGAGCTGACGCTGACGGCGTGCTTGAAGCCCTCGCGCTCGGCCCAGGCCTTTTCGAACTCCAGCACCCGCGGGCCGCCGTTGGCGAACTTGCCCGGCCCGCCGATGAACGCCGAGAGGCAGTCGGAGTCCATGACCTCCAGCACGGCGGCCTTCTCCTCGGGCCCCATGGTGCGGCGGTCGGTGAACGGTTCGGTCCTCACGGGGGCTCCGCCCATGATCGCGGGTCGCGCGGTCGGGTCCATGTCCATCTCTACTCTCCTGCCGGCTCGCCGGTGTCGTACGATTCAAAGAGCTGGTCCATGACCAGCAGGTTGTCCAGGCCGTCCTGCAGGCCGCAGCGCGGCGCGTCGTCTTCCCCCAGGCAGAGGGCCACCATCTGCCGCACCACCAGCTCCATCAGCCGCGCGGTGTGGGTCTCGATGCGGCGGTCGTGGGCCAGGTGCCGGTACCCCTCGAACAGCGGGTCCGGCCCCGCCTCATACAGGTCCAGCCGCTGGCCCTTGTCGGTCATGCGCAGCCGGCCCGCGGTGCCGAGCAGGTCCAGCTCGAAGATGGAGTAGCGCTCGTGGTCCGTGGACAGCAGGTGCACGTCCGCCAGCTGGCCCTGGTGCTCGAACTCCAGCCGGGCGTCGAAGGTGGGCAGCTCCGGGTGGCCCATGGCGTGGGGCGCCCGCTGCAGCGCCTGCACCCGGGCCGGCCGGCCGAGGAACATGTTGAGCAGGTCCACCAGGTGGGTGCCGTTGTTGGCCATGCCCTTGCCGTAGAAGCCGACCCCGCGCTGGATGCGGCCCAGGCCGCCGCCGCGGATCAGCGCGGCCGCCTCCACCAGGCCCGGGTCCCAGCGCCGGAGGAAGTTGAGCGCCAGCACGCTGTCCGAGCCGCCCACGACGTCGGCCATGGCCCTGGCCTCGGCCACCGACGCGGCCATGGGCTTTTCGCAGAGGATGACCCGCACGCCCGCCTCCACCGCGGCCTGCACCGCCGGCAGGCGCACCGACACCGGCGTGCAGATGCTCAGCAGATCCAGCCGCGGCTGGTCGGCCAGCAGCTGGCCCACGTCGCCGTACTGCGCGGCCACGCCCCGCCGCTCGCCGCACTGCCGCAGCCGCTCGGGCTCCACGTCGCAGATGGCCGATAGCTCAACGCCGTCGATGGCGGCGAAGGCCCCGGCGTGGGTCAGGATGGCGTCCGGCTTGCCCTCGTCCAGGGCCGAGCCGATGAGGCCGCAGCCCACCAGGGCGGCGCGCAGTGGTTCAAGCTGTTTCATGTCCGCAGAGCTTACACAGAAAGGACGGTCTCGTCGAAGATCCCGAGGTCATCGACCGTTGCTAGCGCATGTTCTCAAAACGTCCATGTCAGGGAGGCGTGGGCCAGGCCCACGGATAGCTCTGGCAGCAGGCTCACTGCCGGTGTCGCTTGCCGGGGGCCGGGTTTGCTGCTGTACGCCCACAGGACGATACCGCCCGCCGTCACCAGGGCCCCCGTGACCAGCATCGCCGTGCCCACATAAACCAAATCATCGGTTTTGCCGGGGACCTGCCGCGTCTGGGTGTCACACACTTCACACCCGCAAGTGGCGATGCCGGGACAGGCGTCCATCTTCTTCTGGCACTCGGGGGTTCCACAGTCGCTCATCTCGACGGAGTGCGCGTCGTAGGAGTTGTTGACCCCATGGGAAGGAAGACGGCGCCCGCCATGACCATGGCGACTCCCAGGGTGGTCATCACCGTGCCGCCCCAGGCTCCGGCCGAGCTCCTCCGTCGCTTGCTGGTGTCACCGATCATCCACAGCGGAACGCCGGTGAGCACCGCGGAGGCCCCCAGCGGCGTGATGAAGATCCCGGTCAGGTCGAGCATGTCCATGTGGCTGTTGCTCAGCCCCACCCCCAGCATCACCGAGCCCGTGATGGCCACGATCCCGCCGGCGATGGTGGTGGCGATACCGGCGGTCCTCATCCTGGAGCTGACGATCTGTTCCTCGAGTGGTTTTTTGATCTCGCCGGGGGCCTAGCCGTGGGCACTGCCCCAGAAAGAGAAGACAATCATCCCCACCAACACCGCCTGTCTAATGGCCACTTGGACTAACCTCCCGTGGGACCATTATAGGCTGCAATGGAGGCCGCTGTCATGGCGGAGCAGAGACAGCAGCAGGATCATGCTATGTTTTTTCGCTGTTTTCGAAATAGACCATCGCTCCTTTTACTGGAGGAAAAATGAGACGAACGAGATGGGCGGTTCTGTGCTGCCTCGCCTCGCTGGTGTGCATCCTGGCAGGCTGCAGCGTGGACGACGGATACATCAAGCGGCGCATCGAGGAGCTGGAGGGCCTCGAGGAGAAGGCCGAGGGGGAGGCCGAGTCCAAGATCAAGGCCATGCGCAAGAAGCTGAAGAAGGAGTTCAAGGCCCTGCCCAAGGGTGACGAGCGCAAGGAGGCCCTGTCAAAGCTGGCCCGCAAGGCGCGCAAGCAGCTCAAGCAGGCCAGGGCGCTGCTCAAGGCAAAGGAGCAGGAGGAGGACGAGGAGGAGGACGAGGAGCTGGAGGAGTACAAAAAGACCTTCTTCGGCAAGTGGGAGGGCGGGGGGATGAAGCTGTACATCAGCTCGGGCGGCAAGGTGACCTACTCTCGGAAGAAGGGCTCAGGGACCCGCTCGGTGACCGCACCGATCAAGTCGTTTAGCAAAAAGAAGTTCAAGGTGGGGCTGCTCGGCCTCAACACCACCTTCAAGATCAACAAGGCGCCGCACGAGGAGGACGGGGAGTGGAAGATGACCATCGACGGCGTGGAGCTGACCCGACTGGCAGGCGGGTCGGGCCCCAAGCTGGGGATCTTCATCTGCACCAAGGTGGCCAATCGATCGTGCACGAATCCGCAGAAGAAGTTTCCCACGACGGTGGCCAAGATCTACATGACCTACGCCACCAGGACCATCCCTGAGGATGGCCAGTCATTCATCGTCTATTGGAAAACCGACGACGTGGGCAAGGCCGCGCCGCCCAACTTCACCATCGCCAAGACCCCCCTGACCTGGAAGGCGAAGAAGAAGGCCACCAGCTTCAACATCAAGGCCAACATCTCCCGCCCGACCAAGGGCTGGCCGGTGGGGTCCTACCGCGTGGAGATCCGCTCGGGTAAGGACCTGATCATCTCCACCGGCTTCCGCATCGTCAAGAAGGCCGCCGAGGAGGATGAGGAGGACTAGCAGCATTCGGGAAAGCTGCGCTTTCCGAATGCCGCGGGCTCCAGGCTCCAGGCTCCAGGCTCCGGGCCTCTGTCTGTACGGTGTCATGAGTGCCGACCATCCGTGGCTATTCCCCTCAAAATGGGCGCCTCCTGTGCCGGATGGGCATAGCAGTCCATTCCAGCCTTCAGTCGCTGGGTAGCCGAGCTTGGCTCGTTGAGGCAGGCGGTTACGTTTCCAGATTCTCGGCCAGCGATCGCGCCAGCAGCGCGAGGTTGCACCGCATGGCAATCAGATGCGCCTGCAGGTGAGCAGTACGCAGGCCCCACGCCCTTGCTCTTCGTGCGCCGTGGCGGGTCATCTGGTTGACCAAGCGCTCGCATTGGCTTCGCTTACGGTATGTTTCGCGGACGGGCGGTTCTTTCCAGTCTTTGCGGGCCTGCCTCATCTGCTGCTCGAACGGGTTGAGCATGAGCCGGTGTCCTCGTATCGCCTTTCCCATGCACGCCTGCCTGAGATGACATGAGCGACAGGTCTCGACGGGCCAATGGACGGTGAAGGTGTGGTGCTGGTTGGCGTTGGACCACACCCACCTCCAGTCGTCGGTGCAAACGCCCGCAGCACACGTGGCCGTCCGTGCATCAAAATCGATCTGGATTGCCTCGCGGTCCAGCCTTCCAGGACGAGGGGAACACACCGACGGTGGCGGTGCGACCAGCGTCACCTCGTCGAGGTTGCTGGCCAGGTAACGCAGCTCGGCGCCGCCGTAGGCCGTGTCCCCAAGCACCATGGAGATGCTCTCCTCCAGCGCCTTGGCCCGTCGGATGAGTCGGTGGCCGACCTTGCCGTCGAAGCGGTTGCCCCGTGTGACCGTGAGTGCGGTGATTAGGCCACTGCACAGTTCGCCGAGCAGGTGGACCTTGAATCCGTTGAACTGGCGGGTCTGAGACTTGTGCCCATGCCGCGCCTGGGGATCGGTCATGCTAACCAGCCGATCCTTGGCGACCCTGCGGGCGACCACGAGGTCTCCATTGTCGTCGGTTTCGAGATCTTGCTGGATGACTCGCAGCAAGCGCGCACATCGTCGTAGTAGCCGCTTTCGTCGTTTTTTCGGAGGGAGGGTTAATATCCCGCTTGACGGCCTTGACGGCTTTGCAGACCCCGTTGGCCAAGGTCTGTATGACCTCATTTTTTTCCTTCTTGTCCTTCCAGTTGATGGAGAAGAAGCCCTTGGTGCTTTTTGCCATCAGATATGGCAAGTCCCAGAGCTTGGCCACGTGCTCCAGGTCCGAGTCGATGGCCTTGGCCCACAGTATGGCGAGCATCCGTGTGCCGTCTCCAAGCAGCCGGACGGTGTCCAGCACTGCGCCATAGCACCACATGGGCGTACTATCCATGGCCCACATCGCGCCTTTTTTGACCACGCCGTTATTGAGACACAGCCTGACGATGTGCTCATGCAGGAGCATGTATCGCGGGATGTCACAGGCCGGGTGTCGCTGCTGCAGAAACGCCTCGAACTCGCGCAGCGTCTTCTCGTCAGGAACCTGGATATCGCAGTTGAGGCCCATGGCGGCTCTCCACTGCACGTCCCAGCGGGCACGTTTCGTGGAGCCCAGGCGGCTCATCCCCTCCTCGCTCCACCGCAGCACCAGCAAGGTCATCAGCGTCACGGCCGGCCATGCCTTGCGTCCTCGTCGCCCCTCGCCCTTCCATCCAGCGAATAGCCAAGACGGATACAGCATGAAGCGGTACTTGGCCAGCAGCCATGGCGTCGTCCCGGGCTCCAGACAGTCCGGCATCACAAACTCAGGAGCGAAAAACGAGGACTGGGACAGGCTGCGGCGCGGCATGGGCTCCTCCTTGGAGCCTTGCCTCCAGGCGCCATTTCAGGCAGCCTGGTTATGGCTCCGACTGGGGTTTGTTTTGTTGTGTGGTAACTCCAAATCAACACCCCAGGCGGATGCCGTCAATCCCTTATTGGCCTTT
>PVBE010839818.1_pt1 | contig 19915 bp, 18 predicted proteins | sample 1631181 | NCBI WGS metagenome assembly PVBE01 (sample SAMN08397723, study PRJNA350692) | Marine metagenome, whole genome shotgun sequencing project. | isolation source: water | place: Pacific Ocean | collected 2012-04 | reverse complement strand
CGCCACAGCAACACCACCAAGGACTTCTTCTTCGGCGGCCAGCGCTTCTCCTGGTGGCTGGTCGGCTTCTCGCTGGTGGCCACCACCGTGGGCTCGTACAGCTTCGTCAAGTACTCGGCCGTGGCCTACAAGTACGGCGTCTCCTCCACGCACTCGTATCTCAACGACTGGTTCTGGATGCCGCTGGTGATGTTCGGCTGGATCCCCATCGTCTACTACTCGCGGGTCACCTCGGTGCCGGAGTACTTCGAGCGCCGCTTCGATCGCCGCACGCGGCTGATGACCACCCTGGTGCTGCTGCTCTACCTCGTGGGCTACGTCGGCATCAACTTCTACACCCTCGGCGTGGCCCTGCACGCGCTGCTCGGCTGGGACATCATGGTGGCCTCCTTCGTGGTGGCCGTCATCAGCGCCATCTACGTCACCGCCGGCGGCCAGACCGCGGTGATCATGACCGACGTGGTCCAGGGCGTGATCCTGCTCATCGCCGGGCTGCTGCTGTTCTACCTCGGCTGGCGCGCCCTGGGCGGCCCGGCCGACTTCTGGATGGACCTGCCCTACCGGCACCGCCTGTCCCTGGCCTACTTCAACAACCCGCCCGAGTTCAACTTCATCGGCGTGCTGGGACAGGACGGCCTGGCCCAGAGCATGAGCGTCTACTTCATGAACCAGGGTATGATCATGCGCTTCCTCTCGGCCAAGTCGGTCAAGGAGAGCCGCCGGGCCCTGGTGCTGGTGCTGATCTTTTTGCAGGTGTTGGCCGCGCTGGCCGTGGCCGGCGCCGGCTGGGTCGGGCGCAGCATGGTGAGCCAGGGCCTGCTACCGGGCGACTCCAACGCCAAGACGGTCTTCGTGCTGGTGGCCAACATGCTCTGCCAGCCCGGCGTCTTCGGGCTGATGATGGCCGCGCTCACCGCGGCGCTGATGTCCACCGCCGACACCCTGATCAACGCCATCTCGGCGGTGACGGTCAACGACGTCTACAAGCCGTTTTTCAAGCCCGACGCCCCGGACAAGCACTACCTGCGGATGGCCCGCGTGATCTCCATCGCCGCGGCGGCGGTGGGCATGATCCTGGTGCCGGTCTTCGCCTCCTTCGAGTCGATCTACGCCGCCCACGGCGCGTTCACCGCGGCGGTGGGCCCGCCCATGGGCGTGATCCTGCTGCTGGGCGCATTCTGGCCGCGGTTCACACGCCAGGCCGCGTTCTACACCCTCATCGTCGGGGCCGCCGCCCTGGCGCTGTCCATGGTCTACCCCGACGTGCTGCGCCCCTTCGCCTTCGGCACCGAGCGGGGCAGCGGCAGCTTCCTCAAGACCTGGATCTACGCCCGCGCCTTCTACGGCATCGTGGTCTGCGGCGGCTTCGCCGTGGTCTTCGCCCTGCTGACCAAGCCCGAGCCGGCCGAGCGCATCCGCGGCCTGGTCTGGGGCACCATCCGCGACGCCGAGGCCGCCTTCAAGGGCAGCGAGCCAAACCACGACGACGGCGAGCCGATCACCGGCATGGCGCGCCTGCTGCCCGAGGACCAGTGCACCATGGTGAACGACCGCTACGAGGTGCGGGTGCCGGAGTGGGCCTTCGAGAAGCTGGCCGCCCGAGGCGGCGACCTGGTGCACGTCAGTGACCGCCGCTGGTGGTTGGGTGGGCTGCGCTCGGCCCAGGCCGTGCTGGCCGCGGCGCCGGACGACGAGGAGATGGTCGGCCTGCCCCCCAAGTTCGTCGAGGCCAGCGGCGTACGCACCGGCGAGATCGTCAAGGTGGAGAAGATCCTCTGAGGAGGCCCATGAACACGCTGCGCTCCCTGATACTCCTCGGTGCCGCCCTGTGTCTGCCGGGCTGCGCCCACACCGAGCAACCCACCGCCCAGGCCGCGCCGGCCCCGACGTCAGCCCCCGCGCCGGCCGCCGCCGCCGCCCCCGTCGCTTTGGCGGACCTCAAAAAGGAGCTGCTGCAGCAGTGTGCCAAGATGCACGCGCTGCTGCGCGCCGGCAAGGTGGAGGCCTTCGTCACCTACATGGACCCCAACGTGATCCGCATGGCCGGCAGCACCGCGACCATCGTCCAGGGCACGCGCCACCTCTTTTCGGCCATGGCCAAGTACATCAAGGAGGTCAAGGCCGGCCCGGTGACCGAGGTGGTGGACGACGGCGAGACCCTGGCCGCCTACGTCGACGTGCTGATGACCTACCAGCTCCCGGCGGGGCGCGTGCTGCAGAAGACCTACTACGTGGCCTCGTCCAGGGACCGCGGCAAGACCTGGAAGTTCATGTCGTCCCAGTGCAAGCAGGCCCAGCGGCAGGCCACGCGCAAGTGGTACCCGAAGCTGGTGGCCAGGGTGGCCGAGCCCAAATGCTGGGCCCAAAAGGCCCCTCCTACCAGCGCTGCTCCGTGAGCGCCGTCTCTTTGGGCTCCAACAGCGCCTCCATGCGCGCCGCCAGCTCCAGGGCCAGCTGACGGTTGTTCTTCTGATAATCGCAGATGGAGATCTCGACCACCGCCGAGCTGCGGGTCTCGGGGTAGGTGTGCACCGTGACGTGGGACTCGGCCAGCAGCACGCAGGTGGTGTGACCCCCGCCGTCGAAGTCGTGGCCCACCCACTCCAGCGGCTCCAGGGCGCTGTCCGCGGCGGCGCAGCTCATCAGCGGCGCCAGCGCCTCGCTCGACGTCAGCAGCCGCGGATCGCACCGGCAGTCGGCCAGGGTCATGCGGACGTGGGTGCCCGTGGGCAGCGGTGTTTCCATGGCGCGTTCTTAGCGCCTTTACCTCTCGCTGACCAGCGCCAGTTCCAGATCCTGTTACGGATCTGTCCGTAACAGCCGCCGTATCGCCCCGCCTGTTACGGCCGAACATCCGAACATCCGCCCTAACCCCCCGAGATCAGGCGCACGACCTGGTGGCACGCTCGATGCAATCTCCCCCGGACGAACAACACAACGAGGTGCACCATGAATCAGACTTTCACCGAGGCTCCCCGGACCATCATCGCCGTCGTGCTCACCTGCCTGGCCCTGGCGGCCTGCGGCGATGAGGCGTTCACCGACACGACCCACGTCCCGATCCAGGGGTCGTTCAAATTGCTGGACAAGCAGGTGGTGGTGTCCCTGTCCACCGGCTGCACCGGCACCCTGATCACCAACAACTGGGTGCTCACCGCGGCCCACTGCGTGGACGGCAAGCAGGGGAACCCCGCCTCGCTGACAGTCACCGGCATCAACAGCGTCAAAGCAGCCGAGATCCACATGCACCCCTCGTTCATGGTCGGCTACGGCAAGCTCAAGTTCTGGAACTACAAGTCCCTCGACATCGCGCTGGTGCGGCTGTCCAAGTCCCTGCCGGTGGACGGCAGCTACCACAAGCACCGCATGCGGCTGCACGCCGGCTCGCCGTCGAGCCTGGTGGGCCAGGAGGTGGTCTGCTACGGCTACGGCAACACCTCGGCCGATCCGGCCAACGACAAGTGGTCCGGCGGCGGCTACCTGCAGGTGGCCGCCATGAGCTACGGTGGCTACGGCAAGCCGTACCTCTCGCTGTCCCCCAACGGCACCAACCAGGTGCAGCTCAAGGGCGACTCCGGCGGCCCGTGCATTCACGCGGTCAGCGGCGGCGGCCTGCGGCTGGCCGGCGTGCAGAGCTGGGTCTCCTGGAACGGCGGCGGCGTGAACAAGAGCTACCAGACCAGCGTCTCCATCATCCGTGACTGGGTGGCCCAGGTGACCATGCAGCACGACGTCGAGATCGCCCACTCCGGCAAGTGCCTGCGCGTGGCCAGCTACTCCAAGTCCAACTTCGCCCTGGTCGAGCAGCGCACCTGCAACAACGGCGGGTCCCAGCGCTGGCGCCTGGTGCCGGTGCCCCTGGGCTGGTACCCCGGCGGCTACTCCGAGGTCTACCAGATCGTCAACGTCAACAGCGGCCGCTGCCTGGACGTGCGCGACGGCAAGACGACCAACGGCGCCGTGGTCCAGCAGTACGGCTGCCACGGCGGCACGAACCAGATGTGGACCCTCAAGCGTATCGGCAGCAGCGACCGCTGGGAGGTGCACTCGGTCAAGGGTGGCAAGTGCCTGGACGTGACCAACTTCAGCAAGGCCGACGGGGCCAAGCTGCAGATGTGGTCCTGCCACGGCGGCAAGAACCAGCAGTTCCGCTTCCGCGGCTTCCTCGCCGGCGGCTTCGAGTACGAGCTGGCTCAGGCCAAGGCGCCGGGCACCTGCGCCGACGTCCAGGGCTGGAGCAAGGGCAACATGGCCGACGTGCAGACCTACTCCTGCCACGAGGGCGCCAACCAGCGTTGGTCCCACGCCATGGTCTCGGGCAACGCCCACCGGCTGCGCAACGTCAACAGCTACAAGTGCCTCGACGTGGCCAACTTCAGCAAGAGCAGCGGCGCCAACGTTCAGCAGTACGCCTGCCACGCAGGGGCCAACCAGAAGTGGGATTTCTACTACACCGGCAAGGGCTACCACATCAAGAACCGCCATAGCGGCAAGTGCCTGCAGCCGGTGGGCGGCTCCGTCAAGCAGGCCTGGTGCTACACCACCTCGACTCAGCGCTGGCGGCCCAGGTTCTAGTAGAGCGCCCTCCACTGAGGTTGATCAACCTTTCTCTCCAGAGCTCGCGCGCTGGCTTTCAGCTTTCAGCATTCAGCTTTCAGCTCTCTTGGCGGCCGCTTGACGCTCTTTGCGACAGCCTGCCTCCGGAGCCCGCGCAGGCGTGGGATGCCGCAAAGCCCCAGCATCGATGATCTGCGACAGGCCGGCGAACGAGCGACCAGCAAGCTGACCGCTGACCGCTGACCGCTGATAGCTTGTCGCCAATGCAGCGGGACGCCCGATGGTCGAAATCGAATCAACCTGATCGGGGAGCGCGATAGGGCAGTAAATCGACGCGGGGACTTCGCCCCCGCGCTACCTCCTCCCGCCCGTTCTCCTCGCCCCTCCACGCCGCCCATTCCGGTTGCCAATTCCTGCTCCATGGCCTATAGCCGGGATCCCAGAAAAACCAATGGAGGTGCGTAATATGTCAGACCTTGCGCAACATTTCGAAGAGCTCATTCGGCGAGCTTCCACCCGGCTGCCAGGCGACGTGGAGAAGAAGATTCGCCAGGCCGCCGACGCCGAGGGGGACACCGCGGCCGGCGCGACGCTCAAGCAGATGTTGGACAACGCGGCCCAGGCGGCCGAGGCGTCCACGCCCATCTGCCAGGACACCGGGACGCCCATCTTTTACATCGACTACGGCCCGGACTACCGCCAGAAAACCATCACCGAGGCGGTCAAAGCCGCGGCGGTCTCCGCCACCGGCAAGTACTACCTTCGGCCCAACGCGGTGCACCCCGTCTCGGGCAAGAACTCCGGAGACAATAACGGCCTCGGCTTCCCCTACATCCACTTCCACGAAATGGACGAGCCCGGGCTGCGCGTGCGCCTGATGCTCAAGGGCGGCGGGTCGGAGAACGTCTCGGCCCAGTATCGCCTGCCCGACAGCCGCATCCACGCCGGCCGCGACCTCGAGGGCGTGCGCCGCTGCGTGGTGGACGCCGTGTTCGAGGCCCAGGGCAAGGGCTGCGCTCCCGGCACCGTCGCCGTGGGCATCGGCGGCGACCGCGTCACCTCATATGTCGAGGCCAAGGAGCAGCTCTTCCGCGACCTGGAAGACGAAAACTCCGACGCGGAGCTGGCCGCCCTCGAGCAGCGCCTCTACGGCGAGCTCAACGAGCTCGGCATCGGCCCCATGGGCTTCGGCGGCAAGACCACCGTGCTGGGCGTCAAGATCGGCATCCGCCACAGGGTGCCGGCCAGCTATTTCGTCTCGGTGGCCTACATGTGCTGGGCCTACCGCAAGGCCTCGATGAACATCACCGGTGAGGAGGTGTCCTATGATTGAGATCAAGCTCCCCGTTGACGAGGAGACCATCCGTAAGCTCAACGTGGGCGACGTGGTGTTCATCACCGGCGTGATGATGACCGCCCGCGACGCGGCTCACAAATACATGGTGGAGGAGGAGGCGCCCGAGGTGGCGGACATCCTCAAGGACGGCATGATTTACCACTGCGGTCCGGTGATCAAGGAGGAGGACGGTGAGTACAAGTTCGTGGCCGCCGGCCCCACCACCAGCATCCGCGAGGAGCCCTACCAGGGCACCGTGATGAAAAAGTACGGCGTGCGCGGCGTCATCGGCAAGGGCGGCATGGAGGGCAAGACGCTGCAGGCCTGCAAGGACCTCGGCGGGGTCTACCTCTCCGCGGTGGGCGGCCTGGGCACCATCCTCGCCCGCTCGGTGAAGAAGGTGCAGACGGTCTACAAGCTGGAAGAGTTCGGCGTACCCGAGGCGATGTGGGTCATCGAGTGCGAGCGGTTCCCCGCCGTGGTCACCATGGACTCACACGGTCGCTCGATCCATGACGAGGTGCTGGATCAGTCCAAGGAAAAGTACGACAAGCTGATGCCCGAGGGCGACGGCCATTAGAGCGATTTGCGAACGAATTGAGGGCGCCAAGCTCTGCGTTGAGGGTGTGAGGGTGTGCGGTACTGCGCTGCTCATTTGCGTTGATCACCTTCGGAAAAGTAGCGCGGGGGCGAAGTCCCCCGCGTAGTTTGACGCGGGGGACAAGCCCCCGCGCTACAAGGAATCAGCCCATTCGATCTACGCAGTAGAGCGGATATCTGGCGACCCGCAAATCCCCTCTACTTCAGGTTGATCACCGGCGAGGGGAAGCGCTTGCCCTGCCACTCGAGGTGAAACTGGCCGACGACCGTGGCGTCCCCGGGGACGCGCACCTTGATCATGGCCCCGTCGGCGTGGGTCTCCTTCAAGACCACCGACGTATTCCAGTAGACCTTGACGTCCTTGCCCACCGGCGGGTTCAGGTGCAGCTCAACCATTTTTCCGGGTCTGGTCTTGGCGGGCACGACGCGGATGGAAAGCTGCGGGGCGGGCGCGGGGGCCGGCTCCTCGGCCTTGGGTGGCGCGTGCTCGGGCACCTCGGGCTCCTTGGGGGGCTCAGCCTGGGGCTCCTCGGCCTTGGGTTCGGGGCCGGGGTGGGGTTCGCCCTCGGGCGGCGGGGTGTGGCGAGGTGGTGGCGCCCACAGGCAGCCGGACAACGCCAGGGCCAGCGCGAGCAACAGTAGCTTCTTCATCGGGTCCTCCTAATAATCGGCACGCACACATCGCATTGAAATCCGTGCCAGCCTTCAATCATACCTGGCCCGAGTCCACCAGCCGGGCGAAGTGAGCGAAGCTGCGATCGTAGGTCTTCTCCGCGTCGGCGGGGAAGGCGCAGGCCGGCAGCTGGCGCATCTTCAGGTGGTATTCCAGGCAGTCACAGCAGATGCCCTTGCGCGGGCAGGGGCTGTAGGTACAGTTGCAGCGGTCGAGGTTCGTCTTCTCTTTGCATTCCATGGCGGAAAATTAGCACATATACTATGCGGGTGTATCAAGCTTTGCTCCCCCCTCAAGGAGGTGTGACATGAAAAGAACAGCTTTCATTCTAATGTTTGCCGCGGGCCTGTTGGTGCCCGGCGCGGTCGAGGCCAGGAAGCCGAAGAAGGCGGTGGTCAAGGCCAGGGGAACCGAGGCGGTGCCCATGGGCAAGATCGGAAAAAAATGCCGCTACAAGGGCAAGAAGCTGTGGGGCAAGGTCAAGATCGTCAAGAGCTTCCCCGACTTCAAGGTCAAGGTCGTCAGCAGCTTCCCCGACCTGAAGGTCAAGAAGGTCACCAGCTTCCCCACCAAGTGCGGCAAGTGGAAGTTCGTCAAGAGCTTCCCCGACTTCAAGATCAAGTTCGTCAAGAGCTTCCCCGACTTCAAGATCAAGTACGTCTCCAGCTTCCCCGGCGTACCCTGAGCGCATCGCGCCACAACCCTGATGCGAAAACCGAACCCGGAGATCATCCGCTGGGACGACAAGTACCGCGCGGCCAGCGCATCGGACCACCTCCGCGCAGACGAGTTGCTGGTGTCCCACGCCGGCTTGCTCTCCGGCAGCGGGCGGGCCCTGGACATCGCCTGCGGCGCCGGCGCCAGCGCGATCCACGTCGCGGCCCTGGGCTACGAGACCCTGGGCCTCGACGGCAGCAGCGAGGGCCTGCGCATCGCCACGCAGCGGGCCGCGGAGCGCGGAGTTGAGCTGCAGCTGCAGCAGGTCGACCTGACAACCTATCGCCCGCCGAGGGCCGCGTTCGACCTGGTCCTGGTGTTTCGCTACCTCGATCGGTCGCTGTTCGGGGCGCTGGAGCATGCGCTGCGGCCCGGCGGGCTGCTGTTCTACAAGACCTTCAACCGCAACCTGCTGCACAGCAGGCCGTCGTTCAATGCCGAGTTTTTACTCGAGCCGGGCGAGCTGGCGCGGACCTTTGGCTCGCTGGAGTTGATCGAAACCAACGACCAGCCGCAGAGCGTGGCCGAGGTCTCGTGGTACATCGGGCGCAACCCTGCCGCTCCCTGACAGGGCGAGTCATGCGAATGCCCCGCGCGCCTCTCCGTGCCACACTTGGTGGTGAGGTATCCGGCATGAACTCGCGCGCTGCATTGACCTGCGTCCTGATCCTGACAGCCCTGTCTCCGGGCTGCGGCGGGCGCAGCGCGTCCGTGCTCCGGGCCCCGACCGGTGACGGCGGCGCGACGCCCGCGCCGGACAGCGCCGGCCTCACGGGTTTCGGGCCGCCCCGGGTGCTGGCGAACAAGCTCGACGTGCCGGGCAGCCTGGCCGTGGACGCCACCCACGTCTACTGGACCACAAGGACCCGGGTGATGCGGGTGGCCAGGCAGGGCGGCCAGGTCGTCAGCCTGGCCACCGGGCAGTCCTTCCCCTCTGCGGTGGGGGTCAACAGCAGCCACGCGTTCTGGATCGCGGCCAACAGCCCGTCCGGCGGCTCCAGCCTGCTCACCGCGCCCAGGGCGGGGGGGACGCCGAAGCGGCTGGCCAGCTGGACCCATCACCTGGGCGATCGCTCAGGCGGGCCGGCGCGCCTGGCCGTGGACGGGGCGCGGCTCTTCTGGCCCGCGTGGCGCAAGCTGATGACCATGACCGTGGGGCAGAGCGCCGCCGTGGTGTCCACCGAGGCCAAGCTGAGCGTGCTGGCGGTGGACATGGACAGCACCTGGGTCTACTGGTCCACGTCCCCCTTCGAGCAGATCCACCCCGGCGAACCCGGGCAGGTCAAGCGCGCCCATCGGGGCGGCCAGGCGCACCAGATGACCCTGGTGGCCAGCGGCGCCACCGGCGTGGTGCGGGCAGACGGCGCCCACGTCTACTACCTCACCGACCGCGGCGTCGCCCGCGTACCAGGCAGCGGCGGCGCGGCGATCCGGCTCGCCACCGGCGTCGATCCCGCCGGGCTCGCCGTGCGCGACGGGTGGGTCTACTGGACCGACCGCGGCAAGGGGACGGTCTCCCGGGTGCGGGCGACCGGCGACGCGGCGGAGACCCTGGCCTCGGGCCAGCATACGCCCACCTGGGTTGTGGTGGACGCCGGCGGCCTGTTCTGGATCAGCCAGGGCCTCGGCGCCACGGGCCAGGTGATGACGAGGCCCCGGCGATGACGGCCTAGCCGTCCACCGCCTCGGGGGGCTTGCGCAGGGCGACCAGCACGGCCAGCACGTAGACCGCGCCGCCGGCCAGCAGGGTCAGCGTGAAGCCGAGGTGCAGCGCCACGATCATCGACAGCACGGAGCCGAGCACCGAGGCGGCCCCGTTGAGCCCCCAGGCCCAGGGGATGATCTCGGTGTGGCGCCCGGAGAGCAGCCGCACGGCCGTGGGCAGCATCATGCCCATCAGCAGACCAGGCAGGGCCACCAGCAGGCCGGCCACCACCACCCGTGCGGACAGCGGCCAGCCGATGCCGCCGTAGAACAACGGCCCCAGGGCGTAGGCGTAGATCATCATCAGCACCGCCACGCCGAGGCCAGCCCCGATCAGCACCTTGAGCAGGCTCTTCGGCTGCCGGGCCCGTCCCGACAGCAGGCTCCCCACGGCCGAGGAGAGCAGGAGCGCGAAGAGCACCACCCGCAGGGAGTGGATCGGGTGCCCCAGAAATAACGTGAAGCGCTGCAGCAAGGCGATCTCGACGATGATGAAGCCCACGCCGATGCAGACGAAGAAGCTCAGGTCTCGCAACTTGGACGTCCGCTGCCCGGCGAGGGCCCCCCGCTGCCCCAACCACAGGGGCAGGACGATGCCGCAGACCACAAGGACGGTGACCAGCCCGAGCAGCGACAGCAGCACCACCGCCGAGAAGCTGTTGAGGCCGAGCAGCTCCCCCGACAGCAGCGCGTTGAGCAGCCGCTCCGGCTTGACGGCGTAGAAGAAGAAGGGGCGGTCGTCGTACACCGGGCGCACGTCGATGGGGAACTTGTCGTAGAACTCCTGGACGTTCTTGGACCCGAGCACGATGGCCGCCGGGTTGACGTGAGTTCCTCGCGGCGAGTAGAGGATGAAGAACTTTCGCTTGCCGCACAGATAGTGCAGCCGGCGCAGCTCGGCGTCGGTAAACGGCGTGCGCTTGACCAGCAGCACGCCCACGTTTCCCTCGCCCGCGGCGAAGACGTGCTTGGTCGGATCGGCCACCTTGAGCTTCGTCAGGGCGGCCCGGGCCAGGGCGCTGAGGCGCACGAACTCCATACCCTGCACCTTGAGCCAGCGGCTCATGGAGACCACGCCGCGGTCGGTCAGGTGGGTCAGGTAGTCCTCGAAGGCCTCCACGGTGTAGAGGTGGTTCTCGGAGAGGGCGAAGGTGCCGGTGGCCGCGGCGGCCCAGGTGTCCACCAGGGTGGCCTGGATCACGTCGTACTTTTGGTCGCTGCGCCGCACGAAGCTGCGCCCCTCGGCCAGGTGGGCCTTGACGCCGGGGCGGGCGTACAGATCGCCGCTGTACTTGCGGTACTTGCCGAGCATCACGTCGTTGAGGATGATCGGGTTGATCTCGGCCAGGGTGATGTCCTTGTTGCCGTTGACCATGGCGGTGAGCACGTCGATGCCGCCGCCCGGGCCGATGATCAGCACCTTGCGATCCTTACCCAGCGAGTAGGTCAGCGACGAGATGTTCTGGCTCCCGGCGAAGGCCTTGCGCTTGTTGTAGGAGAAGATGGTGGTGCGGGCCATGGCGTCGATGGTCAGAGACGGCTCCAGCCCGTGGAGCATCTTGAGCTCCTGCACCTCGATGCGGGAGAGGGCGTTCCACTTGGAGAAGGCCAGCAGCTCCTTTTTGACGAACTTGAAGCTGCCGAGGCCGATCCAGCCCGTGGCCAGGTTGACCGCCAGCAGCAGAGCGAGGCCGCCGGCCAGCACCATGGAGCTGCGCTGGGGCTTCCAGGTCTTGAGCTCGGCGCCGAAGAGCAGGGCGGCGCCGGCAGCGAGCGCGGCCACCAGCATCACGGCCGAGGGGCCGCCCAGGGCCTGCAGCAACGGGTCGAGCACCAGGCAGGCCAGGCTGGCCCCGGCGAGGTCGAAGAAGTAGACGGTGGCCACGTCGCGGCGCAGGTGGAACAGCGCCATGGAGACCACCATGCCGCCGTAGAAAAAGGGCAGGGCGGCGAAGCCGAAGAGGAACGCCAGCTGAAAGAAGTGCTGCACCGTGAAGACACCGGGCGTCAGGGCGTCGAGGTATGCCGTCATCGGGTGGTTGACCACGAAGGCCAGGGCCAGGATGGTGGTCACGGCGAATTTCCGGCTGTAGGCCGACAGCAGCTCGGCCAACTTCTCCTCGGGGAAGCGCCCCGGCCGCAGGTAGAGCACCACGCCGGACAGCCCCAGGCCGAACAGCGCCAGGGAGATCACCATGAAGGCGAAATGGTAGTACAGGGTGACCGAGAAGATCCGGGTCAGCAGAAGTTCGAGGAGCAGCTTTGCCAGGGTGACGACCCCCACCCCGACGAAGGTACGTTTCATGATCGCACTTCTAAGACGTCAGCCCCGGGGCGTCAAGCAAGATCGCGGAATGCTCACCATACGGTCTGGCAGGTGGCCTGGGCGGTGGTGTACGGGCCGGTGGTGCCGATGTTGGAGCTGAAGCTGGTGGTGACCTTGATCGTCCCCTTGCAGGGGATCGGCAGCAGCAGCGGCAGGCCCTGAGCCCGCAGCCTGACCTTGGCCGAACCGGCCGCGGGCACGGGGTCGGTAAAGGGCGGATTGGCCTTGAAGGAGATCGAAAAAGGAGTGCCCGAGGGCATCACCTGGAAGCTGCTCTGCACCGCCTTGACCCCGGTGATCGGCACCTTGCTTCCGTTGTTCAGGGTGGCCTCGAGGATGATGATGTTGGAGGCGCCGCCGGGCATCTTGTTGCACCAACAGAGCAGACTGGTCAGCGTGGCGTCCCAGCTCTTGGGCGGCGGGTTGGTGTTGTCCGGCTTGCTAGCCTGTTTGTCCTGGCCCTTGCCGGTGTCGGCGATCACCGCGTCCGTGGCGCTGTCGGCGGTCACGGCGGCGTCCTGTTTGGTCTCTTCCTCGTCACAGGCTGCCAGCGACAGGCAGAGCATCACGAACATGGTGGCTTTCATCATTGGCTCCGTATTGGAGCATTTTATCATGGACAAGCTGTACGCCGCGGGGCTGTAGCTATTCGTCCGTGAAGCGGGCCGGGCGCTCCAGGGCCGGGCCCGGCTTGGCCATGGCCAACACCTTCCGCTCGCCGCTGAAGAAGACGCGCATCTTGCCCGGGTCCAAAAGCTCCTCCACGATGCCCACGCCGAAGATGCGGTGGTCCACCCGGTCCCCCACCTCGAAGGCCTGCTTGATGCTGTAGGCGACGGGCGGCGCGGCCGGATCTCGCGGCACGGGCGGCGGCTTCGGCGCCTGCGGCGCTGCCTTGGCCTTGCTCCGCGGCGAGGAGCGCCTGCGGGTCGCCGTCTTGGCCGCGCCGGCGCTGCCGGGGGGCGGCTTGTAGCGATGCAGCCCGCCGCACTGTTTGCACTGCACCTTGGCGATCTTGTCCCCCACCTTGGCCACGACGACGTGCCATACGTCGCCGCATTTGCCACAGAGTGATTCGATGTCTGCACCGACGTCGGTGCTCAAGGGCCAGGTTGCCAAGGGCGCTCCTTTTGTTTTGCGTTAGCGGTCAATATAGCAATCTCGTTTTTCCGTGTCACCGGCAGTAGGCGGGGTTCACAAAAACTCGCTTGACACCGGCCGGGGGCGCGCCGCGCAGCACGTCGCGGCAGCGGAAGGTGGGGCAGCCGTGAGCGGGCACGGGCACCTGCTCCAGGCGCAGGCCGAGGTCCTCGCGTACGTCGCCGTGCCAGAGCCTGCCGGCCACTGCGCCCTTGACCACCTTGACCGAGACGCGCTTGTCCTCCCGCAGGCGTCGCGCCAGGCGGGCGGCCCCGGATGGATCGCGCGGCTCGAGGACCACACAGTATCGCTCCATGTCCACCGGCTTGTTGCCGCGCAGCGCGCCGCAGACGTCGCGGGTCGTCACCTTGTCGTTGTCAGTCCGGTCCCGGGCGAAGGGGCCCGGCTTGCTCGCCGTGTGCGGTGTGACCGCCGCGGCCTTTGCGTCCCTGGGGCCCGCCACGCTGCGGGTGAGGAAAACCTGCTCGTCGTCCGAGAGCCCGGGCGCCGCCGCCCCCACCGTGACCACCATCAGCAGCACCGAGAAGGGGTTGCCGCCCGAGCTGGCCAGACAGTCGCACGGGCCCGGGATCTGGTACTGCTTGCCGGGCAGGGCCACGCCGAGGCAGCTGCCGGTGAGCAGGTCGAAGGCGTAGGTCTTCGTGGCGCCGGGGGCCCCGATCTTCAGCTCGGGGTGCGCGGCCTTTTTGTTGCTGCGGCGCAGGCGGTCGCCGTCGTGGGCGTAGAGCTTGCCGTCCAGGGCGTAGATCCAGAAGAGGCCGCTTTTGCGCTTCACCGAAAACTGCCGCAGCCCGCGATGCACCCGGGTGCCGGTGATCTCCAGGGTCAACCTGGCCTCGCTCCGGCTGACGCCCTGCCACAGGCTGTCGACGCGGGACCGCTCGCGAGTGTAGTACCAGCGGTTGCCCACCCGCAGGGGGAAGCCGGCCGGGCCCAGCTCCTGGCCCACGCGGAAGCGCTGCTGAAGCCAGGTGGCGGCCAACAGCCGGCTCGCCTCGAGCCGCACCGTGGTGCTGCCCACCTCGCTGGTGTCCACCGCGGCGGGGGGGCCGAGGGTCCAGCCCGGTCTGACCAGGTCGGACCAGAACCGCGCCGCCACCCGGGCCTTCTGTCCCTGGTGCACGTGGGCCTGCCAGTCGTCGTCCAGGTGCGGGTACTCCCCCAGCGTCGAGAGGTAGCCCGCCTGCGCCACGCCGGAGAGGCTCAGGGCCCAGGCCGCCACCAGGGCCCAGGCGTGCCGCCCGGACGGCGCCGGCCTCGGCCTCCGGAAGAACCAGGCCGCGGCCATGACCGAGGCCAGCAGGACGCAGACCACGACCAACAGAAAATACGACGGGAAGATGCTCCAGGCGTCTTTACGCGCGGTGAACAACGAGCCGAACACGGACCCGAGGACGCCGAGCAGCCAGCCCACCACACAGAGGGCGGCCGGGATCAAAAAGGGCAAGGTGGCCTTGACGCCGCCCCGGGGCTCGCCGGGGTACGCCACCTGCCGGAAGCGGGCCGACAGCAAGATCCAGACGCAGACGGCCGCGCCCACGGCCGACACCAGCAAGGGCCAAAACGGCGTGGCGAAGACCTGGTCGCCTGCGGTGTGGGTCCAGTCCATCTGTCGCCTAGGTGGAGGCCTGCTGTATGGCCCAGGCCACCGCGCCCAGGGCCACGGCGTCGTCGCCCAGGGCGGCCAGGCGGATGCGGGTGTCGGAGAAGGAGCTGGCCGGGAAGGTCACCGACCGGGCGGCCGCCTTGACGCGCGGCAGCAGCGCCTGGCCCAGGGCCTCCAGCACGCCGCCGCCCAGCACCACCATGTCCGGGCCGAGCAGGGTGATCAGGCTGCCGATGCCCTGTCCGAGGTAGTCCGCCGCCTCGTGCAGGGTCTCCAGGGTCAGCTCGTCGCCGGCCTCGTAGGCCTTGCGCAGCAGGCCGCTGCGGATGTTGCCGTAGTGGTGGCCGCCGCACAGCTCGGTGAGCAGCGTCTGGCGTCCCTCGCAGAGCACCTCGTGGGTGATGCGCCGGCCCATGCCGGTCTTGGAGGCGTAGGCCTCGACGCAGCCGCGGTTGCCGCAGCCGCAGCGGCGGCCGTCCTTGACGATGATGGCGTGGCCCAGCTCGGCGGCCTGGTGGTTGGCGCCGGTGATCAGCCGCCCGTCGAGCACGACGCCGCCGCCGAGGCCGGTGCCCATGAACAGGCCGACCAGGGCCTTGGCGTTCTTGCCCGCGCCGAAGATGTGCTCGCCCAGGGTGCCGGCGTTGCAGTCGTTGATGGCGTACACCGGCAGGTCGAGGGAGGACTGTAGCCGGGCGGTGAGCGGCACCATCTTCCAGCCGAGGTTCGGGGCCCGCACGGCGGTGCCGTCGGGCAGCACCGGGCTGGGCGCGCCCAGGCCCACGGCCTCGAGCCTGGCCGGGTCCACGTCGGCCGCGCCGCAGGCCTCCAGCACCAGGCCCTGCACCAGGGACATCACCTTCTTGAACCCCTTGCCGCCGGTCTTGCAGCGGGCCTTGCCGAGGACCTTCCCCTTGCCGGTGGTGATGACGGCGTAGAGCTTGGTTCCGCCGATGTCCACCCCGGCGTACCGCACCGCGTTCTTCTTCTTCTTGGCCATTGGCTCCTCCTCGGGGCGAATCCCCGTCAGCGCATCTGCAAAGCGCCTCTTTGGATCTGTGGTAAAGGAAGGGATGGATTTTGTCCATGGCGGATGAGCGACCCTACACGGTGGACCTGCACGTCCACGCCTTCCCGGAGCGCATGTTCGCCGCGGTGTGGCGCTACTTCGAGGATCGCGCCTGGGGGGTGCACCGGCAGCAGGCGGCCGAGGTGGCGGCCACCCTGACGGCCCACGGCGTGCAGCGGGCGGTGGCCCTGAGCTATCCCCACCGGGCGGGCGTGGCCGCGCCGCTCAACCGCTTCATGGCCGCCCTGGGCCAGGAGCACGCGCTCTTTCTGCCCTTCGCGTCGGTGCACGTGGACGACGACGACCTGCGCGCCTGCGTGGACGAGGCGCTGGCCTCGCCCCACCTGTACGGCTTCAAGTTCCAGCCGCTGGTCCAGTGCTTCGACATCAACCACCCGCGGCTGGACTACCTCTACGAGGCCTGCCTGGAGGCGGACTTCCCTCTGCTGATGCACATCGGCACGGCGCCGGTGGCCAACGAGTACGTGGGCCACGCTCACTTCGCCCGCCTGATGGAGCGCTTCGCCGGGCTGCGGGTCTGCGTGGCCCACATGGGCGCCTTCGAGTTCGACGCCTTCACCCGCATGCTGGACGACCACCCGCGAATGTACCTCGACAGCACCATGATCAATGTGCGCTGCGACCTGTTCGACACCGCCTGGCGCGGCGACGCCGAGCTGCTCGCCCGCCACGCGGACCGCGTCTGCTTCGGCTCTGACTGGCCCAACGTGCCCTACGACTACGCCGAGGCTCTGGCCAGCGCGGGGCGCTTCCCCCTGCCGCCGGGCGGCGAGGCGGGGATGCTCGGCGGCAACGCGCTGCGCTTCTTGAAGCTGTCATAAAACCGTCACAACCTCTCCCCTGTTCCGGCATCCGGTGCCTGCTACACTTTGGTTCATGTGGCGCACAGATCATTTCCTGCTCTCTCTGCTCAATCAGCGGCTGGCCAGCCCGGCCCTCGACGTTGTGATGGTGCTGGCCACCACCGTGGGCCTGGCCCTGGTGCTGGTGATAGCCCTGGCCGACATGGGCCGTGACCGGCGCCGCGGCCTGGTCTGGCTTGGCGCCCTGGGCGCCACCTTCGGCCTGACCATGGTCCTGCAGTTCTGGGTCGGCCGCGGCCGGCCCGAGCCCGAGGAGGTGCGGCTGGTGTTCGCCATGCCGGAGTTCCTCTCGTTCCCCAGCGGGCACGCCGCGCTGACCTTCTGCGCGGCCACCCTGCTCGGCCTGGCGCGGCGCCGGGCGTGGGTCTGGGGGGCCGCGCTGGCCTGGGCGGCGTTGGTGGTCACCAGCCGGGTCTACCTCGGCCACCACTACCCCACGGACGTGGTCTGCGGCGCCCTGCTCGGGTCCTCGGTGGGGGCCGCCTGCCACGGGCTCTGGCTGCAGCAAAGCGTGCCGCTGGAGCGGCGCCTGCGCTGGCTGGTCTGGCCCCAGGCCGCCATGATGCTGCTCATCTCGGCTTTGGCCTATCTGAACCTGATCCCGTTTTCCATGTCGTCCATCCCTTACGCCGACAAGGTCATGCACTTTTTGCTCTTCGGGCTGATGGCCTTCTGGCTGCACATCTGGCTCGGCGGGCGTTGCCTCGCGCTGGGGCCGCTGCGGGTGCCCCTGGCCGTGATCATCGTCCTGGCCATCGCCCTGCCCGAGGAGCTGGCCCAGGGCCTGTCCTCCCTCCGCGCCGTGGAGGGGCTGGACCTGCTCAGCGATCTCACCGGCTCTCTGGCCTTCGTCTGGCTGGCGTCGCGGCTGCTGGCTCGCCTGCGCGCGGCCGGGGAGCAGGCCCCCGCCAGTTGACAAGCCTGCCCCGTTGGGCGACAGCTTGGCTCTCTGCTCAACCCAACCATCAAGAGGCCTGTTCATGCCCAGGATAGCCCAGCCGTTTCTCTCACTGCTCTCGACCTCCTCGGCCGGCGGCTCTTCAATCACCACGGAGGAGCTGTCCGCCGCCCTGGCGCAGACCACGGTGCAGGAGGCGTGCACCTTCGCCGCCCGGGCCATCGACACCCTGGCCGAGGGGGAGCTGGTGCAGCTGATCTCCCGCAAGGCGGGCCCCGGAGCGATCCCCGCGGCGCTGAGCTCACTGCGGGACCACGCCGCGTCCGCGGCCTGGCTGGCCGGTGACCTGTCGCCAGGCGCGGACAGCGCCGAGGCGCGCGCGGCCACGGTGCTGATGCAGCGGGCCTTGATCAAGATCGGCGCTCACCACGCGGGCGGGCGGGCGTTGCCGGCCCTGCTGCAGCTGCCCTGGGGGGCCGACGGCGACGCCGGCGCGCTGACCCTGGCAGCGGTCAACGCGGCGCTGGACCTGACCGGCGCGGAGGCCAGCGTGGCGTCGGTCGCCGACCTGGGGCCGGGCGTAGCTCAGGTCCTGGAGTCGCTGCTGGAGGCGACCCCCGCCACGGTGCACCCCGCGGTGCTCGATGCCCAGGAGCTGCCGCGTCGGGCCAGGGTGCTCTACGTCGGCATGGGCGACTACTCCCGGGCCGAGGCCAGCGCCATCGCGCGCATGCTGCCCAGGCGTTCGGACCTCATCTGGGTCGGCGACTCCCGGGCGGGGGACGACATCATCGCGCTGGAGATCGACGGCCAGGCAACGACCTACGACCTGACCCAACCGGACCAGCTGCAGCGTTTCTGCCAGGAGGCCTTCGCCGGGACGTTGAGCCAGCGCCAGCAAGAGCTGGTGCGCCAGGCCCTGGAGGCTGGCGCCTGGAGCAACGCTGACTCCCGCGACGAGGTGGCGGCCATGGCCCTGGCCTTCCACGACGCCCACCGCCCCGACGGCGGCGTCCAGCTCGAGCAGCTGTTCATCTCCGGGCACTCGGCCTCCAGCGGCGTCTGGGGCGACAGCAACGGCGAGCTGTCCATGGCGTCTCTGGCCGCCCTGGTGGAGGCGTTCCCCACGGCGGCCCGGGGCGTGCGCACGGTGTTCTTCGCCGCCTGCAACCACCTGCACAAGCGCAACGTCACCGAGCTGCTCGGCTGGTTCCCCGACCTACAGGTGGCCGGCGGCTATAGCGACTACGCCCCGGGCACCTGGACCGGCGGCATCTCCCACTGCCAGGCCTGGGAGACCCTCTACCTGCGGGCCAAACAGGCCGGCCAGCCAGTGATCACCGCCGAGGACATGGTGCGCCGGCTCAGCGCCGTGGGGGGCATGGCACGCCGCAAGATGCACCACATCGCCACCTGGTGCCTGGCCACGGGCCAGTACTCCACCTACCGCGACGCCAGCGCCTCGGACGCCGACCCCACCTGGGAGCAGGTGGTGGAGCAGCTGGGCGGCGACGCGACCCGGGCCGCCGCCCTGGAGACGCAGCTGCAGGGGCTGGTGCCCGAGCTGCAGCAGCTGCTGGCCGGCACGCACCCCACCCTGGACCTGCGCCAGGTGAAGCCCGACGACGACACCGTGGCGCGGCAGGTGTACGGGCTGGCCGGGGACCTGGCCGGTGAGACTGGGGCCACGGCCGCCCAGGCGACCTACGCCGAGACCTGGCGGGCCCGCTCCCTGGCCGCCCGCTTCTACGGCCGGGTGCTGGAGAAGTTTTGCGCCGCGCCCAACATCCTGGCCCGAATGCAGACCGCCAACACCGAGCTGGCCGCCGCCGGGGCAACCGTACGCGCTGCCGCCGAGCTGCAGGACATCGCGTTCGGCCGGGCGCAGATGATGGCTCACATCCATGAGCTGGAGGGGCTGGTGGCCGTTGGCGGGCTGTCCGAGGCCGCTGCTTCCTACGTGGCGCTGCTGGGGAAGATGATCGGCAAGCTGGAGGGCATCCCCAACACGTGGGTCTAGCCCCAATGCCGATCGGATAAGGCCGATCGGATAAGGAAAAAGTAGGGCGGGGGCTTGTCCCCCGCCTCGCCAGGACGCGGGGGACAAGCCCCCGCGCTACGAGGATCAGGCAATTCAACGGTATTGGTCTAAACCACAGTTCGTGATTCGGTGGTCACCTCATCCTGAAGGGACCGGAAATCATGGCTCCGGGCTTCGGGCTCCCGGCTACAAGGCAGGCCTCACACGTGCCATGGGCTGGCTTCCTACCGACAGCGTCCGCTGACGCCGCTACCTGGGGCCCGGGCGGAGCGGGCTATTGTGAGAGCGTCGCATGTCTGATGACTCCAAGCTGACGAAAGCTAACCTTGTAGCCTGCAGCCTG
>PVBE010703500.1_pt1 | contig 19916 bp, 20 predicted proteins | sample 1631181 | NCBI WGS metagenome assembly PVBE01 (sample SAMN08397723, study PRJNA350692) | Marine metagenome, whole genome shotgun sequencing project. | isolation source: water | place: Pacific Ocean | collected 2012-04 | reverse complement strand
TAGTGGCCTCCTTGTTGAAGAGGAAAAAGAAGGTAAACGTGTGTTTATTTCTTCAGGGGATGTATCTTGGTTCGCAGAGGTTGGGCAAAGATTATTTGGCCCCGAACTAGCTTCTGCACAAGCACACGAATGGAATCCTTCGACGTGATCATTAATCCCCCCAAAATAACTGTCCTCGGGTGTAGCGGTAGTTACGCGAAAAAAGGCGGGGCATGTACGGGATTTCTCGTTCAGAGTCCAGAGGCAAACGTGTGGTTAGATGCTGGCCCCGGCACTCTTGGAAATCTTCAGAAGCACATTGAAATCAGCGATTTAACAGCAATTGTTTTAACACATGAACATGCCGACCACTGGCTTGAATTGCCTGTCGTATACAACGCTATTCGACATTACGTTATGTGTGGGCAAATTCCCGTTTATGGAACCCAAGGAACTATGAAACTTGCTAAACAAATGTGCCCAGTGTTAGAGGAAGCGTTTAATTGGAATGTGATCAAAGACGGATCTCGAGAGGTAATAGGCGACCAAAGTTGGAGGTGGTCTCAGACAGATCACTATGTAGAAACTGTGGCTAGCAGGGTAGAGGTCGGGGAATCGAGTTTCGTATTTACTGCTGATACAGGACCGAATTGGGATGTAAGTACGCTAGGGGAAAGCGTTTCTTTGGCTATATCAGAGTCGACATTTTTAGCTTGCAAAGAAGACGAAGGTATCCTTCATCTATCAGCTAGGCAAGCAGCAGAACTCGCAAAAAAAATTAAAGCTGATCATTTAGTGCTTTCGCATTTAGCCCCTGGTGAAGATAGGGTTCAGCACGAGAAGCAAGCCAGCGAGGTATTTGACGGGCCGATCACAGTTGCGACAGCTGGCGATCAGTACAGTTTCTAAATGACTATGGAGGTTAATGTGATAAGGGCAGACAATCGTGAACCAGATGAATTACGGCCGATTACTTTTGTTCGTGATTTTACTTCTATGGCAGAAGGTTCGGTCCTTGCTACCTTTGGAAACACATCAGTATTATGCACGGCATCAGTTGATGATGGTGTGCCCCGCTGGATGAAAGGTTCTGGAAAAGGGTGGGTAACAGCTGAGTATTCTATGCTTCCCGGCTCATCTCCTGAACGAGTCCGCCGTGAAACTCGGGGCCCGAAAGGTCGCACGCAAGAGATTCAACGACTTATTGGTCGGTCCCTGCGAGCCGTGTGCGATATGGAAAAACTTGGTGAAAGGCAAGTCGTTGTAGATTGCGATGTTCTTCAAGCGGATGGTGGAACGCGAGTAGCTTCAATATGTGGAGGGTATCTTGCCCTTCATGATGCTTTATCTAGGCTGATTTTACGTGGGCAATTACTAGAGCACCCTATCTCAGAAGCATGTGCTGCTGTATCAGTTGGAATTATCCATGGGCAACCAAGATTGGATCTTCCCTACGAAGAAGATTCAAACGCTGATACAGACATGAATGTGGTGATGACAGAATCAGGAGGCTTTATTGAAATTCAAGGTACTGCCGAGCAAGCTTCGTTTAACCGAAACGAACTTGACTCTTTGCTGTCTTTGGCTGAAAAAGGTATTCGGGAAATTATTGAGCTACAGAATGAGTTAACAAACACTCAACCGACCATCTAAAAATGGATCTTGTTTGTGCCTCTGCGAATCCGGACAAATACACCGAAATGGTACAAATCCTTTCAGGGGCGGTAAATCTGATTCCTCGCCCGCGCGAAGTTCCTGAAGTTATAGAAGATGAAGATGATCTAGAAGGGAACGCGAGGCTTAAGGCAGTTGCAGTGCAAGCCGCAACCGGCTGTGCAGCGGTAGCAGATGATACAGGCCTCGAAGTAGATGCATTGGGAGGTGCGCCGGGTGTTTTCTCGGCTCGGTACGCAGGAGCAAATGCCACGTACGAAGACAATGTTCGTAAATTGTTGGAAGAAATGAAGGACGTTGATGGAAGCAAGAGAGGGGCGCGCTTTCGAACTGTTGCTCTAATTGCTTGGGAAGACGGTTCAGAAACTATTGCTGAAGGAATTGTTGAAGGTTACATAGCAGCGACACCCTCCGGAGTAGGTGGATTTGGTTATGACTCAATATTTGTTCCCTTTTCAGGAGGGGGAAAGACTTTTGCTGAAATGGGAGATAAGGAAAAAAATGAAATATCTCATAGGGGCGAAGCGTTCAGACTGTTGAAAGAACTCCTCGGTAGGGATAACGAATAAGCAGAATTTGATTTATTGGTTCCTGAGGGCGCGACTCGCTCCTGCCATAAGCGTCGCTCCGATTACTGTAGAGATAAAAGCAAGGATCCAAGCAAGTTCAAAACCAGAGTTGTCGACTGCGATTCCAAAGCCAAGTGGCGCGATCATGGCCCCAATGCGGATACTCGTTTGCAGCGTCGCAGTAGCAGCACCCGGTTCATCTGGGTGTTGTTCTATCACTCCTAAAAGGAGCAACCCAGGCCATGACCAGCCTATTCCAAAAGAAATGAGTGCCCCGATGGCGATGGTTGTCTTGGTTCCAATCGCAAAGAGGATAAAAGCGATGGACCCTACGGCTAGACACAGAGAAACCGCCTTATACCTGTCAAATTGAAACCTGTCTGCCAAGTGTCCCCAGGTAAGGCGAGCACCGATCATGATTAGACCCCCTATCCCAAGTATTAACCCAGCGGTGCTTTCGCTATATCCAGCTTCTTCTGCAGCTGTGGTTAGAAACCCTGCCATAGTCACAAGGGCTGATGCTGAAAAAGCTCCAGATATTGATGCGATTCGAAGGTGCCGAGATCGCCACATATCTCGCCTAGAAGGGAACTTCCCTGAAGATAAAACCGCAACGTTTGGTATTGAGAGCCATGCCGGGAAAGCTAAGGCGGCAAGAATAAGAAAAGTTCCTTCCCATCCCACTGTCAAGCCAAGAGTCGGAACTGCTAAACCTGCAAGCGCAGTGGAAAATGGTACCGCTGACTGTTTTGCTGCCATAGCGATTCCTTGACGAGGTTGATCTACTCCGGTAGAGATAAGAGTGTTTGTGGCAGGTTGGATCAATCCCTCTCCGACTCTATTCAAGCCGATGCACAAGAGGAGCACTACATATGAATTGGCGGTGGTGCCGACAAGAAGAGCAGAGATTGCAGCAATGGAAATGCCGGCTCTAATGATAATTTGCGGTCCTCTTCGGTCAGCTACCCCGCCACCGATTTGCATGATGATGCTGGAGACAAGGTAGCCGAAGGTAAGTATGGCCCCCAGTTCAGTATCGCCAAAGCCTAAGTCCTCCTTTATTTGGGGGGCAAAGGAGCCAACTAGAAATCCAGGCAATGCAACGATCGTGATAGCGGCTGCTGCAGCACTCGTTGGGCGCCAGAACGGAAGATGATTTGAATCGTTGTTATGGCGCACCTTACGAACTTAGTTGCCGATAAGGGCTACAGCGAAGTCAGAGAATATTAATAGTCATTATGACAATTAATACTGGTATATTTATATTGATTTAAGTACGGTTAATTCATATGAAAGCATCCTTCATTTCCTCTTCTTCAGCACTTTGGACTGACCACTACGAGCTGACAATGCTCGATGCCTTAAACCGATCTGGAAATGTTGAGAAACAAGCTATTTTCGAAGTCTTCACCAGGGAGCTACCTCTGGGGAGACCTTTCGGTGTGTTTGCTGGGAGCGGGCCTCTAGCAGAGAGTATTGAGAATTTTACTTTCACTGACGACCAACTGAACTTCTTAAAGTCCGCAAATGTTGTATCTTCCGAAACCCTTGATTGGTTATCTTCTTATAGCTTTCAAGGAGATATTCTCTCATATCGCGAGGGAGAATTGTACTTCCCAAATAGTCCGGTTATGACTATTGAGGCCCGACTCGGTGAGGCACTCATTCTCGAAACATTAGTCCTTTCAACCCTTAACCATGCCTCGTCAGTAGCTACAGCTGCTGCTCGTATAGCTCAAGCAGCTGATGGAAAATTAGTCATGGAAGCAGGCTCAAGACGTGTTCACCCTAAAGCAGCCGTTCATGCGGCTCGGGCTGCCTACCTCGGGGGCATAAACGTAACTTCGAATCTTGAAGCTGGTCAGAGATGGGGGATACCGACCGCTGGGACTGCCTCGCATGCCTTTACCCTCGCATACTCATGTGAGTTGGAAGCCTTCGAAGCTCAGCACGAATTCTTAGGCTCCGATTCTACCTTTCTTGTGGATACCTATGACATAGCTGGAGGTATCAATAATGCGGTAGAAGCAACAGGTGGAAATTTGAAAGGCATTCGCCTCGATTCAGGAGACTTAAAAAGTGGAGCTGAGGTAGCCCGTGACCTATTGGATGAACTTGGAGCTTCAACGACTCAAATCATGGTATCTGGTGACCTTGACGAATATCAGATCGAGCAGCTTCGGGGAGCCCCAATAGATGCATTTGAATCCGGACACCGGCTCGTTACTGGGTCCGGTGCGCCTTCAGCTGGATTTGTATACAAACTTGTAGAAATTGAAGACATTAAAAGCACGAACAACACAATGCGTCCAGTGGCGAAAAACTCAAAAGGGAAAGGATCGATCGGAGGAAAAAAGCATGCGAAACGCCTGCTTGCAAATGACGCTATTGCGCTAGAGGAGATCGTTACTATCGGTACAGATATATTTAGAGCTCCACTTCAACGAAACGAAAGATCGTTACAGGCCCCTCTCTTCATTCGCGGGGAATTTATAAATGACTGGGACCTCGAAAGTGCGAAAGGCCACCTGCGAAGAACAATAGAAGAAATTCCAAAAGATATCCGCCTTCGACGGAATGGGCTACCTGCGATTCCTACAACAATCCTAACTGAACCGAGGAGCCATGAGTAAACAGATAAAAACCGCTTTGCTTATTGTCGATGTTCAACCAACTTTTTGCGAGGGAGGTTCATTGCCAGTTGATGGAGGGAATCTCGTTGCAGAAAGGATAGGAGATCTGCTGGCTAGAGATCATGGATATGACATGGTAGTAACGACACAAGATTGGCACATTGACCCCGGAAAGCATTTCAACCAGAATCCAGATTTTGTTAACACTTGGCCCCGTCATGGAGTGGCCGGAACGGCTGAAGCAGAACTCCACCCTTCCCTTGTCCCTTTAGCTGGAAAGATAACATTTCAAGTTAAGAAAGGAGAATACGAAGCAGCATATTCGGGCTTCGAAGGTGTAGATGGAGGTGGTACTTCGCTAGATGAAATACTTTCCATGGGGAACATTAAACGGATTGAAACTGCTGGCTTAGCATTCGACTACTGTGTTAAAGAAACAGCCCTCGATGGAGTAAAGCTGGGCTATGAGGTTATTGTTTTGAAATCTTTGACAGCTCCTGTGTCTCAAGAAACCGCAGCTCATGCAGAGCTAGAACTCCAATCTGCAGGAGTTCAAATCTGCGGTAACTTCAGCGAAAGAAGGCGCTAATGTCTGTTTCTGACGCCGATACAGACTTTGTTAAAGGGTATGACCCTAGCCGGTTCCCCCCGAATGCTGTTACCGCCGACGTCGTGTTGCTAACTATTAGATCAGGAAGGCTCGCTGTACTCCTAGTTGAACGGGACAAACCACCACAGCAGGGCAGTTGGGCTCTACCGAGTGGCCACCTTGATCCTCAAGAATCGATTACACAAACGGCGTTAAGAGAACTTTCGCAAAAAACTGGGCTCTCCGCCGAGCCGACACACCTTGAACAATTGCATACATATTCAACTCCGGGAAGAGACGCACGAGATCAAAAAATGAGAGTCACTTCGGTTGCGTATCTAGCATTTATGCCTGACCCTGGGACGCCTCGTGCTGGTGCCGGAGCGCGCTCAGCTCGATTCTGGGCAGTTGATGACCTCCCAGAATTCAACCCATCCCTCGAGCCCGGTGAAGGTCCTGTGCTCGCATTCGATCACTCCGAGATGATCCTCGATGGGTTAGAGAGAGCAGCAGCAAAACTTGAGTATACGACGCTTGCAACCGCTTTTGTCGATGCCGAATTTACGATCTCTGACCTACGACATGTCTACGAAGCTGTATGGAGAAGCCAAATTGACCCGGCGAATTTCTCTAGGAAGGTGAAAGCAACTCCAGGATTCCTTGAATCGACTGGAGGGAAAAGAGCAACCGGAAGGGCTCCAGCGGGCCTTTACGTTAAAGGGCAGGCAGAGATTATTTCACCTCCATTTTTCCGGCCTTCGATGGAATAGTCAGAAAGCGTTAGGGTATTTCACTTCCTAAAATGTAGGAGCCGGTAAAAGGTCGGATACCCTAACTCATGCTGCGCCGGTGGCGGAATTGGCAGACGCGCAGGGTTTAGGTCCCTGTGTCCATTAGGATGTGTGGGTTCAAGTCCCACCCGGCGCACAAAAGATTAAAGTCGCAACGTTACCTGTGAAGAATTCCCTTTAAATGCAGCTACCCTAGAAGCGTTGAAATAGTGAAATCGGCCAGTGCCGTGACCGAGTCGAAAATGTGACCTGAGGAGCTTAGATATTTATGTCCCTTCCTACGAAACCCATCGCATCTGATAGAGGATCGCAAATGCCGGGCCAGTTTGATGTGTATTCACAATTATTAAAAAACCGTATCGTGCTGTTATGGGACACGGTTGATGATGATATAGCGAAGTCAATCACTGCCCAGTTGCTCTACTTAGAAGGAGAGAACCCCGATCAAGATATCTGGCTCTACATCAACTCTCCAGGCGGATCTGTTACTGCCGGGATGGCAATATATGACACCATGCAATTCATAAAACCCGATGTAGCAACAATTTGTCTAGGGCTTGGTGCTTCTATGGGGCAATTCCTTCTGGGGGCGGGAGCTCCGGGGAAGCGCTATTCCCTTAAACATGCCCGCATAATGATGCATCAGCCTTCCGGTGGGATACAAGGGCAAGCTTCCGACATTGCCATCCAAGCGGAACAACTGAACTATATCAAGCGCTTAATGGCTGAACTGATTGCCGGCCATACCGGTCAGAATGTTGAGCAGGTACAAGCAGACTCCGACCGAGACCGCTGGTTCACTGCTGAAGAAGCTAAAGAGTACGGGATAGTGGACCACGTCATCGCTAGCAGGGGTGAAGTAAACTAGCACCAAGCGAGTTTTATATTATTCTCTATCCTCCGAAGGAACTGGGGTCGTCCTTGAATCAAATGGGGATATAAATACAAGATCACATTCTGTTTCTCCGTACAGTTCCAATGCGCGGGCAGCTGTAGTTACTCCGTCAAGCTCATTTTGAAAATTTCTCAATTCTGCCGTGCGTTGACTGGGGGATACAGAAACAAGTTTCGAAAGAATATCTTCATATAAAGAAACCACTGCGTAGGTTTCTTCAGAGATGCTAGATGGGGCTTGGGAAGCCAATTCAAGAAGGTCAGCGACAGTTTGGTTAACCAACTTTGGATCATCAAATGTAAGGTTAGTCAGAGCAGAATTAGGGCTAGACAAGATTCGAAGCGACGAACAGAATTCCGTTGAATTGTCACCTGTGGAGTCATCAGAACAGGAAGCCCCCGAGATGGCTAAAAGAAGCACAAGTAAAAATGTAGAGAAACGTTTCGAGTTCACTTTGCTGAAGCAGCCGTCTCTCGCAGTTCTGCAATAGCACTTTTAGGCCCTTCAGGATGAGAGAAGACTGCGCTTCCGGCAACAAAAACATTTGCACCAGCACCAGTAGCTTGAGCAATAGTAGATGAAGAGATACCTCCGTCAACTTCGATGTCGATATCGAAACCTTGTTCCAGAATCCATGACTTTACCTTTTTGATTTTTTGCTCCTGAGAGGAAAGGTACTTCTGACCTCCGAAACCTGGATTCACAGACATAATTAGCACTTGGTCAACGAGGTGAAGAACATGCTCCACATTTTCGACAGGAGTAGCAGGGTTTAATGTTACACCTGCCTTTGCACCAACTTCTAGAATTCTGTTTAAAGATCGATCGAGGTGCTTCGTGGATTCGACATGAAGAATAATCAATTCACATCCAGCTTCGATATAGAGGGGGGCAAGAAGGTCAGGGTCTTCTACCATAAGGTGGGCTTCGAAAGGGATTTCTACAGATTCCCTACATGAAGAAACAATATCTGGACCGATGGTGAGGTTAGGAACAAAATTTCCATCCATCACATCCCAATGAATTCTATCTGCTCCGGCGTCTTCGAGCATTTTTAGGTCATCGCCTAATCGGCTGAAATTAGCAGGAAGAATTGACGGGCAGATTTCGACCTGTCGGCTACTTGTATCGTTTAATGATTCCATTACGTACCAAAGCTATCCCTTTAGAAAATTTGATCCACTTCCATTATTCCCATTATCTATGACCGTAGAGAGGATAGCGAGAGATTTATTTAGTAAGCCGACCGGTTATCCGACTTTCGGGTCGATAATTGCTCCAGGGTTCAATATTCCAGCAGGGTCAAAAGCGTTTTTTATTTTGTGAAAAATAGTGATTTCCTCTGGTGTTCTATTCAGATACAGATGTCGAGCTTTTGCGCGACCTACACCATGCTCCGCAGAGATACTTCCCCCCAATGAAGCTACAAAATCTAATACTGCCTCATCAACCTGTAAATCCTCAGGGGCAGGTCCTAAAATATTTACGTGAATATTCCCATCCCCAGCATGGCCAAATAAGAAAAGTTCGTTATCTGCACCATAAGAGTTCACAATTCTTTGTATCTCATTGCAGAAATTAGCCAACTTTCCGTGAGGGATAGTGACATCGAGCTTGTGTGGAATTCCATTCGCCGATATTGCATCAGTATGTAAGTCCCGGTATTGCCAGAGCTTTTTCCTACTCGACGTATCGGTCCCTAAAGCCACGTGCTTTGATGCATTAAGAAATTCCGACAATGGGCTTTCATGTACTCGTTCTATAAGGCCTGACTGACCGCCGGCATCAATCAAGAGATAGGTATTTGCTGGTTTTTCCCAAGGGGGATTTAACCCAAATTGGTCACATACGAGGGAAAGACCATTCTGAAAGAATATTTCACAAGCTTGTATATCATCGATGTATTTTTTTACTGTTGCAACAACAGCGAGAGCTTCATCGGTCGATTGAAACCCTAGGAGGATTGATATTTCCTCTTCAGGGGCTTTAACGAGTTGAAGACGAGCCTTTGTTATTATCGCAAGTGTTCCTTCACTCCCACAAAGTAATCCTGGAAGGTGATAGCCAGTGTTATCTTTCGTAAGTCCGCGAAGGTCGCCTATGATATCTCCTGTTCCTGTCACCGCTTCCACGCCGAGTAACTGATGGCGAGTGTTTCCGTATCGAAGGACTTGTGAACCTCCGGCATTGGTGGCGATGGTTCCGCCTATTGAGGCAGAATCTCGAGCGCTTAAATCAATGCCGTATTTCCAACCAAGTACTGCGGCTGCTCGTTGAACATCTGCCAGTGTCGTCCCTGATTGAGTAACCAATTGTCCCGATGCGTCATCTACCTCTTCGATAGCGTTCATCCTTTTTAAGGAAAGAACCAGCTCTCCATTCATTGGTGTAGCTCCGCCGACCATACCAGTATTCCCTCCTTGGGGGACAAGGGCGGCAGAATGTGCAAAGCACCACTTTAAGACTTGCGAAACCTCTTCTGTATTTTTTGGTAATAGTATGGCGCTAGTGAATCCTGTATATCGTCTTGTCCAATCTACGGTGTAGCTGGCATGGAGGGCTTTATCAGTAATAATCCCTTCAGGGCCAAGAATGTTGCTCAAGCTTTGCAGTTCCATTTATCGAAATTGTAACAGTGTTCTAGAAATCTGAAGAAAAGAAACCCTTAGTGTTTTCTCAAGTCAGGCCTTCGCTCCATTTGCTTCTACACTTTTATATGATGACTTCCAAACCTATAGACGCCCCTGATAATCAAGTAAACGCAATGTATGCTTATTGCCTTCGTTTCTTTTCTGAACTTCAGGCTTTAGGTATAACCACTGCAGTAATTTCCCCTGGATCCAGAAGCACACCCTTAGTTCTCTCGGCGGAAGCAGTTGGGTTGGAATTGGTAGTTCACCTTGATGAACGGTCCGCAGCTTTTCATGCATTAGGAACGGCAAAAGTATCCGGTGTCCCTTCGGTTTTAGTTTGCAGCTCGGGTACTGCGGCAGCAAATTACCTTCCCGCAGTTATCGAAGCTAATCATTCGCAAACCCCCATGATCATTTGTACGGCTGATCGGCCTCCGGAACTCAGACAATGGGGGGCAGGCCAAACAATTAATCAAGTTGGACTTTACGGGGAAAACATTCGTTGGGGTTATGACCTTCCAGTGGTTTCTGAGGTTGATGAGAATCTTGCCCGCAGCGTGGCTTTACGAGCCTGGTCGGCTTCAACAGGCCGCATGCAAGGCCCAGTTCATTTAAATTGGCCATTCCGAGAGCCTCTTGAACCTTCTCAAAATCTTATTGCCCCTGAAGCAACACTTAGCCCCAATTCATTTCATCAAAAAAGCCAGATTGGAGATTCCTTGCTTTCTGGTCTTGGACACCAGTACGAGCGCGGCCTCATTACTGTTGGGCCCAACAGTCTGGAGAGAGATGACCTCGATGCTCTCGTAGCGTTTAGTTCAAAAAATGGGTGGCCGATACTTGCAGACCCATGTTCGCAGCTTCGAGATGCGGAAAACTTTTCAAGGGCTCCCATAATTACCTCAGGGGAGCTTCTCCTCGCAGCTGAAGAGTTCACTTCACTCCTCGACCCGGTAGAAGTAATTGTTCATGTCGGACTCCCAGCGACTTCAAAAGCGTACCGTTTATGGAATCAGGGACACCCACCAGAAAGGTATGTGCTTGTTTCTCCTGCTGTCGATTGGGCTGACCCCTCGCATAAGGTAACCGACGTTATTGAAGATTCAATTAGGAGTTCCTTCTCACTCTCTTCATCAGGGAGAGGGCAAGGTACTGATTGGTGTCAGTTCTGGGTAAGCCATAACAGATCTGCTGTTGCAATAATCGAGGATTATCTAGGAGAAAGTAAATGCGAACTCTCCGCAACAGCCCAAATTCTTTCATCGCTGCCATCTGGGGCGGCCCTGATGCTATCGAACTCTATGGCCGTTAGAGATGCAGAGTTGGTATTCCGGAATGCTGAAACTGATATTACAGTTGTCAGCAATCGAGGAGCTAACGGCATCGACGGAATAATATCTACTGGCGTAGGCGCTTCGACAGCTAGCGACGGCCCATGCCTTATTCTTGTGGGGGATGTCGCCGCAGCGCACGATGTGGGAGGGCTAATCGCAGCAGGAAGGCTACAAAGCAATGTTGTTATCGTTGTTATCGATAATGGCGGGGGCGCGATTTTTTCATTCCTCCCAGTAGCTCAAAACATAGACAAAGAAAATTTTGATTCCCTTTTCACCACTCCCCATAACACTAATTTCTTGGAGATATCTTCAGCTGCTGGCATCAAATCTGAATTGATTGGGTCACTTCCAGACATTGAGCAACTCCTAGCTGACGCGTATGCATCCGATGGCCCTAAGTTGTTTATATATAGGTCAAGTGTTGAAGAAACAGTGAAAACATATGAAAGTATCAGAACGAAATTTCAGTTATCTTTTCGCGAGGGATGATGCTTCAAACCGATAGTGGAGAAGCGGTTGATCTTTGGGTACGTGATGAAGGTGAAGGACTTCCGGTCGTGCTACTGCATGGCTTCACCGGCAGTGGGGAATCTATGTCAGGATTGGTTTCATCTAGTACCAATAGGATAATTATCCCAGACCTTATAGGGCATGGACTGAGCCCAGCTCCAGATGAACTCAGCGTCTATAGAATGAACGAAATGGTTGAGCAGCTTCACCAATTGATTCAAGAGAAACTCAACGAGCCTGCGGTACTATGCGGCTATTCAATGGGGGCTCGACTTGCCTTGTCGTATGCCTTCAAGCACGCAGAAGAGATATCTGGATTAGTTCTGATCGGTGGAACTCCAGGAATTGAGGACCAGGAAGAAGCTATAGAGCGAGCTGGGAAAGATGCTCAACTTGCCTCTTGGATAGAAAACGCAGGAATATCGGCATTTGTAGATTATTGGGAGCGTATCCCTCTTTTTGCATCGCAGTTTCACTTACCTGATGTAGCAAAAAGATCCGTTCGACGGATACGACTTGCCCAACGTTCCCACGGAATAGCGAATAGTCTCCGTATGGCTAGCACTGGACTGATGAGGTCGATGTGGAGAGATCTGGAAGAGCTACAGATCTCTACACTTCTTATTACCGGAGCTTATGATGAGAAGTTCACCGGAATAGCACAGCAGATGGAAAGAGCGCTTCCATCGGGTCGCCATGTCACAATTCCCAATGCTGGGCATGCTGCCCACATAGAAAATCCGGTAGTCGTCAAAAGTTATATAGAAGAATTTCTAAGGAGACCATGAGCGGCATGATCTTAGAAATTTTCGATATTGACCTTCCAATGCGCGAAGCTCTTATCACATCGCAGCAGAGGGTATCTCGAAGGTCAGGGCAGGAACTTCATCTTACTGATCAAGGGGTTACAGGAAAAGGAGAAGTACTCCCTTTGCCTTTCTGGTCGAAGGTGACTGACTTAGAGACCAAAGAGGAACTTAAAGAAATTCAATCAAACCCAGAAGAGTATTTAATGAGCGCGCAAAGTTTCTCACTTGAAGTCCAAGCCGGGATGTCATCCGCTTTATGGGCTCAGAAAGCTGCCTTGCTCGACGAACCCTTATGGTCTGTTCTTGGTGGGACTTCGGATCAAATATTTGTGAATGCTCTTATTGGAGGAGGAACTGAAGCGGAGTTTCGAAATTCGTTAGAGAAAGCAATGAACAGTGGGTATGGGACGATCAAAGTAAAGATGGGATTCCCCGAAGACGAGAGAAGGCTCAAGATAGTCTCCGAACTGATCAGATCTGAAACCAAGGTTCGTCTCGATGCGAACTGTTCATGGACTCTTCGAGAGGCAGTGGAGATAACCAGACAGGCTGAAAAACTCTTTCGTGATCAGCTTGAGTATGTTGAAGACCCCGTTTCTACTATTGATCAACTTCACCAAGTGCGAGCCGATCTACCTGTCGCAGTAGCCACGGATGCTCTTACCCCAGATATGGAGGCTATCGAGCAGGTAATTAGTATGGGGGAAGTTAATAATGTAATTCTTAAACCTCTCTTATTAGGAGGAATCGACTCCGTACTCGCTCTTTCAAAGGTCTTACGGAGTGCGGGAGTCACTCCTGTGATCTCGTCTACTTTTGATGGGCCAGTAGGGTTAACGTCTTGGTGTCATTTGGCTGCAGTTATAGGGCCAAACACCACTCACGGTCTAGGGACAGCAGCTCTGATAGATGATATGCGGATGAAGCCTTTAATCCCTAGAGATGGGGTTATCAAACTCACTAGCTGAGAGAAGACTCTGTTTTGCTACTTTCCCTGAAGTTGTTTTTGGTAAGCGATTCACGATGTGCAAGGCTCGTGGTAGAGCGAATCTGGGGAGGACTTCACTCAATTCTTCTCGTGTTTGCTCTAAAGATATGGCAGTCCCTTTATCCTTTGGGACTACGAACGCTGTAACCACTTCTCCCCATTCCTCGTCTGTGTTTCCTACCACTGCAACTTCACTTACCCAAGAAAGTCCGGTAAGCGCTCTCTCGACAGTAGCTGGCCAAATCATTTCCCCACCCGAAACAATTACTTGTTCCATTCTCCCAAATACTTTCAGTTTCCCATCCTTGTCGAGCTCTCCACCATCTCCAGTTGGGAACCATCCATCATGTGTAAATGGTAAAATGCCATTTCGGTAGCAGCGCAACAAGCTAGGCGATTTTATGAAAACCTGTCCATCCGCGATCTTTATCTCTACTCCCTCCAGCGGGATACCATCGTAAACGACACCACTTGCTGTCTCAGTCATTCCATACGTAGCTACAACATTCGTGGGAAGACCCATAGGGATACTTGAACCGCCAACAAGTACCTTTCGAAAAAGTGAAACATCGACTCGCCGCATTGCCGTAACGACGAGCGAAACAAGGGTAGATCCTGAACGACCAAACTCCTCACAAGCACTCGCTGAGAACTCGCTATGAACTTCAACTTCTGTTCCAGTGAGTAAAGCTCTAGTCACTACCGACAGTCCGCCGATGTGGGAGACTGGGATGCAACAAAGCCAACGGTCGCTTACTGGATCAACAAGTAAACTTTCAGACGTCATTTTCGCTGAAGCTACAACAGCATCGTGAGTAAGTACGACACCTTTAGGTGATCCACCTGTTCCGCTCGTGGCAACAACTAAGGCATCGCCATCCTCAACGGGACGACCAGTTAGTTCCTGTTCCGAATCGGTCGTAATCACCTTTGATGCACCCATGCGCTTGACAAGTTTGTGACGCTCTTCAAGTGGAAGTCTTTGATCGACCGGGAATGCAGCATGACCTTCATCCCAAATTTTCTGGAGGGAAGAAACAAATAGTTCACCACCGGGTAGGTCAAGGGCTACAAGCTTAGGCACCCTTCTACTTTGCCAGATCTGCGAGACATAGGGTATTTACTGTTAAATCAACTCCATGGCCACTGCATCTGCAAAATTCAGGTAAGTTTCAGCAATGGCTCAACATAATGTCTGTGTATTCTGTGCGTCGAGCTTGGGTAGAGATCCTTCGTACTCGAGATTAGCAACGGAGGTAGGAGAAATAATAGCCAAATCTGGCATGGGACTGATCTATGGAGGGGCATCGATAGGCCTCATGGGAAAGGTGGCTGACGCCACGCTAGAAAACGGGGGACAAGTAACCGGCGTAATCCCAGATGGCCTCCGAAGTCGCGAACTAAACCACAAAGGCTTAACTGAACTTCTCATCACGAAAGATATGCACGAACGCAAAAGAATCATGTACGAACGCTCGGACGGTTTCCTTGCCCTCCCTGGAGGGATGGGAACCCTAGAAGAAGTCTTCGAATCCGCTACATGGACAAAGCTGGGATTTCACAAAGGACGAAAGAATAAGCCCGTCATCCTAGTTGGAAGCAGCACTTTTTGGTCGCCTTTAATGTCCTTTCTAGACATGCTTGCCGAAGAAGAACTTATGAAAGTTAGCGATAGGGAAATAGTCTCCCACGAGGAAAATCCTAAAGACGCTGTAGATCGACTTCTTGGCTATTTCGGCAGCCTATAACGAGTTAGAACAATAATTCGGAAAATCTAGATTCTGAGTCCTACACTTTCCATATGAATATCAAATGGGTAGGGGCGAAAAAAACTGTCTACGATGCTCTTGGCGGAAGTAGATGGTTCGAAGAGCTCGTTGAACACTTTTATGAGAATGTTGAAAAAGATCAACGAATCCGCCACTTATACCCCGATGACCTAACGCTCCCGAAAAAAAACACGTCAGATTTTCTAATCCAATACTGGGGAGGGCCGTCAACTTATTCAGACAGAAGAGGACACCCGCGCTTACGAATGCGGCACGCCCCATTTCAGATAGGTCAAGAAGAGCGAAATGCGTGGATGGAAAGCATGACAAGTGCGCTAGAAACTATGCATCCACCCACTGAGATCATGGAAGCAATGCTGGAGTATTTTGACATGGCTGCCACTCATATGGTCAATACCGAAATTTAAACATTGCCTCTGGAGATAACCTCATACCTTCAGAATTGATAGGCTGAAGGTCTCTTGGAGGATAGATGAAAACACTGGGATACACCCCGTTCGATTGCGACAACCATTACTATGAGGCCCTCGACGCCTTCACTCGCCATGTGCCCCGAGAGTGGCAAAAACGCTGCGTCCAATGGTGTGAGGTTGAAGGAAGAAAATACCACCTCGTTGGTGGCGAAGTTAGCAAGGCTGTTTCCAACCCAACATGGGACCCCATAGCAAAACCCGGTGCCCTGCACGAATACTTTCGAGGAAACCCAACGGGAAGATCCCCTCTGGAAATGTTAAAAGACCGCGAACCCTTACCCGGTGAATACATGGATAGAGACCTACGGGTCAAAAAAATTAAAGAGCAAGGGCTCCAAGGCGTTTGGCTCTTCCCGACGCTAGGGGTCCTATATGAGGAGCTACTAAAGAATGATATTGAAGCAGTCAAAGTTCTTTTCAAGGCGTTTAACCGATGGTTAGATGAGGACTGGGGTTGTAATTATCAGGATACTATTTTCGCTGCTCCATATATCTCACTTTGTGATGTTGATTTTGCCGTAGAAGAACTGCAATGGGCGCTGAATCAAGGTGCCAGAGTTGTCTGCATGAGGCCAGCTGCGGTCTGGACTGAGGAAGGGCCAAAATCGCCAGGAAATAAGATATTTGACCCATTTTGGGCTCAACTCAACGAAGCAGGAATTCCGCTCGTTATCCATGCTGGAGATAGCGGATACTCCAGCCAGGGATACGCTGAAGATGGATTTGGAGCTAATTTTGGAGGGTCCAGCTCCTATGTTCCGTCAATCAAAGCATTCAACATCGAACGAGCGGCCCTTGATTGGCTTATGACAATGTCTTTGGAAAAGATGTATGAGCGATTCCCGAACTTACGGATAGCATCTGTCGAAAATGGGTCGAGCTTTCTCCCTGACCTGTTTCGAAAATTACCTCAGCAGAAAAACAAATTGATGGGATGGTTTAAAGAGGACCCTCTGGAGCAATTCAAGGAGCATGTTTGGATTAACCCGTTTTGGGAAGACGATCCATCTGAAGTCGCCGACTACATGGGAAGCGACCGAGTTATTTTCGGATCAGACTGGCCTCATATTGAAGGAATGCCAACTCCACTCGATTATGTTGATGAATTAAACAGCTTTAATGAACATGAGCAGAAATTGATCCTTCATGACAATGTGCTCGAACTCAATACCCCGAGGCCAACGTAACCTGTTCAACCCCCACTCACGGTAATGTCTTCGCCAGTTACCCATGATGAAGCGTCCGATGCAAGATACAAAACAGCTGAGGCGATATCTTGAGGGGTTCCAAGTCGCTGAAGAGGAATACCGGTCTCTTTGGCATACGCCGGGACGTCCTCAGGAGTGAGTTTCATAACTTCGTAAAAAATTTCAGTAGGTACGGCGCCTGGGCTAACAGAATTGACACGGATGTTTGGTGCAAGCTCATAGGCTAACGATGCTGTAAGAACGTTCACGCCAGCTTTTGAAGCAGCGTAATGGGAATTGTTCGGTACAGCCCCTGATGATGAACGGGAAGAAATGTTAATTATCGCTCCCGAACTCATATTTCTAGCAGCTGTTTGACAGCCAATAAAGGTAGACGTCAGTGTTTGCGCTACCGTTTGGTCCCACTCGGAGCGAGGTAGGTCCTTTAACGGGCTGCGACCGGTGCTTGCGCCAACGTTATTTACCCAGATATCGATCTTGCCAAATTCGGCTACCGCTTTCTGAGCAAGCTCCTCTACCTGAGCATCTTGCGTCGCATCACATGGATGACATATTGCCAGACCACCAGTATCAATAATCTGATCTCGAACGCGTTCAATGTCAGATATTGTTCGAGCAGAAATTACGACATTTGCTCCAGCTTCTGCAAGGGCCATCGCGATACCCTCACCAATTCCCTTCCCGCTGCCAGTCACAACTGCAGTCTTGCCACTTAAATCAAACAATTCCAGTGTGTTCATCATCGCCTCCGCTAGGTACTCCTTTCCTACCATATATCTCCCATAAGGAGAGAATACTCAGCTGGTTTTCGTATGCGGGCTCATCACTGCGAGCGAAGTGGTGATCCCAATATGACGGGTTTTGATTGTCGTGATTTTCCGTCCTGTCTGCACGGCTGGCTTAACTGGGGTGCATTTTTCACCTAAATAATCTGCTGTTACTTGCAGATTCTCTGAGATTAGCGCGAGGCCCCAAAACATCGCTTGACCCTTAGTTTCCGACTGATTAGGGCCTACTAGTTCAAGGATCACATCACCGAGCCAGAAAAAAGTTTGGCGCATCTCTGCTTCATTATCACCAAAAGTCCTTACTCTTCGGGGGTGAATTCCATTTGCTTCGAAAGCGAGCGTGGTCTTGTCACAGTCTGTTGTAGTGACGACAAGATGGTCGATCAACGTAACACCATTTGGATGAATAGAACGAGGGTGTCTATCTTCGTCAGTGGAGGAAAGGCCGGTACTTTCAACAAATTTAAGCGAATCGATTGTTCCGCTCATCCCATTGACAGCAGCACTGGAGATACCGTACTCATTGGTGGGGTCGAAGAGAAGCTGGATGTTCCCGAGCTGGCATATGGATTCACCACTCGACAATTCCATGACATCAAAACCTGCAGATGACCATATTTCTGCTTTCCCGCCGATAGTTAATTGAAGGAGCTGAAATTCGCTATATCCCATGATAAGAAACTGTACATCAGTTTTTTCATAATTCTTAACTTCGATTAGGCCTCAAAGCTCTCTATTGCATTAGGCCATTTGAGAACTTTCTACTGAGGATTTCCCTCGCAACAGGGGAGAGTGCAACACTTTGAAGATGCGCCGAGAAGCCTCACCCCGACCTTTTTTCGTATTGTCGGCGGCTGTTGCTTCAGCGGTCCTTGTCGTCGCTAACATCTCATCTCTTAATGTGGCCCTCCCTGAGCTCTCCAGAGAGTTAGGGGCAAGCCAATCGGACGTCCAATGGATGATCGATATTTATGCTTTCTTTCTCGCTACCCTTTTGCTACCCGCCGGAGCGTTAGGGGATAGGTATGGCCGCCGCCGAATGCTACTCATCGGGATCTTTATCTTAGGGGCGGCAAATGCAGCAACACTCCTTACCACAGACGTTTCACTAGTGATTACAAGTCGGGCAGTCAGTGGGGTTGGAGCCGCTTTAATATTCCCTGCCACACTATCCACGATTACTACAACTCTTCCAGAAGACAAAAGAGTCAAAGGTGTCGCTATCTGGACAGCATCTGTGTTTTTCGGCGGCCTGTCTGGGGTACTTATTTCTGGAGCGCTCATGGAGAACTACTGGTGGGGAAGCGTCTTTCTCGCAATGTCGATTCTCTCTGGGGCAATCTTTCTTCTGTGCTGGGCCTACCTCCCTGACTCTTCCAATCCAGACGAAGCCAATATGGACCCATTAGGGACTTTGCTATCCTTTGTCGCTGTCGGCGGTATTGTCTTCGGCGTCATGGAAGGACCAACAAAAGGTTGGTCATCGACCCTTATCGCGACCAGCTTTATTATCGGCACATTAGCTCTACTGACCTTTGTACTGTGGGAACGGTATACGCCTCGCCCATTACTTGACGTTCGCATGTTTGCAGATAGGGGAGTACGATCCGGTTCATTTTCCCTGCTTATCCAATTCACGGTAGCTTTCGGCTTTTTCTTTCTTACCGTCCCGCTCCTCGCATTCGTCTATGGATATGGCCCATTGGATATGGGATTGAGTCTTATGCCCGCAGCTATCGGACTATTCCCAGCCTCAGCCATAGCAATACCACTTACGAGGAAAATTGGGTTTCGTACTGTAGGGACCCTCGGACTCGCCCTGCTCGTAGGGGCGTTTTATCTTGGGACTTCCCTCGAGACAGACAGCAGTTTTCTATTGTTTGCTGTTGTCATGGTCATCTATGGAGCTGGAATAGGTTTTGCTTCTCCACCAGCGACAGAAATTATCGTTGAAGCTCTCCCAATGGAAAAGCAGGGGGTCGCTTCCGCATTAAACGATGTGTTGCGCGAACTAGGCGCTGTTGTGGGTATCGCCATTTCCGGATCAATCTTCAATGCAGGTTACCGATCATCACTAGCCGGTGTCGTAGGTTTGCCACAGGAGGTCATAGCTGGTGTGAGAGAAACACCGGCTGCTGCAGCGCTTATCGCCCCAACACTTGGAGAAGACGGAATGGTCCTATTGGATACGGTAGCGCAATCAGTTATTGATGGATGGGAGAATGGACTATGGGCTGCATGTATTACCGC
>PVBE012843565.1_pt1 | contig 19921 bp, 13 predicted proteins | sample 1631181 | NCBI WGS metagenome assembly PVBE01 (sample SAMN08397723, study PRJNA350692) | Marine metagenome, whole genome shotgun sequencing project. | isolation source: water | place: Pacific Ocean | collected 2012-04 | reverse complement strand
CGCCACACCGGATCAGCCGCAGAAACCGATCGAGGAATACGACTGGGCGTTTTACCAGAGCATGCTGGATTTTTTCATCAAGAGCCCGTTCCTCGTCACGCGCGCGGTGTTGCCGCACATGAAGCAGCAGAAGTGGGGTCGCATTATCAATATCGGTTCGGAGGTGCTTCATTTGGGCGTCAAACCCTTCACCGCCTACGTTGCCGCCAAGGGCGGGCAGAATGGGTTTAACCGTAGTCTCGCGCATGAGCTGGCGGAGTGGAACATCACGGTGAACATGGTTGCGCCCGGCTGGATTCCCGTGGAACGCCACGAGAAAGATCCGCAGGAGTTGAAGGACGGTTACCTCGCTAGCATTCCGATGGGTCGATGGGGCGTGCCACAGGATCTCGATGGCACGATCACTTACCTCGCGAGTGAGGCGTCTGGTTTTGTGACGGGCCAAAACATTCACGTCAACGGCGGCACTACGGTGCATTAGTTTTTTAACTCTGCGCCTCCGCGTCTGTGCGGGAGATAAAAAATGACATCCCCTCTCACCATCGTCGGCCTAGGCGAAGCGGTGTTTGATGTGTTTCCGGATCAAGCCGTGCTCGGCGGTACATCGCTGAATGTCGCGGTGCAGGCGCATCAATTGCTCGATCCGCTGGGCGGGCGTGGGGTGTTGCTCAGCCGGATCGGGGCGGATGATCTGGGGCGACGGTTGCAGGCGGAATTTCAAGCGCGAGGGTTGCCACTGGAATATGTGCAGGTGGATGACGCAAAGCCGACCGGGCAGGTGCTGGTGAGTTTTGTGGACGGCGCGCCGCGGTACGAGATCGTGATGGATACGGCGTGGGATCATCTGGCGTACACGGATCACGAGGCGGGTTTGGCGCGCGCCTGCAACGCGGTGAGCTTCGGTAGTATGAGCCAGCGGTATCCTGCGGCCCATGCAGCGACGCAGGCGTTTTTGGCGGAGGCAAAATCGGCGCTGAAGATTTTTGATGTGAACCTGCGCATGGATTTATTTACGGCGGATATTCTTGCCGAAGGGTGTCGGGTGGCGAATCTGGTGAAGCTGAACGACGAGGAAATCGAGACAGTCGCCGATCTGCTAGAGTTGCCGGCCGGCGAGCCGCAGGCGCGAGTGGCGACCCTGCGCGAACGCTTTGATTTGGAAGCCGTCATTTTCACACGAGGCGAAGCGGGCACCACCGCGTGCACGGCAGCGGGCTGGGTGGAGGGCGCGCCGGCGCATTATCCGACTGCGCCGAATGCCGATAGCGTGGGCGCCGGCGATGCCTGCACGGCTGCGCTGCTTCTGGGGCGCCTGCTGGGGCGCGATTGGCCGGCCACGCTGGATTTGGCCAATGGCCACGCGGCCTACGTGGCCAGCCAGCCCAGCGCCACGCCGGTTCTGCCGCCGGAAGTGTGGGCCGGGTACGGGTTGGGTTCGGTTTGAAACCCGATTTAATACGGTTGAGTTGGATCGGAAAGGGCCAACGGAATTGGGTTGCTCCTCGGGCGGATGGACCTAGAATTTCCCCACGGAGTTTTCAAATGATCAGACAGTGCACCGTTACAATTTTGTTAAGCCTCACCGCGGTGGCGTGGGCGGCCGAGCCGCTACCGGACAAGGTGGATTACAACCGAGATATCAAACCGATCCTCTCGGACAACTGCTATGCCTGCCACGGGCCGGATGCCGGTACGGTGAAGGCTGGTCTGAGGTTGGATTCGTTTGAAGCCGCTACAAAGGAACTAAAAAGCGGGGCGACGGCTATTGTGCCGAAGGACACGGATGAGAGCGAGTTGGTCTATCGCGTGCACACGACCGATGCTGATGAGCTCATGCCCCCGGCTGAGTCAAACAAGAGCCTCACCGCCCGCGAAAAGGCATTGCTCAAACAATGGGTGGCGCAGGGCGGCGAGTTCGCCAAGCACTGGGCTTATGTGGCACCGAAGAAGACGGCCGCGCCCAAGGCGGAGCAAAAAGGTTTCACGCACAATGACATTGACCGCTTCATTCTCGCCCGGCTGAAATCTAATGGCTTTGCGCCGTCAAAGGAAGCGGACCGTCGCACGTTAATTCGGCGGTTGTCCTTTGACCTTACCGGGTTGCCGCCAACCTGGGCGCAGGTCGAGGCGTTTGTAAACGACAAGTCGCCCGACGCCTACGCCAAGCTGGTTGATCGGCTGCTAGCCAGTCCGCAATACGGCGAGCGCATGGCGGTGTACTGGCTGGACATGGTGCGCTATGCCGACACCATTGGTTATCACTCAGATAACCATGAGACCAAGCCGCTTTATCGCGACTATGTCATCGCTGCCTTCAATGATAATAAGCCGTACGATCAGTTTACTCGCGAACAATTAGCCGGCGATCTCATCAACGATCGCACCGGCACGCAACTTATCGCTTCGGGCTACAACCGGCTGAACATGAACACCCGCGAAGGCGGTTCTCAGCCTAAGGAATACACTGCTAAGTATCTTGCTGACCGAGTCCGCAACACTTCCACAGTGTGGATGGCCTCCACGCTCGGTTGCAGCGAATGTCATGATCACAAGTTCGACCCCTTCACGGCTAAGGATTTCTATAGCTTCGGCGCGTTCTTTGCTGATCTGGAGGAAACGCCAGTTGGCGGTCAGAAATTCACCAAGGTACCGCGCATGGAAGACAAGGCAAAGGTTGCCGTGTTGGAAGAGGAGCTGGCAGAGCTTCGCAAACAAATTGTGGAGGCTAATTTATCCACCGGGCAAAAGACTTGGGAGGCGGGGTTGCAGAAAACTCTGACAGAAAGCTCTGATTGGCAGGCGATTAAGCCAACCAGCGCCAAATCCTTCGGCGGTGCCACCCTTAAGGTACAGGCAGATCACAGTGTGTTGTCCACTGGCAAAAACCCGGCCAAGGATGATTACACTATTACTTTGGCCGCTAACTTGAAAAACATCACCGGCATCCGTTTGGAAGCTTTGACGCATGAGAGTTTCCCCAAGAAATCACTCGCACGCGGAAATGGTAATTTTGTCCTGACTCATTTCTCCGTGGCAAAAGGCAAATCGCCAGTGAAGATTGCTAGTGCGACATCAGATTACTCGCAGGCCAACTATCCAGTCGCCAATGCCCTCAAGCCTGACGCCAAAACCGGCTGGGCCGGCAACGGTCACGTGGAGGCAGCCAATCGCACGGCGGTGTTTGTTTTTGAGAAACCCGTGGCCGGCGGCGATGATACTACCCTGACCATTACCCTGAAACATCAGTCGCAATATCCCAATCATAACATCGGCCATTTCCGACTCTCCCTTACCACCGCGGATGAGCCCAAGATTCGCGGAGGGCATAATCTACCTCCAGTAGTCGCTGCCGCATTGAAACAGCCGACCGTTCAACGCGATGCAGCACAGCAAAAAGCGATTGCTGATCACTACCGCACCATCGCTCCGGAACTAGCCGAAATGCGCAAAGCTGTCGCCGCTAAGACTGCTGCTCGTGATGCGGCTATAAATGCTTATCCTACCACGCTAGTTTCCACTAGTATGAGCAAGCCGCGGATGGTGCGCGTGTTGCCGCGCGGCAACTGGCTGGATGACTCCGGCGATCAGGTTCAGCCAGCCGTGCCGGGATTCCTGCAGTTTGGCCAAGCGCCAGAAGGCCGCGCGAGTCGTATGGATCTTGCCGACTGGATTTTGGCGAGGGATAACCCGCTGACTGCGCGCGTGTTCGTCAACCGCTTGTGGGCGATGTTCCACGGGCGTGGGCTGGCCACGCCGCTGGATGATTTTGGCGCGCAAGGCACCCCGCCCACGCATCCCGCGCTGCTCGATTGGCTGGCCATTGAGTTCATGGAAAACAGTTGGGACGTAAAACACATGGTGAAACTCATGGTCAGCAGCGGCACCTACCGCCAAAGCTCCGTGTCGCCCAAGGCTGTTACGGACAAGGATCCCTACAACCTTTGGCTTGCCCGGCAGGGCCGTTGGCGGCTCGAGGCCGAGATGGTGCGCGACAACGCGCTCGCCGTTAGTGGGCTGCTCGTGAAGACTATCGGCGGCGCCAGTGCCAAGCCGTATCAACCCGCCGGATACTGGGCGCACCTGAATTTTCCCAAACGCAGTTGGAAAGCAGACGCCGGTGAGGGTCTGTACCGCCGCGGCCTGTACACCTACTGGTGCCGCACCTTCCTGCATCCCAGCCTCGCCGCCTTTAACGCGCCGAGCCGCGAGGAATGTACGGTCGAGCGCGTGCGCTCCAACACCCCGCAACAGGCGCTGGTGCTACTCAATGACCCCACCTATGTCGAGGCCGCCCGCATCTTTGCTGAGCGTATTCTCAAGGACGGCGGCAAAACGCCTGAGTTGCGCATCGCCTTCGCCTACCAACTGGCGCTGCACCGTGCGCCCAGCGCCGCCGAGGCCAAGATTCTCGTTGGCCTGGCCGACAAACATCTTAAGCATTATCAAACCGATGCGGTCGCCGCGGATGCGCTGTTAAAGAACGGCGCCAAGATGGCCGATGAGGCATTGGATAAATCCAAACTAGCCGCCTGGACCTCCATCGCGCGCGTGGTCTTAAACCTTCACGAAAACATCACCCGCAACTAGCCGTGAGCCAATTCGATCTTTTTCCCTCCGATGTCAGCCGCCGCGCCTTTCTGGGCAAGGCCGGCTTAGGCAGCCTAGGCCTTGCCTCGCTATTGAATCCCTCGCTGCTGTCCGCGGATCGGCCGCAGATTGACAAGTGGCCGGGCATCCTCGCCAAGCCGCATCATAAACCGAGGGTGAAGCGGGTGATCCACCTGTGCATGGCCGGCGGCGCGAGTCATTTGGAGACGCTCGATTACAAGCCGAAGCTGCGCGAGATGGACGGCAAACCGATGCCTAAAAGCATCACCGAGGGCCAGCCTATTGCGCAGTTGCAGGGCAAGCGTAACAACCTTACGTGCCTCGGGCCGCAACATGATTTCCAGAAGTTTGGCCAATCCGGCCAACACATTTGCAATCTCTTCCCGCACATCGGGAGTGTCGCCGATGATATTGCGGTTATCCGTTCGTTGACCACCGATGCCATCAATCACGATCCCGCCCACACCCTCATGAACACCGGCACCACCATCAGTGGTCGGCCGAGCATGGGGTCGTGGATGCTTTACGGGCTCGGCGCGGAAACCGAAAACCTGCCCGGTTATTGCGTGCTTATCTCCCGCGGCGGCGGACAGGACCAGCCCGTGGCCGCCCGGCAATGGCACGCGGGCTTTTTGCCCAGCCGCTTTCAGGGCGTGCAGTTGCGGGGGAAGGGCGATCCCGTTCTCTATGTGAAACGCCCAGACGGCGTGGATGCCGATCGCCAGCGCGATGTTGTCGATGCTGTGCAACAGCTCAATCAACTGCAGAACGCCGCCGTGCAGGATCCGGAAATTACCACGCGCATTTCACAGTACGAGATGGCCTTCCGCATGCAGATGAGCGTGCCTGAGCTGGTCGATATTTCCAAGGAACCCAAGGGCGTTCTCGACCTGTACGGTGCGCAACCCGGCGATGGTTCGTTTGCCAGCAACTGCCTGCTCGCCCGGCGCTTGGCCGAGCGCGGCGTGCGGTTCATCCAACTCTATCACCGCGGTTGGGATCATCACGGCGGCATCAAGGGCGCCATGCAAAACACCGCTAAGATCGTCGATCAAGGCGTCGCGGCGCTGATCAAGGATCTTAAGGGTTCCGGTTTGTGGGAAGACACTCTCATCCTGTGGGGTGCCGAATTTGGCCGCACGCCGATGGCGCAAGGCAGCGGGCGCGATCACCACATCAAGGGCTTCAGCTGCTGGTTCGCCGGCGGCGGCATCAAGGGCGGCATGAGCTACGGCAACACCGACGATTTCGGCTATAACGCCGTGGAAAACGTCGTGCACGTCAACGATCTCCACGCCACCATTCTGCACCTCATGGGTGTCGACCACGAGAAGCTTACCTACCGCTTTCAGGGTCGCGACTTCCGGCTGACCGATGTGCACGGGAAAGTGCTCAAGCCGATCTTGGCCTGATTTTTAACCGAAGAAGCACAGAGAAGATGACTGGAAAAAACTCTGTGCTCTCTGTGTCTCTGTGGTGAATCATTCATCATGACAAACGACCTAAATCGCCGCGCTTTCCTCGGGCGGACCGGCTTGAGTTTAGGCAGCGTGGCGCTCGCCGCTCTGGGTGCGGGCCGCAAGACGGAGCGTTGGCCGGGCGTGGTGCGGCCGTTGCATCATGCGGCGAAGGTGAAGCGGGTCATCTATTTGTACATGTCCGGCGGTCCATCGCATTTGGAGACGTTTGATGCGAACAAACCGGAGCTGGTGAAGCTGGACGGCCAGCCGATGCCGGCATCGTACACTCAGGGCCAATCGATCGCGCAGTTGCAGAACCAGAAGCTCGCCTGTCTGCGGCCGCAGTTTCCGTTTAAAAAATTCGGCCAAAGCGGCACGGAGATGACCACGCTCTTTCCGCATCTTGCCAAGCACATTGATGATCTCGCGGTGATTCGTTCGATGCACACCGATGCGATTAACCACGATCCGGCCAACACCCTTATGAACACCGGCACGCCCATCCCCGGCCGACCGAGCATGGGCTCATGGATCCAGTACGGACTCGGCAGCGAGGCGGAGGATTTGCCGGGGTTCGTGGTACTCAGTTCGCATGCGGGGCGCAGTCCGCAGCCGATCTCCGTACGCATGTGGCATGCGGGATTTTTGCCGAGCCAGTTTCAGGGCATCCAACTGCGGTCCACTGGAGATCCGGTGATGTACGTGCGGCGGCCCGGTGGCGTGGATGCCGCGCGCCAACGAGATGTGGTGGATGCCGTGCAGGCACTCAACGATCTGCAGGCTCCACTCACGCGCGATCCGGAGATCGCCACGCGCATCGCACAGTATGAGATGGCTTTTAAAATGCAGTCGAGCGTGCCGGACCTGATGGATCTCACGAACGAACCGGCCGAGGCGCTTGATCTGTACGGCTGTAAACCTGGCGACGGTTCCTTTGCCAGTAACTGCCTGTTGGCGCGCCGGTTGGCCGAGCGCGGCGTGCGGTTCATTCAGCTCTATCATCGCGGTTGGGATCATCACAATGGTCTCGTGGATTACATGCAAAACCACTGCGGCCCGTCCGTGGACCGCGCTATTGCCGGACTGCTTACCGATCTCAAGCGCAAAGGCATGTTTGAGGATACGTTAATCGTGTGGGGCGGCGAATTCGGTCGCACGCCCATGGCCCAGCGTAACAAGGGCGCCGTGGGTCGTGATCATCACATGAAGGGTTTTAATCTTTGGCTCGCCGGCGGCGGCATCAAGGGCGGCGTGACCCATGGCACCACCGATCCGCTTGGCTACAACGCCGAGGAAAACCGCACCCACGTCAACGACCTCCACGCCACGCTCCTGTACCTGCTCGGCATCGATCACGAAAAGCTGACTTACCGCTTCCAAGGCCGGGACTTCCGTCTCACTGATGTGCACGGGAAACTGATTAAGCCGGTGTTGGCTTAAATTTTTTATTTCCGAAACTCTAATCCCCGCCCAGCGCGTGCATGGCAATGCCGGCGGCGACGCTGGCGTTTAATGAATTCACCCGACCGAATTGCGGGATACCGATGATGTGGTCGGCCATGTTGAGGATGAATTGGCCGACGGATTTGTCTTCGCCGCCGATCACGAGCAGTAGCTTTTCCGGTGCGGCGGCTTGCACGGTGTTGAGTGTGGTATTACCGTTCATGTCCAGCGCGGCGATTTGATAACCGGCCTCCTGCGCCTTGCGGGCGTATTGATTGGCCGACGCATCACGGGCGATTTGCATGAACTCCGTGGCACCGGCGGAGACTTTAACCACCGAGGGATATACTTCGGGTACACCCCGCGTTGGCAGGCATACGCCTCGAAAGCCGAACACCTCCGCACTGCGCAAAACTGCACCGACATTGTGGGGATCCTCGATATTATCGAGGAGGAGAAGTCTTCGGTTTTCAAATAAATCCTCCTTAGGCGTATATGGGTAGAGTGAAGTTTTTAAAACCACACCCTGATGTTCGGTAGACTTAGAGAGCTGAATGAGTCGACCTTTTTCCACCCACTCCATAGGGACGGCGTGCTGCTCTAGCAACTTCACCAGCTTTTGCATGCGCGGCTTGTCGCGTGCGGATTGGTTCAGCCATGCCCCGTACACCGTGCGCCGCTTGGCGCGTAAGATTTCGAAGGCAGGATTGGTGCCATATACGTATTCGCGGGATGCCTTGGCCATGGCGGGGGAGACTAGGGCAGTGTCCGTATGAGGGCACGAAAAAACCCGCTGGAATATGTCCAGCGGGTTGGTGTGATTAAATCAAGAAGCTTATTTCTTCTTTTGTGCAGCAATCAACGGCACAACGTAGTCAGCTTTGCCGTGTTCACTTATCACGGAGAGCTGTTGGCCAACCAACTTGTCCAGTGCAGCATCACCCATCACTTTGCTGGCCGGAGTTAGGGTGATCTTAGTGGCGCTCTTCTTAGCTTTGGGATCGTTGGTGCGCATCACTTTCATTGTGAGGGTCTTGGTGGCGGCATCATACGCCGAAAGCGTTCCAACGCTGGCCACTTTTTTGCCACAACCGGCATGTGCTGGTGCTGCAATGGCAGCAACAGCGAGTAGTGCTAGGATTTTTTTCATAATTAATCTGATAAGGTTCCTGTCTTAGACTGGGAGGCAATTCTCCGTATTCACGGCACATTACGCAAGTTTTTAAGTCGAAATAACTCGACTTAATTTGTTCGGCACAACAGCATTTCCTCTCATGAAACGAGGCTCTTTTCTAATATTATTTTTGTTTTCAGGCCTTTTAGCCATGGCTCATCCCGTGCCTGATTTGCCGGTCCGGGCGGATTTCAATTTCAAAGGCGAGGTTGTCATTCGGGTTGAAGTGGACCCCCGGTGTTTTGTGAAAGATGCGGAAAATGAACCTTATTTGGTTTATGGGGTATATAAGCACCTCGAAAAAGAGGATTTTTCCAAGATGGAAGAGAAAGCCGTCGAGCTTATCAGAAAATCCATTGGATTTCATTTTGATCCACCTTACGCGGCTAAACCCAATTTCACTTTTCATTACACTACACTTGGCAATAAACCCATCGTTAAGAAAGAGGAGTCCCCGGTAGTCCTTCAGGCTGAATGGAAATTTGAACTGCCTGCCAATGTGAAGACTTATCAGTTAAAAGCATCTCCTGCCGGTCGCTTCAGCGTGCTGTTCATAAATCGTATTATGGGGGAGAAGCAGGATCTAAATGTTCTCTTTCCAGGCGAATCAAGTTATAAACTGGATTTAGGATTACTTGCGAGAATTCGAAAATCAAAAGAATGATAATAAAAAACCCCGCCTCCTAAAGGCGGGGTTTGTTTTAATTATTTCCAGTAGAAATTACTTCTTCTTGGCAACAATCTTGGTGGCATTGAATTTGCCGTCCTCAACCTTGCCGGTAACATGGGCAGCTACGCTGGAGCCGGGCTTGCAGATGGTACCGTGACCGATTCCTTCGCAACCCTTGCCTTTCACCAGCTTGCCCGAGAGCAGGTAGGATACTTCCTTGCCATCTTTACCTTTCATGGTAACCGCAGCGCTGCATCCAGCACCCGCAATCTTGGCAGTGCACTTACCGCAAACAATCTTTGCCTCAACTGGCTTTTCGCCGGCCAATGCAATGAAAGCAGTGAATGCAAAAGCCAATGCTATCGTAGTTAATTTTTTCATAGCTATGTTCTTTCTATTTTTTAACGCATTTGCCCGGGGGCGTTAAACCTCGGACTAAAGAAATCTACTGTTTATGAATGTGATGGCAAGTTTTTCTATTTTTCATTTCGCCTCAAAAAACAGCAATTAATCCTTGCTCAAAGCACTGCAGCACGGTCGAATGTCCACGGTTTATCGCAAGATTATGAAAAATACTATCTTTAGCCTGATGGTCGCCTGCTTTGGTTTGGCGATGGTGCACACCGCGGATGCGGCGGAAAAAATCACCCACGAGCAAATCGAGGAAGTGATGAAAAAAGGTTTCAAAGCCAAGCTTCATAATGATTTAGCCGCCAATAAGGAAGTGCTTGCGAAGTACGCCCAATGGCTTGCTGCTTACAAGCCTGAGAAGGGGGATGCGGTAAGCTGGAAAGCTAAGACCGGAGCCATCGTGGCCGCGATCAAGGCGGGTGATCAGGCTGCTTTGAACACAGCCTCAAATTGCAAAGCCTGCCATAACGTGCACAAGTAGGCTCCAGCAAAAGGTTATTTTCACAGGGTGCCTTTTTTAGGCACCTTTTTTTCGCCCATTGCTTGCGCCCACGATAAAATCCGACATAATTTCCTGATGCGATTCGTGCTTATCTTTTTATTGGGATGGACCGCTTCGGTGTTGGCTGCGCCCAAGGTTTCCGAAAAGCACGCAGCGCAGATGGCCAAGGGGCTGGCGTTGTTTAAAAGCGATGTGCGAGCGCTGCTCAAGCAGCACTGCGTGAAATGTCATGGCGGCGACAAAATTCGTGGGGATTTGGATCTCTCCACGCGCGCCGGATTGCTCAAGGGCGGCGAGGAGGGGCCATCCGTCATTCCGGGCAAGGCGGATGAAAGTTTCCTGATGACGGTGCTGCGGCACGAGGAGGAACCCTTCATGCCGGCCAAGGCCGACAAGCTTTCCCCGGTTGCCCTCAAGAAAATTGCCGATTGGGTAAACCTTGGCGCCCCTTACGATCAGCCACTGGTAAAGCAATCTATTGCCGGCAAGGGTATGCAGGTGACTGATGATGACCGGAATTTTTGGGCCTACGCCCCGCTGCAGGTCGTCAAGGCGCCGGCGGTGCAACAGAAGAACTGGCCGGTCAACGACGTTGACCGGTTTGTGTTGCGTAAACTGGAGTCGGCCAAGCTGCAGCCCAACGGGCCGGCGGATCCGCGCACGCAGATTCGTCGGTTGTATTTTGATTTGATTGGCCTGCCGCCGTCGCCGGCTGAAGTCGCGGCGTTTGTGGCCGATCCTTCGGAGCAGGCTTACGCCAAGGTTGTCGACCGTCTGCTTGCCTCCAAGCATTACGGCGAGCGATGGGGACGGCATTGGCTGGATGTGGCGCGTTTTGCGGAGAGCCATGGGTTTGAGCAGGATTACAACCGCAACTTTGCATTTCATTACCGCGACTTCGTCATTCAGGCGCTTAATGCCGATATGCCGTATGATCAGTTTGTGAAATGGCAGATCGCTGGGGACGAGTTTGCGCCGGACAATCCGTTGGCCATGAAGGCTACGGGCTTCCTCGGCGCGGGCGTGTTTCCCACGCAGTTGACCGAGAAGGAATTCGAATCCGCCCGTTACGATGAGCTCGATGATATGGCTAACACCACGGGCACAGCGATGCTGGGACTGACGATCGGCTGCGCGCGTTGTCACGATCACAAGTTCGATCCCATTCCCGTGCGCGATTACTATCGTTTCATCAACACCTTCGCCACGACCATCCGCAGCGAGATTGATCTGCCGGTGAACGGTGATCTTACGGAGGCCGCTGCCAAATGGGAAAAGGCGCATGCGCCGCTCACAGCTGCCTTGGCCAAGTTTGAAAAGGACGAGTTGCCCAGGCGCTTTGCGCTGTGGGCGAAGAATCCGCCGAAGAGCGCACTGCAAAAGCAGGACTGGATGATCCTCGATCATCTGCAGACCAAGTCGCTCGATGGTGCGACCTTTTCCAAACAGGCCGACGGCTCCTTTCTCGTGGGCGGCAAAAATCCCGCCAATGATCGGTGGGTGCTCACGGCCGAACTGCAGACGATGGGCCTGAACGCCATTCGGATCGAGGCACTCACGGACAAGTCGATGCCCCGCAACGGCCCCGGCCGCGCGGGCAACGGCAATTTTGCACTGAGCGATATCCGCGTGTTTGCCGCCAACAAAAAAGGTGGCCAACGGGTGCCGGTAAAGCTGGTCAATCCCAAGGCGACGCATCAGCAAAACACCGCCGGCTTGTCGGTGGCCAGCTCGATTGACGGTGACAAGCGCAAGAGCGGTTGGGCGGTAGATTTTGGAGGTATCGGCAAGGAACAGGCGGCGGTATTTGAATTCGCTGCGCCGGTCGGTTTCGAGGGCGGTACGATCCTGACGGTGGAGATGGATTTCTATGTGAACACCAGACACACCATCGGTCGACCCCGGTTGGCGGTGACTGCGGCGCCTCGACCGGTGGCGATCAAGGGCGATTCCAGCGCCGCCTCGGTGGCCACCTTGCTGGCTGCCGTGAAGCAGGCCGGCAGTGTGGAGAAGCTGGATGCCAAACAACGTGCGGCGTTACTGAAGATTTACCGCGCGCAGGACGCCGAGTGGACCAAACTGAACAATCACGTGCAGCAACACCTCGCCAGTAAGCCCGTGCCGAAGATGGAAAAGGTGCAGGTGACCAGCGAAGGCTTCAAACCCACCAAGCACCACGCCGATGGCCGCGGGTTCCCGCATTTTTACAAGCAGACCTATTTTCTGAAACGCGGTGATGCGAACCAGAAAGACGGCGAGGCCACGCAGGGCTTCCTGCAGGTGCTGATGCGCGGCGGCAAGAACGAGCAGTCGTGGCAGGTAGCCCCGCCCGAGGGTTGGCGCACTAGTTACCGCCGGCGTTCGCTGGCCAATTGGCTTACGGACACCGAACACGGCGCGGGGCACTTGCTCGCGCGGGTGATGGCCAACCGCCTGTGGCAGCATCATCTCGGCCGCGGCATTGTGAATACGCCCAACGATTTCGGTCTGCAGGGCGAGCTGCCCACGCATCCGCAGTTGCTCGACTGGCTGGCGCTGGAGCTGATCGAAAACGGCTGGCGGCTCAAGCCCTTGCACAAACAGATCGTGATGAGTGCCACCTACCGCCAAAGCGCCGCACATGATGCCGCCAAGTTGAAGGCGGATCCGCAAAACAAACTGCACTGGCGCCGCACACCCGCGCGGCTGGAGGCGGAGGTGATTCGGGACAGTATCCTGAAGGTTAGCGGCCGGCTTGACGAGCGCATGTTCGGTGCCGGCACCCTTGATGAGCGCATGCTGCGGCGCAGTATTTATTTCATGATCAAGCGCAGCAAGCTCATCCCCAGCATGCAACTCTTCGATTCGCCTGAGCCGCTGGTTAGCCAGGGCAGCCGCCCGGTCACCATCATCGCTCCGCAGGCGCTGCACTTCATGAACAACGGTCAGGTGCGCGCTTCAGCCATGGAACTGGCCAGCCAGCTGAAAGCACAGCCCGATACCGCCGCGGCCGTGACTCTGGGTTACCAAACCGTCCTTGGCCGCGCCCCCACGCCGAAAGAGCAGAAGTCGATCGCCAGCTTCATCGACGTGCAGGAAAAATCCTATACCAACAACGGCCGCGAACTTGCCCTTGCCGACTTCGTGCAGGTGCTGTTTGGGCTCAACGAATTTATCGTGCAATGAACACTCTGAATCACCTCAACCGCCGGCAGATGCTTCAACGGGCTGGCATGGGTATTGGCTCGCTGGGTTTGGCGAGTTTGCTCCAGCAGGAAGGCTTGGCTGCGCAAAATCCGTTGGCGGCGAAGAACCCGCATTTTAAGACGAAGGCCAAATCGGTCATTTGGCTCTTCATTAACGGCGGACCGAGCCATGTGGATACGTGGGATTACAAGCCGGAGCTGGCCAAGCGTGACGGGCAGGCGCTGGAGGGGTTCGATCGGTTTACCGGCTTCTTTGCCAACGCGGTGGGTGGGCTGATGAAAAGCCCGTTTGAATTCAAACCGCACGGGCAAAGCGGTAAGCATGTCTCGTCCATTTTCCCAAACCTCTCCAAGCACGTAGACAAGATGGCGTTCATTCACTCGGGACACACGGAGAGCAACAACCATTCACCGGCGCTCTTCGCGATGAACTGCGGCCTGCCGCGAATGGGGTATCCGTGTGTTGGCTCATGGGTCACATACGGGCTGGGAAGCGAGAGCGACAGCCTGCCCGCGTTTGTGGTGATGAGCGACCCGAAGGGACGCGGCCTGCCTAAGGGACATGCGGCCAACTGGGGCGCGGGCTTTTTGCCGAGCGTCTATCAGGGCACTCACTTCCGGCCCACAGGCGATCCGATCGATAATCTCAAACGCCCCACCGGCATGAACGCCGAGCAGCAACGGCGGCAGCTTGATCTCTTGAAGACGCTGAACCAACAGCACTTAGAAGTTAATCCGTTTGAGGAATCGTTGGCTGCGCGCATTGAGAGCTTTGAGCTGGCCTACCGAATGCAGAGCGCCGCGCCCGAGGCGTTGGCGGTGGATAAGGAACCGGAGCACATTCGCGCCATGTACGGGCTGGACGATGACAAATGCAAACACGTCGCCGCCCAATGCCTCACGGCCCGCCGTATGGTGGAGCGCGGCGTGCGGTTCATTCAGATTTACAGCGGTGGCATGGAAAACCAGCGTAGCTGGGACGGTCACAACGACATCGCCGGCAACCATTCGCAGTTCGCCGGCGAAACCGACAAGCCGATCGCCGCGCTCCTTCAGGACCTGTCGCAGCGTGGGTTGCTGGACGAAACACTTGTCGTTTGGGGCGGCGAATTCGGCCGCCTGCCGGTGGCGCAGAAATCCAAGAAACCCGGGCGCGACCATAACCCGCACGCGCTCACCTACTGGATGGCCGGCGGCGGCGTGAAAGGCGGCGTAAGCTATGGCGAGACCGACGAGATCGGTCACAAAGCCGCCGTCGACAAATGCCATGTCAACGACCTTCACGCCACCATCCTCCACCTGCTGGGCATGGACCACGAGAAACTCACCTACCGCCACAACGGCCGCGACTTCCGCCTGACCGATGTGGGCGGCGAAGTGGTGAAGGAGATTATCGCATGAGGCCATTCATCGGGCTGGGCGCCTTGCTGCTTCTGGCAATCGGAAGCATGGCCGAGGACGCGCCGGACTTTAATCGCGAGGTGCGGCCGATTCTCGCGACGCATTGTTTCACCTGCCACGGTCCGGACGCCAACACACGTAAAGCCAAGCTGCGGCTGGACGAACGCGAGGCGGCTTTGGAGATCCTAGCGCCCGGCAAGCTGGTGGACAGCGAGTTGATACATCGCATCCTGTCCGAGGATCCCGATGAAGTGATGCCGCCGCCTTCATTGAAAAAGCCGTTAAGCGCGGCACAGAAATCGGTATTGAAACGCTGGGTGGCGGCCGGCGCGCCGTATGCCGGCCATTGGGCCTTCGCTCAACCGCAGCGGCTGGAGCTGCCCAAGGTGAAACAGGCCGACTGGGCTCGCACGCCGATCGACCGTTTCATTCTCGTGCGCTTGGAACAGGAAGAATTGCAACCAGCACCCGAGGCGAATCGCGAGCGGTTGCTATGTCGATTGTCGCTGGATCTCACTGGCCTGCCGCCGACCCCGACGGAGGTGGAGACGTTTCTCAAGGATCAATCCCCGAACGCCTACGAAAAGGCGGTCGACCGTCTGCTAGCTTCGCCGCGGTATGGCGAGCACATGGCCGTGCCGTGGCTGGACTACTCGCGCTACGCCGACAGCAACGGCTACCAAACCGACGGCAGCCGCCAGCAATGGCCGTGGCGCGATTGGCTGATTCAGGCGTTGAACGCGAACAAGCCGTTTGACCAGTTTACCATTGAACAGTTAGCCGGGGACATGTTGCCAGAGGCGACGCTGCAGCAGAAGGTGGCCACCGGTTTCAATCGCAACCACCGCATCAACGGCGAAGGCGGCATCATCGCCGAGGAATGGCGCGTGGAAACGGTGATTGATCGAGTGGAAACCACCGGCGCCACATGGCTGGGTCTCACGCTCGGCTGCGCGCGTTGCCACGATCACAAGTATGATCCCCTGTCGCAGCGTGAATTTTACCAGTTCTTTTCCTTCTTCAACAACGTGCCCGAGACCGGGCGCTTGGCTGGCCAAAGCAGCAACACCAAACCGTTGGTGAATGTGGAAACCGCTGAGCATCGCGCGTCCGTGGCCAAATTGGAAACGGAGATTAAACAGGCCGAGGCCGCCGCGAAACAGGCGGCGGCCGAGTTGCCGAAATTGGTGAAGGCGTGGGCGCCGAAATTCCGTGAAGAATTGGGCGGAAAAAAAGTGATCTGGCAGGGCGTGGACGAAGCGACGGTGACCTCCAAGGGCGGCGCCAAGTTTGAGCGGTTGGAGGACGGCTCCTGGCTGCCGAGTGGCCCGAATGCCACGCATGACACGTATGAGATTCGCACCACGATGACGGGCGAACACTTCACCGGTGTGCTGTTGGAATGTCTGCCGGACGCGCGCCTACCGAATAAGAGTTTGGGCCGGTATAGTAACGGCAACTTTGTGCTCACCCGCGTGGAAGGCGAGATCGTACCGGCCAACGGCAAGCCCTTGCCGCTGAAGTTTACGCGGATTGAATCGGATTACTCGCAGAAGGGATGGGACATCAAGAACGTCAACAACGGCCAGTCCGGCAAAGGCTGGGCGGTAGACGGGCCTACGCGACGGGAACCGATTAAGGCACTCTTCCTCGCGGGTCAACCGGTGGCCGTGCCGAACGAGGCCACGGTGGTGCTGCGGTTTGTGTGCGCGACCCTGAACCAACACAACCTCGGACGGTTCCGCCTGTCTCTCACCGGCGCCACACCGGCGGCCGTAAGCCTGAAGGGCGACAGTATTTCCGCCGCGGTGCGGGCGGCATTGGATGCCGAGACCCCGAACCCCAAGCAGTGGGCGGCGTTGGAAAAATATTACCGCGCGCACGTGGCCAACCCAGCCAAGGCGGCTGATGACCGCGTGGCCGCCAAACGCAAACAACTGGCCGATCTCCGCAAGAAACTGCCGACAGTGATGGTGATGGAGGAAATGCCGGCGCCGCGTAAGGCGTTCATTCTCAACCGTGGCCAGTACGATCAACCGGCGGAGGAAGTGAAGGCCGGGTTGCCGGCGTTTTTGCCCGCGCTGCCCAAGGGCGCGGCGATGAACCGACTGGGGCTCGCTCGTTGGATCGCCAGCCCGGATAATCCGCTTACCGCCCGCGTGTGGGTGAACCGAGCCTGGGAACATTTTTTCGGTGTGGGCCTGGTGAAGACGACTGAAAACTTTGGTGTACAGGCGGCGTTTCCGAGTCATCCGGCATTGCTGGACTGGTTGGCGCGTGAGTTTGTGAAGCCATCGCAGGGCGTGCAGGTGAACGGCCAACCGGCCAAGGCGTGGGATATGAAAGCCTTTCACAAACTACTGGTGATGAGCTCGGCCTATCGTCAGGACGCCAAGCCGCGGACCGATACCTATGCGGCTGATCCGGACAACCGACTGCTGTCGCGCGGACCGCGTTTCCGATTGGGCGGCGAGCAGTTGCGTGACCGAGCTTTGTTTGCCAGCGGCTTGCTGGTGGAACAACTCGGCGGTCCCAGCGTACGGCCGTACATGCCGGTGGGGGTCTGGAACGAGACCACGCGCTACGGGGATTTGCGCAATTATAAAAACGCCACCGATGACGGCCTGTATCGGCGCACGATGTACACGATTTGGAAACGAACAGCCGCGCCACCTTCGATGCTGCTCTTTGATGCGCCCAACCGTGAGGTGTGCACGATCCAGCGCTCACGCACCAACACTCCGCTGCAGGCGTTGTCGCTCCTGAACGAAGTGACCTTCGTGGAAGCGGCCCGTCGACTGGGCGGTCGGATGTTGAAAGACGCCGACGTCTCGATGGAAGCGCGGTTGACGCACGGATTTCTCTGGGCCATTTCCCGCAAGCCCACTCCAACCGAATTGGCGGTGTTGCGCGACGGGTTAAAGGAGGATCTGGCTTATTTCACGGCAAACCCCGAGGCGGCCAAGAAATTACTGGCCGTGGGCGAATCGGCGGCGCCGGATGATAGACTCGCGGAGCGCGCGGCGTTCACGCTGGCGGCGAATGTGTTGTTGAACCTCGATGAATTTGTGACGCGCGAATAATGAATCCCGATTTCAATCTCCAGGTGCAGGACGCCCTCAACCGGCGCGTGTTTCTGCGCAACACTACCTCTTTTCTTGGACTGTCAGCTCTGGCCGGATTGACGCAGGCGAAGACCTCGTCGAGCGGCCTGCCCGAGTTTCCCACGCACGCGGCCAAGGCGAAGCGGATCATTTATCTGTTCCAATCCGGGGCACCGTCGCAGATGGATTTGTTTGATCCTAAACCGGCGATTGCCGATCGCCGCGGCGAGGATTTGCCCGACTCTATCCGGAAAGGTCAGCGGCTCACCACGATGACCTCCGGCCAGAAGAAATTTCCGGTGGCACCCACCATTTTTAAGTTCGGGCGGCACGGCCAGAGCGGCATGGAGTTCAGCGAATTGTTGCCGCACCTGTCCAAACAGGCTGACAAGCTGGCGATGATCCGTACGGTGCATACCGAGGCGATCAACCACGATCCGGCGATCACCTTTTGCCAGACCGGCCATCAACTGGCCGGGCGGCCGAGCATCGGTTCGTGGCTGAGTTATGGGTTGGGCAGCGAAAACCGCGACCTCCCGGCTTATGTTGTGCTCACTTCCTTTGGGTCTGGCCGGCCGAATGATCAGCCGTTGTACGATCGCCTGTGGAGTTCGGGGTTTCTACCCACGCGCCATCAGGGCGTGAAATTCCGCAATACCGGCGATGCGGTCCTGTATCTTTCCAACCCGCCGGGAGTGGACACCGCCACCCGCCGGCGCACACTGGATCGGCTGAACTCGCTGAACCGCGAACGTCTGTCGCAGGTGGGTGATCCGGAAATCGCCACGCGCATAGCGCAGTATGAACTGGCGTTTCGCATGCAGAGCAGTGTGCCGGAGTTGTTGGATGTCTCCAAGGAACCCAAGCACGTGCTGGATTCCTACGGACCGGATGTGCATCGACCCGGGTCGTACGCGGCCAACTGCCTACTGGCACGTCGCATGGCCGAGCGGGATGTGCGGTTTGTGCAGCTCTTCCACATGGGCTGGGATCACCACGGCGGCTTGCCCAAAGCGGTGGCCGGGCAATGCAAGGACACCGATCAACCGACGGCCGCACTGCTGAACGACCTAGAGCAACGCGGGTTGTTGAAGGATACGCTGGTGGTGTGGGGCGGTGAGTTCGGGCGCACGGTGTATTCGCAGGGCAATTTATCCGCGACCAACTACGGGCGCGATCATCATCCGCGTTGTTTCACCATGCTCATGGCCGGTGCCGGCATTCGCGGCGGCGTGACCTATGGTGAGACGGATGATTACTGCTACAACATCGTTCGCGATCCGGTGGAGGTGCATGATCTCAACGCAACCATTCTGGATCAGCTGGGGATCGATCACGAGAAGCTCACGTACAAATTCCAAGGGCGCGATTATCGCCTGACGGATGTACACGGTAAGCCGGTGAAGGGCGTGTTGGCTTAACTTGCCAACGCCTACGCGGTGGCCTGTTCTTTTTCGGCCAGCAACTGCTCGCGCCGGGACTGACGCCGGGACTGATATTTGCGCAGACCGGCGCGCGCGATGAAAAAGCCGATCAACCCGATGATCGCCCCGAACACGGCGGCTCCAGCGGTCCAACCGGCGAGCGCCTTGAGCAAATGACCATTGGAGGCGAGCTTTTCGACCACTTCCCATGTTTCGCCCAGCGGCTTCATTGTTTCGCCGTTCATGAATTCGCTTTTGTAGTCGTCCAACCCGAGCATATTACTGCCGAGAATGAAGCTGGGCGGGATGGTGAGAAAGGCGAACAGCTTGGCGAACACAAAGCCGGCGACCGCGGCGCCCATGTGGCCCTTGCCGAATTTGTTCAGCGGATACATCAGGAAAAAGGCGAGGCCTAAAGTGGGGAAGAAAATAAGCTCCACAAAGATGCCGTAGCCAACACCACGAGCGACCTGTGAGGGCGCACCTTTGGTTCGGAGAATCCGCAGGTAATCAAGGCGCATCTTGCGCCCGATGCGGGT
>PVBE012773635.1_pt1 | contig 19921 bp, 27 predicted proteins | sample 1631181 | NCBI WGS metagenome assembly PVBE01 (sample SAMN08397723, study PRJNA350692) | Marine metagenome, whole genome shotgun sequencing project. | isolation source: water | place: Pacific Ocean | collected 2012-04 | reverse complement strand
TGTCCAGAGGAAGATTGCCTAGGCATTGAAAATGGTCCGAACAGCCTCGACTACTGTGGTGAGTGCGACGACGACCCAAGCAATGACTGCACGATGGATTGCTTTGGCGATTGGGGTGGATTTGATAGAATAAGTTTAGATTTGCCACCTGGTTTAATATTAGATCAAGATACAGGATTTTTATATGGCATTATACCAGCCGCTGGATTAACAGAAACAGTATATACATTTGGCATTTTGGTTAAAAAACAAGCTGGGGTACGTGAAGATTCATCTGTAGAACTTGGAGAAGTTAGCAGTCCTCTTACTTTTTATACTATGACAGTAATAGGAGGTATTGATAGCGAAATTACTTGGATAACAGATGCAACATTGCCTAATATTAATAACGGTGATATTAGTCAAATGACGATAGAAGCTACAACAGCATCTGGTGCAGAGTTACAATATCAAATAGCATCAATTAGTCCAACCGGTTCTACTGTAAATGGTATGCCAGATACAGTAAGTGGTAATAATAAATTGCCACAAGGTTTAGAATTAATGGGTAGCGGTAACATTGTAGGTCAATGTAGTTTCCAAATGTTTGAAGTTGATACAGGAACGACTACATTTGATGAAGAAATTGCTACAAGACGTAATATTGATCCAACAATATTTGATAGAACATTTACATTTACGGTTAATGCATATAATAATGATGCGAAAATTTCAGTATTTAAAGAATTTACTTTATATGTGGAATTAACATATAAAGAACCATATCAAAGAGTTTATATTAAATGTATGCCAGAGCAAACAGATAGAGATCTTTTATTACAGTTAATTGATAATAACGATATTTTCCAAGAAGATTTAATATATCGTGCCGACGATCCAAATTTTGGAGTTAGTGAAGATATTATATATGATCACGCATATGGTATTAAGGTTAGAGGACTTGCTGATTATGTTACGGCAATGCAGTATAATCATTATCATAAAAAATTAACAGTAGGTTCGGTTAAGGTGGCACAGGCATTAGATTCCAGTAATAATGTAATATACGAAGTTGTTTATGCTGAAGTAAAGGATGATTTAGTTAATAGTGACGGTGAAAGTATTGGATTAAGTGTTATTCGTACTCCTTTCTTAGAAGATTTCCTTCAAGAACCAAGTATTGACGCGGCAAAACGAGCATCAAGTACTGTTACTACTGCTGATACAACAGGTTTAACTTGTGATATTAGTTTTGAAAGAGATGTAACCGAAACTGCAGACTCTGTTGCTGTTCTTGCAGATAATACAAGTATATTGGCAGATGTAGGATTAGCAGATAATGATGATGGCTCTTCAATTACTATAGATCTTTCTGAGATTGATACAGTTTATCCAAATTCATTAGAAAACATGAGAACAAGAATTATTGATAAAATGGGTCAATTTGCTAAAGTATTACCAGATTGGATGAAATCAAAACAAACCAATGGACAGGTTCTTGGATTTACTCCAGCATGGGTAATTGCATATACCCCTCCAGGTAAAGGTGCTGAATTAAAATATAATATTGATACAAAATTTACTGGAAAATTAAACACTATAGATTTTTATGCAGATCGTTATACTCTTGATAATTCACATACACAATTTTGGGATACCGCAACATTAAAATGGCTTAAGGGCGACATGAGTACATTCGACAAATTTAGTAATCATAATAAAACATTTGTTGGTAATGTAGATTTTGCAACAGAATTAGGTTTTTCAGATATTCATAATGCAACTTTAGCTGAAGTAACCGCATTAGGTGGTTTTGATGGAACTGATACTATCACTAATGCAACAACAATGACAGGAAAAACTATATTATTCCAAAATCATAATAGTTATGGTGGAGATGATGGCTCAACACCGTCTTACGATGAAGCATTTACTAGAGAATACTTATTTGATAGTTCGTCTGAACTTATTCCAGGACCAGATCAAATACGTGAAGATTCATCAACTACTTGGAATGAGCGAATGGCAATATATACAATTACTGTAGATGCGACAACTAATAGAATTTCATTAGAATTAACAACATTAACATCTGATGGTGATTATGTAGAAATACAAGATGGTACAAAGTATGGTGCATCATTATTATTCTTTCCAGAATTTGTAAGAAATGGGCAATTTTATGTGGAATGGACTTTCTTACAATTAAGTTTAACTGATGAGCAAACCAATTTTGATGGTGGATCTTGTAGATTTATTAATAATAAAGACACAAGAACAAATGATGATAGTAAAGATTCATATGTGTTATATCCGAAACATACTATTAGAGGAAATACGGACTATATAACATTATAGGATAAATATATTAAAGAACAGGATTAATTTAAATGGCTTCAAATATAAACCCAAATAATATCGACACTACATACCCGGTAGCAGGTCAAGATAACGATTCACAAGGATTTCGTGATAATTTCACGAATATTAAAACTAATTTTACAGAAGCTCAAACCGAACTTGGCGATTTGCAGAGTAAGGTAATTTTAAAATCAGCATTAACTGGTACTACATTAGATAATGATTTTGATGGTGCTATAGTTGCTGATGCTAAAATTCAAGGCTTCAGAGAAACTGTAAACGCTTTAGGTAGTGTAACTGGTGCTAATACTCTTAATTATAATTCAGGGCATTACCATACATTAACTACAACCGGTTCAGTTACTTTAGCTTTTTCAAACCTTCCAGCAACAGCCAATCATGCGTGGTTAAGGCTTGCTGTAACAGTTGGTAGTGTAGCACATACATTAACCTTACCTAGTGTTGTTTCACAAGGCACAGGTGGTATACAAGGTATATCAGGACAGGTTATTACTTTTGCCGCAACGGGTACATACATTTTTGAATTTACAACATCAGACGGTGGTACAACCGTTCATGTAGAAGAACTTACAAGACCAAGAGCAACATATACTAATCCAATATTATTGGCATCAAGTGAAGATTTAGCGGCCTCTGGTGCGGCTTCGCTTGCAACAACGGCTAGTTACTTTTCAACTGCCGCAGGTGAAACAGCAACATTAGCGGCTGGTACTGATGGACAAATTAAAACCTTTATGATGGCCGCTGATAGTGGCGCTATGGTAATTACGGTTACTAATGCTGGATGGAAATCATCTGGTACAGGTACTATTACTTTTGATGATATTGGTGATGGTTGTACATTACAGTATGTTAATTCAAAATGGTATGCAATTGGTGTTAATGGCGTAGCTTTCGGATAAAATTACTTGACAATGACTTCTACATGTTATATAATACATGTAGGAGTTTTTTTATGATTGAACAACCAGGAATTGGGGCTGAACACCCATTATTAGAAACGCTAAAAGACAAGACAATGGAAGAAATCCAGTCTACAATTAGTGATTTAAATAAAAAATTATCATTTGCGAGCCGAACTGGAAATGCAGATGTAGTTAATCAACTACAATTGGTTTTAAATTCATATCATGAAGCATATCGTTTAAAATTGGAAGAAACCAATAAAAAAGGTAATGCTGATAAATTTACAGATAAAATTGATATAAATTAATATGAATGTTAAACTACGTACTCTTGTTAATTTTATAGCAGGCATATATTATAATGAAAGGTTACATATGGCCAATTATATGCTTGGGATTGAAATTACTACTAATACTACTAATACCTATAATCAAAATATAGCATTAGATCGTTTACATTTTTTTATAAATGAAATTGTAAATAGTTCTATTTTTATTTCTAGTGACCATTTAAAACAAATAAGGGATTATGCCAAGGCTGGTTTAAATATTATTGAACTTCCAATGGAACCATATGATCAGGCGATAAATTTAGCTTTAATGCAAAAATTTAATTCTATATGTGAACAAAATGTAATAATCACAGAAGTAGATATAACAAGTAGTTTATCAGATGGGATTTCATATCAAACTAATTTAACTGATCCAAGAGGTGAGTTTACTAAAAATGGTTGGTGGAATGATTCAGAATTAAATTGGTATGATAGAAACATTTTAAATAACAATAAAGAGAGCATCGTACGTTTAGATAAAAGACTTACATGGCAAGAAGTGCATCTCCAATGGGAAGAAGATAAAAAACCAATAGATCCCAAAAAAGATAATACTGTAGTTGTTGGTAAATTTAAAAAGAAAAAATGATTAAAGATAATTTAGGACAAATTATATTAGAAGAAGATGATTTAATAGATCGTTTAATGACTGATCCTAATAACCCAATTACACAAGGGTTTACTAAAAATGTTGATTTAGAACCTATTAAAGAACTTATAGATCAGTTACCAAATTTTACAGATTATAAATTATTAAATATTGATATAGAAACATTTGATAAAACAAATCAAACACAATGGATAATGCCCAAAGAATATTATGAATTAGATATAGCACAATGGGTATTAGATCATTGTAAAACACAGGCAGAAATGCAAAGATGTGGGGAAGAATTACTTTTATTCCAAGAACGTGATTTATTTAATTTATTACGTTACCTAAAATATTTGGTTGATATTATGGAAAAGGATAATATAATATGGGGAGTAGGTAGAGGTAGTAGTGTATCAAGTTATGTATTATACTTATTAAAAGTACATAAGGTAGATAGTCTTTATTATGAATTACCCATCGATGAATTTTTAAGATAAGTATGTATATTATAGGAGAAAGAAATGGCGAATAGAACATATAAAAGTGCAAGAGGTAAAAACATTAATATGTCAGCAGTAATGTTACAAAATGAAAAAGTACGTTCTGTTGGAAATATGAATACTAATGCTCGTGGTGACAAAATTGATAGTCATGGCAATCCTATTGTCCGAGCTCAAGACGAAGTACAACAGTATTACGAAGATCAAAACAGTCCATCAGAAGCACCAGTGTTTGCTACTGCTGAAGATGCTGAAAAATATGAAGCAGAGCAAGCCGCTGAAGCAAAAAGAATTGAGGAAGAAGCGGCTAAGGTAGGATTAGAAGATGCGAAAACAACTGTTGCCAAAGGCAAAGAAGAAGCAGTATCAACAAAAGCAACAAGTGGAATAGCAGGAGCAGTTGCTAAAGCAGGAGTTACAAAATTATAATGTCACAAGAACTATTTAATGTTTGTAAATGTACAAAAGTTACGCCAATCCGTGATTGTATTATTATTAGTGATATGGAATTTGGAGAAAGATTAAGTAGTGGTGGTATTATATTACCAGTTGACGATGGTAAATCCGCAGGAATTCGTCCACGTTGGGGTAAAGTATATTCAATTGGCCCAGAACAAAATGAGCTTAAAGTAGGACAATGGGTTTGTGTTGCACACGGTCGCTGGACTAGAGGTGCCACAATTGAAGATAACGAAGGTAACCAAAAAGTCTTGCGAAAAGTTGATAATAATGATATACTATTAGTTAGTGACGAAAAACCAGAAGATGCAACTATGAGTGGTGCATTACATGTTCAATCCGGCATAGACTAGAGGTATATATGAAAGAACTTTGGACGGAAAAGTGGCGCCCAACAGATATAGACAATTACGTATTTAGAGATGACATGCAACGTGAACAGGTTGCTCAATGGATTAAAGATTGTACTATACCACATTTATTATTTTCTGGTGCACCCGGTACTGGAAAAACAACATTAGCTAAAATTTTAATACATCAACTCGGTATTGATGAGTATGATATATTAGAAATTAATGCAAGTCGTGAAAATAGTGTAGACACTATTAGAGAAAAAATTACTAGTTTTGTTGCAACAATGCCATTTGGCGAGTTTAAAGTTGTATTATTAGACGAAGCAGACTATATGACTCCAAATGGACAGGCCGCATTACGCGGTGTAATGGAAACATATCATGCTTCAGCAAGATTTATATTAACCTGTAATTATTCCAATAGAATTATTCCAGCATTACATAGTAGATGTCAAGGGTTTCATATTGAAAAAATTGATCATAATGAATTTACTGCACGAATTGCTAAAATATTATTAGAAGAAGAAATAAAGTTTGATATAGATATTTTAGATTCTTATGTTAAAGCAACATACCCAGATTTACGTAAGTGTCTTAATTTAGTACAAATGAATTCAGGTACAGGTAATTTAGATAAACCACATGGCGACGAAGGTGGGTCAGCAGACTGGAAATTTGAAGTTGTTGATTTATTTAAATCAGGTAAAATACGAGATGGTAGACAATTATTAATTAAACATGCTAGACCAGAAGATATGGAAGATATGTTTCGTTGGATGTATGATAATATTGATTTGTTTGGTGACAATGATGAAAAGCGTGATGCCGCGATTGTAGTAATACGTAATGGATTGGTTAATAATAGTTTAGTGGCAGATGCTGAAATCAACCTTAGTGCAACCATGGTGGAGTTAACACAATTATGAGATACTTATTAGTTAGTTATATACGTAAACCCGATGGCCAATACGATGAAATAATTAGTGTTAGCACTAAAATTAAAAAGAATGATTGGGTAGATCAACGAGTTATTCTAGATTATAAAGAACAAAAAGTTCTTAAGGCCGCAGTTTCCGGGCAGGTTGCTGTTAAAGATTGGGATCAAGTTAGTTCATACTATGAGAAAAACTATCCAGAGGTTATTAAACGTCTTAAAGAAGAATGTGAGGCTTCTTGATATGAAACCATTTACTATTATCGCTATTATTATCTTTACTATAGTAAGTCTTTTTCATTTCTTGCGTTGGTTTCTAGGTTGGACAATAGTTATAAACTCGCTTGTTATGCCAATTTGGTTGAATATAGCCAGCTTTCTTATTCCTGCTGTTTTGGCTGTTATGCTTTGGCGTGAGATGAAATAATGAAATTAATACTTTTTCTATTATTACTTTTTTGCATCTTTGGCCACAGTCACGGAACTGAACATTCTTCATATACAAAGTTATCTGTTTCGAATCCAGTAAATGGTTCGGCCATTAGAAGCAATAACGGGGATATCAGTATATCTATAGTTCTTGAACCCTCTCTTCGCTCTGGTCATAGAATTTTAATCACAATGGACGGGAAAGAGCTGTCAAATGGTACAGGACAAAGTGTTTCACTAACAAATATTGATAGAGGTACGCATACCATAGGAGCAAGCGTTATTGATAGTTCGTCAAACGCAATAATTTCAGGCTCAAGCACGTTTTCAATTCTTCGTGTATCGCAATAAAAATGTTAGACTTCGTGATATAGTTCTAATACGTCGCCAATTAAATGATGTCGTTGTATATCCTTATTATTAAATTTACATAAGCTAATTTCATTAATTGGTAATGAAGTAATTCTTGCTTCAAGATCTAATAGTCCATTATTTGCACCATGCCGATCGGCTTGTTCAACATCGCCGGTAACGACAATTTTACTATTATGTCCGAGTCTAGTTAATAACATTTTCATTTGTCTTGGTGTTGCATTTTGCATTTCATCTGCAATAATCCAAGATTCTTTAAATGTTCTACCACGCATAAATGCTAATGGACTAATTTCGATAATTTGTTCACTAATCATGTGCGTAATATCTCGTACTGAATAATAATCTCGTAGAACATCAAACAATGGTCTAACCCATGGTTCCATTTTTTGTTCTAGTGTACCCGGTAAGAATCCATGTTGTTCATCTTCAACACCAATTGCTGGGCGAGTTAAAATAATACGATCACACATATGATTTCTAAATGCTTTAACTGCCGCCTGCATTGCGAGGTAGGTTTTACCAGTTCCAGCCGGGCCATAGCCAATTACTATTTCTTTTGCAGGATCTAGTAAGTCAAGTATGTATTTTTCTTGATTAAGACTTTTGGGTATTAGTTGGACATGTCTTTTTTGTATTGCCTTGTTGAAGTTTATTGAGTTATTATCTGAATGGTTCTTTGCTCTTGCTTTACGACGTGCTTTTGACATATTTGCCTCCTTTTGATTAGGTGGATAATAGTACTTACAACTACCTCATCGTGGTTAATACGTACAGTGATTAAATGATTCAACTTAGCTAAATAAAATCTAGGATTTTTTCTGAACTTTAAATTCCACAAATTCTGTTTCTAGATAAATACTACAATGGAAGACAATGAAACTATCGATTATTGGAAAATAGCAAAAAATACTAAAGATATTTATATGTCTGATGGTGTTGTTGCTACTATGCTTGATTTTGAGAGAGTTATAGATGAATTAGATGTGTATGCTTTTCAAAATTGGGATATCGGAGAGTTAATTCAAGGTCCTGAAGTTAACCGATATACAGTCACCTGTACATTTTTATGGCCTAGAGAAATGATGCCCGACCCACGTGGTGCGAAACGTTTACTTCCTTTTGGTTGTACAGTAAAATATAAAAAAGAGACCATGAAAGTTCCAGTAAAAGTAGAAAAATATACAGATTTCCGACCTGGATCAGCAAAACCTAAATTAATTGAAAAACAAATATGGCTAGTAGAAATTGAAATGCCTAAACATCTTATCAATGATATACGCACGGGTTCATATGAATTAGAAGATCAAGATATTGATCTTGATGATTTGGATAAATCTTATAAAGATGATTTAGATAACGCATATAAGGAAGAACAAAATGCCTAATGAAGGTTTAGATTTTAAAGCACTTAAAGGTGTACTACAGCCTACTTTACACATTGATGAATTTTCTAGTAAAATGGGTGGTGATGATGAAGTAGTTGTATTAAGTTTTTCTGTAACTAACGAAAATGCCGCAAAGGATTTAGTTAGTTGGTTTGAAAAAGGTTACGAGTTTATATTAGATGGTGATAGAAGTCCTGGTGAAATTGCTCCTAATACACATTTAGTATTTGTTGAGGTTAAACGTCGTAATAGTCTTGTTGATAATATCGAAACATTGCTTGATGATTTACAAACATTAAGTGAATACCAAGTTAATGATTGGAAATTAAAGTTTAGAGAAGAAAAGTTTGATTATTCTAAAGACAAAATTAAGCATTTAGTACCATTAAGTCCTAAAGCATATAGATTTGAAAGAGAATTAGGCTTAAATGAAATGCGTAAACGTAGTGGAATAAAAGAAAAACTTTTATATCCAAAAGATAAGCAAGATTCAGCAATTAAAAATTATAAAGGCATAGCCGGACTTTAATTTTTAATCCATTCACAATATAATCTTATATTTTTTCCATCTGTATCTCTTGCAGAATTATGCATTGTATATCCAAAGAAATTAGCATAAAAACTTAAACGTTCAAATGTCCACGGATAAAAGTTTATTTTTTCACATAATTCATCTTTATGATCGTATAATCCTGGGTTACAACGCCAATATATAGTACTTTTTTCTTTTAAACAATTTACTACACTAGAAATTTGTTTTAAAATAGTTATATCGTTACCAAAATTAATTGATCCAAAACAAAATGCTATATCAAATAATTCAGTAGGTTTATAATCTTCTATTGTTGTTATAATATCAGCTTCTTGTCTTGCTGGGTCTATTCCAACTAAATTTTTAATTAATCCTTTAAAAGGATTTGTACCACAACCAACATCTAATACACGAGCTTCGGCAGGAATTTTTTCAATTATATTAAGACCGCTATATACATAATGTTCAATAGAAGATTGCCAATAATTGGCAAAATAATTATTTAGGAATGATTGGTTATGCATGATGATCGTTCAACTATTATTGTAAAATATTGTAGTTCCATAGTCATACTTATCGCAATGATATTCCATACCTTAGGAATTACACCATGGAATAGTATCTTACAATTAATAGCCATTGCTGGTTGGACTTATGTTGGATTTAAATGGAAAGAAAAATCAATAATACTTAATTTTCTTCCACAAGTATTAATTATTATACCCGGATTAATATATCTATGGATATGGTCCCATTAAAAGAAAGTAGTATAATATCCTTTGCACCAGGAAATTGTGGTAGTTTCCTTCAATGGTGTCTTAATTTTATTAGTGATTTAGAATTTTCTGAACAATTACCATTTGGGCTTGATGGAAATTCTCACGAATACTTTATTCCAAGAATAAATTCTTTTGTCATGCCAACAAAAGAAGAAATAACCGGTGCACTGGATGATGAAAGGTATGATCAGAAAATGTTCACACAATATACGGAATATTGGGAAAAAAATCAAAGAAGTTCTAATTCAAGAAATTTATTTAAAGAAGGAAATTTTGAAGAATTCATAAAATCAAATTCTTTAGGTCCTAGAATAACGTCAGTCCATCCAATTTGTGAAAAAGATGATAATATTATAGAGAATTTAACTAAAATAAGCGAAAACTTTCGTAATATAATACATATTGTACCTACAGTAAATAAAAGTTTTCTATATGCATTAACTAATGCACAAGTAAAAATTTCTATTGGTGCAGTTGTACCAGGAAGAAAAAAAGAAATTGCAAATAGCCCTAGAGATCTAACAACACTTTTATATGAAGTAAATAAAGAAAAATATTTTTCAACATATATATCTAAAGACTTCAAAGATAACATGAATCAATGGCAAACTAATGACGAAGGAGAATTAGATCCCTGGGCCTTACGAGAATTTTATTCATTTTATATTTATCCGGCATTTTATGCTCAAAATAGACTTGATGATGTTAAAGCAATTCAAGATATTAATAATGTTCATGTAATACATACTGAAGATTTTTTGTCTTGGGAAACTTTTCTTACAATGCTAATTGATGTTAAGCAACATTGTGAACTTCTTACACCTAGATTGGGAGAAATGGAAGAAATCTGGAACGAATGGATAGTTTTACAAGAACACAAAAATAAAGATCAAATAGTACTCGAAATAATTAATAATATACTTGCTGATAGAAAATTTGATTGGGCCGATAAAAATTTAACAATATATGATGAAGCAATGATACAATATTATTTAAGAAAAAAGAATATTGAAATAAGATGTAATGAGCTGAATGTTTTCCCAACAAATATTAATGATTTAAAGGAATTATTATATGATGTTAGAACTGCCTAGACATATCTTTTTTACAGGTGCTCCAGGAAGTCGTTGGAGTGGTATTGCACAAACTTTAGAGCAAATGCCAGGAATGAATACAACCGACCGTACTAAGGAACGTACATATACACATCATAGTTATAATGGACACATTGGTGCTTATTTTGGTAAAGAAATGGAATTTAATGCAGATCCTAAGATTATTGAAACCGCATATGAAGATCCCGAAGCAGGGTGCATGCTTATTAAAAGTCATCAATGGTGCGACTGGGTTGGAAGAATAAGAATATTATATCCTGATGTTTGGGTAATATTAGTTTATCGTCCAGATTTAGCCTGCCATACATGGTGGCACGAAGCAGGCGGATTTGAAATAGGATATCCAAATTATTCAGAATATAAAAATTCAGCAAATATGTTATATGCAATACAGGAAATAAATTCTAAGTTATTAGGAATTGGCCTAACACATGGCAGTAAATGGGAGCATTTTACTCCTACATGGCTTGAAGAGAATTTTGGTTGTACAGATAACCTTATAAAAGAGGTTTTTCCTGACATTCTAGTAACCATAATTAAATAGTATGCAGTTTATTTGGATAAATAAAAGCAAATGTCAGAGCTTAAGATTTGATATTTAATTAAACATAACGTTATGGAGATAATAAAATGAATTCAAAACAGTTCGTAAAACAACTAGGACGAGATAATGACGCGTTGTTTACAGCTAGTGAGATGCAGGTTGATGCATTTTTTAAAGGTAAGCCTAAGAAAGATGAATTAATTGAACATTTTACCGGTAGAATGGTAAATGAACGTATGAACATGGCAAAAATTAGCGAGAAAGTTGCTAATCTTCCAGCCGATACTGATCCAAAAGAATGCCGTTTGTTGAGCAAGCAAGCATTAGATGAGGCTAAACATTATGATATGGTCAAAGAAGTTATTGAACATATTCAAGGTAGTTCAGTTGATGTAGAAGAAGCTATCGCTAGAGAAAAAGCGAATCCTACAGCAAAGGGTGCTGATCTTTTAGAAAAGTATGATGCACAAAATAACCCACTTGCACTTGCACTTTATCAATTTATTGCTGAAGGTCGTGCTGAAGTAGTTTGGAATAAAATGGCAGAAGTTATAGATGATGATTATATTGCTAATCGTTATGCTAAAATTGGTAAAGATGAAGGTTTTCATAGTAAGATTGGTCGCAATAAGTTAGAAAAACTTTGTGAACAACCATTTACTCAAGCCGTTGCAATGAATATGGCTAAACACATTCGTCAAGATTTGTTTGAAATTTCATGCATGAACACAACCGCTTTACCTGAAGCTAAGAAATTAGTGGAAGATGCATACGCTTAATAATTAATAGTATAGTAAGCAAATATAAAAGGGGCTTATTAGTCCCTTTTTTAATGAGTAAAATATGAGAGATCTATAATGCATGACATCGCCAAACAGTATACAGACATCTTAGAATCACAGTTTAATATTATTGGCTATGTAAGCATAAGAGATTATTGGAATGACTTTCGAAAACTTGATGAATATTTAAAAAAGACACGCAAAGAAGTTTTTGACCCGCATGATCGTTATGTCGTGGATCATGGTGAAGTTTGTTATTACATGCCACACGCAGAATACAGCCTAGATTTATTCAATGTTATAAGATGTTTCATACATCAAGACATTGACCTAGACAAAGTAATTATAATGTCATATCATACCACTATAGAACGTGAATTAGATTTGTTGATTCCAAAATCATTACCTAGACCGACTGTGTTTCATGGTTTAACCTGGTTAAATTTTATGCATGACAGAATAAAGAATGATGTCAAACATGATCCTAAAGATATTACACATCATGCGGTTTGTCTGATTCGTAATAATCGAGTTCATAGAAGTGCTCTATACAATGGTATCAAACACCTAAAAGACAAAATCTTAATTAAGTATAGGGGTGATTATCTTGTATCATAGAATTCAGGTTATCCCCGGTGGCTCTGGCATGAATGAAACCTGGAATATAGAAGGTCGATTGGATAGTCAACCTGGATCTGCATATTGCTCACCTGAATTAAATGATCTTCAAGACTTTAGACCGGCAAACAACTTGTATGAAGAATATTTTCGTAAAATAGCTATCGACATTGTAATAGAAACTATATATGATTATCCATCATATAGTCTATCAGAAAAAATACTAAGACCTATTGTAAACCGAAAAATGTTTATCATGGTAGGTAAGGAAGACACTTTAGCCTATTTGAAAGAATTAGGATTTGTAACTTTTGAGCCTTTTATCAATGAAACGTATGATACTATTCAAGACCCTGTTAATAGAATGATAGAATTACATCGTGAAATTGAACGTATTTGTTCTATTCCTCTTGATACTGTCCAACAAACGGTACTAAAATATCAAGATAAATTTGAATATAATTATCTAAGATTACAAGAACTAGAACAACAAGAATTAGAACGTTTTCAACAACAATGTAAAATATGAGAGACATTAATACAATACTTTATCCTTGTGGTTGTTATGGTAATTTTATAAATTATATTACTCTATATCTTGCTGAAAAAATAGATATAGATCTCCCTATAATAAAAGATCGTCAAGCATTTCATATGTTATATAAGGATAAAATGAAATACACTTTTTATGCTTATGATCGTGTTGACGTAATATCATTATTTAATAATGTTCCTAATCAATGGGGTCAAGATTCAAAAAAAGAATATGCAAATTTGTTAATGCATGAACATGCCGCATTTCCTAAAGATGATATGTCAGATTTCTGGTTAAAACATTCTGCTGTTGAATGTTGGATTCAAGCATTAACTTTATGTGATCTTAATTTTAAAAGAACTCTTTTTATATATAATACCAGAGATTGTTATGCCTGGATATTAAATAATTTATACTTTAAAATTAAACAATACGAAGATTGGGGTGCTCATGGGTTATCTGAAAAGCATACTGATAAATTTTATGATGATGCTGGAATGGGAGAATATAAAGAATGTGAAAAAATGATAGGAATAGATAGAGCCCGGTGTCATTTAAATGTTGATATTCCAAAAGAAAATTTACAGCAATATAATGTAGAATCTGTTTATGATTTAAACCTTGGACAATTACGTCATTTAATGAGCCAATATCTATATGATAAAACAATCCGTTATCATTTAACTAATAAGGAAGTAGAAGTATTAAAGGATGAGTATCCTAATATTTGTTTTGTAGATATTAGTGAATTTAGGGGCGATTTTGTAAACACTTTAAAAAGAATTTGTAAGCATTTTAAAATAAAAACAAAAAACAAAGACTCAAAATTATATGATATTAAAGAGCATTGGAGTAAATTACAAGATAATATGTATAAAGATATACTTATAGAAAATATAATATTTTCTTTAAAAAAGGATATACCTTTTGATTGGTCATCCGGACCAGAATTAACATTTGTAGATGAATTTATCATACAAAGGTATTTGAATGATATTGGAATAAACTTTAGCATGTGGAATGATGATCCGTTTCCAGTAAACACAGAACAACTTAAGAATTATATAACATGATTAAAAAACCAGAACTGGCTCTTGCTGAATTTTATATTACAAACATTTGTAATTTTAATTGTAGCGGCTGTAATCGATTCAATAATTACAATTTTTCAGGTTATCAAAAATGGGAAGATTATAAAGACATTTACACACAATGGTCTAAGAGAGTAGATATTAAACTGTTGTCCATTATGGGAGGTGAACCAACTTTAAATCCATCATTCTTAGATTGGGTAGAGGGGTTAAGTGAATTATGGCCTGAGTCTGACAAACTTATTACTACTAACGGATCCACATTAGATAAATTTAATCGTAATTTTTATAATTTATTAAAAGATACAAAATTTGAACTTTTTATAAGTTTACACAACAAACATCGTAGAAAGACTGTACTTGATTCAATTAATACTTTCTTAGGAGAATCAGTTAATGTTAGTCGAGATAATCTGCTTGATTTACCAAACATCCAAGATGCTTTCAGAAAGACTTATCAAATAATAAAAGACCCATCATGGTCTGATTGTGCATCTATTGAGGGGTGGGTTAATTTAACCAAAGAAATTAAACAAGAATGCCACGAGATTCATAATTTTTCACCAGAATTGCTAGCCGAGGAATTATGTGGATGGACGTTTATTGATAACAACGGAGTGAAAATATATGTAAGCAATGAAAATCAATTTCATCAAGGTGCATTGATTCTAGATCAAGTGCCTGGCAAAATAAAATTACATAATAGTGATCCAAAAATTGCACATAACATTTGCCATTCCAAAACATGTCATCATTTTGACAAGGGAAAATTATATAAATGTGGACAGGTGGCACTATTTAACGAATTTGATCAACAGTTTGGTCTTGACCTTGACGAAGAAGATAAACAATTAATGCATTCCTACATACCAGGAACAATAGATCAATCACAAGAGCAATTGAGGCAATTTGTTTCTAATTTACCTAACCAGATAGATCAATGTAAGTTTTGTCCTGAAAGTTATGAAATGAATGAAATATTTGCAGAACAAAAAAAAGTTATTCTTCCTAAGAAAAAAATAAATGCTTAAAATAAGAATTATATAATATGAATATAGCAATTACACAAAGAGAGTTAATTATTAGAAATGTACATTATGATTGTTTAGATCATAATTGGTATACATTATTAAAAAATCATAAGATTTTTGCCATACCAAATCAAGGATTATATAATTTAGATAACATAGACCTTTTGATTTTTGGTGGTGGTAATAATAGTGAATTACGTAAAGAAACCGAAACTAAAACATTTAAGGCGGCAATAGAAAAGGATATACCTATTATTGGTATTTGTCATGGTGCTTTTGTTTTAAATTTATTACATGGTGGAGATATATTTGAAGATATTGATGATCATCATGGCGTTGAACACGAAGTTGAATTAGAGGGTGAATGGCAAATGGTTAATAGTTTTCATACAGTAGGTATTGCTACTCTGGCTGAAGAACTGGTTGCAATCGCTAAGGATAGAGAGTATAATATAGAAGCATTTAAGCATAAAGAAAAACGTATATGGGGTATAGTCTGGCATCCTGAACGAATGGATAAACCGATACTTCCAAAGGAAATTAAGGAGTTACTAGATATTGCCTAAAAAAATGTTAATATTAACAGGACCACAAGGTGCGGGTAATCATTTGTGGAGTAAGATTTTTAGTTTACATCCTGAAGTATTTGGGTGGGAAACACTATTAGATAATTATTGGGAAGCTCACCGTTTTCATGAACCTTTTTGCAAATGTTGGAGAAATCACGATTTATTACACAAATTTGATTGGAGTCAAAGTGATTATTTTTTTACTAGTATTAGTGCTCCACTAGGTATTTTTAATTACGATAATAACCCAATTTGGAATCCTGATATAATTGGATTTGCTGAAACTATTGAAGAATTAGATATTGATGTAGATTTTGCAATAATAGGACGTGATCAAAATATTTTACAATACCAACAAAAAAGAATTAGAGACGGATTAACACTACCAATATTTTTATATGAATTAGAAAAAATTTGTACTAATTATAATCCAAAATTTTTATCTTATGAGCTTTTATATCTTTATAAAGCAGATTATTTAAAAAGTTTAAATTTTAATATTCCGGTTGCTTATGATAGTATGCATATTACTGAAATTTTAGAAAGTGATGCTAATACCAAATATATTCATAGTGTACCATCTAGTCCATTAGATGATGGTAACAAATTAGGAATAATATTTAAGGAGAACCCGCTTGAAGATAAAAAAGACTAAGAAAGCCAATAAATGGAATAGAGGAACTTTATTAATTATTACAGGACCGCAAGGGTCAGGTAATCATTTGTTTTCTCGAATACTTAGTTTACACCCTGATGTTACTGGTTGGGATAGTTTACTTCAAGAATATTGGGTACCGAGTGACTTAGAACCATTAGCACCATATTGGGTAGAACCAGACAGTTTGCCTTTTAATTACTTTGGAAAAGGCGGATACTTTTTAGCTAATGTAAGTTGTCCTTTTTTCTATGATGGTAAAAGATATATTCCTAAAATAAAAGAATTGGCTGAAAAAGCACAATCGTATAAACTTAAAGTTATTATTGCAGTTATAGTTAGAGATCAAAACATTAATGAACAACAACAATTAAGAGTGCGTGGGGAAGTTACCCTACCAATGGCACAGAATTATTATTATAAAAATCTTATGGATGATTTTGAAGTACATTATTTGGACTATGAGGCATTTTTCTTACATAAAGAACATTATTTGAAATGGGTTAGTAAAACATTAAATTTTCCTGTCGATTATGACAATAAAGATATAATGAAATTTATTACCGAAGATTCAAATACTAAGTATGTTAATTATGTAGAAGAACATTGGTTAGATAAAGATGTTTGGAATGGCATTAAGTCAAAAAAAGAGCGAGGTTTAGAATAATGGAAAACAAATTAGAATCATTAAGTGATATTGGGCATGTTGATGAATTTATCTTTGATAAAAATGATATTAAAGAGTGGATAGACAATTTTTTAAGTGTGCCGCACAAGGCATTTTCAGGTATGCCACCATGTCCGTATGCTAAAAAAGCCTGGATAGATAATAAAATTCAAGTTGAAACATCAACTTCAAGAGATCTTGATGATGATATTAAGAAAACTCTTGCAAATTTTCCAGAGGATAAAGATGTAGTTATGTTTTTACTAGATCCTAGAGAAGTTTCGCCTGAGGGATTAGAACTTGTAAGCAAAATATATTCTACCGATGAATGGTTGATTCTGGAGGATCACCCAGAGGGGTATGAGGAAGTTGATGGTCTTTGTTTAAATAATGGCAAATATGCTATTATTTTTTGTAATCGTAGAGAAAAACTTGAAAACGCAAGAGAGGAACTTAAAAAAACACATTACTACGATAAATTTGATCCTGAATATAAAGAGGAAGTTTGGTCACGTTGAAAACTTGGATTGAACATCAGTGGGGCAAAATTCAACATACTTGTCATGTTAGCAGTTTACAAAGAGCAGAAATAGAACCTGGTGAAGAAGATCTTGCATTAAGTTTAGGATTTATAAGTGCTGATGATGATAAAGATTATTGGTATAACTGCCGTAGCACTAGAGTACAACTTAAAAAGAATGCTCGAAAGTATAAAGGTAAATTAACTGGAATAGTGTGTAAACCTATTTCAAACGGTTTACGAATTATGGAAACAAAACGAATTTATAAAGAATGGATTGGTCGAAAAGGTTTTACCGCTTATGAAGGAGATGATGAATTTTTACCTGAGGATACTTGTATCATGTATTACCTGGAGGATGAACTTGTAGCATATAGTAAGCTACGTTTACATAATAAAAGTGCTGAATTATTAGTTAATGCAGGTACTATTCCTAAAATTGCTATGGATACTTTAAAATATGAATTATATTGGCTTAAAGAACAAGGAAAAGAATATTGTTACTTTGGACAGGGTTATGAACATTGTAGTTTTTGGAAAGCTGAACAAAGTACATTTCAGTGGTGGGATGGTAATGAGTGGTCGCGTGATATAAAAGAATTTAAATCTTTATGCGATAGAGATACTAAAATAGTTTTTGAAAGCCCTTAGATTTCCCAGTATTCTTCTAATAAATTATATAATTCAAGAGAATTTTCTGGAAATTCATTTAAACCTTCACATTTAATTAGATATCCTAGTTCTAAGAAACGTGATTGAAGTATACTTTCTTCTAACCATGTTAATTCGCTCCATTCAAACATTTCTTTATTCATCGTTGATTCAATTATTATATCTAATAAATCTGATTTTTCTTTAATGAATAATGCATAGTTAGTTTGGAGATCCTGTTTATTTGTTAAGGTTAAATCACAATAATCATGTATTTTTAATAATACAGTAGTAAAATCGTTGACACAATCTTCCCAGGTGAATTTAATACTATCAGGTAATTCTTCTCCGGTATTAATTTGTTCTTTTAATGCATTATAATAAAATATACTATACCATTCTCTAAGTTCCCATTTTTGTAGTTGATTTACATCGGTATAAAGAGAATTCCATTGTTGTATATCTTTAATTGTTAATTCATCAACTTCAATAAGTGATGCGGCATTATCACTCAATTGCCAGGTATAATAATCATGATATAAGTGTCGACAATACCAATTACTTAATAAACTAATTTCTGCATCTTTTATACTTTTATAATCATTAGTTTCTAGAAGAATTATACGATTATTTTTTGTTTCACGAGTCATAATTTCTGATATAATTACATTTGGAGTTGTAGAAGTACTAAACAAATATTTGGGTATTTTAAGAAGATTTTCAGGATTTTTTAAAGCAACATGTTTTTTACTTAATTTTCTAAGCAAATGGTCAAAAGTATTACCAAATGTTTTAGGAACATATATGTTATAATTTTGCATACAGATATTTATCGGCTCGAAGAATAATACGATAATTAGTTATATGAAGAATAAATATAATGCAGAAATATTTAAAAAAGCATTTATGCAAACAGTTTTATATAAAAAAATAATTAAAAATTTCCCACCAGACAAATATACAACATATTATTGGACTGAAACTAATCCCGACCAAATTACTACAACTCCTAGAGAACTTGCTTTTACAAGAGAAATCTATTTACAAAGTTTTTATTATCTAAAATTTTTATTAGATAAAAATCCCAAACATATATATGATATTGGTTGTGGATCTAATTTTTTTAAAATGTTTATCCCACAAATTATAGGTATTTCTCCAGAACCAAAGGATAATGATGCAGATATTAATGATTTTTATGATG
>PVBE010913445.1_pt1 | contig 19921 bp, 16 predicted proteins | sample 1631181 | NCBI WGS metagenome assembly PVBE01 (sample SAMN08397723, study PRJNA350692) | Marine metagenome, whole genome shotgun sequencing project. | isolation source: water | place: Pacific Ocean | collected 2012-04 | reverse complement strand
TTCGAGCCGCTCCCGCTCGGCCCGCTCGACCTCTTCACGCTCGGCTCGCTGTGATTCGAATGCTTCAAAGGCTTCCCCGACGGTCGATGAGATCAGGCCCAAGATGAGCCGCACGGATCGAATTGAGTCGTCGTTGCCCGGAATGATGATGTCGACGTCGTCGGGATCGCAGTTGCTATCGGTGAGGGCTATCACGGGAATTCCCAGCACCCTCGCTTCGTGCACGGCGATGTGTTCTTTGCGCGGATCGACGACGACAATCGCCTCCGGGAGTGCCGTCATGTTGGCGATGCCGCCCATTTTTCGCTCGAGCCGAGTCGTCTCGACGTTGAGGACGTGAGCGTCGCGTTTGCTGAGGGCATCAAATTCCCCGGCCTCGGCGCGAGATCGAAGCTCCCGAAGCCGCTGCAGACGGGTTTTGATCGTATCGAAATTCGTCAGCGTGCCGCCAAGCCATCGCTCCGTTACGGCAAACTGACCGCTTTTTTCGGCGCAGACAGTGACAGTGTCTTTGGCTTGCCGCTTGGTTCCCACGTAGATGACACGGCCGCCTGACCCGACCACCTCTGAGAGGAATGCCGTGGCTTCGTACAGTCCGCGAACGGTGTGCTGAAGATCGAAAATGTGGATTTCGTTGCGAACACCGAAAATATACCGGCGCATTTTTGGATTCCAGCGCTGCGTCTTATGACCGAAATGGACGCCGGCTTTCAGCAACTCGTTCATTGTGACTAGCGCCACGGACTGTCTACCCTTTCAAACTTCCGCCGCCATCAGCCCGCACGGGGACCGATCACAAGGTGATCAGCAGGGACCGCCGGTCCGGCGACGTGACAATTCCGGCCTGGAAGGCCGCCAACAGACTGAATGATAGCCTAACAATCGCTAAGCGGCCGCCATTTTGTGCCCGCATTCTTCGCAGACGAGCTTGTCGCGGCCGGCGGCGTACAGAAGGCTGCCACAAACCGGACACTTCTCGGTGGTCGGTCGTTTCCAGCTTGCGTAGTCGCAGTCTGGGTATCGGCTGCATCCGAAGAACTTTCGGCGCCTTCGCGTTATTCGCTCCACGACGACGCCTTGTTCGCATTTCGGACAGTCCACGCCAATGCCGATCGCCTTGGTGTACCGGCATTCGGGAAATCCGGAACAGCCGACGAATTTGCCGCTCCGCCCGCTGCGGATGAGGAGCTGTTTGTCGCATTCGGGACACTCCTCATCGAGCTCTTCCACGGGCGCCTTGACGGCCTTCATGTTTTCCTTCGCGCTGGCGAGGGTAGGGCTGAACCGCTCCCAGAATTCGTTTAGGAAGTCGATTCGGCCTCTGTCGCCCGAGGCAACGAGGTCCAAGTCAGACTCCATTCGGCTCGTGAACGCTTTATCGACAATCTCCGGGAAATGCTCCACCATCGCGTCGGTGACGGTCTCGCCGAGCGCTGTGGGTCGCAGCGTGCGCCTTTCGACTTCGACGTACTGGCGTCTTTGAAGGGTTTCTATGGTTGGGGCGTAGGTGCTCGGCCTGCCAATTCCACCCTCTTCCATCTCGCGAATGAGACTGGCCTCTGTGTAGCGCGGCGGCGGCTCGGTGAAGTGCTGAATTCCCTTGATGTCTCGCGTAAGTAATTCATCGCCCGAGCTCAGAGACAACAAAACCTGCCTGGCTACTTCCTCGGCGTCGTCCGTTTTCGCTCCTGTCCGGGTGACAGCAAAGTGCCCCTGGAATACGGTCTCGCTCGTGGTTGCACGAAATCGATATGGGATGGCGGCGGCGCCGTTCGAACCGTCGATGAGGACCGTCACAGATCGAATCCTCGCGGGCTTCATCTGGCTGGCAACAAATCTGCTCCAGATCAATTCGTACAGGCGGTTTTGACGCGCATCCAAGAATTGGGCGACGCTTTCGGGAGTTCGGTATACGGAAGTGGGGCGGATCGCTTCGTGCGCCTCCTGGGCGCCCCGGCTCTTGGTTCGATACAAGGGTGGTTTGGTAGGGACCAAATCGTCGCCGAATCGCTCGGCGATGAAGGCTCTTGCTTGCTGCTGGGCGCTGCGCGCCACCTGAGTCGAGTCGGTCCGCATATATGTGATGAGACCGACTTGACCTTCCTCGGCGCCGACGTTGAGTCCTTCGTAAAGCTGCTGGGCAACGCGCATCGTTGCGGATGGGGACATGCTCATCCTGCTGGATGCGGCCCGTTGCAGCGTAGCGGTTGTGAACGGTGCGGCCGGGCGGGCGGACGAGGATCGTTCCTTGATATCGGACACTCGAAACCCCGTCCCTTGGAAACTGGCGACAATCTCATCGGCCTCAGCTTTGTCAGGAATTTCGAGTTTTCCCTTTAGGAGTTCCAGATCGGCCGGAAAGGTTCGCGTATCGTCCGCGGACCGGGAGAATTGAGCTTGGACGGACCACCACTCGCGGGGGACGAATGCGGTGACTTCGCGTTCTCTGTCCACGACAAACCGCAGGGCCACACTCTGCACTCGCCCGGCACTATTTGCGCCGTGGATCCGCTCCGACAGCAATGGTCCTATCTGGAATCCCACCAAACGGTCGAGGATTCGTCTGGCCTGTTGCGACTCGACGAGATCCATGTCAATGCTGGTGGGATGTTCCATCGCGGCTTGAATCGCCTCTTCGGTGATTTCGTGGAACGTTACTCGGCGAACCTTCTCGGGTTCGAGGTCGGCAGCACCAAGGAGATGCCATGCAATCGCCTCGCCCTCGCGGTCGGGGTCCGTGGCCAACATCACGGCCTCGGAATGTCGAGCGGCCTCACCGATAGCGGCGACAACCTTGCGCTTGTCGCGCGGCACGATGTAGAGGGGCTCAAAATCGTTGGCTATTCTGACCCCTATCGATCGCTTCGGGAGGTCTCGCACGTGACCGATCGAGGCGAGGACTTTGTATCCGCTGCCAAGGAACTTTTGCAGCGTGTCGGCCTTCGCCCTGGATTCCACGATCACGAGCTCATTCCGCTTGGACGGTTTCTTGCGTTTGCCGACGGCTGGGGCCGTGGTCTCAGCGGGCACCTATGATCTCCTTCGATTGGCCAAGTAAGAAGCTTTCGCCTTACACATAATCATTCAAACAGTTGCGGCGACCTGCGATCGGTCGCGCTGCTCCAAAAGCGTATCCAGCAGATTCATCAACGTCTCCTGCCATTCAATATCGGCCTCGAATCCATGCCAGGTCAGTTCTACGGCACCCACGTTGATCCGCGAACCGACGACTTCTCTCATCGCCTCTCTGTCGAGATCGAAATCCTTGGGCAGTCGCATGAGCAACTCGCCACCGTAAGCCGACACGGATTTCAAGCCGAGCTCGGAAGCTTTGGCCTTCACCGTGATGACGTACGCGAGGTTTGCGACGGCCTCAGGAAACTCGCCAAATCTGTCGCGCAGACTCGCTATCGCGTCGGCTGTTTCCTCTAAAGTTACCACCTGTACCAAGCGTTGATATTCCCGAATTTTCGCCTCGTAACCACCCATGTATTCATCGGGCAAATAAGCGTTCAACGGCAGATCCACATTTGCGGGAGGCGTGCGCTTCGTTTCCGGCCTGACGCCCTTGGCCTCCTGAACGGCGTCGCCGATCATTCGTGAATAGAGATCGAATCCGACCGCGTTGGCAAAACCGTGCTGATCGGCGCCGAGCAAGTCGCCTGCCCCGCGGATTTCCAGGTCGCGCAGAGCCAGCCTGAATCCTGCACCAAGGTGGGAGGCCTCCAAAATGGCCTGTAATCGCTTTTGGGCTTCCTCGGTCAAGCGATGTCTGGATGAATACATGAAATACGCGTACGCCTGGCTCGCGGCCCTTCCGACGCGGCCTCGAAGCTGATATAGCTGGGCCAGCCCGAACATCCAGCACTCGTTCACCATCAATGTATTTACGTTCGGTAAATCCATTCCGTTTTCGATGATGGCGCTGGAAACCAGTACGTCATAAACGCCGGAGGCGAAGTCGACCATGACGTTTTCGAGCTGGACCGAAGGCATCTGCCCGTGCGCTACGACAAATCTCGCTTCCGGGACTAGCTCACGGAGCCTGCCCGCCACTGACTCGATAGTCTGCACCCGGTTGTGTACAAAATATATCTGGCCGCCTCTGTCGATTTCGCTTTGAATGGCTCGGCGAACAACATCGTCGTCGTAGATCGCCACGTAAGTCTTGACGGCCAGCCTATCCTCCGGAGGCGACTCGATCACGCTTATGTCGCGGACGCCAACCAAGCCCATGTGCAGGGTTCGTGGAATAGGGGTGGCTGTAAGGGTAAGTACGTCCACCTCGGCTCGCAGCTTCTTGAATCGTTCCTTTGCGGCGACGCCGAATCTTTGCTCTTCATCGATGATGACGACGCCTAGGTTTTTGAATTCCACATCGTCCTGAACCAGCCGGTGCGTTCCGATCACGATGTCCACTGATCCGTCGGCCAGGCCGTCGACGACGTTCCGCTGGTCCTTCGGCGACCGAAATCTGCTCAACATCTCGATTCGCAGAGGATAGGTCCCCATCCGCTCGTGAAACGTGTCGAAGTGTTGCTGGGCGAGGATGGTGGTGGGAACGAGCATGGCAACCTGGGCGCCTTCGGTGGCCGCCTTGAACGCAGCGCGAATGGCCACTTCGGTCTTGCCAAAGCCCACGTCTCCGCAGACGAGGCGGTCCATTGGCTTGGCGCGCTCGAGGTCGGCTTTGACGTCTGATATCGCCTGCGCCTGATCCGGAGTCTCGCTATACGGAAAAGCGTCTTCCATTTCGCGCTGCCAGACGGTGTCTTTACCGAACCCATGCCCTCTGGCAATCTCCCGTGCTGAGTAGATCTGAATCAAATCGGCGGCGATATCACGCGCCGAGCTGCGGGCTTTGGACTTGGCTCGTTCCCACTCGCTGGTTCCCAAGCGGCTCAGTTTCGGTTTGTGGTCGCCCATGCCGACGAATCGCTGTACGCGGCCGAGCTGGTCCACCGGAACGTAAAGTCGATTTTCTTTGGCGTACTCCAGCAGCAGGTACTCCCGCTCTCCGCCCACTTCGGCGAGCCGGACGAACCCTTCGAACCGGCCGATTCCATGCTCTACATGAACTACGTGGTCGCCAATCTGAAGATCCGATAGAAACGTTTGCTCGACGGTCTTCTTGAATCGCCGGATTCGGTGCGATCGAGACCGTCCAAAGATTTCGGAATCCGACAGCACCTGAAGTTGGACGCCGCTGTGAACCCACCCTTCAGATAGCGTTCCCCGGACGATTCCGATAGCGCCGCTCGCTAAAGGATCGTCAAATTCGTCGAGCATGGCGGCGCCCAGCCCTTGGTCGTTAAGAAGCTGGGCGAGCCTGCGCCCTTGATAGCTCACAAGGACCGTCCGCCAACCCAACTTGGCCGAAGCTTGTAACCGAGAAATAAGGTGCTGAAGCCGACCCGCGTAGCCTTCCGGCACCTCAAATCCGTCTACGGCCTTAACGGCAGCGCCGTCGCTGACCGGGTTCGATCTGCTCGTCAACTGGATTTCGGCGTGGTGGACCACATCCGAGATTTCATCGACGCCGAACAGAGGACTACCGAACCGTTCCGGGAGTTCGCCGGTTTTAACGAGCCTTTTTCTCGTTTCCAGTGACTGATACGAGTATTCAGCGGCAGCGTCGCTGACCATATCTATCTCGTCTACTACAGCGATGGAGTCAGGGCAGTACTCAATGAGATTCGACGCGGCTGGGAGTGCGCTCATGGTGTAAAACGCGGCGCTGTCAAAGCATTGACCGTGCTCCAAGTCCTGGACGTGGCCCAGCCAAACATCGCGGTCCTCGGGGCGCAGGCCATGGAGATCAAGCGCCTTGAGCGAGCTCGAAATCTCGGGGCCCATCCAGGTCGGAACCTCGCTTGCCGAGCTCAGCAGAAACTCGGGACAATCGCCGAGAGAGCGCTGGGATTCGGGGTCGAAGAAGCGGACGGACTCGATCTCGTCGCCGAAGAAATCGATTCGCACCGGACGATCGAGCTGGGGAGGAAAGGCGTCGACGATTCCGCCGCGGGCGGCAAATTCGCCGGGAGCCTCGACGAGAGGATTGCGTCGATATCCGAGCGTGATGAGGCGCCTGGTCAGATTCTCGGGACGCACTATCTGTCCGACGCCGACGGCGAGAAAGTGCCGGCGGAACTCCTCGACCGAAGTTAGACGGCGCATGAAGGCCGTTACGGACGAAACAACGATGGGCGGGGAGGCTTCCGCCGTGCGAGATCTTGAGGCATGCCCCACGAGATCGGCGAGAACCGCCGCCCGTTCGCTCAGAACGCCCTGGCTGATGGACATCGGCGAATATGCCGGCTGGTCCGGGTCCGAGAAGACGCGCACGGTGCGTCCGGGAATCCAGGATTCGATATCACGCGCGTATTCGCGTGCGCGGGCTTCGTCTGACGTCAGGACGATCAGCGGACGTTTGCTTCGAGCGGCGAGAACTCCGAGAAAAACAGGCTTAAGCGCATCGCCCATCTCGACGGTCGCGGCCGGGTTTTTCGAGAGGACCGACTTAAGAGCTCGATTGACCGAAGTCGTCTCAGCAACTTCGTCGAGAATCCCACCGAGGTTCAATTGCCGATCGACCTTCGGTTTGCTTCGTTCATGACATCGTCGGCTGGACGATGGAGAAGATCAAGGATGGCGGCCGTTGCCGCATCGATCATTTCGTCTACCCGGGGGAGCTCGGACGGGGAAAAATCGTCGAGGAGAAAGTCAACCGGGTCGACGGATTTGGGCGGCCGGCCGACGCCCATGCGGACTCGAACGAAATCAGAACTGCCAAGTTGCTCGATTATGGATTTCATACCCAAATGGCCTCCTGATGAGCCGCCTATGCGGATCCTCAGCAGTCCGAAGTCGAGATCCATGTCGTCGTATACGATGACGATGTTTGAAACATCGACTTGGCATCGACCGGCCGCCCTCGCCGAAGACTCTCCGGATGCGTTCATGAACGTTGCCGGCAGCAATATCCCGACATATCTTGAATCGATCCGCCCCGCCCAGAACCGACCCTTGAAAGCCTCGCGGAATGAAGCGCCGCTTTGCAGCGCCAAAAGACGTTCACCAGTCATGAATCCAAGATTGTGTCGGCTGCGCGTATATTCGGAACCGGGATTTCCGAGAAATATCAGAAGCTGCTCGATCCGCTCGGATTCAATTTTCCGAGCCCGCCATCGACGCGGCAGGCCGGCCAACAATTCCTTTATCAAGGACAGCAACCCCAAGGCTTTGCCACTGGTCCAATGAGATTTCTTGCGGACGCACACCAGGATCGAATCCAGCCGTCTCGCACAGTTCGGCGACTTCCTTTGTGGATAATTGGAGTCCGCCCGCCAGCGAGTTTTGCACTTTCTTTCTGCGACCGGCAAAGGCGTGTCGCGCCAGAAATATCCCCGTTTTCGTGAGAATGTCTTCGCGCGGAACGGTGTTTGTCACGAGGCGCACTACTGCAGATCGTACCTTAGGTCGCGGACGGAACGATTCGGGTTCAACCGTGAACAGGAGCTCCGCGTCGGTATAACTCTGAGCGATCACGCTGAGGAGACTCATCGATCCTGGAGGGGCGCAGAGCCGCTCGGCGACTTCGAGTTGAAGCATGAGCGTGAGCGTGACGGGCCGAAATGCGCTTTGCACCAGATCGATTGTCAGCGGCGTGCCGACGCTGTACGGAAGGTTGCTGACGACGTGATACTCGAGTCCCTCCATCAACTCCTCGAAGTTGATCCGACGCGCATCAGCACGGACGATCCGAACGTTTGAAAATCGCGATACGGCTCCCTTGAGCCGCTGGGCGAGCGAATGTTCGATCTCAACGGCGACCAGGCTGCGCACGACCCGAGCGAGTTCCACCGTCAGCATGCCGGTCCCGGCGCCTATTTCGAGCACCGTGGCATCGAGAGGCAGTTTGGAAGCTGTGACGATACGCCGGAGGACTGAAGAGTCGATCAGCAGGTTTTGCCCGCGCGCGCGTGCCGGTCGCCGAGGCTGGAAGGGAGCCGATTTCGAGCGCGTCACAGTTGGCCAGATTTCGACGTTGGATTCACGTCAGTAGGGCGCCGCCGTCAACGTAGACGGAAGCGCCCGCGACGAAACCCCCGTCGTCCGAGGCGAGAAACAAGCATGCTCGGGCGACGTCGTCGGGTTCCGCGATCCGGCCCAGGGGGACTTCACCGGCGAGTTCGTCGAGTGCCTCCGCCGAATCGAAGATTTTCGCGGCCATGCCAGTCCGCGTAAGGCCGGGCCCCACGCTATTGACGGCAATCTCGTGCTCGGCAAGCTCCTGTGCAATCGCCCTCGTCATGGTCCGCAGCGCACCCTTCGACGTTATGTACGCGGCCATATTCGGTACGGGACGCTCGGCAAGTCCGGAAGTGATATTAATCACTCGCCCTTTGATGCCTCGAGCCACCATCTGGCCCGCGACCAGCTTCGTCAACAAAAGCGGAGCGCGCAGGTTGATGGCCATAATCCGATCCCAGTCGTCGTCGGTCGTATCAAGCAGCGATTTGATGACGTGGATGCCGGCGTTATTGACAAGAACGTATATCTCGCCGAGATCCGCGATTGCGCGTTCCGCGGCCCGATTTATTTCAGCCTCTACTGCGAGATCGGCGCGTATCGCCACGCATTGACGGCCCATACCATCGATCTCGGTCTCAAGCGATTGAAGACCTTCTTCATTGATGTCGATCGCGGCGATGTCGGCGCCTTCCGACGAAAACATTATCGCGATGGCCCTGCCGATTCCCGAAGCGGCGCCAGTGACAATGGCGGATCGACCGGGGAGGCGCTTTAGCGTTGGTCCCATCAGCCTGTGAGATGGCCTCCGTCGACAAATAGTGTTGTGCCGGTAATGAAACTTGATTCGTCGGAGGAAAGGAACGCAGTAGCGGCGGCGATTTCTTCAGGGATAGCGAGCCTTCCCCAAGGCACGCTATCAATGGCGCTGCCTAAGACGTCTGGATTTTTGAGCAAATCTCTAGTCATGTTTGTCTCAACATAGCCGGGACCGACAGTGTTTACATTGATTTGATGCTCGGAAAGTTCCAGCGCGGCCGCGCGGGTCAGCATACGCACACCTCCCTTGGAAGCGCAGTACGCAATGTTTCCAAACCCGGCGACTTCCTCGCGAATCGACGAGATGTTTACGATTTTTCCGCCGCCGGATTCGATCATCGCCCTGCCGGCGGCTCGGGTTCCATAGAAGACACCGGTCAGGTTGACGTCGATTAGCTCCTGCCACTGGGCCGTCACGATATCCGCCAGCAGGTTTCGCCGATTGATTCCGGCGTTATTGACCATTATGTCAAGTTTACCGCCCCATCGTACGGCCTGGTCGACGAGTGAATCGACATCGGCGGAATCGGCGACGTTCGCCCGCCGAGACTCCGCCTGCCCACCGGCTGTGCGAATGGCCTCCACTGTCTCTAGTGCCGAGTCCTCGCGAATATCAGCCACTAGAACGCGAGCGCCCTCGGCGGCGAGCCTGAAGGCTATTGCGCGTCCGTTTCCCGATCCGGCGCCGGTGACGATCGCGGTCCGTTCCGTCAACCGTTGCGGATGGGCGTCAGATGTCAAGGTTTCGCATTCCTGAAGATGTCGCGGCAATCGGTGACTTGGTTAGGAACACAGCGGGAATTACAGTCGCCGCACACAGGATAGCGCCGATCAAGAAAAGCTCGTTGAACATTCCCACGGTGGAGTCCGCGACGGCCTGCGTGTAGGCAGCGCTTAGAAGGTCCAATTGCTGCCGGGATTCCTCGCCCGTACCGATGGGTAGTGGCAGATCGGCGACGTTTAAGTTGAATCGCGTAAGCGCCCAGGGGGTAAGAGCGGACAGAGCCAGCATCATTCCGATGAGCCTTGAGGCTGTCGCAATCCCGGCCGCGACGCCGAAATTGGCGCTGCCGGCGGCCTTCATCACAGCCGCGGTGAGGGGAGAGATAAGAAGACCGAATCCCAGTCCTGCGATGACTAAATCGCGGGCGAGCCTGGCCTCGGATGGGTCGGCAGACCATCCGGACGCAAGCCATAGGCCCAGGGCGGCCGTCAGCGCCCCAAGCCCGGTGACGACGCGCTCCCCAATCCGGGCTCCAAGCCAACCGCCGGCTACCGCCCCGATGGGGATGAGAAGGGTCATCCGCAAAAGAAGCAATCCGCCTTCGAGTGCGTCTCGCTCGAGGACGGTGGCGGAGTAGAGCGGAATGTTTACCATGGGGACTATCAAACCGCCCCCCGCGAAACCCGCGGCCAAGTTACCGAATGAGAACCCCGGTCGGGTGAACAGTCTCATATCGATCATGGGGTGACTCGATCGAAGTTGAACGAAAACAAGCACCGCCAGCGTGGAGAGGCCCATCACGGGCAGGGCCAGCGCGAGGAACCGAGGCATAGCCTCATCGCGAGCGAGGCCCGCGGTAAGAAGAATCAAGCCACAGGCAGCGAGAACCGCGCCGGTCTTGTCGAATTTTGCGTCTCTCAGCGGGCGGTCGCCGCCGATCCGCCAGATGAGGGCAGCCATAGCGATGCTCAACGGGACGTTTAGGTAGAAAATCCAGCGCCATGAGAGAACGTGGGTGACGGCCGCGCCCCACAGGGGGCCCACAACGCCCCCGGCCTCGGCGGCGGCGACCACGATCCCGACAGCGACGGTGGCAGCCTTTCCTCGTGCACTTCCGATAGCGTAGACCAAGGCGACGGGTACGAGCGCTCCGCCACCGGCAGCCTGTACGAATCGCGCCCCTACCAGTAACCAGAGATTGTCCGCGACGGCGGCGACTACCGACGCGCCGGCAAAGACCGCCAGTCCCGCCAGGTACACGCTTCGAATCGAATACATGTCGGCCAAACGCCCCGCAACCGGAAGAGCTGTGGCGTAACCGATTAGAAAGGCGGTGACGATCCAGGCGGCCCTGTCGATGTTTTGGAAGTCGATCCCAAGATCGGAGACGATATCGGGAATCGCGGTGACGACCACCGTCTGGTCGAGTGCGGTTACGAAGACACCGAGGGTTACGAGTGCCAAGCCGAGTCGACCGGTTCCGGATGCTCTAGATGGGGGCAACGATGCTTACCGGCTCGTCGTACTTCGAGAGCTCGATGGTTCGTTGAGTATCGGGCGGATCGCCCTGCAGGCTGGGGCCGGTTAACACCAGTTTCCTGACCAGAGAGTCCTGTGTGCCGATCCAGAGCTCGACGGTCGTAACTCCGTCTGCGGGTGGCGAGCCAAAGAATTCGGCCACGTCGGAGTTGGGAATCAGCGCAGTGATGTGATGGGCTTTGACGCCCGCCGCTGATTCCAGGCTGACCAGTTCGAGATCCGTCAACCGCGAGAGAACTGCGGTGACGCCGTCGCTCGGATCAAGAAGAGACTTGGCCACCGGCGGCCCGCGCAGAGTCTGCCAGGCCCTCCGATCGAGGGGATTGGTTACGTATTGAGCATCGCCGATCGCCCGATAGTCCACGGTGAGGCTGATTCCGCTGACGGTGACTCTGACCGCGGCCTGCACGCGGTCGGGCCGAACCGCCTCCCCATCAAATCGGGAGGCCGTCATGCCGGAAAGGATTTCGAGGCCGAATTCGCCCATGTCAAGCAGGAAATGCACGGAATCAATGGCGCTCATTGCCTCTGTCGCCGCTTCGACGATCTCCTTGGGATCGCCCTCGGCCTCTTCGCCACATGAAGACAGCAGCAAACCCACAGCGGCAAATAGTATTGGTAGCGCGCGTAGCTGCATCCGGGAGACTCACCCCGATTCGCTCGTCGACCCCTTGGAGTCGAGCAATCGCCGCCCGGGTGTCGGCTAGGGGGCCGACTCCATACCGGCTATCGCGACCGAGCGTAGCTCGGAAACCATATCCCCGATAGTTTCCGCCGCGGTCGCCATATCTTCAACTACGCCCGCATCTTCAGGGTCAAAGTTGTCGCAGCCGCCGAGGATGTCGGCTCCCACCGTTAATATCATGAGCTGGTTGTTGATCGAGTGTCCGATCCGACGCACCTCGAGCAATGCGCTCTTGGCGGTCGCGTCGAGGGAATCGACCTCCCAGCCGACGCGCCATCCGATCGCGATCCAGAGTTCCAGATGGGCGGGATTGAAGTTTTCCGGCCGATTGCTGAAGGCACACCGCGTTCCGACGAGCGGGCTCGAAGAGACGCTTCGAAGCGGCACCCCCATAAAGGACTGCACGTCGTTGTGATAGTCCGCGAGGGATGAAAGGCTACTCTCCGATCGGACGTCGGAAACGAGAAGTGGCCGGTCTTCCTCGAGAAGATGCTCGCCAAATCGCCGGGCGATGGCCTGGGCGCTGTCGACATACATCGGGCCGTCTGCGTCGTACGACGCAGCAGACAGGATCAGCTCGTCGCCGCGGACGAGTCGCAGCTCGACACGGTCGGCGTTCGTGAGTTCGGCCCCAATGCGGGCGAGTGACTGAAGCGCGATCGGCGGGTCCGGCGGAACGGACATAACGGTGTCCACAAGCGTAGCGAGACGGCTGGGGGCGTTTGATTCTTCGGCCAGATCGCGGGTGGCCTGTGCGACTTGATTCACCTTCATGGCGGCCCCTGAGCGCGGTGGCGACTTCAATCAGGAAGACGATAGGCCGATTCCAATCGGCCTTGCTGTGGCGGTCCCCACATCGGTGTGGGACGGCTCAGTCTTCGATCCCTCTCAAGAACCGGACGACGTCAGCTGCGGCCAGTGAACGGTGGCTGATACGGTTCTTCACGTTGGCGCCCAGCTCGCCGAGCGTGGCGCTGTAGCCGCCAGGGATGAAAACGGGATCGTAACCAAAGCCTCCATCGCCGCGCGGGACCTTGGCTATCGTTCCTTCGCAAGAGCGCTCGGTTTCGAAGATGACCTTCCCGTGCCGGGCTACCGCGATCGCGCATATGAATCGGGCACCGGCTGAACTGCTGTCTGACTTCTGAATCTCTTCGAGAAGATAGGCGATCCTGTCGGCGTCGCTGGACTTCGATCCAAACCGGCGAGAGTGGACTCCGGGCCGCCCTCCGAGGCTGTCCACGGCGAGACCGGAATCGTCGCCCATAACCCAGCAATCAGTCACCTTCGAGAACGCTACTGCCTTAACACGGGCGTTTTCGAGAAAAGTCGATCCATCCTCCGGCACGTCCAGATCGATGCCGGCATCGGCCGGTGCAACGATTTCGACGCCCGTCCTCGCCAGAATTTGCGCGTACTCCCGAAGTTTATTGGAATTCGCACTTGCCAGGATCACCCGTACCGGCGTGGGATCCGACGTCAAGCCGATGACCTACAGTGGGCCGTGGAGGGCGGGGCGGTGTCATATGGCGCGGTGGATCGGATGCGCACGGTTAACCCGTCAACCGAGTCCCGCTCGGACGGCGTTTTCGCCGACCAGGGCACGATACTCGGACTCGGATAATCCGGCGTCGCTGATTCGGTCGAGCATTCTCGCCTGTTGTGTCAAGGGGTAGTCTGAACCGAAGACCACCCGACCGGGCGCCAGCCGATTCATGATCGAATAAACCCGGTTGTCGTAGAGAAGATGCGACGCGGCGGTGTCGTAATACCACTCGCCCGATCGCTCCGCGACCTCCGGCATCAGCTCGTAGAAGCCGAATCCTCCGCCCCAATGCGACAGCAGCACCTTAAGTTTCGACGGGGCCGACGACAGAAACTTCCAGAGCCGTCTGGTGTCGGTCGAATCCTTGCCGGCATAGTCGTGCCCCACGGGCTCGGTTATGTGGATGCACAGAAAAAGCCCGTTCTCAACGCACGTATCGGCGACTGCCGAAATGGATTGAGAATCACCCAGGTCGAAACCCTGGCCCTCGGCGTAGAGCTCGCCGATGCCGCGTACACCGGCTGCAGCCCAACGTTCAATCTACCGCACAGCGACGTCTCGAGACGACGGATTTACGACGATGAAGGGGATAAAGCGGCCGTCGGCCTTTAGCGATGCCTCCATGAGGTACTCGTTGCTGGCAGCGCATGCATCGTCGCTCTGCCAGCCGAATGACATGACGACCGATTTGTCGATTCCCGCGCCGTCCATTGACCTGAGGAGGTCATCTGCCGTAGCCATTCTCGCCCCAGATCCGTATAGAAGCCGGAACCACGGTTCCGAACGGCCGCGCTGTTCGCGATCGTCGATGTCTTCGGGAGCGAAGACATGGGTATGGCAATCTACTATCAATATGACCGACTTCGATGGCTTCTTGAACTCACAACCGAGATTACCGCGGCTGGCGACGAGCATGCATGAATCGGGGGCTCCGGCAGGATCGTCGGCGACGGTTGACTACCAGCGTTTCGGCGAGCTGTCGATTCCAAACCCGACCGCGCCGCTGCCCGTCTACATACACGTCCCGTTTTGTAGCAAACACTGCTGGTATTGCGACTTCAACGTTTACGAACGGATGGGGCGGTTCATCGATCCGTACTGCAAAGCGCTCATTCGAGAGATTAAAGACACCGCAGGATTTCTCGACGGCCGTGTGCTGGCCCGATGTGTGTATGTGGGAGGCGGCACCCCGTCCCTCATCGGGGCGAAACGGCTTGCGCGAATACTGGACACCCTGTCCGGCCAGCTGGGGTTCAAAAGGGGATCCGAGGCCACGGTCGAGGCGAACCCATCGAATACGACCCCATCGTTGCTCTCGGCACTGGTTGAAGCCGGGTACGACCGGCTGAGCGTGGGTGCGCAGTCGTTGTCCAACAAACGGTTAGCGGAGCTGGACCGGTTGCACTCGTCAAACGAAGCTCTCCTGGCAATTGAGAGAGCCAAGGCCGCCGGGTTTCGGTCGGTCAGTGCCGATCTGCTGTATGGCGCGCCAGGCCAGAGTGTGCCCGAATTCGCGGACGGCCTCAAAGAGACTCTGGATCGAGACGTGGACCACATCTCTGCCTATGCGCTGACGCTTCACGGCGAGCGAGCTATGAGGATTGGTCAAAGCCGAGGCGGACAGACCTCCGACGAAGCCATGGCCGGGTTCTACGGCACCGCGGCGGAGATCTTGGGCGACGCGGGTTTCGAACACTATGAAGTTTCAAATTGGGCCCGTCCCGGACATCGTTGCGAGTACAACGAGTCGATATGGCAGGGAAGCGAGTACCTTGCTTTCGGATGCGGCGCGCACGGCTATTTCGCAGGCCGGCGATTTTCGCTGACCCGGCAGCCGCAGACCTACATCGATGCGGTTGTCGACGGACAGTCAACCGTGGAACACGTTGATGTTCTCGGCACCACCGATCGTCTTACCGAAGCGATTGCATTTCCTTTGAGAACGCGAAACGGCATCGATCTGAGAATGCTGGCCGAAACGTTTGAATGCGATCTCGTGGACGAGAAACGTGGGGCGATAGATGCATTGGTTACCCACAACCTTGTCGAACTGAGCGATGGACGACTGCGATTGACCGATTCCGGAATGATTCTCGCGGACGCGATTGCCCTCAGATTGCTGCCTGACGAAGTCAGCGAGCAAAGCCGTTAACGACGCAAGTTTAAGCCGTATACTGCGCCCGTGAGACTCTTCGCCGCCATCAATCTGCCGGTCAACGTGGTCGACGGTCTACGCCAAGAACAGGCAAGGCTGACGAAGTTCGCGGAACATCTTAGATTTGTAGATGTCTCGGGACTACACATGACCCTTTGCTTCGTGGGTGAAGTCGAGCCGCAAGATGTAGAAGTCCTTGAGCACGGCATCCGCGCAGCTTTGGCTGGCGAGTCTCCGTTCATGCTGGCTCTGGGCGAAGGCGGCAGCTTTCCGAGACCCGATGATGCCAGAGTGGTATGGGTTGGGGTAGATGGGGAACTTCGCAGGCTGTCGAACCTTCAAAACTTGGTCGCCGACGAAATTCGTACACTGGGTTACAGGATCGATCGGAGACCTTTCAGTCCTCACGTGACTCTGGCAAGGGTTTCTCGCAACGCTTCCAGGGACGAACGCCGGTCGATCGCGGAATCAGCGGTCGAGTTGACGTGCTACGGGTTGGGATCGTTCGAGGTGCGTTCGGTCGAGCTGATGGAGAGCATCCTCGGTCCAGAGGGTGCCACGTACTCGACGGTGGCGCAGATTTCGCTGGTTTCCGTGGCCTAGAATTCAGGTTCCGTGTAACGGGCAGTCGTAGACGGCTACGAAGTTTTGTGCTGGTCCGCAGCGCCGCTCGGCCATTTGGAGCGAACTTCGGTTGGCGAACTCGATTTCTATCGTAAGGGGAAACGCGCCGATACGGTCTAGCGTTTCCACCGCGCATCTCGCGGCTGCAGCGACGACCCTCGTTCGGCGAAATCGCGGTAGCAGGCCCGCAAACCCCAGCCACCCTCCGCCGCCACTGTCCAAAACTACGAAAAAGATGGCGATCGGACTGCCCGCCTTGAGTACGGCAAACCCCTCGTAGCCCTCGATGCCCTCGAGGGGTTCGCGATTCCATATGGACGAAGCTAGATTGTTTATGTCAAGCTGAAATTCGAGGCCAAGATGTTCTGGAGCCATGATTTCGTTGAATACGCCCATGAACCGTGTGTAGCCGAGGTCAATTACCGGAAGCGATTCCAGATCGTTCGGCGCTGCTTTCGATGCGTTTAACGAAGGCGGACTCTTACACACGAAAACCAGCCGAAAGGTGGCTGGACGGATGCTACCGTGCTTAACGTGACCGATCCAGTCGACGCGCAGGCGCAGCCTCATAAGGCGCGTCCCCGCGCAGAGTGGAGCCGACTGCAGCCAGGCCAAGAAGTCATCGACGAAGTTCCTGGACTCCGCGCCTGCTCCCGTCCACTGATTAGATGTGAGATCGACTTCGACGGTATCTTGGAGCCGCCACGCTCTGGCAAATCGGCGGCGGTGGCCCGTTGAAACCTCCAGTTCCGCAAATCGGGCGCCCGACGGATCATCCCAACTCCGAACGAACCGGGCTGCGAGTTCTACGGCTTTCCCCAACCCCCGCCACCGGGAGTGCTGATAGCGATAACGTCGCCCGGTTCCACGGATACAGTTCCTTTGCCGGGCAATGGCCGCCAGCGGCCGTTTGTGTGCAGACGGTTTCGACCGAGCCGTCCCGGCCCGCCTCCTGCCAGCCCGTACGGGCGCAGGCTACGGCGTTCGGAAAGCAACGTCACCTGTGCAGGAGCCAGGAGCTTGATGTTGCGCTGCACACCCTGGCCACCTCGGTGGGCGCCGGTTCCGCCGGATGCACGGCGTAGCTCGTACCGCTCGACGATCAACGGAAGCGCGAACTCCATTGCTTCGACCGGCGTGTTCCAGGTGTTGGTCATAGCAACCTGAATTCCGGAAGCGCCCTCGTGACGGGGGCCGGCTCCGCATCCGCCGCCGATTGTCTCGTAGTAGGCGAAGGGCTTGTTACGGAATGGATCGTGTCCGCCCAGGGTCACATTGTTCATCGTCCCTTGACTTGCAGCGGGTACGAGGTCGGGAATCGCCTCGGCAAGGGCACCCCAGACTACATCGACGACTCGTTGAGATGTCTCGACGTTACCGCCCGCGACGGCATGCGGGGAGCGAGGATTAAGGAGTGAGCCGTCTGGGATTCGTATGTCCACAGGCTCAAACGTGCCAGCGTTGCCTGGTACGTCATCGCCGATCAAGCAGCGTACGACGTAGTAAACAGCGGACTGTGTCACCGCTGCCGGTGCATTTACCGATCCCCGTACCGCGGGATCGGTTCCGTTGAAGTCCACCGTGAGGTGGCCTCGATCCGCAGTGATCTTGACCCTGATCTTGATGTGTCGTGGATCGATGCCGTCGTCGTCCAGGTAGTCCTCATAGCTGTACTCGCCGTCAGGGATGACGCGAAGTCCGGCGCGCGTGAGGCGCGCCGAATAATCAAGTAGCTCCGCGGCCATTTTCGCGAGGTGGTCGACGCCGTAGCGTTCCGCAAGCTCGGCCACGCGGCGCTCGCCGACACGATGGGCGGCCATCTGCGAGGCCAGATCGCCGCGTCGTTCGTCGGGGGTTCTGACGTTTCGGCAGATAAGGTCGACCAGTGACTCGTCGATCACACCGGCATTTACCAGTTTGATCGGTGGAATGATGAGGCCTTCCTGATATGACTCCGTTGCCAGGGGCATGGAGCCCGGCGTGATTCCGCCGACGTCGGCGTGGTGAGCCCGTGTGGCAACGTAGCCGAAATGCACACTCTCACTGGAACGAGCCACGAAGACCGGAGATACCGTGGTTATATCGGGCAGGTGCGTACCGCCCAGATAAGGGTCGTTGAGTATGAGAAGATCGCCCGGAACTAGCTCACTTTGCTCAAAGACGTCCATTGCGGCGCGGACCGCCAGGGGCATGGCCCCCAGATGGACTGGAATGTGCGCGGCCTGGGCCACCATTTTGCCATCGACATCGAATACCGCACAGGAAAAGTCGCGTCGTTCCTTTATGTTGGGAGAGAATGCCGTCCGCTGCATTGTGGCGCCCATCTCCTCGGCGACTGACGAGAACATGTGACGGAACACTTGCAGCGAAAACGCAAGGGGTGATTCGGCGGTCAATAAAACCCTTTTCACTGGCTGGTACGGCGGGCTTGCGGGCTCGCCAATGATATACTCGACCTCACCAAAAAAGGCGCGCTTTGGCACGCGTTGATGACCCGCTCGGAGCCGAAATTGCCCAAAAGCTGGGAGGACGAAGTCCAGGAGATTATGCAAAAGGCCGGGGATTTAGAGAGTAAATCGTCTCGCTCCGGCGGTGGGCGGACCGGACGGCCCGGACGGCCCGGACCGGGAATCGGCAATCCTTTAACAGCCCTCGGAGACCAAATCTACAAGCGGCTGGCGACCCCCAAGGATATGGCCGTCTCGGGAGCGCTTCTGGTCGCGGGCGCCCTGCTGTTCAGCATCACGCCGCTGGGCAGGATTCTCAGTCCAGTTCTGACATTGGTAGGCGGAATCCTGCTGGTCGGCGCTTACGTGCGGTCGCTGATGGGAAATCGCTCGACAGCCAGTCCCGGTCTGAAGATGTGGCGAGGGCGTGTAATCGAAATCGAACAGCCAAGAGAGCGCGGGTTTTTTGACCGCATTTTTGGTAGGCGTCACCGCCCGAAGTAGACGGAATTCGCCGGCTCCAAGCTTGGATAGCCATATTCCGGCACTAAGTGGTCGAGAGCCGTGTGCCCTGGATAGTGCGATCGATCTCCCGTGCGCTGAATCGTATTTTTGCCCCAGGACTTCGAAACCTCGCAATCGCGCGAAGCGTTAGGATTAGCCTGACCTCCTCGCAATCACGACCGGGGTTACACGAAGCGACTCGAACGGGGGCAGTACTTCGATGAAGGTTTCCGAGATCCAAGTCGGCCGTCCTGTCAGCGGAACCTTTCTCGCTTCGCAGGTTGAGAAACGGACGGCCAACAACGGAAACGACTATCTGAGGGCGATCCTGAAGGACAAGTCTGGCGATTCGATCGTTGCTCTGCGATTCGACGCGCCCCAGTCGACCTTTGACGCCGTAAAGTCGGGGGCGACCGTCGAAGTTCGAGGCGATGCTCAGGAGTATCGTGGCTCGACCAACTTGAAGATTGCGTCGATCGAGCCTGCGCAGGAGCAATGGGACGCCACCGAACTTCTGCCCAGGTCCGAGCGGTCTGAATCGGACATGCGGACATCGCTGGATCAATTCGTGCAGCGAATCGGGGACCCGAGCGTTCGCGCGGTGATGGAGCGGGTCCTATCAGATCGGAATGTTGAAGAGAGGCTCGGACGCTGGCCGGCAGCGATGCGGCGTCACCACGCCCATATCGGCGGCCTGCTGGAGCACATACTGGAGGTTCTGGCTATCGCCGATACAGTGGGAAGTCTGTATCCCCAAATAGACATGGACCTTGTCTACGCGGGCTGCATACTGCACGACATAGGCAAGGTGGTGGAGCTGGGTATGGAAGCCGATATCGACTACACA
>PVBE012104436.1_pt1 | contig 19922 bp, 15 predicted proteins | sample 1631181 | NCBI WGS metagenome assembly PVBE01 (sample SAMN08397723, study PRJNA350692) | Marine metagenome, whole genome shotgun sequencing project. | isolation source: water | place: Pacific Ocean | collected 2012-04 | reverse complement strand
TATCTGGGGCAACCGGATGGATGTCCGGATATTGCACATCCAGCGAATTAATCAGGCCGGCTTCTCTTGCGAGGCCGGTCATGCCCAGACAGTCGCTCCTGTTGGGTGTAAGGTCAAGGTCAAAAACATAATCATCCAACTGCAGGTAGTCCCGCATGCTATCACCAACAGGCGCATCGCGGGGCAGCTCCATTAAACCATCATGGCTATCACTGATGCCCAGCTCTCGCTCAGAACAAAGCATGCCAAAGGATTCAACGCCACGAAGCTTTGCTTTCTTGAGCTTATGGCCGGCCAGCTTTGCGCCTACAAGCGCAAAGGGAACCTTTATGCCCGCCCGGGCATTGGGGGCTCCACACACTACCTGGTGGGTTTCATCGCCACTGCTGACCTTACAAACGACAAGTTTATCCGCATCAGGGTGAGAGTTAACCTCGAGGATGTCACCAACAACCACCTTCGAAAACTCTGATGCAACCGGTGTGACACCATCAACTTCAAGACCAGCCATGGTTAGCTGTTCCACCAGCTCTTCAGTGGTCAACTCTGGATTGACGAATTCTCTAAGCCAGTTCTCGCTTAATTTCATTGTGGATTCCTAGTTGATCAGATCTCTCCATTTCGCACTTCGTGCTGCAGTCGAGATGACATCCTGACTGATACAATCTTCTCCAGTTCCATCGACCCCCTAACGGTCGCTCCGAACAGGGGAGATGACTATTCGCATGTCATTCTAAGCGAAGCCGAAGGATCTCGCATTTAAGAATAACAAACTAGCATTCTCCAATTCACACTTCGCGCTCCTCCAGAGAAGACACTCTGGCTCGTACAACCCGCTCCAGCCTGGATAACCTCGCGTTTATCTAAACTGTCTCAAAAACCTCAGATCATTGTCCAGGTAGTGGCGAAGGTCATCGACCCCATAACGCAGCAGTGCTAACCTGTCAGGCCCCATACCAAAAGCAAAGCCAGAGAATTTCTCCGAATCAATACCCGAGAATTCCAATACATTAGGGTGCACCATGCCTGAACCCATGACCTCAAGCCAGCCGGTATTTCCACACACTCGACAACCCTTTCCATCGCAATGCACACATTGAACATCGACCTCCGCGGACGGCTCTGTAAAGGGGAAATAGGATGGCCTGAAGCGAACCTTCAGATCCTCCCTTTCAAAAAACGCGCGCAGGAATTCGACGATTGTCCCCTTCAACTCAGCAAAGCTGCTTTCATAGTCGATCAGCAATCCTTCAACCTGGTGAAACATTGGCAAATGGGATGGATCCGGCTGATCCACACGGTAGACCCTCCCCGGGCAAATAATCCGAAATGGTGGCTCCCGAGTTTCCATTACTCGCACCTGAACAGGTGACGTATGTGTTCTCAGCAAAAGCTGTGGGTTGAAGTAGAAGGTGTCATGCATTGCCCTTGCCGGATGGTGCTCAGGCAGGTTTAGGGCCTCGAAATTGTGATAGTCATCTTCAATTTCAGGACCCTCTACAACGTCATAACCAACACCACGAAAAAAGTGTTCGATCCGTTGCAGCACCATGGTAACCGGGTGCAGCCCACCGACTTCCGCATTCCTGCCCGGTAGCGTCACATCAATGGCTTCTGTTTCAAGCCTGGTTGCTATGGCTGTTTGCTCAAGGGATTGCCGTCTGTCCGCAATCGCCTGTTGCAGCGCACTTTTCACCCGGTTAATTTCTGCGCCAGCCCTGGGACGCTCATCGGCCGGAAGTTTTCCGAGGCCCTTTAACAGACCAGTCAACTCGCCTTTTTTTCCAAGATACTGCACGCGAACAACATCTAGTGCCACTATGTCTTCGGCGGCAGCTGCCGCTTCGAGGGATGTTTGCTGAATATCGGCTAAATCAGACATGTGCTGTTTCTGAGTTTCGCATTATTCCATGGGTGCAATCCCGCGCGGAATCACTACGTCTATGACGGTATCCCATGGTATCGGCATTCCGATACATGGTCTATCAGGCCGCTTCGACTTCTTTGGCTTTGTTTGCCAATGCTGTAAATGCTTCTTTTTCGTTTACTGCCAGATCAGCCAGAACACGACGATCGATTTCTATGTCCTGTTTCTTCAAACCGCTGATTAAACGGCTGTAGCTGATGCCATTTTCCCTGGCAGCAGCATTAATGCGCTGTATCCACAGGCCGCGAAACATACGCTTGCGAACCTTGCGGTCTCTATAGGCATATTGACCAGCCTTTGTGACTGCCTGCTTGGCAACCCGGAATACCCGACTACGCGCACCGTAGTATCCCTTGGCTTGTTTTAGAACTTTCTTGTGACGGCGGTGGGCGGTTACGCCCCTCTTTACTCTAGGCATTATTTTCTCCTGACGAAGTTGACTTCTTCACCCTAAATACTGTCGGATCAGCGATCTGCTCGGTGGACTCTTCCGAGACCTTCCCGCACTGCTCTATCCTGGCGATTCAGGATGAATGTTGGTGATTAGTGTCCAAGCAATCGCTTGATTAATGGTACATCCGCTGGCGCAATATCTTTCAGTTTGCGCAGCTGACGTTTACGCTTGGTACTCTTCTTGGTCAGGATGTGACTTCGAAAGGATTGGCGGTGCTTGTAACCCTTGGCAGTTCGCTTAAACCGCTTGGCTGCACCACTACTATTTTTCATTTTTGGCATCGTTCGATACTCCGCATTGTTCGTCCTGGACCTTTTCTTTTGGCATTGGACCTATTAATTTAAATGTAACCTCATATCATTTTGAATCGCTGGTTAACAAACACTATCCACCACGAATTCAAATGACGGCCACTTGTTTTTGGGTGATGTCTAAGCCGCTATATGTGAATCGGTCCTGGCAAGCCAAAACCAAACATTCACACCTCAGCTACTCCTTGACCACCCTTCTTCTTACTGTGTGGGGCTATCACCATCGTCAGTTGTCTGCCTTCCATTTTTGGAAACATTTCAACTGCTCCGATTTCAGCAAGATCATTTTCGATCCGCTTCAGGAGTTCCATACCGAGTTCCTGGTGTGCCATTTCACGACCTCTAAAACGCAAAGTCACTTTGGCCTTATCCCCATCATTCAGGAAACGTGTCAGGTTGCGTAGTTTTACCTGATAATCTCCTTCTTCAGTCCCTGGTCGAAACTTCATCTCCTTGACGTGCATGCGACGTTGCTTCTTCCTGGCCGCTGCTTTTCCTTTTTTAGCCTCGAATATGTGCTTGCCGTAGTCCAGGACCTTACAAACTACCGGATCTGCATCTGGTGCAATTTCCACCAAATCCAACTTTGCATCGGCCGCTGCTTGTAATGCTTGCGAGATTGGTACAATCCCGACCTGTTCCCCGCCAGCACCGATCAACCGTACGGTGTTTGCTTCGATCTGGTCATTTATTCGTGACTTTTTAGATTCGTCTTTCTTGATTCCGTTGCTCCTTCGGGCATGAGGACGCGGAGTATAGCAAAATCAGGCCGTACGTCCCTTCTTTTCTACTTCTTTAATCAATAATGATGAAAAATCATCAATTGTCATAACGCCGAGGTCGGCACCATCACGAGCCCGGACTGCAACTTGCCCTCCTTCAAGCTCCCTGTCCCCCACAACTAGCAGGTAGGGCACCTTCTGGATGGTGTGCTCACGAATCTTGAAGCCGACCTTTTCATTTCTCAAGTCCGCCTCGACCCTAAACCCCTTATTTTTCAAGGTGTTAGCCACTGTCAGGCAATAATCCGCCTGGCTGTCTGTGATATTCAGGATCACCGCCTGTACCGGAGCCAACCATGGGGGCATTTCCCCGGCATAGTTCTCAATCAGAATACCTATAAAGCGCTCAAATGAGCCCAAAGTCGCCCTATGCAACATCACAGGGGTCTGGCGACTACCGTCTTCGGCGACAAATTGTGCGTCCAGCCTGCCAGGCATGGAGAAATCCACCTGCATGGTGCCGCATTGCCAAACGCGCCCAAGGCAGTCTTTCAGCGAAAATTCAATTTTAGGGCCATAAAATGCACCCTCTCCTGGAAGCTCTGCCCAATCAAGACCCTTTGCATCCATGGCCTCAGCGAGTGCTTTCTCGGCGCGATCCCAGTCTGCCTCGCTACCTACTCGCTTCTCCGCATCTGGACGAGTAGACAGTTTGATAATAATTTCATCAAAGCCGAAGTCCCTGTATACGTCAGTCAGCAGGTCAATGAAATTAATGACCTCGCTCTGGATTTGTGATTCAGCACAGAATATGTGCGCGTCATCCTGCACAAATGCACGCACGCGCATGATTCCCTGCAGGGTGCCGGATGGTTCATTACGGTGACAGGATCCAAATTCAGCCAACCGAATGGGCAACTCGCGGTAACTCTTAAGCCCCTGGTTGAACACCTGGATATGGCACGGGCAGTTCATGGGCTTGATGGCATAAAGACGGTTATCCGTATGCACGGAAAACATGTCGTCACCGAACTTGTCCGCATGGCCTGATTTTTCCCACAGGGACATATCCACCATCTGCGGTGTATTGATCTCCTGGTAGCCATTTTCATTCTGCACTTCGCGAATATACTGCTCGATAATCTGCCAGATCTGCCACCCCTTGGGATGCCAGAAGACCATCCCAGGCGCTTCCTCCTGGGTGTGAAACAAATCATATTTCTTGCCAAGCTTGCGATGATCCCTCTTCTCCGCTTCCTCAAGCCGGTGCAGATACTTCTTCAGTGACTTCTTATCCGCCCAGGCTGTTCCATAAATTCGCTGCAACATCTCATTGCTTGAATCACCACGCCAGTAGGCGCCGGCCACCTTGGTGAGTTTGAATGCCTGAATCTTGCCGGTGCCTGGCACGTGAGGCCCACGACACATATCAATGAAGTCACCCTGCCGATAGAAACTGATACTCTCATCGGCGGGAATGGCCTCCAGCAGTTCAACCTTGTAGCTCTCTCCCATCTTGGTGAAAAGATCTACCGAGTCCGACCGCGACATGACGGAACGGTCGACTTTGAGATCCTGTTTTGCAATCTCTGCCATCTTTTTTTCAATATTCTGGAGATCTTCCGGCGTGAATGGCCTCTCGTATGCAAAGTCGTAATAGAAGCCGTCCTCTATGACTGGACCAATGGTCACCTGTGCGGAAGGGAAAAGCCGTTGCACGGCCTGCGCCATCAGGTGAGCGCAGGAATGGCGAAGGACCTCGAGCCCTTCGTCATCTTTGGCAGTGACGATAGAAAGGTCACTGTCAGCGTCGATAGTGTGAGAAGTATCAACCAGTGTCGTTCCGATGCGACCAGCCAGGGCCGCTTTGGCGAGACCTGGCCCGATGGATTCGGCAACCTGGTGAACAGTTACGGGGGATTCAAATTGTTTCTGACTACCGTCTGGTAGAGTAATAGTTGGCATCTTGTCCTCGCTTTCAGTGGTGACCCTTACCAAAGGCCACGTGGTTTTAGCTTCCGGCATCACAATTAATGCGTACCTGGGTTTCTTGCTGTTTCCATGTTTGTGCTTCGTACAAGCCACGTATTCTTCCCTCTCGGCGTTCTTGCAGAACGCCTGCCGGGGTCTGTGTTTTTGCTTCGCAAAAGCCACGGACTTGTTTGCGCTTTGCGCAAGCCGTGGTTCTTCCCTTTCAGCGTTACTCCGTAACACCTTCCGGGGTCCGTGTTTGTGCTTCGCACAAGCCACAGACTTGGTGGGAGTGCTCGGATTTGAACCGAGGACCCTCGCCTTGTCGAGGCGATGCTCTAACCAACTGAGCTACACTCCCCAATATCCACTCAATAAACTAAGCAGGCTCTACTAACAACCAGTGCTTCAGTTCACGGGGCGCGTAATTTATCAAGAATCCAGCTCTTTCTCCAGCACCACGCGATGTTTCGCCTTAACCACGAACGAATTGCTGGCGCAATTCTTCAATCCGGTCCCGAAGTTTTGCCGCTTCTTCAAAAGCTAGATTCTTCGCCTCAACAAACATTTGTTTTTCTAGGTTGATTATCTCTTTTTCAAGCGCTTCTTGGCTAAGCAGGCCGCTGCGATAACGGCCTTTCTTTTCTGCAACGCGAGCGGCACCCCGTTTACCCCTCGCCGGTACACCCCTGGCACCTTCCATAATATCGGTGACTTCCCGGGTGATTCCAATAGGAACGATGTTGTTCACTCTATTGTGTTCCAACTGCTTTTCACGGCGACGCTCCGTCTCATCGATAGCACGCTGCATTGAATGAGTAACCCTGTCCCCGTACATGATTGCCTTGCCATGCAGGTTTCTCGCCGCGCGACCAATGGTTTGGATAAGTGAACGCTCGGAACGCAGATAGCCTTCCTTGTCAGCATCGAGAATGGCAACGAGTGACACCTCCGGCATATCCAGACCCTCACGCAAGAGATTGATGCCCACCAACACATCAAATTCACCAAGGCGAAGATCGCGGATAATCTCCACGCGCTCAACCGTATCAATATCCGAGTGCAGGTAGCGCACCCTGACACCATTTTCATCCAGATACTCGGTCAGGTCTTCGGCCATCCTCTTTGTCAGGGTCGTTATCAGCACTCTCTCTTCCTTTTTAACGCGTGCGCGAATCTCGGACAAGACATCATCAACCTGGGTCCGCGCTGGCCTAACTTCCAGTTCCGGATCCACCAGCCCCGTGGGGCGCACCACCTGTTCCACTACCTGACCGGCTTTTTCCCTTTCATAGTCGCCCGGTGTTGCTGAAACAAAGATAATCTGCGGCGCCATTCCCTCCCACTCATCAAACCTCAGCGGTCTGTTATCCAATGCCGATGGCAAGCGGAATCCAAAATTAACCAGGGTTTCCTTCCTGGAGCGATCGCCCTTGTACATGGCACCCAATTGCGGAACACCCACATGAGATTCATCCATGACGAGAAGCGCATCATCCGGCAGATAATCGTAAAGTGTCGGCGGCGCCTCACCGGATGCACGGCCCGACAGATAGCGGGAATAATTTTCAATACCGCTGCAATAACCCAGTTCCTTGATCATCTCAAGGTCAAAACGGGTTCTTTGTTCAAGGCGCTGCGCTTCTACCAGCTTGTTGTTTTCCTTGAGAAGCTTAAGCCGGATGTCGAGCTCGTCACGAATCTCGTCAAGCGCCCGGTCGATCGTCTCACGCGGCGTCACATAATGAGATTTAGGGAAAATTGTGGCTCTTGGTATTCGCTGAATAATTTCACCCGTGAGGGGATCAAAAAAGGCCAAGTCTTCAATCACATCATCGAATAATTCAATGCGGATGGCATTTCGGTCAGACTCAGCCGGGAAAACATCAATGACATCTCCCCTTACCCGATAGGTCGCCCGGTGTAATTCTGTTTCATTTCGAGTGTATTGTAATTCTGCCAACCGACGAAGTATCCAGCGCTGATCAACCCGATCCCCACGATCCAGGTGCATGACCATTTTCAAGTATGCGACCGGGTCCCCCAGACCATAGATGGAAGACACGGAGGCCACGACAATTGCATCCTGCCGTTCCAGCAGCGCTTTGGTGGCAGATAGTCGCATCTGCTCGATGTGCTCGTTAATCGCCGCATCTTTTTCGATATATGTATCGGAGGACGGCACATAGGCTTCCGGCTGATAGTAGTCATAGTAGGAGACAAAATACTCAACCGAGTTGTCGGGGAAAAACTCCTTGAATTCACCGTATAGCTGGGCTGCGAGTGTTTTATTGGGAGCCATTACCAGGGTGGGGCGCTGGGTCTGTTCAACCACCTTGGCGATGGTGAAAGTTTTACCGGAACCGGTCACGCCAAGTAATATCTGTGATGCCAGCCCGGATTCAATACCGCCTATCAACTCACTAATCGCCTGGGGCTGATCTCCTGCGGGCTCAAAGTCTGATGTAACGGAAAATAGGCCGGATTTCATGGGCTTGTCCAGAAACAATGTGGGGGTTTAGGATCTTACGGCGGGCATGGCCGCACCAGTTAAATTGCCAAGCGCTTAGCAATGCTCAATAGTCTGACCGCATCCAGCATGACAGGCGGGACTATAACCTAGCCAGGGGAATATATCCTGTGGCCTGCAGTCTCTTACTGCCACCACCCTGTCAGCAGTCTTGCGCGGGCAACCCCTTTAGCAGTTTCGCTAATGCTTATTGACCGGATTTTCCCTGCACTATACAATTCGCCCCCTTCTGACGTTCCCCGATAGCTCAGTTGGTAGAGCAAATGACTGTTAATCATTGGGTCCCTGGTTCGAGCCCAGGTCGGGGAGCCATTTCTATTCCAAACTCTTACAGGTTGCTGCCGATACACCCATGTGTCGGTCTAACAGCTTGTTTTTCAGCAGCCTACTAGACCGTGAAAATACTCCTCGCTGGTTGTAACGGCCAGGTCGGCTGCGAGATCTGCCGCAAAGCGCCCGGCTACGAACTCGATGTGGTCGCAACAGATATCAATAATCTCGATATAACTGACATTGATGCCATCCGCAAACTGCAGGCGAAGCATCAAGCTGATATTGTAGTCAATGCTGCTGCCTATACGGCGGTGGACAGGGCAGAAACGGATTCCCAGATTGCGTATGACGTCAATGCACTGGGCGCCCAAAATCTGGCCATTACGGCAGGCGAATACAACCTGCCGATCCTGCATGTATCGACCGACTATGTTTTTAGCGGCACTGCATCATCGCCCTACAGGGACGATGCCGAGCCAGACCCCAGGAGTGTTTATGGGGCAACCAAGCTTGCTGGCGAACAACTGGTCGCAAAGGCAAACCCACGACATCTCACCTTAAGAACGAGCTGGGTCTTCGGCATTGACGGTCAAAATTTCGTCAAAACCATGCTTCGGCTTAGCAATGAGCAGGATGAGATAAATGTTGTATCAGATCAGTTTGGCAGTCCCACTTTTGCCGGACATATCGCAACCGCATTGTTGAAACTAACAAAACAGTACCAGCAGACAGGTGAACTACTTTGGGGGAACTACAATTTTTGCGACAGAGATGCCACCAACTGGCACCAGTTTGCGGAGAAAATTATGCAATTGGGCCTGGAGAATGGCCTTATTACCAGCACACCGGTAGTACAGCCAATTCTAACCGAAGACTACCCGACGCCAGCCACGCGCCCACTCTATTCCGTTATGGATTGTTCCCGCTTCGAGCAGATATTTCCACACATCGGCATCAGTAGCTGGGAGTCTGGACTTCGTGAGATGATAGCGTTTCTATCAGGAACAGGAAAGTAGTCAGAAAAGATGCGCATATTGGTCACAGGTGGTGCAGGGTTTATCGGCTCGGCACTGATTCGGGAAATTATCAACAACAGCCAGGATGAGGTGCTTAATCTTGACTACCTGACGTACGCTGGAAACCTGGAAAATCTTGCATCCATAACCAATAACGGCCGCTATCAGTTTTCTCAGCTAGATATATGCGATGGCGATGCCGTGCGACAGTCAATCCAGGCATTCAGGCCAGATATCATCTTGCATCTAGCTGCCGAGTCTCATGTTGATCGATCCATCGATGGCCCCAGCCCATTTATCCAGACCAATATCGTCGGTACATTTAATATGTTGGCTGGCGCATTGGACTATTACTGGGGGCTGGACGGAGAACAAAATAAAAAGTTCCGCTTTCATCATATTTCCACGGATGAAGTTTTTGGCAGTCTCGGCCCGGATTCACTGTTCACCGAAGAGACGCCCTACGATCCTAATTCACCCTACTCGGCCAGCAAGGCATCTGCCGATCACCTTGTTCGTGCCTGGCACACCACCTATGGCCTGCCAGTAATCATTACGAACTGCTCCAACAACTACGGACCTTTTCACTTTCCTGAAAAACTCATTCCTCTGATGATTCTCAATGCACTGGAAGGCAAACCTTTGCCTGTTTATGGTGATGGGCTTCAGATCCGAGACTGGCTCTATGTAGAAGATCATGCCCGCGCGCTTTTGATCGCAGCGAAACAGGGAAAGTCTGGTGAAACCTACAATATTGGCGGTCACAACGAGGTAAGGAATATCGATGTGGTCAAAACAATCTGCAGAATTCTGGATGCAAAGGTGAAGGACAAACCAGCAAATGTTAATCGCTTTGAAGACCTGATCGCATTTGTTGAGGACAGGCCGGGCCACGATGTCAGGTATGCGATTGACGCAACAAAAATTAAACGGGAGCTGGGCTGGCAGCCGATTGAATCATTTGAATCCGGGATGGAAAAAACAATAGACTGGTATCTGAAGAACAGCGACTGGTGTGTCAGCGTGCAATCAGGAAACTACCAGAGAGATCGTTTGGGAGTCATAAAATGAAAGGCATAATTCTGGCGGGCGGGTCTGGAACACGCCTGCATCCAGCAACGCTATCTCTGTCCAAGCAACTGCTGCCGGTATACGACAAGCCCATGGTGTACTACCCATTGTCAACACTCATGCTATCCGGCATACGCGAACTACTCATCATCTCCACGCCCCTGGATCTCAGCCGCTTTGAAATACTGCTCGGCAACGGTGAGCAATGGGGGCTAAGCCTGACCTATCAGGTCCAGGAAGAACCCCTTGGCCTCGCCCATGCATTTATCATAGGTGAAGAATTTATCGCCGGTGACGAATGTGCGCTTATCCTGGGTGACAATATTTTCTTTGGCCAGAACTTCACCAATATCCTGAAGAGGACGGTGGAACGTCATACGGGTGCAACGGTCTTTGCTTATCAGGTCAAGGACCCTGAACGATTTGGAGTGGTTGAATTTGACAAGAACCTCCGCGCTATCAGTATCGAGGAAAAGCCAACCAACCCGAAATCACGGTATGCGGTGACGGGTCTTTACTTCTACGACGATACGGTAACCGAGAAGGCAAAGCAGGTCATCCCCTCCGCCAGAAACGAACTGGAAATTACCGACCTCAACCGACTGTATCTTGACGAGGGTTCCATGTCCGTAGAAGTCCTGAGCAGGGGCATGGCGTGGCTGGATACGGGGACTCACGATTCACTTCTGGAAGCAGGTCAGTTTGTGCAGACCCTTGAGCATCGCCAGAGTCTCAAGATAGCCTGCCCGGAAGAAATTGCCTGGCGACAGGGATGGATTAGCGATAATCAGCTTGAAGAACTAGCTAAGCCGCTGGCTAAAAGCGGCTACGGAGAATACCTGCTCGATCTTCTGAAATATCAGGACAGGGGCCTGTGAAGGTAGACGCAACAAAATTACCCGGTGTCGTCATTATCGAGCCACAGGTATTCGGCGATGAACGCGGGTTTTTCCTGGAAAACTATCACGAAAAGCGCTACCGGGAAGATGCCGGGATTACTGAAACTTTTGTCCAGGACAACCGTTCCCATTCCGGCAAAGATGTGCTTCGGGGGATACACTTCCAGCAAACAAAACCTCAGGGAAAGCTGGTGCAGGTTACTCAGGGAGAAGTGTTTGATGTTGCAGTCGACATCAACCCTGAATCTGAAACTTTCACCCAGTGGGTTGGTGCCAGTCTGTCCGGCAGTAATCACGTGCAATTCTATATTCCACCAGGTTATGGGCATGCCTTCCTCGTGGTGTCAGATACAGCCGACTTCCAATACAAGTGCACTGAATTCTACTATCCAGATGATGAAATAAGCGTCCTCTGGAATGATCCGGATATCGATATTGACTGGCCCACAACTTCGCCAAAGTTATCAGAAAAAGACAGCAGTGCTATGACATTGGACGAATTTCTTAAACGGTGACTACCCGCTGGCAAGCTTTTTGATTTGAGCCAGTGTTCGATCAGCAGCGAGCTCCCAGGAAAACTTCTGCGCCTGTGCCAGGGCACTTTCCGACAGTGCCGCCCGCAGTTCAGGCTGGAGATAGAGTTTGGACATGGCCGCTTCTATATCCCCCACAGATAGTGGATTTACCAACAGGGCGCCATCCCCTGCCACCTCCGGCATCGAAGCACAGTTTCCTGTGATCGCAGGTACTCCATGTCTCATAGCCTCAAGAATTGGCAGCCCAAAACCTTCATACAGTGATGGCATAACCAGTGCCAGGGCATGCCGGTACACCTGCTCAAGCTCACTGTCATTAACATGGCCAAGGAGTACCACATCTTTCTCCAGGTCCAGCTCCAGAACAAGATCACTCGTTTCCTCTCCGCCCCAACCATGTCCGCCCACAATGTACAAAGCGGGCGAAGTATCTAGCACCTTGCAGAGGTTCCGAAATGCCTCTAACAGTCGCCTTAGATTCTTTCTAGGCTCCGGTGTGCCGACAAACAGGAAATACTCTTTATTCAAAATATCAACCGGACTATCTCCAGGCTGCTGCTCTTCATCAAAATCGTATGGAGCAAGAGGGATTGTTTCTATTTTGGCGGCCGGAACCCTGAGTACATCCTCCATCTCGCCCGCGGTAAATTCTGAAACACTGATTATCCGATCTGCCAGCAACAGGGTGACTGGCATCAGCAAAAACTCCAGCAGCCAGCCAATTTTTTTCATTGAACCCGGATGCCTGATCCAGACCAGATCGTGGATAGTGACAAGTTTCTTGATCTTGCGTGGCAGGAAAACAGGCAGGTGGTGCCGTGGCGACCAGAAAATATCGATAGCATCAGATTTGGCCCAGCCAACAAAATCAGTCTGGGCACGCAGCATGCCAGGAATCCTCCTGCGCTCTGGCAAACGGACAGTAACATCACCAAAATGGGAGTAGTCCTTCAGCAGGGGCCTGTCGGAATAGAGAAACCACTCACCTCCCCGCGGAACGAGTTTAGAAACCAGGGAGTCAGTGTATCTGCCGATACCAGCTGTTGGGTGAGCCAGGGGCCTGGCATCTACTGCAATTCTCACCAGGCTGTACCAGCTGCAGGAAATGACAAACCGGTATAGCCAACTCCCTGATATTCCGCTAGTTCTTGTCCGTCTTCTAACATCGAGGGGGCTAGGACGGAACGGAGCCCACCATTAGAAAAGATCCCAGCGCACCAGATTTCACTGACTCGAAACGTGTCAAGCATCACGGATACGTGGACCTGAGATAAAACAAAATACCTGACTAGCATGGTCAGCTTTCCAAAGAGATAAGGTGCCGCAGTAATCGCCCAGTAGTTCCAACAATAATACGCGTCCCAGGCTGTTTTCGCCAAGAGAGATAAGATGTAAACTTGCGCCCCTGACTACCCAACGATTCCCTGGGTTGAGGATTTGTCGCTTGGCAGCCTTTTTCAAATTATAACCAAAGTATTTCTGAGCTGTTCGAATCGGAAATTCCTCTGTGAGAAAGTACCTCATGTGTATTAACAGCCGTAGACAATTAGCCTGAAATGTCCCATCGATCACTACCACTACGATTGTCCAACCTAGCCCGGTGGATGCTACTGTTCGGCTCGTTAGCAAGTTTGTCGGTTGTACTTTTATTCCAGTATCGGCCAGCTACCATTAACAAGTTGGATAGAAAAATCGTATCGACCTACGTGAATCACTATCGAAACAAATTGGAAAGTGCAAGAGTTCAGACTCAGAAATCTCAGTCTCTAAAACAATTGGAGGAACTGCTGGCGGAACTAGAAACCATACAAAAGAGAGATAGACTTGCAGTAATCAAGCGAAATTCGCTGGACCAGATTACTGAGGCCTATCTGGAAAGTGCAGAATATGAAAAAGCTCTTTTTTGGGCTGAGACCTGGGTCAGTTTTGATGAACGTGACATACTGGCTTCGATTCGCTTGTGTAAGACCCTATACGAAATACCTGAACGCAAAAGAGAGGCACTGGCAACCCTGGAAGCCTTGTTAAAGAAGGTGCCAGAGGCTGAACTTGTCTCTCAAACCGCGGCAGGGTGGGCTCTGGAAGAAGGCAGGACTCTTGATGCTTTCCAGATCGCCAAACGTCATATTGAAAGAACCTACTTGGGGTTTGATATACACTGGACTGTTTTCTGGGATACGGGCGCTGGATTCAATGCATCTCAGTCCAGCTCTACGTATCCTGCAATAACGGGCCAGAATAATGCAAAGTTTGAATTTGAATTGCCTAAGAATGTTGTACGGATCAGGTTAGATCCTCCGCCAAATGCTGTGTACGCAATAAAAAAACCAGTTTTTATGTGGCAAGCTCCCACGGGTGGCACACAACCACTATTGGACTTGAAATTACAGCTACACCAGATGGAGCGAAAGTATGGAGGACTCGAGACTACAGGGGGAAATGACCCGCATTTTCATTGGCGAATGCCAGAAAGCTTTTCTGCAAAAAATCATGTGGCCCACTTTGAAACGCAGCTGGAAAACCCCTTACCTGAATGGATTCGAGAACTCGTCACTGGACGCTATTCACCCCAACTCAACTTAGCAATAGCCGACCATGGTAATGACGACTTGTCCGAATTTTATGTACAGACAAAAGCTGCGCTTACTAGTGACATCAACATTCCACCAAGTAATTTGGCGAAGGCAGATACTATTAGTATTTCAGTTTACTGGTCAGGTGAGCAAAAGTTTTTTTCAGAAAAGAGGGTCACTACTAAAGCCATTAACATGAGTAGTGACAAGCATTTCAATACTGAATACTCAATCAATAGTAGTTTGAAAAAGCTCCGGCTAGATTTTCCAGACTCTACGGGTGCGAAAGTCCTAATTGAGAATCTAAGGCTGCTGGATGGAACATCCACGGTAGACGTAGACCTTATAAATGCTCGGTATGTGTTAATGCACAATGTATCACGTGCAGGAAACACATTCAGTCTGCATGGTGAGGACCCCCACTTTGCCATTAAGATCGATGAAATGAATGTTGACAGCGTGCTTATCCAGGGGCAAGTACATTGACCCTTGTCCGTACCCTCTGGCATTGGAGCTGGTGTTTGACGTTACCCATATGCCTCATATTTGGATACTGGTTATGGGCAAGCACGGAACACTATGCAACTTTTGGTGTGCGGCACAATTCATCACCCATTGAGGTAAAAATTCTAGGGACCGGCCAGGATACTTTGCAGAGAATGAAGCGCCACCTGCAGTTAGCCATTTCACCAAAGATAATGGGCGAAAGAGATCAGAAACTTGATACGGTTAACATCTTTATTTCAGAAAGCGATATCGCGAAACTAGAGGAACACCTTCCTCATTCGGGCATGGAATACGTCAAAGGTCGGATTCTCATAGATGGTGAGGTACGAAAGATGAGCGCCCGATATCGTGGAGATACGTACCTTCACTGGGGATCTCCAAAAAAGTCGCTGCGGATTAAGACCAAGAAGAAACATCTCTACAAGGGTATGCGGAAATTCAACTTACTCACACCAAAGAGCCAGGTTTCGATTGTAAATTACAGCACCTATAGACTTGCGGCAATACTTGGATTAATCGTCCCAAAAACAGAGATGGTGGACGTAATCCTTAATGGAAGACCCCGCGGTGTTCACCTGATGGTTGAACAACTGGAAGAGCTGACCTTGCGAAGCAACAAGCGCATGCCTGGTGATATCTATTCAGGTGAGCTTTTCGCTAAAGACCACTACATTGGCATATCACCCTATGTATTCGAGCATCCAGGGCTGTGGGATAAAGCTGCGGCTAACAATCACTTTGAGCTGACATCAAACGCTCCATTAGAAAGGCTAATTAGGTTGCTGAACGACAGTCCAAGTGAGAAATCAGAAAAGGAGCTTAGCGAGTTACTCGACATAGAGGCCTGGGGAAGGTTCGCTGCTTTCGAAATGCTTACCCAGACATCTCACTTTGATCAAGAACATAACTGGCGAATTTATTATGACCCCTGGCGACAAAAATTTGAGCCGTTGATCTGGGATCCACTCGGATGGGTCACTCTCTCATCGCACAAATTGCCTTTGGTTACGGCTGTAAGCCGAACAAAGCTCCACAATGCCTTGTATCGAAATACCAAGTTCATCGTGCAAAAGTATAGGGTACTTAGATCGTTCTATGACAAGTCACATAACGAACTGTTTCTCAACGAAATTGATCTACTGTCCAGGAAACTTAGCGCATCAATCATGCATGACCCCCATCTCGTTGACCCAAATTCAGCAACTGCCGCCTTGGCAAGATACCGTACTAGAATAGAAAATGTGATTGAGATGGTCCGCTCCGAAATATTTGAGGAAGAAAGTGATGTTGCTTATGCAAACACCCTCTCCAAGCTGGGCATACAAAAACTCAAGCTTAAGGTCGATGGGCAAGAACCCATTGAGGAACTAGTACTTAATTATGCCGAGAAAGTCACCGCCCCCCACCGTACAACTGTTTCCTTCTGGGTAAACGGTGAGAAAACTGACCGCGATATTAGTGGTGCGGTCCAGCCTGATGGTAATAGATTAACCTTGAGGGCTTCCCTTATTTCTAACTATCAGCCAGAGATGAGAAGCGATGTCGGATATACCGTCCAGAAAACACGGCCTGCCTACTATGAATTTACCCTTGACAAGATAGACAGTAGGTTACTTGAAGTATTGGTTAAGAGGAGAGGAAAGCAGCCAGGACAGGCAACTAAAAACTCGGATATTGGAAAGATATCCTTTATTGACGCCTTTAACGTTATAGAAGACATACCAATTGAAAATATTGAAGTGTGGGCAGGCGACATTACACTCTCCGGCATCAACCATTTCAGCAATAAGATTGTCATTGAGAAAGGTACAAACATACTGCTTGAACCAGGGGCCTCAGTCATTTTCAACAATCGGGTTACTGCAAGAGGAACAGCAGAACAGCCGATTACGTTCTCTGGCAGGGCAGGAGGCGAAGCACCCTGGGGCACGATCGCTATTGAAGGACAGAATGCAAATGGTTCAGCATTTACCTACTGTGAATTCAGTGGCGGCAGTGGTTTTAAGGGTGAACTGTTTGAGTATTCCGGCATGTTTTCGATCCATGATGTCCAGGGGCTATCGATTGCCAACTCCAAATTTCAGGATAGTTACCTGGTCGATGATATGGTCCATGCAGTCTATTCTGATTTGAGAATCAGTGACTCTGAATTTAGGGGCGCTCTATTTGATGCACTGGATCTTGATATCAGCAAAGCCAAAATTGTTGACTCGCTATTCATAGATAATGGGAATGACTCCATCGACCTGATGGGTACAGATCTTACCCTGCTCAATTCCTCCATATCAAAAAGCGGCGATAAGGGTATATCAGTGGGCGAGGGCTCAAGATTACTGGCGATCAATAATAGAATTGAGAACAGTGCAATTGGAGTGCAATCAAAAGATGGTTCCGTCGCAGTACTCTATAACGTTGCCCTGGTTCAGAACAAGCACGCAGTGGACGCCTACAAGAAAAACTGGCGATATGCTTCTGGAGGCTACCTCTATATCTACAAATCTGAATTTCAAAATAATACCCGGATGGCAACTGCCGATAAGCAATCAAAGATTAAGATCTATGACTCAGCTTATGATCAGAAAATCGTAGAAAAGGGGAAAAGAGTCAAATTGCACAAAACAGCAGCAAAAATGAGCTCCGACCTTCGCGCACGCACCAAGGCACTTTGGCGGTACCCGTCAGAAGTTGAGCAAATGAGAGGATTTAGCCAAAAAGATTGGAACCTGGTGGATACCCTCTCACGAGGAAGCAAGGTAGCTATCATTGAAAACTAAACTTCATTTTGCCAGGTTTGAATTTAAGTACGTTTTACCCAAGACACTTAGAGACGATGTAGAACGAGAATTGCAATTCTTCTTGGAGTTCGACCCGTACGTTGAAGACAAGCCTGATCATCAATACTTCGTTAGAAGCCTGTATTTTGATGACCCATCCTTCACGAGCTTTTACGAAAAACATGACGGACTTCATACACGATCAAAGTTTCGCGTTAGAACCTACACCAATGACGTTGAAGTATCAGCACCGTCCTTCTTGGAAATCAAGGGGCGTCATAACAATCTTGTCTTCAAGCATCGATGTGAATTAGCCACCGATGGTGAACCAATTCTGGATACTGGAAGTAAATTCACAAAGAAGGTAACCAAGATCGCAACACCATCCAATGTCAGACAGCAGTTTCAGTACGAGGTGTATCGAAAAAGAATACGACCAGTTGCCTTGGTTGATTATTGGCGGCGACCATATGTTAGTGTTTACGATCCGGAATTCAGATTGACCTTTGATGAGCGACTTTATGCTACTAATACGGTAGGACTATTCCCAGAATCCTCATGTACGAGAAGGATGATGGTCGCGGGCTATACCGTAGTAGAGGTCAAATTCAGACGACATATCCCATCCTGGTTTCACAGGATTATTCAGTCTTACCAACTGCGAAGGGTATCGATATCCAAAATTTGCGAAGCTGTTGAAACACTAGAAATAGCAGAGAATCTTTCATGAAATACCACAAAAAGAGGAAACCACTATAATGCCAGAAGAAATAGTAAATCAGGGGTTGGCATTACTAACGTATAGTTACGACGAGATGATCATCAATATTGCGCTATCTATTGCGCTTGGCTTTATGATCGCAAATACGTATAAGTTCACCCATAAAGGACTCTCATATTCCCAGTCTTTTACGCATACCATCCTGTTTGTCTGCGTAATTGTAGCTATTGTTATGATGGTGATTGGAGGCAGCCTGGCAAGAGCTTTTGCCCTAGTGGGCGCTCTGTCGATCATCAGATTCAGAACGGTCATCAAGGATACAAAAGATACGTCCTTTGTGTTCGCCTCTCTTGCCATTGGTATGGCATGTGGGACGTCAAACTACTTTCTGGCGACCGTGGCAACCATCTCCGTTATTGGCCTGAGCCTCATTATTCACCGAATAAATTACGGCGCCTTGTATAAGAGCGAATTCATTCTACGCTTTAGATTCTCACAAGAGCACAGCAGCGCGGACTATCTTGAGAAAATCCAGGAGTATTCCAAACGCTCAAATATGCTCCACATAGAACCATCCGGCGATAGTGAGTACCTAAACCTGACCTATGACATAACGCTCAATGAAGGCTCAAGCGCCGAAGATCTGACCAAGGCAATGGGCGCCATAGATGGAATAAGTGAGGTGGTCCTGATTGCATCTAAAAGCGATGTTGATTACTAATGATCAGCTTCTGAGGCTGCTACTTGAAAGCACCTATTATGTGCCAGGCCTAGGTAATATCAAGGGTAGCGTATGAACTTAGTTTAGAAAGGTTCTTATTATAGAAGGGATCATCTTCAACACCGTGATGTTGGATCGCTTTCATTAGCAGTTGAATGTCTCCCTCAGGAGCCTTTGGAGCCCGGGTCATTGATTCATGATGAACCATCTCCAAACTTGGATCGAACAGTATTAACAGGCCAGATTGCCTGACCCGAAGACAGTATTCGATGTCACTCCCACACACCTTGAAATCTTCGTTGAAGGGACCGATCCGATTAAAATTGGATCTGGTGATGGCCATAAAGGCGCCGGTTACCGCCGTTACTTCCCTTTGATAGAGTGGGTTGCAAATACAGGCGAGAGGAATATCTTCAGGCTTCAAGAACCTATGAATATGATCTGCCTTACCCCCAACCCCAGTAACCGTACCCGCGTGCTGGATAGTTCCATCAGGGTATTTTAGCAAGCCACCGACTAAACCCACTTCCTTTCGCATCAGTTGGCCACAGGTCTGCTCCAGCCAATTATCCGACACTATTTCAATATCGTTGTTCAGAAACACCAGGACATCCGCCTCGGACTGGCAAATCGCACCATTGTTCAATCTGGCCCAGTTAAACTGATAGTCCGCCTTGATCACATGGACATGTTCATACTGCTTTTGGATCTCATCTAACCATTGTTTGGTTGCTAATTCAGAGGACTGATTGTCGACAATGCATATATCAAAGAGTACATCCGTCGGGGCCTTGTGAATGCTATCAATACATTTCTCCAGCAGATCTACCCTGTCTTTGGTCGGTATTACTATTGTGACGCTTTGCTGTGCCCCCATATTTCTATAATGAGTCATGAAACTATTTATAGTCTCAAC
>PVBE012907169.1_pt1 | contig 19926 bp, 20 predicted proteins | sample 1631181 | NCBI WGS metagenome assembly PVBE01 (sample SAMN08397723, study PRJNA350692) | Marine metagenome, whole genome shotgun sequencing project. | isolation source: water | place: Pacific Ocean | collected 2012-04 | reverse complement strand
CGAGACGACCTGGATCGGTTCGCCGCGCGCTTTGGCGTCCAGGTCACGCGTGATCTGGACGATCCCTCCACGCTCAGCCACAACCTCCGGACCGCGGTGATCGCACCCGGGGGTACCCTGGCCGCGGTCCACATCGGGTTCGACTGGACCCCGACGCAGGTGCTCGACGAGCTGCGGTCGGCCGCCGGAAGACCGTGACGCCACCTTCCACGCGGAGCGCCGCGCCGTCCGCCGAACGGTTCACCGCCCGCGAGCGCCGCCTCATTCGTCGCCTGCGCGGTCCGTCGCAAGTCCAGCGATTTCTCAACGGGCTCCGCTACAACACCGAGGCCGCCCCCACGGGCGAGACGCTCCGCTCATTCCGGGGCGTCGTGCGAACCGGCACCGCGCACTGCCTGGAAGCCGTGCTCACCGCCGCCGTCATCCTGGAGCAGCACGGCTATCCGCCGATCGTGGTCAGCTTCGAATCGATCGACCAGCTCGACCACGTCCTGTTCGTCTATCGTCGTGGAGGCCGGTGGGGATCGATCGGACGATCACGGGATCCGGGACTCCACGGGCGCCGGGCGGTGTTCGCGACCCCACGGACGCTCGCGCTGAGCTACGTGGACCCCTACGTGGACTTCACCGGGCGGATCACCGGCTACGCCGTCGTGGACCTGAGGGGGTTGGGGGGGTACGACTGGCGACTCTCGGACACGAGCGTGTGGAAGGTCGAGCGGTTCCTGGTTGACTACCCGCATCGGCGGCTCCACACGTCCGACCGACGCATCGAGCGGCTGCGGCGACGCTACCGGGCGTTCAAGGCACGCTTCCCCGGCCGCAAGCCCCTCGACTACCGGGGGCGCCACCGCTGGTCGGATCTTCCGGCCGAGTTCACGCGACCGGACGCTCGCAGCCCGCGATGAAAGCCCTGTGTGGCCCGCCACACGAGTCAGTCCAGGTCGAAGTCGCGCTGCGGCCGTTCCATCGGCTCGTCGCGCGCCTGCTTCAGCGCCTCGTCGAACCGCCTCGACAGCGCATCACCTCGCGTCTTCTCGGCGTCGACCGATTGCTGGAACATCGATTCGCGGCGGGCCTTCTCCTCGGCCAAGATCCGCTCCGCATCCGAAAGCTCGGGCTTGTCCGCTCGCTCCGGCTCTCGATGGCCGACGACTCGCTTGAGGTTCACGTCGATCACGAGAAGCCCGCCGCACGACGGACAGGCGACCTCGAATTCCGAATCGATCTTCCCCATTGGTGCCCTCCAGACTCTCCCGCGCGACGACGTTGTCACCGTCGGGGCACGAGCGTGCGCCGCCCGGTACCCCAGACGAGCCTCACCTCGGTGCCATCGGACGCGCTCGCGGTTACCTCGAGCCCCGTCACACCTTGCGTGCCCCGATCGAAGCGCTGCCCGAATCCTGCCACGAAGACGTCGAGCGGCACCTCGAATCGCCCGTCGGACACGATCTCGGGCACCATCGCCCGATAGTGGTCGTTGAGCCACACCTCGACGTCCGACCAGTCCGACGACGTGTCGTTGTGCACGATCACCTGCCCCCGGTCGACCTCGACCCGGCCGGTACCCGAGCCACATCCGACCATGCCGGCCACGAGCATCGGCACCGCGAGGACGGTCCCGCAGGGCCGGCCGCTAACCCGGAGCCCGGTAGGAGCCGATAAACAAGGACGGTGCATCAATCTATGATATCCCCCATGATTCGGCGGAACCACTCTCGGTGTCTCGCGCTCGCGCTGTTGGCCGTACTCGGGTGGGCTTGGGGGGGGGGCGCTCGGTGCCGACCTCGGCGCCCAGACGGGCTTGGCCGCCAGCGGCACACGGGTCTCGGGCCGCCTCGAGATCCCCGACGGCCGCGCCTTTGACACTGCGGCGGCCACCCTGACCCGCCAGGCCCCCGACGGGCCCGCCCCGGGCGTGCCGGCGGCACGGCTCTTTCCGGTGGGCGCGTTCTTCTTCGTAGGGGTGGCGCCGGGTCACTACCTTCTCCAGGCCAGCGGCCGGCCCGAGGGCAGCGAGGAACGGCTGTGCGGAACGCAGAGCATCCAGGTGGGCGACACTTCCGTGTCGGGCGTCGTCGTCACCCTCACGCCGTGTGCGGTGATCTCGGGCCAGGCTCGATTCGACTCTCGCGGGTCGGCCCCGCCGGCCGATCTCTCGCGGGTGACGGTTCGTGCAGACACCGCGGACGTCGAGGCGTCGTACGCTGGGCACCTCTTTCCCGACGGCACCTTCAGGCTCGAAGGGCTCATGACCGGATCCTATCGGCTCCGGATAGATGACCTGCCGTCGCCCTGGCGCCTCGAGGCCGTGAATCGCGGCGGGCAGGACACCTCGCAGGCCCCTCTCCAGGTGGCGGCCGGTGGACGAGTCGACGACGTGACGCTGGTGATCTCAGACACGGCCGGCGATCCACCCGGGAGCGCAGGCGGCATGCCACCTCTGCCGAGCCTCGTCCGATGACGCGCAAGATCGTTCGCGTTGTAGCAGCCCCAGGTCACTGAGTGGGGCACGACTCCCAGAAAGCCTCGGACGTCCGGCTCGCAGGACGGACCGAAATTCGCGTCGCCACCTACAACGTCCATCGCTGCCGGGGACTAGACCGTCGGACCCTGCCGTCGCGAATCGCCGAGGTGCTCGCGGCGATCGACGCCGACGTGGTGGCCCTCCAGGAAGTGCTCGGGACGAGCCCGAAGAGCCCTGGCCACGCCGAGGAGCTGGGCGCGGCGCTCGGCATGGGGTGGGTGATGGCGCCGGTACGCCAGCTGCGGCGGCACCTCTTCGGCAACGTGGTTCTGAGCCGCTTCCCGATCCGCCACCACGCCCAGTACGACCTCACCTGGAAGACCTGCGAGCCGCGGTGCTGCCAGCGGGTCGACATCGCAATCGACGGCCACGTGCTCCACGTCTACAACGTCCACCTCGGAACGGCCGTCCTCGAGCGCCGCTATCAGGCCGAGCGGCTGGCGGCCGTCGTGCGGGATCGCCGGGTACGGGGTACCAAGATCGTCCTAGGTGACTTCAACGAGTGGACCCGCGGGCTCACGACCGCGGTCCTCAGCGAGTCGCTCGAGAGCGTGGACATCTTCGCCCACCTCAAACGCAGGCGGACCTATCCCGGGATCTTCCCGATTCTGCATCTGGACCACATCTACTATCAGGGCAAGGTCGACGTGAGGCGGGTGCTGCTGCCGCGAACGCGCAAGTCGCTGGTGGCGTCGGACCACCTCCCGCTGGTGGCCGACCTGACGGTGGGGTTCTGACCGGGGTCAGCTTTCCTCTTCGAACTCCTCTTCCTCGGCGGAGCCGAACCGCGTCGGGGGACGCAGCGCCTCGCGGTAGTCGTACAGCGGTAGGTTCCGCACGTGCAACGGGACGGTGCAGCCGGTCGCCTTCTCGTCGATGACGACGATGGGGCGGCTCCCGCCTCGGCCTTCGCGGAACGCGATCCGGCAGCCACACGACAACCGTCCGTGCGTGAAGCCCTTCATTCCGGAACCTCCAGGGGAACGCTCCAGCGGGTCGACATCGAGGCACCCTCGTTCGGGATCATGCTCCGGCCATCATACTACAGGACGCCTCGCCCGACGGGTGCCACCCTTCTCGAGCGGCCCACGAACACGAAAGCCGCCGGCACCCTAAGGCGACCGACGGCTCGCAGCACGCGCATAGACGGGCGGCGGCTAGAGCAACGCCTTGATCACGGTCTCGAAATCTTCCTTGCTGCCCATGCCGACGTGCTTCTTGCAGATGTTGCCGTCGCGTCCGATCATCACGGTGGTGGGAATCCCCCAGATCGGACCGAAGGCGTCCTGCACGTCGTTGCGGCCCAGGCCCACGAGAACCGGGTAGTTCATCTCGAACTCGTCGGCAAACGGCTTCAGCTTCTCGATGGGATCGTCCACCGACAGACCGAGGACGACCAGCCCGTCGTCACGGTACTTGTCCTGCAACTCGACAAAACCCGGAATCTCGATCTTGCACGGGCCGCACCAGGTCGCCCAGAAGTCGAGGACGATCACTTTCCCCTTGTAGGCGGAGAGGTCAACGCTCTCGCCATTCATGTCCTTGATCCTGAAGTCCAGCTTCGCCGGCTCCTGCCCCGCGTCACAGACCGACGTATCGAGGTCGTCGGCTTCGGCGGCTTCCGCGGCTTCCGCACTAGGGGTGGCGGCGGCCCGGGCCTCGACGCCGACGGCCGGCGCGTCGTGGGAAATGAACGGCAACGTGAGCAGCGCGAGGGCCAGGCACGCGCCCACAGCCACAAGCCATCGTGTCTTCATCGCAGCACCTTTACTCGTGGAGCTTCACGGGTTCATTCGACACGCGCCGCGTAGTAGGAGACCATCCGACGCATCTGCTCCGGCCGCGCGCTGCCCACCAGGGCGTAGGTCCCACCCGAGCCCGCCCAGACTACCGTCTCGTATCCCATGATGTCAAAAGACCGCTCCGATCGTGACACGCCCGGCAGGACGAACAGCGACAGTGCCCGACCCTCGTGCCGGTACATCACATGGGCCACCCGACCCTCGCTCGAGAGACAGCGCCGCGCCCCCAGCAGCTCGAGAGCCTCGTCTCGCGAACCTTCCGGCACGCGAATCTCCCACCCGTATTTCTGCTGAAGAGCCGCCTCGACCGACCGTGGGGACTCGGCGCCGGCGGTCGGCTCACCGATGGCGAAGCACTTCGCGTGGTCGAGGGTCAGCTGGGTCGCCAGCGACGCGTGCAGCCGGTCGTTGAAGCCGTAGCCAATGACCCCGGCCACCGCCAGCAGCACCGTGGCGGCCATCGACAGGGGCACCCAACGCCGGCCGCCCCAGGATCGAGCGGCAACGACCACGTCGGCGCCCTGCTCCAGCGCGGCTTCACATCGGGCGCGGAGACCGGCCGGCGCCGGCGGTGTCAGGACGACGGCACGGGACCGGACGATCGTGCGCGCACGCCGCTCGGCCTCGGCCACGGACCGGCAGTTCCCGCACCGCCCGAGGTGGGCCTCAACGCCGGCCCGCTCGCCAACCGTGACTTCATCGTCCAGATAAGGGGTGATCAGGGGGTCGATCTCGGCACAGCTGCTCATTGTCGTCTCGGTCGTCTTCGTCGTCCGCACCGCGCGACAGCGAAGCCACTCGGGCTGCCCAATTAGACGCTACGCGGGCCCCGGAGGCCCCCAGGAACCGGCCTTCTATCCCACCTCCACGCCGGATGCGCGGGCCGTCAGTCCCTCGTGCAGAAGGCGCCGCCCCCGGGAGATGCGAGACATGACGGTGCCGACGGGCACCTCCATCATGTCGGCGATCTCGGCATAGGAGAACTCCTCCACGTCCCTGAGCCATACGGCCTCCCGAAAGGCCACCGGCAAGGACTCCAGCGCGATCCGCAGATCGGCGTCGAGGGACTTGCGAAGCAGTATCTGCTCGGGCGTCGCGTGGCGATCCGGCAGCGAGGCCGCTCGCTCCGTTACCTCGCTGTCCACGCTGACGGGATCCCGTACGCCGTCACGGCGGGCATTTCGATAGGTGTTGTGCAGAATCGCGAACAGCCAGGCTTTCAGGTTGGTACCCGCCTGAAACTGGGCTGCAGATTTGAACGCCTTGAGGTACGTTTCCTGCACGAGGTCTTCCGCGTCCGCTCTGTTTCCCACGAGCCTGACCGCCGTCCCGTACAGGCTATCGACGTACAACAACGCTTCCGCGGCGAACGCGTGCGGAACCGACGGTCGCGAGCCGGAAGCCGGGTCAGCCTTGGAGCGAAAACGCAGCAGCATGGGCCTACCCGACCTGGCGCGAGGCTCTCAGCGTACAACCCCGCTGGGCCGTCGGGTATTCCCAGTATAGCAAGGGGGGGCAGGCGCCCGGCCAGACCTACAACGAACGCCCCCGGCCGCCGCCGCCCGGGTGTCACCCCGAAAGGTCGCGACCGGTCTGGTTCGAGGACAGCGACGGCAGCCGGCGAGGGCCATCAGACCGCGGGGGCTCGGGAACCGACGCGGCCCGTGCCGACTGGTACGTCTCTTGCGGCTTCGCGGGGAGTACGGGATCCGCAGGTTTGCAGGGTCCGTCTTAACACAAGTAAGATCGGTTCTTGATGCAGGGCGCCGCCCCCCGAGCCGGCTCCACCCGAGGTGAACGTTATGCGAACCCGCTACCCCCTGCGTGCCACCGATGAGAGGAGGCCGGACCGTCGGCGACCGTCCCGCTGGGCACTCGCCGGCCTGACCTGCGTGATAGCGCTGATGCCAGGCTTCGACGTCGCCGCCCAGACGCCCTCGACCCCGTTCGTGCCTTACTTCGGGAAGAACCGTATCCACTACGACAAGTTCGAGTGGCACATCTATACGACCGACCACTTCGAGATGTACTACTACCCAGAGATCGAGGAGCACCTCGAGCGGGTCGCCGGCTACGCCGAGAGCGCCTACCAGCAGATCTCGGGAGACCTGAAGCACGACCTCGCCGAGCTGGTGCCCCTGGTGCTGTTCAAGACGCACAGCGAGTTCCAGCAGCAGAACATCATCCCGGGTGAGATACCCGAGGGGGTCGCGGCGTTCGCAGAGCCCCAGCGCGACCGGATGGTCCTCCCGATCGACGAGCCCCCGGACCGGCTCTACGGCCTCATCGTTCACGAGCTGACGCACATCTTCGAATTCGACATCATCCCGCGATCGCTGATGCGCCAGGGCATCCCGCTCTGGGTCGACGAGGGGCTCGCGGACTACATGCGGGGCGAGTGGACGCCGATGGACCTGATGACCGTCCGCGACGCGGCGGTGGCGGACATCATCCCCCGGATGAGCCAGTTCCAGGGGTACGGCGGCTTCAGCAACCCGCGCCTGGTGTACAACCTCGGGCACGCGGTGTTCGAGTACATCGAATCCCGCTGGGGCAAGGAAGGCATCCGGCAGTTCCTTTTCGCGCTACGCCGCAGCGCAATCGGGGGCGGTGACAGCCCGTTCGAGGAGGCCTTCCAGGTCGACCGGGATGACTTCGACTCGGGGTTCGACAAGTTCCTGAAGGATCGGTTCAAGCCGTTTCGGGACAAGGAGCGGCCCGCGGACTACGGCAAGGACCTGGTGCCACGGTCCGCCGCGAGCCGGTATGCCGGGATCCTGTCGGTGGAGGCCTCCCCATCCGGCGACCTACTGGCCGCGGTGACGGCCAACCTCAAGGACCAGGAATATGACATCGTCCTGCTCTCGACGCGAGACGGCGAGATCATCCGCAACCTGACCGCCGGGTTCGCCCACAAGCGCGGCTACGAGTACATCACGGGACCCGGCGCGCGGTTCACCACCGCGCCGTGGATGTCCTGGTCGCCCGTGGGTGACCGCCTGGTCTACGTCGTGCGCACCGAGAAGCAAAAGTCGTTGGTGCTGCAGGACGTCCCGACCGGTCGGATCGAGCGGGCCATCGAGCTGGTGGGTGTCGACGAACCCGAGTCCCCGGACGTTTCACCGGACGGTCGGTCGATCGTCCTGTCGGCCCTGCAAGACGCGACGGGCAATATCTTCCGGCTCGACCTCGAGACGGAGGAGCTGACGAAGCTGACCGACGACGAGTTCGCCGATTACGCGCCCAGCTATTCGCCCGATGGCAGCTTCATCGTCTACGTCTCGCGGGTGAGCGGGAACGACAAGCTCTTCCGGCTCGACCTCGACACGATGGAGAAGACCCAGCTGACCTTCGGGACGCACGACGACTCGGCAGCCCAGTTCATCGACAACAACACGATCGTCTTCTCCTCGACCGCGATCGATCCCGCGCAGATGGTCGACGCGGAGGTCGCGCGTAACGGCAGCATCTACAACATCTGGACGCTGGATCTGCGCAACGGACAACTCGAGCAGTACACCGACGCGCTGGGCGGCAACGTCTCCCCCATCGTCCTCAAGCGGGACGACCCGGACCAGCCCGATATCGCCTTCGTCACCTACTTCAAGGGCGAGTACGGCCTGCACACGATCGCGCGCGAGGAGCCACTGCACGTCGTGGCGTCGAGCGATTTCGGGGCGCCGGGACCGATCATGGCTTTCCGGGCGCCGCTCTCGCACACCCTCATCACCGACAACCAGCGAAAGAAAGGGCGGTTCGAGAAGCTCTTCCTCGAGGGTCGTCCGCCGGTCGGGTTCGGCGTGACGAGCGGCGGGGACATCTTCGGCGGCACGCAGGTGACCATGACCGACGTGCTGGGGGACCAGCAGTTCAACTTCTTCATCGCATCGATCTCGCAGTACCGTACGATGTCGCTGTCCTACGCGAACCTCTCGAAGCGACTCCAGTACGCGGTGCAGGGATTCTCGCAGACCCAGTTCTTCTTCGGCACGACCGGAGCGTTCGTCGACCCGTCGTTGAACTTCCTGGATCGCGACAGCGCCATCGCGACCCGCACCTCGCGCGGCGGCAGCATCTTCGGCATCTATCCCCTCAACAAGTACCGGCGGCTGGAGATGTTCGGTGGCCTCGTCCAGCAACGAGAAGAGTTCGACGATCCGGCCCTGGAGGCGCTGGCGAACGAGTTCCAGCGGCAGCAGTTCGGCGCGACCGTCTTCAACAACGGCACGCTGATTCCCCTCGGCATCTCGTTCATCCAGGAGACCACCGTCTTTCGGGACTTCGGGCCGCTGGACGGCAACACGGTCAACCTGACCTTCCAGTTCTCTCCGAGGGTCGGCAAGACCCTCCATCGGCGAACGGTGGACGCGGACGCCCGCTACTACAAGCGCATCGGCACGACCGGCGTGCTGGCCTTGCGAGCGAAGGGATTCCAGAGCTGGGGTGACGCTCCGGACTTCCTGTTCTTCGGCGGCAATTCCGAGATGCGTGGCTACGAGTACCTGGAGTTCGTCGGTCACAAGGCGCTCTTCGCGAACGCCGAGCTGCGCTTTCCGCTGATCGAGGCGATGCTCACGCCGATCGGCGTGATGGGGGGCATTCGCGGCCTCTTCTTCTTCAACGTCGGAGGGGCCTCGTTCAACGGCGAGCCGTTCACCTTCTGGTCGCGCGAGGACGAGATCATCACGCCGCGCCTTGGCGTCAATGTCGACCCGGACACCGGTGAAATAGAGAACATCGACGGCACCCCCACGGTGGTGTCGGGCTTCCGGCTCGTCGACGGTCGCGCCTCCTACGGGCTCGGCCTCCAGACCTTCGCGCTCGGGTTCCCCATCCACTTCGACTGGTCCTGGCGGACGCTGTTCAACAGGGACTATGAGGACGTGGTGTTCGCCTCGGTCGGTGGGAGCTCGGCGTTCCGGCGGTCACAGTTCGATATCTGGATTGGCTTCGACTTCTGACGTCCCACGGCGCCGAGAGGGAGGGCGATGACCGGTTGCTCCGAGATCGTTGACCTCCTCCTCGATTACCTCGAAGGACGCCTGCCCCCCGAGACCCACGCGCGGCTCGACCAGCACCTCTCGTCCTGTCCGAGCTGCATCGCTCACCTCAGGACCTACCGGTCGACGGTCTCGCTGCTCCGTTCGCTCGCCGAGGAAGACCTGCCACCGGAGCTCCGCACCACGCTCCACGCTTTTCTGGACGCCCGACGGGATAACTAACCCGCATCAGTTGATTCGTGGCGTGGGATCGCAGAGGTGTCGACGATGGAGTTGGAACCCAAGAGCGCCGACGACTCGGCAACCGAGATGGTGCAGGTCGTCCTCCCGAACGACGCCAACCCTCTGGGCTTCATCCTGGGCGGCACGGTCATGCACCTGATCGACATCGCTGGTGCCATCGCCGGCCACCGTCACACGCGCAGCCGGGTGGTCACGGCCGCAGTGGACGGCCTGCAGTTCCTCCATCCGATCAGGGTCGGCGACCTGATCATCCTGCGGTCGCGGGTCACGTGTACCTTCCACACATCGATGGAGGTCGAGGTCGAGGTGTCGTCCGAGGAGGTCCTGACGGGTGAGCGGCGGGTGACGAGCCGGGCCTATCTCACGTTCGTGGCGGTCGATCGAGAGGGACGCCACCTCCCGGTACGCCCGCTCAGAGTGGAGACACCGGAGGACGAGCAGCGCACGCGGGAGGCACGACAGCGGCGGGAGGTGCGCCTCGCGGCGAGGCAGCGGGCGACCACTACATTTCGCTGAGCCGTACCACGCTACGATCGAGGTCGATACCAACGCGGTACTTGCTCAGGAAGTTGTGCCCCACGATCCCACCGACCTGGAAGCCCAACAGCGCGCTCGGCGCGTCGAGGTTGAGCACCACGACAGGGAAGTTCGGGAACTGGATCTCATTGAACCCCAGATGGACGCCGGGGAGCAGGAACGCGTCTTTGTCCCAGCCAGAGGTGCCATAGACCTTCAGCGGGATGCGTCGACTACCCGAGCGCATGATCGCGTTCACGATCGACTGACCGATGGAGATCACCTGCCCCCCAGTGTCGACGACGAAGCTATAGGGCCGTCCGTTGACGGTGCCGCGCACCGTGGCCAACCGGTGGACACGCAGCGGCAGCTCCAGAGCCATCGGCTCCGCAGGTAGCTCGCGGGCCATCGTCAGCCGGCGCCGCTGATAGTCGATCACGGTAGACAGGCCGAGCGCCAGGGGCGAGAAGCCATCTGGTTCGCGGCTGGGGATCCCACCTAGCGACGGGCTCTTGATCAGGCAGGGCACGTTCTTGAGGGTCAGCGACCCGATCTCAAGCGAATCGAGCCGACCCAGCTGGAGCCCGCGCAGGCCGACGTCGCCGACCCCCGCGCTGAGCGTGTAGACGATGGGCGTGACAGCCAGGCGCTGGGCCGTCCGGCGAGACAGCACCGTCTTCTCGGCCCCCGTGTCCAGCACCAGGTCGACCGCGCGGCCCTCATTGATCGTCGCCCGCACGACGACCTTGTCGTTGACCAGCTTGAACGGCACCGTGTGCATCGTCTGGCCCTGGTCAGGCGCCATCTCGAGCGGCACTCGCCGACCGAACGACCGTAGGAACCGAATCTCGGCACGCGCCCAGGCGGCCTTGTCGCTACGCTCCCGGTTCGGCAGCAGGTTGACGTAGTTCGCCAGCGCGGCGGCGGCGTCGTCGAAGCGGTTCAGCCGCTCGAGGATCATGCCGCTCGTGTGGTGTAGCTCGGCCTCACGCGGTGACCGCTCGAGCGCCAGCTCCGCGGCCTCGAGCGCCGCACCGAGCCGGCCCTTAGCCGCCAGGGAACGGGCCCGCCCGTTGTACGCACGCGCGCTCTCAGGATCCTGGCGCAGCGCGTCCTCGTAGGCCTGCTCGGCCTCCTGGAACAGCCCGGACGACCACAGCGCGTCCCCGTGCAGCGCGATCGCCTCGCTGTCGTCGGGAGCCGCTTCGCGCAGCTCGGTCGCCTCTTCTCGCGCGAGGACGAACCGGGCCACGCGCAGCGCGGACCGAACCAGCCCCTTCGAGGCGCGCCGCCACTGAAGGCGCTCGGTGAGCTGTTGCAGCTGGGTATAGACCTCGAGGGCTTCCTGGTACCGGCCCTCGGCATAGAGCAGCTCGGCCAGCTGCAGCTGGGTCTCGAGATACTCCGACGTGGGCTCCTGAGTGTTCGCCGCCAGGAGCGCGGACGCGACGACGACCGCCGCCACCATCATCCAGAGCGAGAGGCGAACCCGCATGGAACCCTCCTGGCTCACCAGCCGATCAACCGGTCTGCTCACGGCGCTCACCCGCCGTCCCGGCCTGGTTTCGCCGATTCTTCGACTTGTCACGGCCTCGGCACGGACGACCGTGATGCTTTTGACGCCGGGACCCTCGGCTTGGGATCCCAGTCGGGGCATCCGGAGTCCCTTGGCATTATAGGTCGGACCCCCCGGGGTGCAACATCTGGTGGCCGGGCGATGCGGGCCCGAGACGCCAGCGGCCTTCGGTATCATGGCCAAGAGCGTGTCCAGCGATCATCAGGAGCCCCGGGGCTCCAGGCTAGCGGCGGTGTAGTCGTAGACGCCGCGGCCGACCTTCTTCCCCAGCCGACCCGCCTTGACGTGCTGCACGAGGAGGGGGCACGGGCGGTACTTCTCGCCGAGCCGCGCGTGGAGGAACTCCAGCACGCCGAGCCGCGTGTCCAGGCCGACCAGGTCCACCAGCTCGAAGGGTCCCATCGGGTGATTCAGCCCGAGCCTGAGCGCCCGATCGATGTCCCGAGCCGAGGCCACCCCTTCCTGGAGCAGGTAGAACGCTTCGTTGCCGATGAGGGCGTTGATCCGGCTGGTGACGAACCCCGGGGACTCGCGGACGACGACCGTCTCCTTGCCCATACGCTGCGCGACGGCGACGACGGTGTCCAGGGTTTCGGGCGTCGTCTCCAATCCCCGCACGACCTCCACCAGCTTCATGCGCTGCACCGGGTTGAAGAAGTGCATCCCGGCGACCCTTCCGGGCCGCGAGACGGCGGCGGCCATCTCCGTGATGCTCAGACCGGACGTGTTCGACGCGATCACGGCCTCGGGAGCGGCCAGCGCGTCGAGCCGTGCCATCAGCGATAGCTTCAGGTCGAGGCGTTCCGGTACGGCCTCGATCACGAGGTCGGCACCGCCCACCGCCCCCGCGAGATCCTCCACGGTCACCAGGCGCCCGAGCATCGCGGGCGTCTCGGCCGGCGCGACCTTGCCCAGCTCCACGCCCTTGGCGAGGATGTGCTCGATCGCCGTTCGGGCTACGTGGAGCGCTTCGGCCGACACGTCGAACAGGCGGGTCTCACACCCCGCGGTCAACGCGGCGTGCGCGATGCCGTGTCCCATTGTTCCCGCGCCGAGTACCGCGATGCGCTCGATCATGGGGATGCCCGTCTGGCTAGCCGTCCGCGGCGAACGTCCCACGTCGCACCACGACCGGCGCGGCGACCAGCTCGTCGAGGGTCGCCAGGGCGTGGTCGATGTCCGCGTCGTCGTTGTAGAAGTGCGGCGCCATCCGAATCCCCGCGTCGGTCCGATGGTCGACGATGACCTCTCTGCGGATCAGTTCCTCGGCCACGGCGGAGGCATGCGGTACGCCGATCGTCACGGTGCCGCCCCTGGTCGCGTCCTCGGCGGGCGTGTTGACCGGGTACCCCTTGGCGGCAGCGTGCTGCATGATGCGGCGGGTGAGCCTTAACGACTTCCGGCGGATGGCCTCCACCCCGACCTCGCGGATGATGCGGTAGCCGGCCTGGGCCGCGTAACACGCCGGCACGTTGGGGGTACCGGTCTGGAATCGAACGGGAGGATCGGCGTAGCGAGTGGCCCCTGGCTCGAACCCGAACGGATCCGCGTGAGCGGCCCACCCGGTCAACGCCGGCGTCAGATCGGAGGCCAGGTCCGGCCGCACGTAGAGGTAGCCGGCCCCGGGCCCGCCGCAGAGCCACTTCACCGAGCCGCCCACCGCGAAATCCACCCGCCACCCTGCGAGGTCGACCGGAAGGCAACCCGCCGCCTGGTAGACGTCGAGCACCACGCGCGCGCCGACGCGGTGGGCCTTCTCCACGACGGCCGCCGCATCGACCAGCGCGGCGCTGCGGAACAGCACCAGGGATACCGGGACCAGCAGGGTCTGCTCGTCGATCGCGTCGATCAGCCGCTCGGTGCTGAGGTCGAGTCGACCCTCCGCCGGCACGACGACCACCTCCGCACCGTACCGCCGGAATCCCTCGTAGAGGTACAGGTTCGAAGGAAACTCCAGCGCCGACAGCACGACCTTTCGACGGGGGCCCGCGAACGCGTGACACGAAGCCACCAGGCCCTGGGCGACGGTCACGTTCTGGTGCATCGAGATCGACCCGGGCGGGGCTCCGATGATCGGGGCCAGCAGGTTGCCCGTGGCCTGGCCGATATCCCACCATCCCTCGGCCCACGCGCGCACGCCCCGGCGACTCCAGGCGTCGAGATACGCGTTCAACCGCTCGGCGACCGCGCGGGGCATCGCCCCTAGCGAGTGGCTCACCAGGTAGGTGCAGGACTCCAGGATCGGAAACTCCCGCCGCCAGGCGAGCAGCGGGTCCGATGGTGGCTCACTCTTCGGTTCGGACATACTCGAAGTCCACCGGCCTGCGATTGATGCCGCGGGTGGGGGGGGCGATGTAGTTGGCGAACCGGCCCAGCTCGAAGATCGGCTCGGCCATGATGCTGCGCAGGTAAGCCTTGTCTGCCGGCGAGGGGAGCCACTCGGATCGCCGAGCCTCCCAAGCCTCCGGCGCGAGGGGTCGACCCTCGGGGTCGAAGTGCAGGTCGGCGTACATGCCGATGTCGCGATTGAACTTACGGTCCGGCAGCCCGAGCCGATCCGAGAGTCCAGCCCGCTCCAGCGTCTTGTTCCAACGCTCGACGCCACCCTGGCAGTCGTGGACGTACCAGTCGCGCAGGACCTCGTTCATGGCATTGCGCAGCGGGACCTCTCGCGCCACCGAGCGGCCATCCTCGTAGAACTCCATCGTGTAGTGGCGGTCGAGCGCTGTGTGGTCCTCGTAGCGATCCTCCTGCGCCCGGCCCTTGAGCCCATTGGCGAAATAGGACGCGGCGTTGCTGGACACCTCGCCACCGTGGAGGTCGAGGCTGCGGCTGAACCAGAAGTTCAGGTGCCGTTGGATCAACGGCAGGCTGATGCCGCCCAGCCGCGTGACATCCTCGGCCACGCCCGGCAGCTCGTGCAGCAGCTCGCACGAGCGCGCCAGGATGCGGCCGATCCCGGTCTCCCCCACGAACATGTGGTGCGCCTCCTCGGTCAGCATGAAGCGCGTCGTCCGCGACAACGGGTCGAGCGAGCTCTCCGAGAGCGACATGAGCTGGGACTTGCCGTCGCGGTCGGTGAACATCGTGAACATGAAGAAGTCCAGCCAGTTCTCGATGGGCTCGTTGAAGGCCTCGAGGATGCGCGGCCGGTCCACGTTACCGCTGTGTCGCTCCAGCAAGGCCTCGGCCTCGTCACGACCGTCCCGTCCGAAGTAGGAGTGGAGCAGATAGACCATGGCCCATAGATGGCGGCCTTCCTCGACGTTGACCTGGAAGAGGTTGCGCAGATCGTACAGGCTCGGACAGGCGCGGCCGAGCAGACGCTGCTGCTCGACGCTGGCAGGCTCGGTGTCGCCCTGGGTCACGATCAGGCGACGCAGCTGGTTGCGGAACTCCCCGGGCACCTCCTGCCACACGGGTTGGCCGTACATGTCGCCGAAGCCGATCTGGCGCTCGGCGACGCGGTCGGCGAGGAAGATGCCCCATCGGTAGTCCGGCAGCTTCACGAACTCGAAGTTCGCCCACCCCTCCGGATCCACGCTCACCGCGGTCCGCAGGTAGACGTGGTGCTGGTCCTGGAACCCCTGCGGACCCATCTCGCGCCACCACTCGAGGTACTTGGGCTGCCACTGCTCGAGGGCACGCTGGAGACGTCGGTTCTCCGAAAGGTCGACGTTGTTCGGAATCTGCTCGTCAGAGATCATGACCGATACAGCCCAGGCTAGGTCCGGCTCCAGTCGAATATGGGCCGGGCCTCGGAGCCGTAGACCTTGAGCGCCCCCCGCTCGCCAACCGCGTTCGGACGTTGGAAGATCCAGTTCTGCCACGCGGAGAGCCGTCCGAAGATCTTCGTCTCGAGCGTCTCGGGCCCGGCGAATCGGAGGTTCGCCTCCATCCCCGTCAGCGCATCCGGGGAGAGCGCGGCTCGCTCCTCGACCGCGAGTCGCACCTCGTCGTCCCAATCGAGCTCATCCGGCCCGAACGACACCAGGCCGCTCTCGAGGGCCTCGCCCGCGTCGAAGGGCTCCCCAGCGGCGAGCAGCGTGTCCACGTGATCGGGCCGCCCCAGGAAGCGGACCTGCAGGCGCGTCAAATCGTTGCCCATGGGTAGCGGGCCCGCGTTCATGCCCGACAGACGCACCGTAGTCGGCCGATCGGGGTCATCCAACATGAAGGACCGATCCGCCGCCAGCGCAAGCTCGAACAGCGTGCCGGCAAAGCACGAGCCCGGCTCGATCAGCGCGAAGAAGCTCCGGGCGGTGAGGTCGAGACGCTTCAGCGTGCGCTTGATCTGCAGCGTGATCTCCCGAACCGCCCAGTGCGACCGATGCGCGAGCAGCGTGCGGTCGACCGCCAAGACCTCAGCCGGATCACCGACCGTGCGCACCACGACGGTTCCGATCTCGGGCTGGTTGAGACGCAAGCGCAACAGGGCGTCGTCGAGCTCGCGAAATGCCCGCAGCGCCCACACCCCGTCACCGGCCGCGAGGATCTCCTCCGGCGATCCGGGCTGGGCGCCGACCGGCCCCTTCACGATAAGCTCCGCGACGCGCCGCGCCCGATCCAGAGCGACGTGAACCCACGTGTAGGCGATCGCGGTCCCCGAGACGCGCGGCTGCAGTGGGCTCAGGGTGAGCCCCGGCCCCGCCGCGGGACGATCCGAGCCGGCAGCGAGCTCCTGGGCACGTCGTGCGACCGCGGCGCCGAACTGGCTGGGCCGGCTGATGGCATCGACCAACCCCCAGGCCAGCGCGCGCTTGCCCTTCACACCCTCGGCGAGGGTGCTGAACGCATCGGCGAGGTCACGCCGCACCTTACGCTTGTCCACCACGCGGGTGAGGCCGCCGGTGCCCGGAAGCACCCCGAGCAACGGGGTTTCCGGCAAGCTGACCGCCGAGCTGCCGTCATCGACCAAGATGATTTCGTCACAGGCCAGCGCCAGCTCGTAGCCCCCACCCGCGCACGTGCCGTTGAGCGCCGCGACGAACTTGAGCCCCGAGTGCCGGCTGGCATCCTCGATGGCCAGGCGCGTCTCGTTCGTGAACTTGCAGAAGTTCACCTTCGCGCGGTGCGTCGAGTCGCGCAGCATGTAGATGTTGGCGCCCGCGCAGAACACGCGTTCCTTGAGGCTCCTGACGACGACCGCGTGCACCTCGGGGTGCTCGAACCGGATCCGCTGGATCGCGTCCGCGAGCTCGACGTCGACACCGAGGTCGTAGGAGTTGAGCTTTAGCCGGTACGACGATGAGAGGCCGGCGTCCTCCTGCACGTCCATCGACAGCGTCGCGACCGCGCCGTCGAAGGTCAGCCTCCAATGCCGATAGACATCGGGATGAGTTTCCGTCTCGATGGGTTCCGGCGAGGCGAGCGAGGGCTGGCTCATCGGCTCATTATGGGTCTCGCCCAGACGGCAGTCAATTTGACGACGGAGACAAAGGAGCGAAACGCGCGCCCAGGGCGACGTCAGCTGGCGGTCTCGCCCGGGCTCAGCTCGAGCACCGCGACGCCACGCGGCTCCACCAGCTCCCGCAGCCGTGCTGGCGTGCCCGTGAGATGGGGAAACGTCCCGTAGTGCATCGGCACGACCTGACGCACGCCCAGCAGATCGCAGGCCCGCGCCGCCGCGTCGGGGCCCATGGTGAACCGATCACCGATCGGCAGGAAGGCGATCTCCGGCGCATGCAGCTCCCGGATGAGGCGCATGTCACCGAACAGAGCGGTGTCGCCGGCGAAGTAGACCGTCAGCCCGTCCTCGAAGCGCACGACGTAGCCGATCGGCTCACCCAGGTAGAGCGTGCGCCCGTTTTCGACCCCTCCGCCGCTGTGCACGGCCGGGACCATGGTGATCGAGATCCCGGCGAGGGCGAGCGTGCCTCCCGTGTTCATGGGGTGCAGTCGCTGGAGTCCCTTGCGCTCGAGCCAGAGGCAGAGCTCGAAGCCGGCCACGACCTCTGCTCCGGTCGCCCGCGCCACCGGCACCGCATCGCCGACGTGGTCCGAGTGGCCGTGCGTGATGAGCATCAGGTCGAGCCGATCGATGCGCTTCATCTCCGGCGGGCAGGTCGGATTGTCCGTGAGCCAGGGGTCGAAGAGGAGGCGCCTCCCGCCGGGCGAGCGCACCAGGAAGGTCGCGTGGCCCAGCCAGGTGATCGCCAGGGTGCTCGTCGCGGACATCGGCAGGTCGGCTCGCGACAGTATAGTGCGACCGTCGACCTTGTCGGACCGTCTCAGGGGCGCGCGCACCGAAAGTGACCGTGCCCGCCATCCAGCGGTTTGCCCAGCCTCGAGCGGAACCGGTAAGATCGAGCAGACGCGTAGGGACCCATGACGACCACACCCGCCACCTTGATCCGCCCCCGTGAGCCCAAGCCCGAGTGGCTAAAGGTGCGCGCGCCCGGCTCACCGAGCTACATCCGGCTCAAGGGCCTCATGCGAGAGCTCGGCCTCCACACGGTCTGCGAAGAAGCGCACTGCCCCAACATCGGGGAATGCTGGCACCACGGCACCGCCACGTTCATGATTCTGGGGGACGTATGCACCCGCGCGTGCGGCTACTGCGCTGTGCACCACGGGCGTCCCCCCACGCTCGACCTGGCCGAGCCGGCGCGCGTGGCCGAGGCGGTGGCCACGCTGGGCCTGAGCTACGTCGTGATCACGTCGGTTGATCGGGACGACCTCGACGACGGCGGCGCCGCCATCTTCGCCGACACGACCCGCCGGATCCGTCGGGCGCTGCCCAGCTGTCGCCTAGAGGTGCTCGTGCCGGACTTCCAGGGGCAGGAGGCGCCCCTCCGTACCGTGCTCGACGCCGGCCCCGACATCTTCAACCACAACACCGAGACCGTCCCGCGCCTCTATCGCCGCGCACGGTCCGGCGGTCGCTACGCCCGCACGCTGGAGATGCTAGGTCGTGCCCGGCGCTACGCGCCGACGATCCCCACCAAGTCCGGCTTGATGGTCGGGTTGGGCGAAGAGTGGGACGAGATCCTCGACACGATGCGCGACCTGCGTGGCGTCGGCTGCCAGATCCTCACGATCGGCCAGTACCTCCGTCCCTCGCCCGAGCACCTACCGATGAGCCGCTACTACCATCCCGACGAGTTCGCCGAGCTCGACCGGATCGCGCGGGACCTCGGCTTCGGCCACGTCGAGTCGGGACCGCTCGTGCGCAGCTCGTACCACGCCCACGAGCAGGCGGATGCCTACACCGAGGCGAGTGCTCGGACCGGCCGACCCTGATCCCGCGTTTCGGATTAACCCTGGAGGGAGAGCAGGAACGGCTGCTTCTGTTGGGGCAGCTGCTGGAGCACGCCCGGCGAAACGGTGTGTCGGGACACGACTCGACGCTGCCCACTATGGCACACGGCCATTACAGATCCGTGATCGCGATCACGTTTCCGTAAGCGATCCGGCCGTCGAAACGTCCGTCTGTGTCGCGAAACAGCTGGAGAAGAAGGGGTTCGGCCGACGCCCCTAGCCTGGAACGTGTGTTGCTCCAAAGGGGGGTAACCCAGCTCGACTACCGGCAGCGGCGTGGGACGTGGACGACGAGCAACCGGCGCTGCTCAGCGAGGCCGGCGTGTGGCCTCTCTCAGCGGCTCCGACGGAACCTCATGACACCGGACCCGGTCCGACGCGCCGACGGCTTCACCCTCCTCGAGCTGCTGCTCGCCGTCTCGCTGGGCACGCTGCTCGCCGGCTTCTCTGTTGTCGGCATGCAGGAGACGCTGCTTGAGATCCGCGCCAACGCGGCGGCTCGGCAGATCAGGACCCAGCTCCTCACCGCGCGCGAGCAGGCACTCGCCGAACGCCGCGCCGTCGAGGTGCAGTTCATCGAGCCCAACGAGATTCGTCTCGTGCGGATCGGCCTGGACGGCACGCAGCAGCAGCTGAATCACGTGACCCTCGAGGGCGGGGGTCGCTTCATGCTCGTCCCCGAGGTCCCGGACACGCCGGAGGCCTGGGGCAACGCGACGGCCATCGAGTTCGACAACGCCGACCGTACGCTTTTCCTGAGCGACGGCACCTTCGCAGACGCGGCCGGGGCCCCGCTGAGCGGCACCGTGTTCCTGGCGATCCCGGGCCGGGTCACGTCGGCGCGGGCGGTGACGATCTTCGGCGCGACGGGCCGCGTGAGGGCGTTTCGGTGGACGGGATCGATCTGGGAGCGCTGACGGAATGAGGGTCATGCAGTGTAGGCGATCGACGCTCTCGGGGGACGCGGGCTTCAGCTTCATGGAAGCCGCCGTCGGCATCGGT
>PVBE011794477.1_pt1 | contig 19927 bp, 19 predicted proteins | sample 1631181 | NCBI WGS metagenome assembly PVBE01 (sample SAMN08397723, study PRJNA350692) | Marine metagenome, whole genome shotgun sequencing project. | isolation source: water | place: Pacific Ocean | collected 2012-04 | reverse complement strand
TCATTCAAGTATATTTAAAATTAACGGACAAAGCTATCGTACTAAGAATATTAAAAACAATAAAACGGAGGTATAAATTTTTATCCGAGCTATGGAATTTTCTTTAATACCAACTATGGAATTTAGGTTGCATTTGACAATGATAAAAGGTGTAGTGTTTGACATGGATGGAACAATAACAGTTCCAGTAATTGATTTTAAAAAATTACGAAATGAATTAAATGTAGACAGTAAATGGGATTTATTAAAAGATTTATATCGCTTGACAAAAATAGAAAAAAAGAGGCATTTATCTGTAATAGATAAATATGAAAAAGAGGCTATTAATAATCTTATATTACAAAAAGGAGTTGTACAGAGTATTTTAATGCTTAAAAAGAGTGGTCTAAAATTGGCAATATTAACAAGAAATTCTTTAGAAAACACAGAGCATGTTATAAATAAAATAGGTATTGAGTTTGACATTGTTTTAACAAGAAGCTTCCCACATGTAAAACCTGAGCCTGAACCTATTTATTATCTGTTAAAAAAATGGAATTTAGAAAAACAGAATTTGATTATTGTCGGTGATAATAAGGATGATATTTTATGTGGTAAAAATGCAGGAATTAAAACATGCCTTTATGTTCATGATAGTTCAAATATTAATAAACAAAATGTGATGCCTGATTATATTATTAATAACTATGAAGAATTTAATTTACTTATTGAACCTATAATATAAAATTAATATGAATTTGAATAAAATTTATAATTTATTGAGCATTAAATATGGTAATCAAAATTGGTGGCCGAGTACCTTAAAAGGAGATTTATTTCCAACATATCACACAAAACCTATTAATGATAGAATGAGATATGAAATAGCAGTTGGCGCAGTGTTGACTCAAAATACGAATTGGAATAATGTCAAAAAAGCTATATATAACTTAAACAGTCGTAAACTGATGAATCCTAATACTATTTATTCAAATAATCATGCAGTATTGGATGCAATAAAACCTTCAGGTTTTTATAATATAAAATTAGAACGACTTATAAATTTGAGTAAATGGTGGTTGCAAAACAGTAAGTTATTACTAGTTGATACTTTAAAAGACAAGAGGGTTGAGTATTGGAGGGATTCATTGTTGGAAGTTAAAGGAATCGGTTTTGAAACAGCAGATGATATCTTATTATATTGCTTTGATTTACCTACCTTTGTAATTGATACATACACAAAGAGAGTAATGTCAAGGCATTATAATATTAACGAGAATATTGATTATAATGAATTAAGACGATGTTTTATGGATGAATTACCTACTGATATTTTTTTATACAAGGAATTTCATGCTTTGTTTGTTAAATTAAGTAAGCTGGATTGTACAAAAAAGGAATGTAAAATAACGTGTCCATTAAGGTAAAAATATAAAAAAGTTATTTCTTTTCCTTGAAAATAGAATAATTAATACTAGATTTATATCTCTAAATCGGAGAGATGGCTGAGTGGTCGAAAGCGGCGGTCTTGAAAACCGTTGAGGGGCAACCCTCCCTGGGTTCGAATCCCAGTCTCTCCGCCATTTTTATCTATTTTACTGACTTTGATATCCCATCTAATAGCATTTGTACAGACATTATAACTAGTAGCATTCCCATTAATCTTTCCATTGCTATAAGCCCACGCTCTCTCAGTACTTTATAGAATGCTGTGGAAAAAAACAGAATTAATGAAGAAGCTAACCATGCAAGAAGCAATGCTGCCAGAGAAGAAAAAGAAGGGATATGTTTTGATTGTCGAAGCAGTAATATAAAAGCCATTACTGCAGGTCCCGCAACTAGAGGTATTGCCAAAGGGACGATAAAAGGCTCACCGACAACTTCTGCAGTATCATTTACCCGTTGAGGAAATATCATTTTTATGGCCATTAAAAATAGTATTATACCACCACCAATACTTATTGATTCCTGAGAGAGATGAAGAAGATTCATAGAGTATTTACCAACAAAGAAAAATAAAAGCAGGAAAATCAATGCTATAAATAACTCTCTTATCAGAACAATGCGTTGCCGTTTTTTAGGAACAGTTTTAATAGTAGATAGAAAAAGTGGTATATTGCCTAAAGGATCCATTATAAAAAAAAGCATGATGGCAATAGACAAAATTTCTTTCATTGATTAATTGACTCAACTAAGTTATATTTTATAATTTAAAAGCAACACATAAATAATATTGTTAATATTTATGCTTGAGAATATATAATTATATATACTTTCCCTGTAATAAATTTCAATATTATTTTTAAATTCTATTATAAGATAATCCGATAAAACTACCTGCCGGATATTCTTAATAGGAAAAATAAACCCCCTAATTGATAAGCAATGTTGGGAATCCATAATAAAGTTTTAGGATAGAGATTGGGACTTCCACTCATGGCCTGACATGCAATCATCAAGCTGAAGTACAAACCTGCAAGTATTACACTGACAAATAATCCAATAGAAGTTTCTTTTCTGGAAGTTCTTATAGCAAGTGGTAATCCCAAAAGCAAAAAAGAAATAGGACTTAATCCCATGGCAACATTAAAGCCAAGCTGGACCTCAGCTACTGTTGGGTCCAAACCATGTTTTCTATAAAGTGATATAGAACCCATTAACTCAGTAAATGTCATGTATGAAAGCTTTTGGGAAAGAGGTTCGCTATTTATTTGTTTGGCAGTGTCAAGAGTTACTATCAACTCCTTTCCATATACCCTATCTCCGGTTGTATTTTTTTCTTTATAACTGATTATGTTATAGTTGTACAGTATTAATGAAAGAGTTCCTTTATCTGTATTTGCCTTAACTAGTCCATTCCCTGCAGTGATATCCTGTTTTACAAAAGTTTTATCTTTATTGAAAGTATAAATTTGTATACCTGAAATATGATTGTCTTTTGTTTTACTTTTGACCGTGACCAGCATATTTCCAAATTCAGATGGGACTCCTGGCACTATAAGTGCTGTTGGGTTTGTCAGTGCTACATCTTTGATTAAAGCCCTGCCTTTTCCTAGATAAATAGGTGATGCATAAGCCTGAAGATATATACATATAACTGTTAATACAAATGTTAGTGCTATTAAAGGTGAAATAATTTGAAAAATAGATATACCGCAAGCTCGCATAGCAGTAATTTCGTTATTAGCGGACATTCTACCAAAAAGCAATAAAACTGAGACAAGTATGCCCCATGGAATTGTATAAGATAAAGCCATAGGTGCTACATATACTGCAAACTTCATTGCATCTGATACAGGAACACCTCTTGATATAAAATTAAATACTTGGAGTAAATTTCCTCCAACCATAGCAAAAGTAAGTATTCCTATAGCTGCAACCAATATTATAACTAACTCCCTTGTAACATAAATATTAAGAGTTTTCATTTTACCAATCTCCACCTACATCAACATAAAATTGAGGTTCTGTTGCATAAGCATTTTGTGCTCTATAAACAGGAACTCCAAGCGATAATTTAAAAGGTACTGAACTTATTTGTGGAATAGTAATTTGTAGAGAATATCCAACACCTACATTAAGATTTGGACTCCAGTGCCAAGGATCTTCCCAAGCATTACCTACATCTACAAATGGTGCTCCTTTGATCCACTTATAAATAGGGTGCAAAACTTCAGCTGTAATTGTCATCATTGATCTGCCACCAAGTGGCATACCATTGGCGTTTAAAGGAGAAACCCTTCTGAATTTAAAACCCCTAATTGAGGGCTGACCACCAAGGAAGTATCTTTGATAAATTGGTACAGCACCAGGATTACCGATCCCTTGAACTGTGCCCATTCCAAAACCTAAATGTAGAATGAGAAATTTATCAAAAAAATTCCAATATCCACTGGCTTTGGCATCCAATCTATAATAGTTAGAACTTGAAGCTAAAAGTTCAGGAGCAAGTTCAGAATTTAAAGAAAGCAGATAGCCTGATGTAGGTGACATTAAACTATCTCTGGTATCTCTTTTCAGACCGAATAGCAAAGCACCTCTTCTAGTGCCTGTTTCTTCCTTATCTCTAAAGCTATTTGAATAGTTATCGCTCATGCGCGTTACATTGACAAAGTCAAGGATATAGCCAAGATTCCAGCTATTAAATTCTCCGAATGGTTTGGCTACTCCGAACTGGAATCCTATATGTCTCTCATCCCAGAACTCATATTCACGTTCATGGAAGAAGCCGCTCACATCCAGCCTCATAGGTATACCAAACAACCATGGTTCTACAAAATTAACTGAAGCATCCTGTCTTTCAGTACCATACTGCAGGAATAAATCAACTCTCTGCCCACCACCTCTAAAGAAGTTTGCAGGATCTGTTATGTCAAAGTTTGATTCTGAAAGAGATAAACGGCCTGTAAGTCCATTATATTGAGAATATCCTGCACCGATAGAAGCATGGCCTGTTCCTTTTTCTTTCACTTCATAATTTACATCTTTTTCGCCTGGAATAGGAGAAGACGTAGTATAAGCTTCAACTTTCTTGAAATAGTTCATTGCCATTAATCTTGATTTACCTGCATCTATAGCCATATTGTTTACAGGTTCACCAGGTTGAACCTGTTTTGGCAGTTCTCTTCTTATAACATAGTCTTTTGTAATTTTATTTCCGGAAATGTTAACATTACGTACATTATAAGGTCGTCCTTCTTTTAAATTGAAAACAATATCAACAATATGTGTTTTAAAATCAGGCTTTAAATCACTTTTACATCTAAAATTACAATAACCTAAATAGTCAAATTTAGCTTTAATTGCTTCTATAGTATATTCTTCATTCTTGTAATCGTAATATTCTCCTTTTCTCAGAGTAATCAACTTATTTATTTCACTATCTTTAAAAACATTATTTCCTGTTATAATAATTTTTCCTATTTTGTATGGTTTTCCCTCATATATCTTGAAAAGTACGTTAATATAATCGGTATCATCTTTTACAGGTTGAGTAAATACTTTTACAGAAAAATCAAGATATCCTTTAGTCCAATATAAATTTCTTAATCTAAGTTTATCCTGTTTTGCAATAGTTTTATCATAGAGCCCCCAATTAAAAATCCAGTTCAGATATGAATGAGAAGTTTGCACTGTTTCTTTTAGTGTCCAGTCAGAAAAAACTTTATTGCCTTCAAATTTTACCTGATTTACTTTTAGTCTAAGATTTTCTTGAATATGAAATGTTAAAATTGTATCTCCACTTTTTCCTTTTTCTGTTGATGTATAAACGTTTGCATTATAATAGCCATCATCTTTATAGAGTTTTCTTATACTGTCAACACTTTCCTGCAGCAATTTTGCACTTAGGGGGTCAGAGTCACTCAATCTGATGTGTTCCATGATTTTTTTGGTAGTATATTTTTTATTACCTTTTATTAGGATTTTTTCAATTCTTGATGTATTCCTTAAAATAAAAGTAATATTTACTTTATTATTCGAAGTTGTTGTTGCTTTCGCTTCAACATCTGAAAAATATCCCGTATCATAAAGACGCTTGATATCATTATTGAGTTTTTCCTGTGTAAAAGTTTTGCCAGACTTTAGTTGTATATTATATCTTAAAAGCTCAGTTGGTACTTTTAAGGCACCTGTCTGATCAAAATTGATTTTATTTACATCTACAGCTGATAGAACAAATAAAGAAAAATAAAATAAAGGTATAAAAAGACTCTTTTTTAGCATCAATTTTCTAGATATGTGACGGTTAAAATGATTAATTTGATAGTTTAACCGTAATTATATCTTATAATCTGTGAAATGTGCTAATTTTTGAAAAAAAATACAAAATTGATAATAGAGTTTATTGTTGGAAAATCCTGATAGTAAAAAGATATTTGGGGGTATAAAAATATAAGTACTTGTTAATAAGCATCTTTATCTCGTGCAGGACAGCGAAATGTTGTAATTTTTGGAAAGAATAACAGCTTGGCAATTCCAGTTTGTCCATTCCTATTTTTTTCAACAATTAATTCAGACTCTATGGACTCTTGTGTTATATCTTTTTGAGGATCTCTTTCTCTATGCAGAAACATTACAATATCAGCATCCTGCTCAATAGCTCCTGATTCTCTGAGATGGCTTAATTTTGGCCTATCCTGCTGCTCTGCCTGTCTATTAAGCTGAGCTAAAACTAGAACTGGAACATCTAATTCTTTTGCTAATGCTTTGATTCCGACTGAAATTTTTGCAACTTCAACCTGCCTATTATCATTTCTGCCTATATCAGCCTGCATTAACTGAAGATAGTCAATAATAACAATGTCTATATCATTTTTTGATTTTAATCTCAATGCTTTGGCTTTTAACTCATTAATCCCTAGGCTTGGTGTTGGATCAATATATATTTTAGCCTGTTTTAATTCATTTGCTGCTTTTGTTACATTGCTCCATCTACGTCCAAATTCCTGCTCATCAAACCTCTTTTCATAAAAATCTTTTTCTGAAGTTTTAGACAGACTGCATAACAATCGCCTTGTAAGCTGTTCCGCAGACATTTCAAGGCTAAAAAAAGCTATTCCTTTACCTTTGTCCAAAGCTATATGACTGGCTATATTTAAAGCTAAAGATGTTTTACCAATTGAAGGTCTGGCAGCCACAACAATCATTTCCTGTTTTCTCAATCCTATGATAATATTATCAAGGCTTGGTAGTCCTGTACTGATTCCGGTAGCATCTATTTCTTTACTATGAAGTTTTTCAAGATGTTGTATTGCACCAATTATATGTTCGGATACTTTAGAAGCTCCAGTTGGTTTGTTAACATCTCTTACTTCAAAAATAGAACTTTCAATATTACCTAGTATATTTGCAATATTGTCTGTATCAGCTTCATAACATTTATTAATTGTAGTTGCACAGACGGAGATCATTTTTCTGAGAGCAGCATAATCATTTAAAATTTCGCACCATTTTTCAAGATTTGCTGTTGTTGCAATTGAGTTTTGAAGCTCTAAAAGATATTCTTCTCCACCAATGTTCGTAAGTACTTTTTCTGAATTGAGCTGATTGGCAACAGAAAAGATATCAATCCCGTAATCACCTGCTTCAAATAATTTGCTTATAGCGAGGAATATTCTTTGATGCGAAGGATAGTAAAAAATATTGGGGGATGAAATTTTATCGATTGCAATATTTCTTGATTCTTCCTCAAGAAGCATAGCCCCTAGCAGAGCTTTTTCTAAATTTATGTCATGTGGTGGGGGTTGATCATCACGGAAGAAAAAATCATTTTTCCGTGATGTTATTTTATTTTCATTATTAGAATGAGTCATCTATGTTTAAGCTCTTACAACCCAGACTTTAGCAATTGCAATAACTTCAGGGTGCAGTTTGATTTTTACATCATATGAACCAAGTTCTTTAATAGGAGATTCTAATATTACTTTTTGATGGTCAATATCAACACCTAATTTATTAATTTCTTCAGAAATTGTATGTGATGTTACTGAGCCGTAAAGTTTTTCGTCTTCACCGACATTCATCGTAATATTAATTTCAAGTTCTTTGATCTTATCAGCTATGGTCTGCAGTTCAGCAATTTCAGCTTTACGTTTTGCCTCAATTTTTTCCTTATGTGCTTCTACTTGGCGAAGAGCACCTTTTGATGCTTTTACAGCCAATTTTCCAGGTATTAAGAAATTTCTGGCATAACCGTTAGAAACAGTTACTATATCTCCTGCTTTACCTAAATTTTGTATATCATCTAATAAAATATATTTATCTTTCATTGTATTACCTAATCTAAATGCAAATAATTAATTTATAATACTAACCCAAGAACTCTTGATCTTTTAATTGCTTTACTTAGCATTTTTTGATGATCAGGACAAGTACCAGTAACGCGTTTTGGAAGCATTTTTCCATTTTCAGTCTGAAATTTAGTTAAAAGTTCAGTATCAAGAAAATCAATGTATTTGGTTCTGCTTTCACAAAAACGACAAATTTTGGGTCTTCTATCTCTTCTTACATTTCTTCTTCTTTTTGGTTTGTTAAACATTTACAGTTTCTCCAACATATATTTAAAAATTATAAAATTCAATTAAAATGGTATATCGTCTTCAGACTCGTATTCATTGTCAAACACCTCAGGTGGTGGCTGTGGCATTGAATTAGATTCATTGCGATATTGATTATTAGCCTGATTGCCTGAAATAGGTCTAGTGTTTCTATTATAGTCATTAGATTGCTGGTAATTATTAACAGGCTGGTTACTGTTGCTGCGAAATGATTTTGAATCGTCATTTCTTGAACTACTTAGAAACTGGACTCTTTCTGCAGTTATTCTTAATCTTGATCTTTTTCTGCCATCTTTATCTTCCCAGTTGTCATTTCTAAGTCTTCCTTCTACAAAGACTGCGGAACCTTTCTGAAGATACTTTCCGCATGATTCGGCTTGTTTTGCCCATACTACTATGTCTACAAAACAAACTTCTTCTTTTTCCTGGCCGCCGGTAGAATATTTACGATTTATTGCAATAGAAAAATCACAGACTGCGGAACCTGATGGTGTGTAACGAAGTTCAGGGTCTCTAGTAAGATTACCCATTAACATAACTTTATTAAAAGAAGCCATTTCTATATTAACCTTTCGACTTTATACCAAAAGTATAATTTAATTTATTCTGCTACAACAGTTTCTGCTACAGTTTCTTCTTCCGAAACAGGTTTTTCTTCCAAAACAGTTTCTTCTTTAACTGCTCTAGGATCTTCCGGTCTATCATAAATGAATGCCTGTAGGCGAAGTACGCGTTCATCCAAACGATATTTTTCAGGTAATTCTCTGATTTCCTTTTCATTCAGATCAAAGATAAAGTCCCAGTAAAATCCTGTTTTGCGTTTTCTAATTTCTCTTGCGAAAGTTTTACGGCCAAGTAGAGTAGCTTTAATAATTTCTCCGCCGGCCCTGGAAATCATTGAAGAAAATTCTTCTTTAAATGCTTTTCCTTCGTCTTGGACTTTTCGGTCATCCAAGATTATTACGGTTTCATAAGTTTTCAACGTTCAAACTCCTTCATTTTCTTTTGTGTTTGTTATGAGTTCGTTACCATTAAATTTATTCATAGCGACAAAAACATCTCTGTAAAGAGATAATTTAATTGCATCAACAGATAAATCTAATACTTTTTTGATAATAATTGTTTCTTCTATGCTAAAGTCATCTAATACGTAATCAGGCATTGATGAATTTGAATCTTTTCCAATACCAATTTTTAAACGACTAAATTTATTTGACTGTAATTTTGCTATAATTGATTCGATCCCGTTATGGCCTGCTGAACTACCGCCGACTCTAAATCTTATCTTTCCAACCGGAAGATATAGATCATCATACACAACTAATAGCTCTTCAGGCAGTATCTCTTCTTTTCTGCATAAAGTATAAACTGAATTTCCGCTTAAGTTCATAAATGTTAAAGGCTTTAAAAAAGTAATTTTTCTTCCCGAAATATTTTTTGTCATTATCAAGGCATTGTACTTATTAGAAAAATTCTTTTTTACAAAAATATTTTCGATCAATGAATCGATGGCTTTAAAACCAATATTATGTCTTGTGTCTTTATATTCTGCACCTGGATTTCCAAGTCCAATGACAGCTTTAATTTTATGTGGGAAATTCATATTTCTTAAGAACATTAAAGCAGACGATAAGATGGAAAATCTAATACGTCTGCCTATCTGTATTTAAATGGTAATTAAAATATCTACCCTATTAAGCTTCTGAACTTTCATCTTCAGATTTTTCAGATTCTTCAGATTCTTCAGATTCTTCTTCAGTTTCTTCTTTTACTTTTGGTTGTGTCATGTTAAATATTACACTGTCTTCTTCACTTTCAGCAGTAACATTTTCAGGCAAAACTATATCTTTAACATAGAGAGTATCCTCAATATCCATTCCGCTGACATCTACTGAAACTGTTTCAGGAAGATCAGTAGGTAAGCAGGAAACTTCCAACTCATATACTAACTGGTTAAATATTCCACCCTTGGCTGTGCCAACTGCTGTTCCTGTTGGTATTATTGTTACTGTAGCTGAAATTTCTTCTTTCATATTAATTTCCTGGAAATCAACATGCACGGTTTCGCTTTTAAGGTAGTTGTATTGAATGTCTTTTATAAGAACATTAATTTTTTTACCTTTTTCAGGAGCTAGCTGAATAAGTTGTGAATCAGATTTTAATATAGTTTCAAGTTCTTTAGTTAAAACTGAAAATTGTTTAGGTGTTTTGTCTAAACCATACAATACTGCCGGTACTTGACCGTCACGTCTAAGTCTGCGGGAATTTCCAGTTCCTACTTCACTTCTATTTTTTACTTTAAGTTCTGTTGACATTTTTTTTCCTTCTTATTTTTTTATTCAAAATTATTTAAAGCTGGTGTTAAAAAGAGATGATAATGAACCGCCAGCATGAGTTCTTCTTATAGCTTCAGCTAATAACGGAGCGATGCTGAAGACATTTATTTTTTTGCTTGTATAATGAGATAATGGTACTGAGTCAGTAGTGACAAGCTCTTCTATACCACTTTCATTTAATCTTTCAATTCCCACTTCACTCAATAAACAGTGTGAAATTGATGCAATAACTTTCTTTGCTCCTTTTTTTCTGAGTAAACCCTCGGCGGCAATTAATGTACCTGCTGTCGAAGACAAATCATCGATCATTAGACATGTTCTTCCTTCGACATCACCCACAAGATGTGTTGATTCCACAGAGTTGGCATCAGTTCTTCTTTTAGAAATAACAGCAAGGCCACCGTCTAAAGCTGTACTGTAAGCATGTGCCATTTTTACACAGCCTGAATCTGGAGCGACAACAACACAATTACTTCCAAGTACTTTTCTTAAGTATGGGAACAGTACAGGAGCAGCATAAAGATGATCAACAGGGATGTTGAAAAAACCCATAATTTGCTGAGCGTGTAAATCCATTGTAAGGATTCTGTTAGCTCCAGCAGTAGTTAAAATATCTGCAACTAATTTTGCACTGATAGGAACTCTCGGTTTATCTTTTCTATCCTGTCTGGCATAACCATAATATGGTATTACAGCAGTAATTCTTGATGCGGATGCACGTTTTGCAGCATCTAGCATGATAAGTAATTCCATAATTGTTTCATTTGGAGGATAGCATGTAGGTTGTATTATAAAAACATCTCCACCTCTGATGTTTTGAAGAAACTGTACAAAAATTTCTCCATCAGGAAAATGTTCTATTTTTACATTACCTAACTTTACACCTAATGACTGTGCAATGTCTTTTGCTAATTTTGGATGCGCACTGCCAGAAAAAACAAAAAGTTCACGACCTCTATTATTCATTATTTTCATTGTTCTCTTAAGCTTAATTGTTTAAAAACATATATTTTCACTAAATGAAATTAATCTTTTATATAAAAAATTCAGTAAATACAATTTTATATTGAGTTTTATCTAAATAAACAATATGAATTCTCTAAATTTTCTGATAATATTTCAATAAAGGGCTTTAATATATATGATAACTTATTTTATTCAAATTTAATAATACCCTTATATGTAAGTTATATTTTAAATATTTTCTTTAATTAATATGTGCATACCCAATATTACAAAAAATAACGGGATTCTTTTTGTTAATAATTTCCCTCAGGATAGACTTGCTAGAAATGAACTGTCAAGTGCATATTCTCAATTTATTACTTCTTTAGATACAAAACCTAAAGAAGTTGTCATAGACTTGGCCAATATATCTGAAAAAAATATTAACTCTCTTGCTTTAATTGATTCATTCATTGCTTTATGCAACAGGTTTAAAATTAATTTAAAAATTGAAAATCATTCAAAGGAAGTGGAACTTATAATAAAAAATTTAGATTCTAATAGAGCTGATGCTTTGGATGGTCATAATTGGTTAAAAGATAATATAACATCATTTTTTACTGGTATTGGTGAATCATCAATTAAATTCTTCAAAGAGGCAAGATATTTTTTAGAATTTATCGGCGAAATTGCTTCAACAATTATTAAATCATTTAAGAATCCTAAAAAAATTCAATGGAAAGAAACACTATATTATATGGATAGGGCAGGTGCTGATGCTGTTCCAATTGTTGCATTAATTTGTTTTTTGATGGGAGGAATTCTTGCATATCAGGGCTCTGTTCAAATGGGTAGATTTGGCTTGTCTATTTTTGTAGCCAATCTTGTAGGACTTTCTATAACTAAAGAACTGGGAGCATTGATGGTTGCAATGATCTGCATCGGACGGGCAGGATCTGCCTTTGCTGCAGAAATAGGTACTATGAAAGTATCTGAAGAAATTGACGCTATGTCTACAATGGGGCTTCATACAACTCGTTTTTTAGTAATGCCTAAGTTGATAGCCTTAGTTGTTGTTATGCCTATGCTGACCATAATCGGAGATGTTACAGGTGTGATCGGAGGAATGTTTGTGGGTGTAATGAAAAGCGGTGTTACTATTCAGCAGTATTACGGGAATACTATTCAGGCTATTGATTTTGCAAGTGTTATGGAAGGTGTCATAAAAAGTATTGTGTTTGCAATTTTAATTGCAGGAATAGGCTGCCTTAAAGGCTATAAGGCAGATAATGATGCAAAAGGAGTTGGAAAAGCTGCGACATCTGCAGTTGTCGGAGGCATTTTTTTAATAGTGATAGCAGATGCATTACTGACTGCCATTTTTAATTAAAGAAGTAATAATATGAATTGTGAAGAAAAATTAATCCATGTAAGAAACCTGAAAGTAGGATACAACGATGAAGTTGTCATGAGGGATATTAATTTTTCAGTTGCCAAAGGAGAAGTTTTTGGAATTTTAGGTGGCTCTGGAAGCGGAAAGAGTACAATTTTTAAACATATAATCGGACTTCTTCCTCCAATGGAAGGTGAAATAATTATTGAAGGAACCGATATTACTAAAATATCAGAGGAACAAAAACAGGATATTACTAGAAAATTTGGTGTGCTATATCAATCAGGTGCTTTATTCAGCTCTTTAAGTCTCGAAGAAAATATAGCTCTGCCTTTGAACGAGTTTACTGATTTACCAAAAGATATTATTCATTCAATTGCTAAAGTAAAATTAAATCTTGTAGGGTTGAATGGTTTTGAAAATTTTTCGCCTCATGAACTTAGTGGAGGGATGAAAAAACGGGCAGCCCTTGCCAGGGCTTTGGCTTTAGATCCGGATATTTTATTTTTTGATGAGCCATCTGCAGGTTTGGATCCTATTTCTTCTGTTCAACTGGATGATCTTATACTCCATTTAAAAAAACGTCTTGGAGTTACTATTGTTGTTGTGACTCATGATTTGGATAGTGTATTCACTATAGCTGACAGGATTATCATTCTTGATGAAAAATCTAAAAGCATTGTTGCAGAGGGAGTTCCTGAAGAAATAAAAAACAGTACGGATAACAAATGGGTAAAAGCATTTCTAAATAGAGAAATTATGAGAGGTTGATATGCCAAATATAGCAAATAAATTTAAGTTGGGAGTGTTTGTAGTCTGCACGTTTATCCTTTTATGTATTATTCTTTTCTTACTTGGATCTCTTGAGTTGTTTAGACCAAAAATAGCCTGCATGACTGTTGTTACATCTTCTGTTCAGGGATTATCAGTCGGAGCGAAGGTAAAATATAACGGTGTGGGAATAGGACAGGTTTCCGGTATTAAAATTTCTCCAAATGGTGATAATGTTTATATATATATGGATATTTTTCCTGATAATTTTAACAAAGAAGATGCACTGGGATTTGAGAATGTAAATAAATTTGGTAAATATCTGAATACTGGTATTAAAAGAGGGTTAAGATGTCAACTTAGATATGAGGGTATAACCGGAACATTATATCAGGAAATGAAGTATTTTAATGTCAAAAAAAATCCTGTTACAAAGTTTAAACTACCTAGTTCCCATCCATTATATATTCCCTCAGTAGCACCTATATTAATGGGAGATATTTTATCTAAAATAAATACATCATTAGAAAAACTATCCGGTATAGATGAGGTATTTGTTGAAGTTACTCGCACCGTAAAAGGTATCAGTAAATATTTAAATGGGGAAAAATTTACCGATTTAATAAATCATATTGATAGAATTAGCTATAACATCAACAATGTAACAACAAGATTTAATGAAACTTTAACAAAAGAAAAAGTTGAAAATATTGTTAATGAGTTTGAAGAATTAATGCAGGAGATCAAAAAACTTTCGGAAAATGCTAATAAAGAAATTTTTGAAGCAAAGATACCTCAAACGGCATCAGATGCCAGAAATATGATGCAGACCTTAGTAATAAAACTTGAAGATGCCGTCAACAATTTTAATGAAACAGCTGAAAGCATTAAAGAATTATCCAATACAATTAATAATCAGCCTGATTCAGTTATATGGGGAAAAAAGGAGAATAAAGTAGTTCCATCATTTTAAACTAAATAAAAAAACAAAATCTTCTATTGAATCTGGTTCTATTTGATAATATGTTCTTAGTAAATTATTATATATTAATAATACTGGAAGGACATAAAATGGAAGACATAGCGAATATATTAGACTGGATAAAAGAAAATAATGAAATAAATTTAAGCCTTTCTAACTTCGTAGAGGAAAATCCTGTTTATAGTGCAGAACGTGTTGGAGATTCTGTCCTGGTAAGAGGGATTAGTGATCATCCCTGGGTATATATAGACAGTAATTCAGAAGAAGAGTTGCAGCAATTAGCTTTAGGCATCAACAGTCAGGATAAATATTTTGCTGCTATAGAAGATTGGATGCTTCCATTAGTATTAAAAGATAGAACTCCTTCATGGAGAATAAAAACTTATCAGTATATATTGCCTGTAGATATTGATATACCTGAACCGGAACATGATACATTTCCTCTAAGTCCAAATGATGCTGATTATATTTTTACAAATTCAAATTATAAAAATATATTATCATCTTCGTATATTAAAGAAAGAATTATGAAGGGATATAGTGCAGGGTTGAAAGAAAATGGTAAACTTGTTGCCTGGATTTTGACTCACGATGACGGTGCTATCGGTTCTCTTCATGTAATAAAAGAGTATAGGCATAAAGGTTATGCTCATTCTGTTGTTGTGGCATTACTGCACAAACTGAGGGATGAAGGGAAGAAACCTTTTTTATATATTGATGATCCTAATAAGGCAGCAGCAGATTTGCTTAGGGGGCTGGGCTTTGTAAGAAAAACACATGTAAACTGGGTTGAAATAGATTAAAGGTTTATAGATAATATGAAGTATAAATCCCCCGTAAATCGGGGGATTTGTTTATACTATAAGTTAAAATATTTTATAATTTTATCAGTTAGCTGCTCAGGTGTAAAACCGAATAATTTTTCAAGATCTTTCTGAGGTGCTGAAGCTCCAAAAGTATCAACTCCGATAGTTAGCCCATTACTGCCTACAAATTCTTTCCATCCAAAAGTAGAGCCCAATTCAATAGAAACTTTATTCGTAAAATCAGATGGAATAATCGATTCCTGATATTCCTTAGATTGTTTGAGGAATAACTCTCTTGAAGGCATAGAAACAATGTTGGTCTTAATATTTTTATTTTTTAGAAGTTCAGAAGTTTTTAACGCTAGATTTACCTCAGAACCAGTTGCAATAAGTATTAGATCAGGATTATCGGCTACTTTTAAAGAATATGCTCCTTTCGCAAGATCAATTCTAGCAGCAAGCTCTTTATCAATCGGTTCTAAATTCTGTCTTGATAAGATTAATGCAACGGGGCCATCAGCATTGATAGCACTGTTCCATGCATGAGCTGTTTCTCTTGCATCAGCTGGACGTATAACAGTAAGGTTAGGCAGCGATCTCAGCATAGCCAGTTGTTCTATAGGCTGATGCGTCGGACCATCTTCACCTACAAAGAGTGAGTCATGTGTAAAAATATATATGACATGCAAATTTTGAAGTGCGGCAAGTTTTATTGCAGGTTTAACATAATCTAAAAATACCATAAAAGTAGATCCGTATGGTATTGAAGTTCCGTACAATGACATTCCGTTCATGCATAATCCCATACCGAATTCACGTATGCCAAAGTGCAAGTTTTTGCCATCTCTAGTGTCAGCGGAGAAACTTCCTGATGCAGTTAAGGCAGTTTTTGTTGAAGGTGAAAGGTCTGCAGCACCACCACTTATTGCAGGAATCAGTTCAGCTATTTTTTGTAATACAGCACCGCTAGATACTCTTGTTGCAACTGGTTTGTCTATTGGTGAAGTATTAAGCAGCTCTTCAAGTAAATTATTAGGGATAGGTTTATGCAGAAGAGCAGATATAAGCTTACTTTCTTTTTGATTATTTTCTAGGAAATTATTAAATTTGCCGTCCCAAAGTGAAGCTTCAATTTTTAATTTTTTTACTCTTTGATCACAAATTTCGTGGACTTTTTCTTTTACAAAGAACATTTCATCAGGAAAACCTAAATTACGTTTTGTTGCACTAAGTTCTTGAATACCTAAAGGTTCACCATGGGCAAAGTTTTTACCCGCTTTGTTTGGAGAACCGTAAGCTATTGTTGTTTTTCCTATAATTAAAGTAGGTCTTCCGTCAGATAAAACTGCCTGATCTAAACCTTTCTCTACCTGTGCAATATCATTAGCATTTTCAATATTGATTACTCTCCATTCATAAGCTTCAAATCGTTTCTGGACATTTTCAGTAAATGCTAAAGAAGTTGATCCTTCGATTGTGATTGAATTGCTGTCATAGAAACAGATTAAATTGTCTAGCTTCAAATGTCCTGCTAAAGAAGCCGCTTCATGAGTACAGCCTTCCATAAGACATCCATCGCCGCTTAATGCATAGATTTTTTGCTCTGTAAATAAATCTGTTTTATCAAGTCCGGTTCTTGCTGTAAAATTTTTAGCTTCAATAGCCATTCCAACCGCAGTTGCAAAACCGCTGCCCAAAGGTCCAGTAGTAACTTCAACTCCTTTTGTATGACCGTATTCAGGATGACCAGGAGTTAGGCTGTTTAGTTGACGGAAATTTTTGATATCGTCCAGTTCTAGACCATAATCAAAAAGATATAGAAGCGAGTATAAAAGCATGGAACCGTGTCCTGCTGATAAAACAAACCTATCCCGACCAATCCAATCAGGATTAAGCGGATTATGCCTCATATATTTATACCATAAAGTAAATGCAAAATCTGCACAGCCCATTGGCATCCCCGGATGTCCTGAATTTGCTTTTTGTACAGCATCTGCGGATAAAAGTCTAATATTATCTGCAGCAAGCTTTTTGTCTGCCATTGTTGTCATTTATTGAATCTCCATAATGGTTATTGTTGTTTATAATAAACGCAGTTTTATCTTAATGTATTATAAAATTGTATCAATTGCTATGGAATTCAAGTTAGTAGAAAGTATGAACTGAAAAATTCAGATGTTTAAAAACGAATTGTTTTTATGATTTTAGAAAGTGGTGGATTTGCTTCTTCTGTAAAACTGTTTCTATAGTTATTACACATAGTTAAAATATCATGCCACATATTTTTATTTGACACAAAAGGCAGTGTTTTGTCATTTTTATGACCGATTGCTTTTTCCATAATATTTTTTAAATGCAGGTGCTCGGGAGGAACTGCCAAAATACATTTTGGGGGATCATCCGAGGTTACACATATATAACCGGCATTTTGTAATAGAATTAAAGTGTTTGCCAAATAAGTTCTAGGTAAGCCGGAAATATCTGATATTTCACTTATGGTGGGTGGCTGGAGTTCATTTAGGAATCTATCCGCTATCACGGCTAGGCAGACCACAGCAATTTCCTGTTGATCTGACGGCTGTATGTCACTGGATAAAATTTGAGATCTGAAGAATTCTAGATTTTGAATTGAATATGCAACGTGAGCACCAAATAGAACAATCAACCAACCGACAAATAAAGCGATAAGTAAAATAGGTATAATGCCCACACTGCCGTATAAATAGTGAGTTCTTATCGCATTGGAAACAAATAGGAAACTAAGCATGTTGTTCAACTGCCATAAAGATCCTCCAATTACTCCGCCTATAATAGCAGGGAATAGTCTAACTTTTGTATTAGGTATTATTTTATATAACACTGTAAATAATATCCATATTATAAAAAAGGTGCTTGCCTGATCTGTAAATATTCTGGCAAACCAGACTGACTGTCTTAAATTCATGACATCTTTAAATATACTAAATCCTGTTATCCAGAGTAAAATAAGTATAATTGCAGGAAAAAGAGCCATTATGAGCCAGTAATTTAATACCATTTTCCATATTGCTCTTTTGAAACGGACACCCCAAATATCGTTAAATGCCTTTTCAATTGTTCTCATTAAAGAAACTGAGATGACTATAAGCACAATTGCACCATATATGCCTATTTCATGAAAATTCATATTCATTAAAGTTGGTATTAACTGATTGTTGATATAGTTCTGAAGTGATAAGTATAAATTTGCACCGGCTTTTCCTGTGTGAAGATCATGGAATACTGGGACAATCCTATAAATAAGAAAATCTACTATTTTAGGAGTATACAGCGGTAAATTTTGTTCTAGAAAACCTTTAGATAGTGAAATAACTACTAACATTATAGGGATGATTCCCAATACTGTGGCATAGCTTAAAGCACAGGCTACCATTAAGGTCTTCTTTTGAGCAAAGTCAATAAATATAAAATAGAATATTCTGTATAAAAATAGAACAGGGCGATAAGCTGTTGGGATTTTCTTTAAATTAAGTCCCCATAACTCTGTATTGGAAAGTTTGCGTAGCTTCTTCAATTCTATCCTTAATCGCTGGAAATATTTATTTATCGTATGTTTCATTTGTTCACTCTGACAAAATATCTAAAACAATTTTATAAATATCAGTTAAATCTTTAATAGTATCTAGTTCAATTTTAGTGTTACCGTAAATCAACAAAGGAACCTTGTTTTTTGTGTGACTCTTAATCTCTATATTTTCGCAATTTCCATGATCGCTGCAAATAATTAACACTGTATCCTTATATAGATTATATCTTAAATTGCATATAAATTTATCTAGAATTGAAAAAACTTTTTTCATCGAATCCTTTTTTCTTGAATGCCCGACTTTATCCGTAAGGAAAAACTCAAAAAGTGTAAAGTCATAATTTATTGAAATATTTAGTAAATCCTGTGCTGCTGATTCAGGAGATATTTCATTTAGATGCAACTTTTTTGAGGCAGTAAATCTGGTAATATCGTGATAAACAGCATTTCCAGCTAAAAGATCATCTAAATTAAGTGCCCTGCTAAAAGCAGCATTGGACATAACAGTTGTAACTGAAGCAAATCTGCTGTTCATTAACTGTTCAAGAGTATAACCTATATAGGCATTTGCAAAGATGGGTTTTTTGCCTAGGGTGATAAGCTTAGAAAAAATATTATTTTCATGTATTAAATTTTTTAAGGTTCTAGCTGGAAAACCCGAAATATGCATGCCTTTTAATTTGGCAGCATTAATCCCAGTGTAAATAGTTGCTTGGCCCGTAGCGCTTTGAGGTATACCTTCTATCCCTAAACATGCATCAATAGGAATAGAATATTCATTAAAAAAATCAGTGAATTCTTTTGAGCAAAACTCTGAATAAATCGAGTTATTCCAGCCTGATGAAGGAACTCCCAATCCATCGATCATAACCATAATAACATTTTTGTTAGACATTTTATAGTTCTTATTTTTCATGTTTACTGTAAGTTTATACATTTAAATTAAGAGAATAATCGAATGATATAATTAACCAATTGACACCATATTATAAATAATAATACCATTTTCTGCCTGAAAATTGTTTTTTTTGTTGAACTTATTTTTATATAGGCTTATTTTAACTATAATATATAAATATTATTATTAATATTT
>PVBE011569493.1_pt1 | contig 19932 bp, 17 predicted proteins | sample 1631181 | NCBI WGS metagenome assembly PVBE01 (sample SAMN08397723, study PRJNA350692) | Marine metagenome, whole genome shotgun sequencing project. | isolation source: water | place: Pacific Ocean | collected 2012-04 | reverse complement strand
CATCTCGAATCAGGGGCGGTCCGGAAAAGGCGAAATTCTGATCAAGAAAGTCATACGCCTGTTGTTCACGCCTTTCCATTTTCTGGGTTACATCGTACAAACCTTCCGTATTCCACATTCTCTTCCCGGTCGGAATATGAAAACAGGCCAACCGGGTGGGACCGGAAAAGAAATCCCGGTTGTTGGGCGCCACTCGTGTCGACGAGTAGAGAGTCGCATACGCATACTCCCCCGCAATCGTGACCCCAATGTAAGGACGATGATATTGAATCCCAAAACTCCGGGAAGGAGACGGTACTTTCAGAGAACCCTTTTCAGGAAACGTCCAATAAACCCGGCTTCCTTCTCGAACTCGTTCCGGGTTGACCGCGACAACTTTATACCCGTTGGTAAAAATAACGTATGGCTTGCCTTTCCAACGGCAATAAGCAGGACGAAGGGGATAGTCGGGAATAGAGGAGACGGGGCGGCCCGCAGGACGGAATCGGTTTGTATTCGGCGCCCCCGTTTTCTTTTCCTCATCGGCCGCAAAATCATAATTCCACCAAAGCAGATCATTCCGTACATAACGAGGTTCTCCCTGCTGCGGAAACCGGGTTGCCATTGGCAGCGGGAGGGAGCTCGTGATTTTCCCGGGAAAAGGGGAAATCTCTATGGAGTCAAGAAATGCCGAGAGTTTTCGCTTTTCGCGACCCGCCCAGATATATCTTGCCCCCAACTCCTTCAAAGAGAACTTCTTTAATTTGGAAAGTTGCGCTGCATCCCCGGCCAATTGACAAGAAACCGCCATCCTTGCAAGAACGACCTCTTTCGGGATATCCGAATCAGGATAAAACCGAAGAAGTCGATCCCAATAAAGAAGGGCATCACTATATCGCCCTCTTTCCTGAAGATACCGGGCGAACCGATCCAGATAGGTATCCGACATGCTCGCGAAAAAATAGAGCGAAAGGGCTCGATCGAGGGCAACTGCATCCTCTTCCTGGATAGCGGTCTCCAGCGATTGCTCCGCGTGGGCATCCCGCATATTCCGGTAGACTTCAAAGGCTTCTTTCGGAAGTGGCGCGTACCGCCGCACGAGGTATTCCACCATCCCTACCTGAATCCCCTTGATTTTTGGATCCGGGGCGACTCGATACCGATGCCGCGTAAGAGCCTCCTCGTATAAGAGGAAAAGAGGTTCCCATTGTTTCTCTTCCATCGCTTGATCGATCCGGGAGAGAAATTTGGCGGAAACCTGATCTGTTTCGGCCTGCTCCTGAAGTGGAATCAAGCCCGAAAGAAAAAGAAGCGCACAAGCATGGCTCAAAAACATTCCTGCCTCCGGATGATCCCCCCCGTCCAGACGTCCAGACTACTTGAATTGCCGGAGGAGATTCAAAAGCTTTTGGACCTCTCGGTGTGCTTTCCCGGATTGAGTTACGATTAAGAGCCCATTGACCAGCGTAATGGCCACATTCTCGTCATCATCCCAACTGTTTCCCGCCGTATTTGTCGTGATAATTTCGGTGATAAAATCTTCGGTAATCGGAGAATTCCCTTCTTCCTCTATCGTGAAGGTCGCTCCCGTAAGAGCCCCTCCCGGGTTTCCGGGGGAAGCGAGTTCCACGGATGGCCCGGGAAAATCGCGAATTCGAAAAAGAAGGTCACGGACATCGTAGACACGCGTCACTACGCCCCGATGTACAGAATCCTGGGAAACAATCACCAGGACTCCATCACGATAGGTCGCCGTCAGATCTCGCATCCCAAGAAGCAGTTTCAACGCGGACTTCAGCCTCAGGTTCTTCAGACGAATCGTAAAACGAAGTTCGTCTTCCCCGTACCGCTGAAGAACTTCCTGGTGAATAATGATGTTCAACCCGGTAGACGCTCTCAGATAGTCAACAATTTCCTCCAGAAACATATTCTCAAACTCGAGAGTGACCCGTTGACTACTCAATTTTCGAAGGACTTCCTGCCTTTTCTCATCCACCTCTTGAGCGGAGAGCCCAAAGGAGCCGACGAAAGAAAGAAGGAACACAATAACCGTCTTCATACTTACTCCCATACGATAGCATCAAAGAAGGGTCTCATTCAACGAGCCAGTCTCAACTTATTGAGAAGACCCTCAATCTCCCTATGAGCCGGACCTGTCTGCGTCACTACCAAAAGACCGTTTACCAACCCCATAGACGTCCTCTGGTCTTCCTCCCAGGAGCCCCCTCCCGAATTCGCCATGATCAGATCCACCAAAAGGTCCCGGTCAACGCGCTCTTGAGGCGGTTCGGGAAGAACAACCCGTTCGAGACCACAATCCTGCTCCGAGAGCTTAATGTCCGGTCCAGGGAAATCCCGGATTTTCAAAAGAAGATCCTGTACGTTATATACACGGGTCACGACTCGGGCAGAAACCTTCTCTCGGGGCACAATGACAAGAGCCCCCTCCCGGTAGATCGCGGTCAAGCCGTGACTTCCCAACAGAAGGCGGAGTGCGGACTTCAAGCGAACCTGCGTCAATCGCAGGGAAATAACAGGGGAACGCTTCCCATCAAGATGTAAAACAAAGTTCATCCCGGTCACATCCCGAACATAGTCGAGTGCATCCTCCAAGGGAACCTGATCAAAGTGGAGGGAGACCCTCTGATGGTCCAGTTTGCGAAGGATTTTTTCTTTCGCCTCATCACTCTGTGCGAAAACGGGGGAAGCCATGGTCAAACCAAAAAGCAGCGCAATCAATTTCATCCCGGATCTCCTTTCCTATTTCCCCCCTTCGACGGACCAGAAGGGAAGAAGGTAAAAAAGAAAATCAAAAACGCTGATAAAAAGAGACCAACGTTCCCCCGTAGGATCTCTCATCGACCCTCTGGAGACCAGGAAGAGACTCCCCCCACCCCACTCGAGGAGGATGTTCCACGAGAAGGATCCCCTCCGGAGAAAGAAGATCCCCTTCCGACCAAGCCCGTCCCAGACGCTCCATCTCTTCCGGTTTTTCGTGGTAAAAGGGATAGGGAGGGTCAATGAAGACAAAGTCGACCTTCTTTTTCAGAACTGTCTGTGCAAAAAAGGCACTACTTTGATGCAGGGAAGCCCGATCCGAGAACCTTAATTTATCGAGGTTTTTCCGGAGAACCGAAATGGAACGGCTGTCGGTATCAAAAAAGCTTGCGAAAGAAGCTCCCCGGGAGAGCGCTTCCAAACCGAGGCTTCCCGTTCCGGCAAAAAGATCCACAACAACGGAATCTTCAATCTGTCCCCGTAAAATATCAAAGAGAGAGATCCGCATCCGCGATGTTGCAGGCCGGACATCATTTCCGGGCACACTGAAAAGTTTCGTTCCTTTCGCAGAGCCGCCCGTAAGATAGACCATCTTCGCTCTACTCCTGCTTCCCAGACCGCTTCCGGGCCCACCACTTCTTTGCGATGTCCCCCTGTTCTCTCCGAGGAAACCCTTCTCTCGGATTTCCCGACAGATGGCAAAGAACGAACCAGGCCGCGGAAACCGAGACACCTCTTCCCGACTCCACAATCCGTCCAAGACGTTCCCAATGGGTTTTGTCCAGAAACCGAATCATTCTTTCAAAAGGCTCGCGTTGATCTTCCGAAGAAAGAAGATCAAATATGGAGTCCTCCAGACACCGGACAAGATAATCTTTCAGATAAGGACCAATTTCAAAGCCAACCCAATCCGACATCGTCATCCACGTCAATACTCGCGCCCGATCTCGCAAACTTCCCGATCCTTCCCATCGATCGAGAATGGCCTGCCGAAAAAGACCATCTTCGGAAATATTTAAAACCGTGCGAACAAGTTCCCGAGGATTCCCTGTTTCGAACAGAAGATCGAGAAGAGGATCCCGAAGTTCCTGTCGGACCCGGTAGGAACGAAGAAGGGCATCTGAAAAAAGGGAGGCCTCCACCCCTTCCTTCAGAATCCTTTCTACCGCCGCATCCGTCCAAACCAGAAGATCCGGATGAGACAGGCGTTCTGATAGAGCCCCGCGAGATTCATTCAGTCGACGAAGATCTCGAGGGAGACCCTGCCCATGGAGGCAACTCCATTCCCCCGATTTTACTTTTAAAAATATTTCCTCTCTCGTTGAGAAAACCATTCCTCCTCCCACGGGAGAGAATGCCACCTCGCACTCTCCAGGGAGAGCACCGCCCAAAGAAAGCAGTTTCCCGAGAAACCATTCCTCTCTTCGAAGATCGCGAAGAGACGGAGTCTCAACAGGAGGAAGAGAAACCTTCACCATCCGGCTCTCCCTCCGTTCTCGAGTTTCTCCCGTATGGGGATGACCATATTGCTCCACATGGTCGAAAAACAGTTCCGAGCCTTCCGACGAAAACCGGACCGATTGAACGGAGGCCCCTTCCAAATGAAATCCCTCCTTCCCGAAGGGATGAGGGGATTCCGATCGCGAAGGGAGAAACATCGCACACAGAAATACAAAGGCAACCATACCGGAAAAGAGAATGAGCATGCCGATGGAGATCCAGTGAAGAAACTTCTTCATCATTCTTCCACCATCGCTTTTCGGCGCAATTGGTGATGGTAATGTTGCGCAAACCGATGGGCTTCATCCCGAACGTAAATCAAAAGTCTCATGGCGGCAGAAGAGAGGGGGAGCCGAACGGGTTTCCCATCTCGAAACAGGATCTCTTCCCTTTTTGCCAGCGAGAGGAGAAGTCGGGACTTTTCACCCGCTTCCCGTGCCGCGTGAAACTGCCCCAGACCTCCATCCACCAGCAAGATATCAGGAGGGGGGGAGGATCGAGACGTTCGAAAGCGACGCCGAATCACTTCTCGAATCATCGCATAATCATCAATCCCCTTCACTTCTCGAATTCGATATTTTCGATACCCCTCTTTCCAGGGGATTCCCTCCTGGAAGGAAACAAGAGAGCCAACCGCCTGATCTCCAGAAACATGTGCGATATCGACCCCCTCTATCCTCCGGGGACGAAAAGGAAGCTCCAATCGGGAGATCAGGTCCTCCAAACCCTCTGCGGGATCAAGTGGGGTAATATCTCCTTCCAAATAGTCCTTTTGAGAACTCTTCTCTTCCAATTTCCGCAAGGATTGGATCTGATCACGCAAATCGGCGGCCCGTTCGAATTCAAGATTCTTCGCGGCAGATTGCATCCGACGATCCAAATCCCGAAAGAGAGCTTCCCGTTCTCCCTGAAGAAACCTTCGCAGAGAAGCAATGTCCGCTTCATACGCCTCTTTCCCAATCAAATCGGCGCAAGGGGCGGTACACCTCTGTAAGGAATAAAGGAGGCAAGGTCGAAAATATTTTCGCTTCTCATCCCTTTCCCACATGGGGATTTGACAGGTGGCAAATCGAAAAATCTTTTGAAGGGTCTTCACCGCATCCCGGAGATCTCCCACATTCGTAAAGGGACCCCAGGTCTCCATATCAAGGGAGTCCGTTTCACGCTTCACCCACACTTTTGGGAAATCATCCATCCGCGTTACAGCAAGAACCGGGAATGACTTGTCATCTTTCAGGCGACTGTTAAACCGTGGCTGGGTATCCTTGATCAGCCGAGCTTCCGCAAGAAGAGCATCGACCTCGGAAGGCAGGACCAACCATTCAACATCCTTCACCTGAGACATTAATTTCCCGATTCGGGGCTCAGGAAGAGTCTTCCCAAAATAACTCGTAACCCGATTCCGGAGATTTTTCGCCTTCCCTATATAGAGAGTTCTTCCCTGGTCGTCCTTCATAAAATAGACACCCGGAGACGCCGGAATTTCGCGAATTTTCTCTTTGAGATCCAATTTGGACATAATCCTTATTATACTCTGAGACGGAGGTGGAACGAAACCAAGGCTTCGATATGGAAAAATCCCCGAAAGAAAACAAGCGTATGCAGGAAGCGCTCCAACAGATGGAGAAGGCGAACTACTCCGCCGCCATCCGGATTCTGGAGAAACTACTCCCCCTCCATCCCACCGACATTTCCGTTTCCTACCAACTCGGATTGGCCCACCTCGCCCTTGGAGAGACCGAACCTGCCATCACGCATTTCACAAAGTCGATTCAAAAAGATCCCACATTCGCAGAAGGGTATAACAATCGGGGGTCCGCTTACTTCGAAAGCAACCAGAAGGATCTGGCGAAAGAAGACTACTCCCGTGCCATCGAGCTCAAACCAGAACTCGCGGAGGCTTTTTACAATCGAGGGAATATTCGGTTTACCGAAAAGGACTACGAAGGGGCCCTCCAGGATTACACATCCGCCGTTAAAATGGATCCCAAAATGTCAGAGGCATACAACAACCGTGGAACGGTTCACCAGATTCTCAACCAGAAAGATCTTGCGAAAACGGACTTTACCCGGGCGATTGAATCAAACCCCAAATATATTCTGGCTTTAACCAACCGAGCTACTGTCAACAAGAATCTTGGAAAGATTACGGATGCCATTTCGGACTATACGCAAGCAATCCTGCACGAACCGGCCGATGTTTCTCTGACGATTTCGAGAGGAATCGCCCGAAGACTCTCCTCCGATTTCACCGCCGCCCTGGAGGATTTCACTCGAGCCATCAAACTCGATCCGGAAGATCAAGCTTCCCATTTCCAGCGGGGGACGACCTGGTACGAAATGGGCGTCCGGGAACGAAAATGGGGAAAAGTCGAAGAATTCAAAAAAGCGATCCTCGATCTCTCCCGCGCGTCAGAAGGCGAGAATCCCGCTCCAGAAACACTCCGATTCCGGGGGAAGTCATACCATCGATCCGGAGAACTGGACCAGGCTCTGACTGACCTTACCCGAGCCTTACAATTGAAAGAAGACCCCTTAACGCGTACCGCTCGGGGAGAATGCTATAACACGCAACAAGATTTTTCCCGGGCTCTCGAGGATTTTAACGCCGCCCTCCAAAAGTCTCCCCAACTCGTCGAAGCTCTCATCGGACGTGGAATTACGAAGAGAGAGCAGGGAGATCATTCTTCCTCCCGTGCCGACCTCACCCGAGCCCTTGAACTGGATGAACAAAATGGGGAGGCCTACCTGCAAAGGGGAAAACTGAACCTGAAAGAGAACGAATTGGATCGGGCACACCATGATTTCACCCGTTCCATTGAACGCATCCCAAAAGAACCCGAAGCGCATCTGCAAAGAGGTCTTCTGAACAAAAGACTCGGAAAAAACGAGGAAGCACTGGACGATGTGAATCAATCGATCCTTCTGAACCGAAGAAATCCAAAAGCACATATCCTTCGAGGGCAATGCCTTCGCAAACGGGAACTTTATCCCCAAGCGGTAGAGGCTCTGACAGAAGCGACCGAACTGGATCGGAAGAACATCGAAGCCTTTGTGGAAAGAGCCCGCTGTTATCGTCTTATGAATCGATTTGACTCCGCGCTTGAAGATATCAAATTTGTTTTGGAAACCTCTCCCACAAACCTGAGAGCCCTGCTGGAAAAAACGGTCCTTCTCCAAAAGTTAAAGCGATCCGAAGAGGCGATAAAAACCATTACGGTTGCCACACATCACCATCCTGAAAGCGCCCGTGCTTTTTACCGAAGAGCCATCCTGTTCCGAAATGAAGGTCAATTTTCAGAAGCCATCGATGATTTCAACCGGGCCATTACGAAAAAACCGGACTCCGTCAATCTCCTCTATGAAAGAGCCAAAACATATCTTCAACAGGTGGAGACGGACGTCACCACCGACCAACCCAGCCTTCTTCGAGCCGCCCTGGAAGACCTCTCTCGAGTTCTTACGGTTCAACCGAAACGGATCAAGAGCCTCCAGAAACGGGGAAAAGTTCTGGAGAAGATGGGAAAACCACAAGAGGCCGAACAGGACTACAACCTTGTCTTGCGAAATCAGCCCGAAAACATTCGCATGCTGAAAGCAAGGGCAAGAGTTCTCCGAGAGCAGGGCAAGTACAGGGAAGCCCTGGAAGATCTTGAGCTCGTTCTTCGGAAGGAACAAAATTCAGTCCCTTCTCTTCGGAAAGCTGCAGAAATCCACCTTCTTCTCGGAAACCAGAAGGAGGCGCTTCGGAGGCTCAATCGGGCGATCCGAATCGCACCAGAAGACCCCGTTCTTTATCGATCTCGAGCAGATCTACATCAAATGTGCGGGAAAAATGAAGAGGCCCTTTCCGATTATACTCGAACAACAGAACTTGATCCGAACCACGCTCCCGCCTTCTGGGGAAGAGCCCGAATTCACCACCTCCTTGGCCAACCGAAAAAAGCGGAAGAAGATTGGGGAAAAGCAGCCCGGACCGATGGGAAATTTGCAGAAATGATCTCACAGGGAGTTCATCTGGAAGAAATTGAACAGGGAAAATCGGATCATCCAGAGAACCTTCTGGTCAATCAGGCCCTCAGTTGCTTTTACCGGAGAAATTTTGAAGACGCTCTCGCCCTCCTCGATCAGTCTCTGCAAAGAAACCGCGAAAACGGACATGCGTGGTACGTTCGGGCGCTCGTTCGATTCCGTATATGGGAAAACAGTGTCTTCACGGACAATTCCGTAAAAAAGCACTGCCTGGAAGATCTGCGAATGGCCCTGGAGTACAGACCCAATCTACCGGCCGCCCATGTATTGCGGGGAAGAATCCATGAGAAAGCGAACCAGCATGAAAAAGCCCACGCAGATCTTACCCGGGCGATTGAACTGAGTCCGCAATTTGCACCTGCGCTGGTCTATCGGAGTCAGGTCCTCATCAAAAAGGAGGAATTCGAAGCGGCCCGAAAAGATCTCGATAAGGCACTCGAACTAAATCCAAAATATCCTCTCGCCCACCTGCGGAAAGCCGAAATACATATCCACACATGGAGGAAAAGGGCTGAAAAATCCGATTCAACCGATTATGAAAAAGCACTCTCGGATCTCGAGAAAGCCCTGAAGTCGAATCCACAATTCCCGGATGCTTTACGTCTCCGGGGGCAGATCCGTCTGGAAGCGGGAGAAGAGGAGAAAGCGTTCGAAGATTTCTCCAGAAGTCGAGATATCCACCCCGTCGATCCCCTTCTCTATAACATCATAGGCACCCACCTCCTCTCCAGGAAAAAATACCAGCCCGCCATTGAACAGTTCAATCGAGCCATCACAAGTTATGCGCGTCATACCGACTCCTGGACGAAACGAGGCATCGCCAAATACGCCCTGGGAGAAAAAGAAAAGGCCATAATAGACTGGGAAACCGCCTGTCGCATTCAACCATCACTAAGACGCATTCTTGGGAATCTAATCAGAAAAGCTCAAGAACAGCGGTAATCCAAAGGGAAAACTACCCTGAAACGACCAGTTGACACCCCTCCCCGCCCTTCATAGAATACCGCCCTTCAATCCAGGAGGAAAAATGGCTGAAATTGCTGAAAAAGAAAAAAAGAAACTGGAACCAAAAGCCACCGTCGAAGAAGTGGGTCCGTGCAAAGTCAAAGTAGGGGTCGAAATCGCCTCCGACACGGTCCAGAAAGAGATCGACGAAAAATACCAGGAGCTCAATGATACCACTGCGCTACCTGGATTCCGGAAAGGTCACGCCCCTCGTGCCCTCCTGGAAAGAAAGTTCGGAAAGGAGATTCTGGACAAGCTCAAATATGATCTCGTCAACAACTCCTTCAACGAAGTGCAGGAGGAGAAGAAACTCGAGCCGATCGGCGAACCAGAACTTGATCTGGACAAGCTTGCGGTGGAATCAGGAAAAGCGTTCTCCTATGAATTCACGATGGAGATTCGGCCCACCCTTGAAATCAAGGAGTATACCGGACTCACAGCACAGAAGCCGAAAATTGAAGTGACAGAGAAGGATATCGACCAGGTCATCGAGAACTTCCGGAATTCCCGGGCTGAACTTGAACCGGCTTCGGACTCAACCGCAAAAGAGGGTGACCAGATCATCTGTGACTTCGAACTGTTCGACGGGGAAAAGTCTCTGCAAAAAGCCGAGAACCAGGCTCTTTTCCTTACGGAGCATATCTCTTTCTTCGGAACCGAGTTGAAAGACTTCCACAAAGAAGTCCAGGGAAAGAAGTCCGGTGCAAAACTCGAAATAAAAGTCACTCTGCCGGATACCTATCCGGACAAGGAGTACGCGGGGAAGGAAGCCCTTCTCAAAGCAGAGATCAAAGGAATCAAAAGGAAGAACCTTCCGGAATTAAACGAAGCTTTCGCCAAGGCGTTCGACTGCGACACCATGGACGAGCTGCGTGAATACCTCCAGAAGCGGATTCTGAGAGAAAAAGAAGAAGACGCCAAACAGTACATGGCAGACCAACTTGTCACCGCCCTTGTGGAGAAGAATGACTTCCCCATGCCCGAAGGGCTCGTGAAGAGCGGAACCGACGAAGCAATCGCCCGTTCGCGAATCGAAATGATGACCCGGGGGATGAAGGAAGACGAGATCGAAAAGAACATCAAAGATCTTACTTCGGAATCACGGGACAATATGGTGAAGCTCCTCAAAACGAACTTCATCCTCGACCATATCGCGGAACAAGAACGCATCTATGTCACAGAAGACCAGATCGAAGATCGCCTTCAGAAACTGGCGGCACACCACGGGGTATGGCCGCACGAGCTGAAAGCAAAGATGGAAGAAGACGGCTCGATGCCACAATTGCGCCGACAAATGCGGCATGATGCGGTTCGGGACCACATCCTCTCCAAGGCGACAATCGAAGATGCAAAAGAGACCAAGGCAAAACCAAAAAAAGAAAAGAAGAAAAAGTAGGGACCCGGGGGACATCAGACCAAATAGGAGCCAATCATGGGATTTCTGACACCAATCGTAATTGAAAAAACAGGACGCGGAGAACGGTCGTACGATATCTGGTCCCGCCTTCTGAAAGACCGGATCATCTTTATCGGAACTCCGATCGATGACTACGTCGCAAACCTGGTCATTGCCCAGATGCTTTTCCTGCAGATGGAAAACAAGAGCCAGGATATCAACATTTACATAAACACCCCGGGCGGGAACGTCATGTCCGGCCTGGCCATTTACGACACCATGCAGTTTGTCCACTGTGACGTGGCGACCTACTGCATTGGACAAGCGGCGAGCATGGGGGCGCTTCTCATGGCCGCCGGTACGACCGGGAAACGATATGCCCTTCCGAATGCCCGGGTCATGATCCACCAACCGTGGGGAGGGACCCAGGGAACGGCGGCCGATATTAAAATCCAGGCCGAGGAAATGTTGAGTCTCAAGGATCGCCTCTGCCAACTCCTTTCCCATCATACCGGAAAGGATGCGAAACAGGTCATGCATGATTCCGATCGGGACTATTTCATGTCTGCGGCTCAGGCGAAGGAATATGGACTCGTGGACGAAGTGGTCGACTCATTGAAAACCGGTTCGGAAGAAGACGGGAAAAAGAAGTAGTCTTCTCCTGAACTGAAATAATTGATCTGGGATCCGTCTTTAACAATGACATATAATTGTCGTGACGACTCCGAGGGAGCAGTACGATGGCAAAAAAAAAGGGTGACGACGGAAGGTTCTGCACCTTCTGCGGGAAAGGCCGGGCCGAAGTTCAGAATATGATTTCCGGCCCCGGGGAAATCTGCATCTGCGAAGAATGCGTGGAAGTCTGTAATCAGATCCTCAAGGTTGAAAAGAAGACCTACAAAACCCCCAAAAGCGCGCAACGCCCCTACCCCATAAAAAAGGTCCCCACCCCCAGGGAGATCAAGAAAGAACTCGACCTCTATGTCATCGGCCAGGACCGAACCAAGCGGGCCCTCTCCGTGGCGGTCAATAATCATTACAAGCGTATCATGAATCCGGTTGTCGAAGGGGATGTGGAACTCGAGAAAGCGAACATCCTGCTTATTGGGCCGACCGGTTGTGGGAAGACCCTGCTCGCCCGGACCCTTGCAAAGATTCTGGATGTTCCCTTTGCCATCGGAGATGCCACCACGCTCACCGAGGCCGGATATGTGGGAGAAGACGTTGAAAATCTTCTTCTGAAACTTCTGCACGAAACCGACTTCAACGTGGAACGGGCGGAACGGGGTATCGTTTTCATTGATGAGATCGACAAGGTTTCCAAAACCCAGAATAATCCTTCCATCACCCGAGACGTCTCGGGGGAAGGCGTGCAACAAGCCCTGCTTAAAATGCTCGAGGGAACGATCGCAAATGTCCCACCCCAGGGGGGACGAAAGCATCCCGAACAGGAATATATCCAGTTGAACACCGCCCAGATCCTTTTTATCTGTGGAGGAGCTTTTGACGGACTGGAAAATATCATCGCCCGTCGACGAGGAAAAAAACAGATCGGATTTCAAACCGACATGCCTGCTGGCGTCGACATGGATGAACGAGAACTCGGAGATACCCTGGAAGAAGTCGAACCGGAGGATCTCATCGAATTCGGAATCATTCCCGAATTCATCGGACGTCTCCCGGTCCAATGCGTCATTCGTCCGCTCACCGAAAAGCAATTGATGAAGGTTCTCACAGAACCACGGAATGCCGTCGTTCGCCAATACCGGAAATACTTTGAAATGGAAAATGCGAACCTCACCTTCACCGAAGATGGCTTGCGGGAAGTGGCCCGAAGAGCCATTGTAAAGAAAACAGGGGCTCGTGGGCTTCGGCAGATCATTGAAAGCCTCATGCTCGACGTGATGTTCGATCTTCCCTCCCGGAAGGACAAACGGGACTACAACATCACGGGAAAGAACGTCCAGGGAGAATCCCCGATCCTTCCCCGCCCGCTGAAACCGAAGAAGGAAGCCGCTTCCAAAAAAGAGACCGCCTAGGTCACTGCTTCCCGCCGCGAATCCGCTTCAATTCCTGCCGGAAGATCGGGTTATCTGGGTCAAGTGTCCCGGCATGTTCCAGATCTCGAATCGCAAGATCCGATTTCCCCATCGCCTCATAAGCCCGGGCCCGGTAGTACCATCCGAAAGAATATGTGGGCTGAACTTCCAGGGAATCTGTCCAGACCGCAACCGCTTCGGCATACTCCCCTTTCTCATAATGGGACATCCCTTTCTCAAAAAAGAGGCGACCTTCCTCCGAAAGAGATGCGGAGGAGTTTTTCCCGGAAAACCCATTGGAAAACATGGCCGCGGTTCCTCCCAGAAGAACCAGAATCAAGATTACGATTCCCCCGATCGCGCCCGCTTTCCGCCCCCACTCGTAGCCGGAAAATGCGGAGCGAACGTGAATCGGTTCCCCGCGAAGAAATCGCTCGAGATCATTGGCGAATTGCGCTGCCGTTTCGTACCGCTTCGCCGGATCTTTCCGAATCGTACAAAGGCAGATCGATTCCAGATCACGCGGGATGTCCGGTTTGATCTTACGGGGAGCAAGAGGCTCCTCCTGGACCACCGCCAGCATCACCTCCATCGGATTCGATCCCGTAAAGGGAGGCATACCGGTAATAATCTCGTATAAAACCGCTCCGAGAGAATAGACATCACTTTTCGGATCGAGCTGCCCTTTTGATCCCTGCGCATGTTCCGGGGACATATAGGAAGGCGTTCCGATCGCCACACCGGAAAGAGTGAGCTGCTTGTTCTCCTGTACATTTCTTGCCAATCCGAAATCCATCACCCGGGGCTGTCCCGACCGATCCACCATGATGTTGGCCGGTTTCAAATCCCGATGAAGAATCCCCTTTTCATGCGCGAAGTGAACCGCGCGAGAAATATCGATCAGGCTCTTGACCAGATCTTCCAGGCTCCAGGTTCCCTTCTCCAGCAGGCCCTCAAACGTATCCCCCTCGATATACTCCATCGCAATGTAATGGCGCCCCTCGAAGACATTCACTTCGAAGATCTGGATAATGTTTGAATGGTGTAATTGCGCCGCGGTCTGCGCTTCCCGATAGAATCGAAGAAGCGTGTCATCCTCCTGGGGAGCTTCTCCGGGAACCCTCCCCGCGTGATACCCGGTAAGAAATTTCACCGCCACCCGACGTCGCAGATTATTATCGAACGCTTCCCAGACAACACTCATCCCTCCGCGACCGATCTCATGAAGAAGCGTATATTTCCCGAACTTGTTCGTCGGCTCATCCATCGTCGCCAGGCCGATCTCTTTCTCAATCGCCTCAAGGGAATCGACCGTCAGAAAACCCTTCTCGACAAGAATTTCACCCAATTCGGGAAGAGGTTCGTGCTCGTCCCCCCGCTCCATGGTTTCATAGGCACGTTCCCCCAGATCGCGAATCGCAGCCTCCAATTGTTCCCGGTTGAGGTATCCCCGTTGGACCGCAACCCGTCCCACCTGCAGGTAATCTGATTCCGTCGGTTGTGCCATGGTCTCCCTTGCTTGTCTCCCCTTCAGTATACCGTTAGAATCCGCGCCGAGGAACGCGTGATGATCGATAAAGCACCCAAAAAAATCAGGAAAATGTTTGATGAGATATCGCCCCGATACGACCTCCTCAACCACCTTCTGAGCCTCAACACCGATATTCTCTGGCGACGCCGCGCGGCCCGATGGTGCGAACCGGGCCAACGCGTCCTCGATCTCTGCTGCGGAACAGGAGACCTTTCTCTGGAGATGGAAGAAAATCGAGAGGCTTCCGTTGTCGGGATCGACTTCTCCCAAAACATGGTGCGCCATGCCCGGAAGAAAGCCGAAAAGAAATCACATCAGGCTCGCTTTTTTCAAGGGGATGCCCTGAACCTTTCCGTTTCTGATGAAACCTTCGATGTGGTGACGGTCGCCTTTGGCATTCGAAATGTCATCTCCCCCGCCAGAGCACTCTCGGAAATGAAACGGGTTCTCCGACCGGGAGGACGCATGATCATCCTCGAATTCACTCTCCCGCCGAGTCGACTTCTCAGGACCGGATACCTCTTCTATTTTTCCCAGGTTCTCCCGAGAATCGGAAAATTGGTTGCTCGGGCGGAAATGGATGCCTACCGTTACCTGCCCGATTCCGTCCGGGAATGGCCCTCCCCCGACCGATTTTCAGACCAGATTACCAGGGCGGGATTTGAAGATGTGGAGCATGAACTCCTCTTCTTTGGGGTGGCTGCGATTCATACCGCCCTCTGTCCCGCACAGGATGAACTGCTCGACAGCCCCCTCCACTCCGGATAAACTTTCCCCCGATGGACCTGGAAGAAGATATCCCGACGCGAAAAACCGAAGCAAAATCGGGACAGAAGATCGGCGGTTGCATCCTCGAGCGAAAATTAGGCGAAGGAGGAATGGGATCCGTTTGGGAGGCGCATCAGATCTCTCTGGAGCGAAAAGTGGCCGTCAAAATTCTCTCCCCGGAACTCTCTTCCGACCGTGAATTCGTCGAGCGATTTAAACGGGAAGCGCGCCTCGTCGGTCGTCTGCAATCCCCCTACATCGTACAGGTGTACGACACAGGGGCAGAAGAAGGGATCGGCTATATCGTCATGGAACGACTGCAGGGGATGTCCCTGCAGGACCGGATTGATGATTCGGGGCCTCTCAATGAGTCGGAATCCCTCCGTATTCTCTCGGAAGTCTCCCGTGGACTTGCGGTCGCACACGCACAAGGCCTTGTTCACCGGGATATCAAGCCGGCGAATATCTTCCTCTGCTCTGATGGAACCACCAAGATTCTCGATTTCGGTATCGCACATGATCGACTCTCCGACATTACCCGTACCGGAGAGATTCTCGGTACCCCGAATTATATGAGCCCCGAGCATGGCTGTGGAAAAGAAGTAACCGAGAAATCGGATCTCTATGCACTCGGGTCCACCATCTATGCGGCACTGACAGGAACGCCCCCTTTTCGAGGAGGAACCCCGGTTGCTGTCCTGCGAATGCATATCGACGAACCCCCCGTGCCCCTTCGTGGCATTCAGCCTGGATTAAATGAATTGATCCTGTCTCTCATGGAGAAGCGCGCCTCCGAGAGGCCCACCAACGCTGACAAAGTGGCTGAAATTGCCGAAAAACTTCGAGACGGAAAAACCCCGATTCGATGGCCCCGAATTCCCAGGCAACTCGTCTGGGGGATCCTCGGAGCAACTCTTCTCGCAGCGGCTGGATTCGGACTGAAAACACTTTTAAAAGAACGGGAGCCGATCGTCGTTGAGATACAACGGCAGCGGAATAGTCGATTCGCCACGTTCCAGGTAACCATCAAACCGAATGGCCCAAAAAAAGGAACCATCCAGATCGTGCTCGATCCAAAGGAAGAGGTCACTCTCGCCGCTTCCGAAAGAGATGCCGGACCGGTTGCAAACTACGCAATCGATATCAGCCCTCCTCCCGGCGTCACGGTGGAAAAGACGGAACTTCTCTATCCCGAAATTGAAGACCGGCAGGAGTTCACCATCCCCTTCCAGGTAGAAAAACGGGGGGAGGTCGTTTTTCATATTTCCATCTCCTACCTCGCACTCGGAGCCGTCCCGGGAACCGTCACGCTCGTTCCCCTGAAAAAAGGGACCGCCGATTTCCGGATCACGATGACGGTCCATTAGCCCGCTCCCCATTCCACGTGGTATAGTGGGAAGAGATGTTCACCATTCTCCTCATCGATGATGGAATTCTCCCGGCGAGAAAGTACGGGGAGCTCATCGAAAAGACTCTTTCCGTTCCGACGGTGGAAGCACGGGTTCTCATTCGAAAAGGGCGTGGAATCTTCCTCGAAAATATTGAGGAGAAAGCGGCGAACACGATCCTGGAACAATTGAGGGCGGATGGGATCGCGGCCGAACGAATCGCCCACGATCAGATTCCCGACCTCCCCGCGCCCCTGAGAGTTTCCCGGATTCAGAGAGACGAGCTCTCTTTTGAATATCGTACTCTGGGGTCGTCCGATCCTTCTTCGATTCCGTGGGAAGGGATCGGGCTCGTCTCCTGTGGTCTGGTCGCACGGGGAAATTATCAGGCGACCCATCCGGAACTGAAACTGGAAGGGATTCCCGGCTTTCAAAAAATCGAAAACGAAACAGACCGGGAAATCGTTCGGGAAAATCTGATCCTGAAAGCGCAGCAGACCCCGGTCCGGAAACCGGCCGTAAAACGAGGACGGGATCGAACCGTTTTCGAAACGATCGAAGATTCGGAAAATGATCGGATCCAGGTCTGGCTCGACCTTTTGACAGCGGACTTCGGCACCTGGCTGCGCCTCTCGATGGACAACGTCAGCTACGGGGCCACAAAGGGATCGGTTCAACTCGGATCCTGCTGGGCGTTCGACGCGATCCTCAAGCAACTCCGCAAGGAGGCTCCGCAAGCGCTTACCGAGATGACATTGAAACTCGTCTCTGGCCTCGATATAACAGAGCTGATCTTCTCCCAGATCGAAGACTTTAACCGGTACACAACCTGGGAGGCGTATCGCAAGGCACTTCATTTGGAGCCAGAACTACCATGGGCAAAAAAAGATACACGGTGGCCATTACCGGAGGAAGCGGAGCCGCCTACGGAAGAAGACTCCTCGAAGTCCTCGCCTCCACCGGAGCCACCGTCCACCTTGTAATGAGCGAAGCGGGGGCGAAAGTCTTCCACCATGAAATGGGCATCGAACTCGACCTTTCGGATGGAGATTCGGTAATCCGGACTCTTCTTGGGGAAACCCTGCCCAATGTCGAATACCACCACTACAAAAATCTGGAGGTATCGATCGCGAGCGGTTCCTATAAGACGGAGGGGATGGTGATCTGTCCCTGCTCGATGGGAACGATCGGTCGGGTGGCCGGGGGAATCTCTTCCAACCTGGTCGAACGGGCCGCCGATGTCTGCCTCAAGGAACGGAGACAACTGATTCTGGTTCCGCGGGAAACCCCGCTCTCCGAAATCCATCTCGAAAACATGCTCCGACTCACGCGGGCAGGGGCGATGATTCTTCCCGCCTCGCCAGGTCTTTACAGTGGATCGGACAATATCGATACCCTTGTCGACTTCATCGTTTCGAGAATTCTCGACCATCTCGGCATCGAAAATAATCTCATGAAACGGTATGGAGAGGCAGCGGCGAGAGCCCGGCACCCCGAAGATATCTGATCAACGACCGAGAAGCAGATCGAGTTGATCGAAAAATCCGGGGAAGCTCTTGCGAACACAATTGGGATCTTCAATTTCGATCCCCCCGACATGGAGAGCCGTGACCGCGAAGCTCATCGCCATTCGATGATCCCCGTACGTATGAACCTTCCCCCCATGAAGTTCGGCCGGGTGAATGAGAAGGCCATCCTCGGAAGGGTCGACTTTCCCTCCCAGTTTTTCGAGTTCCCGGGTCACCGCCTCAATACGATCGGTCTCTTTGACTCTGAGGTTGGCGACATTACGAATCCGGGTCGGACCGGAAGCGAAAGAGGCGATCGCAGCAAGGGTCTGTACCGAATCGGGGAACGCGTTCATATCGACGTCGACCCCGGACAGTGGCGCACCCTTCACTTCGACCCAATCTTTTCCCGAAGTGACCGAGCATCCCAGATCCTCAAGCACGCCGAGAAACCGGATCTCCGCCTGGACCGATTTTAGAGAGAGCCCCGTAACCCGAACGCGCCCCTCCGTCGCCGCAGCCATTGCGAAGAAGTAGTTGGCGGCGGCGGCATCCGATTCCACGCGGTAAGAACCGCCCCGATATCCGGAGGGGGCAACGGTAAAAACCCCCTCTTCTTCCTGGATATCGACTCCAAAGGCACTCATCACCTCAGAAGTCATATCGATATAAGGCTTTGAAACGAGTTTTCCTTTGAGTCTGAGTTCCATCTTCTCCTCCGCAAGAGGAGCGGAAAGAAGAAGAGAAGAGAGGTATTGGCTCGAGGTCGCTCCCGAAACGTGAACGACGCCCCCCGTTCTCCCTCCCGTTTTGAGCGTAAAGGGGGGACATCCTTCGGTCCCTTCCCAACCCACTTCACACCCGAGTTGTTCCAGCCCGGAAGCGAGATCGCGAATCGGTCGCTCCCGCATGCGCTCATTCCCGTCGATGCGGTAGGTCCCCTTCCCCAGCGAGAGGAAGCCGGTGAGGAACCGAAGCGAGGTACCCGCATTCCCGAGAAAGAAGTCCCCCTGTGAAGCGGGGATCGAACCTCCACACCCTTCGACCCGGAAGATTCGCTCCAGGGGATCAACATCAATGGAAATACCAACGGTGCGCAACGCTTCGACGAGAAGAAGGGAATCTTCCGAAAGAGAAGCGTTCGAGAGAGTAGAATTTCCTTCCGCCAGAGCCGCCACGATCAGGGCCCGGTTCGTATAGCTCTTCGATCCGGGAACCGTCGTATCAAAATCAACCGGCCCGGAAGGTGAAATCAAAATCCCCATAGCGGGTATCATAGCCCCGAAGGACGTTGCGGAAAAGAGATCCGCGTGATACGCTCGCTTTCGAGATGGGTGAAATTCGCCGCGCAAGGAAAGTACGGTTTATCACGGGGATCCTGACGCAGTTCCCTTCCGCGGTCGATCAGGTAAAGAAGCGGCTTGAGAAGGAGTTCGGCCCTTCCGATCTCTCCAGTGCCCTCGTCCCCTTCTACCATTCCCCCTACTACAGTGACGAGATGGGGGAAAATCTCTATCTACGCTGCTTTTCCTTTCCGAAACTGGTCCATCCGGACGATCTTTCGGAGATCAAGATCTGGACCAACAAGCTCGAGAGAAAACTCGCCTCTTCCGGAAAATTTGAGGCCAAGCGGCCGGTCAATGTCGATCCAGGCTATGTCACCCTCGATAAAGTCGTTCTCGCCTCCACCCAGAATATGAGCCACCGGATCTATCTCGGGGATGGGATGTATGGCGAGATCACCCTCGGATGGGCAAAATCGAGCTTCTCCGCCCGCCAATGGACCCGGGCGGACTTCAAACCCCGGAAAATCATCGACTTTTTCAACAAAGCAAGAGGCCTCTACGAGCGAAAAGTCGTTCTCGAAGAAGCGTGAGGACTTTTCGCCCATTTCCCGTCTATATATTAGTGTAAGGATTGACTTGCCGACCGGCATTTCTGCGCTACACTTATTGGAATAATATTTGTCCCATCAATGATTAAAAGGTGACCTGATGACGCGATCGAT
>PVBE012814014.1_pt1 | contig 19936 bp, 20 predicted proteins | sample 1631181 | NCBI WGS metagenome assembly PVBE01 (sample SAMN08397723, study PRJNA350692) | Marine metagenome, whole genome shotgun sequencing project. | isolation source: water | place: Pacific Ocean | collected 2012-04 | reverse complement strand
TTTATACAAGCAGAGGACAACGATCTAGAAAGCAGGCATCAATCTAAATTAGACAAATTTAAGATTAGGACAGCCCAAGAAACCCATATTACGACGATGAAGACCAGACAACACCATCTGCCAGCAGTAATGTCAGAGGCTTGTGATGTAGGTGGAGGCTGAGACTAAGACACTTCCCAGTTGGGAAAAACAAGAAAAATGAAAATAAATCCCAAAAAAGTGACTTTAGATTAGGGATTTTTATTTCTTTTCACCAGTATATATAGTAGAGGCATAAATATTAGAAGGTCTTTTTTTACGATAGACCACTACCAGGCATTCTGATAGATAAAGCTAGTCTGTCAGTTTAGCCTGGTTTTTTTTGTACCCAAAAAATTTTTCCTATAGGGGTTTTATATGCAAGATAAAAGTATTTCAGAAGGTTTACAGGCTGAACAAAGATTTAAAAACCTAGCAGAGACTAAGGGTTTTGAGGTAAGGGAAGCAACTAGATCAGAACAATTTGACCATATAGACTTCCATCTAACTTCAAGTATCCCCACTAAAGAGGGTGGTAAGCTGAAGGCAAGGGTTGATGTTAAGGGAAGGAAAAGGTTGAATAGAAGAAATATAGATTTTGAAGATGAGTGGGTATGGATAGAGTTAAAAAACGTTATGGGCAATGATGGATGGCTTTATGGGGCATCTGATTTTATAGCTTTTGAAGCCGAAGATTCTTTTATTGTTACCTTAAGAAAAGAATTATTGGGTTTTTGTGAAAATAAAATTGATACTAAAACTAGGGTTCATATTTCATCTCAAGCTAAGTATGTTTGTTATTCAAGAAGTGGTAGACAAGATTTGATATCATTAATAAAAATGGAGGATATTAGGGAGTTACCACATAGTGTGGTATGGAAAAAGTAAGCTGATTATGGAGGAAAGGGTTGTTTTAGGGTAGGGGAGGAAAAGACAAGATCTAGATTGTCAGATATACAATCGGGTTTAGTCTTTTGGTCTGAAGCTGTTTAACCAGAGACATTAGCAAAACTAGCCGTTTGCCTAACCACTATAAGGTCTTGTCTAACCCAACCCATACAAATAACGTGGTAGGTAAATATTATATCAAATAGTTTTATCAGCTAACAATAAAAAAACCGACAATTTTTGGGGCTATCACTCCCAATTATTGTCGGTCTAGCTTTTTTAAGTCAAGATCAGTTTTAAACTGTATGACCAATATAGTTTGGTCAATGTATTTGAAATATTTTGTCAGTTTAAATAACTGATACAAGGTTGGTATTATAGCTTACTTATGGTGTATAAGCCAAAAAGTTGTGCAGATAATTGTCATTGCAAGCCCTGCCGAATAGTTAAACATCAGCCAAAAAGCTTTATCTGTTTGTAGGAGGACATAGACTAATCCTGAACCATAGCCCATAGCATTAATTACCAACATGGTTAGACTGATATCATTAGATCTTTTATGTTTAATGATTTTAACGATCTGTGGTATATAGGCTGAACTGAAGGATAGGCTTAATATTAGTCCGAATAGTTGTTCAATCACTTATAAGATAAGGTGTTCGTGTTCTATCTGGTAGAAGTCAAATATTTTGATGGCTTTGATATCTCGTTTATATATTTCCTGGTAGACCACTTTTTTAATCTTATAGCCTGCAATTAGGGTGGCACAGGAGGAGCAGGGCAGGAGGGTGACAGCCAGTATTTCACACTCACCTGATCTAAATAGGGATAGGCAGTTGGCTTCTGCATGGATCATAAAGGGTCTACGTTCGTCCCTATCGGCCCAAAAATGTTTTTCCACCTCTTTACCTGGGGCAAGTCCATTATAGCCCAAACCGAGGACTTTATGTTCAAAATCCAGGGCACAGGCACCTACTTGTACGTAGGGATCTTCACTTCGAAGGGAGGCAGTTTTAGCCAGCTCTAAGGCATAACGTTCCCAGGTCATTCTTTTACTGTGGGGTTTATAGTCGTAGGTTTTATGAAACATATTTATTCTTTAATATCTAAAGGTGGGTGCCACTTAATTAATCCACTTTGTCTTTGTATATAACGTTCTATTTGAAACATCATCTGTTCTACCATCCAGGCATCGGCTGGCAGTTTCGACATTTTCTCGTCCCAGGTCATATCTTTAATTTGTTTACTTAAGTCACATCTTTTATAGATATCTTTTCGGACTTCATCTATTAGTTTGGATATTTTATTAGATAAGGAGATTGTATCTTTACTAAACATCTTAAAACCTAAAAAAACCACTCCTTTTTGGGGAAGGAGTGGTTGGCTTGATAACAAAAACTAATTTAAATTAATTTTGTTAGGGAAATATTATAACATTAGAGGCAAAAAAAATCACCCATTTCATGCCATCGAACAACACAAAAATGGGTGACCGTTAAATGAGTCTAAGGAGGCTTAATTATAACACTCTCATTCTATGTTGACCAGACGATTTATCTTACTGATCAACACATCTTTTTTAAACGGTTTTCCTATATAGTCGTCCATACCTGCCTGGTAACATTGATCCTCCACTTCACCCAACACACTGGCAGATAGGGCCAAAATAGGGGTTGGATCTAGCTCCTGTTCATCTTCCAGCTTACGTATTTTACGACTGGCTTCAAAGCCATCCATCTCAGGCATCTGCAGATCCATGATAATTAGCTGGTACTTGTTGTTGTTGAACTTTTTAATGGCAGTCTTACCATCGGTAGCCTCTTCGGTTTGGCAACCCATCTGTTCTAAGACACGTTTAGCCACAGCCCTATTGACCACATCATCATCCACTATTAATACCTTTACGTCTTTAGATACTACTTTAGTATCTAGCTGTAATTCTCGACTGTAGAGGGTACGTTTATCGTCTAAAATGAAACATTGAGGCCATTGTTGACAACGATTTTTACACATTTCCAGTTCGAACCAGAAGGTGGAGCCGATATTTTCTTGGCTTTCGACCCCTATTTTCCCACCCATACCTTCTACGAAATTTTTACTGATGGACAGACCTAACCCTGTGCCTCCATAGTTACGACTGTTACTTTCATCGGCTTGGCTGAAGGGTTCAAACAGTGTTTCTTGCATCTCAGAACTAATACCGATACCTGTATCTAGGATTTCGAAACGTATCCATTTATCCTCCAGTACTTTAATGGACAGGACTATTTCACCTTGATCGGTAAACTTGATGGCATTACCTAAGAGGTTAGTCATCACTTGACCGATCTTTTGTTTATCCCCACACCTATCGGTAGTCTCCATCATTATCTTGGTGTCTAAATTCAGCCTTAAGGTAAGTTCTTTTTCCTGAGCCAAGGGCTGCAGGGAATCTATAATTTCTTCAGCCGTATTGATCAGGTTGACGTAATCACACTCGTATTGGGTGGCACCTGCTTCCAGGCTAGAGAAATTGAGTATTTCATTGATGACAGACAGTAGACGATTGGAGGAATCGACAGCTCGTTGGATATCTTCACCTTGAATGGGGGTAACTTCATCCAGGTTTATCAGATCCAGGGAACCGATAATACCGTTAATGGGAGTCCGTATTTCATGAGACATCCGAGACAGGAAATCGGTTTTGGCTTGGTTGGCATCTTCGGCTACAATTTGTGCATCTTCTGCTGCCACCTGAGCATATTGAGCTGTCACTTGGGCATCCTGAGCTATCACCTTATCGGCTAAAGCCTGTTTCAGTTCTTCTTTCACCTGTTCTAGTTGTTGAGATACGGTTTCTCCAACCTCACTACCAACTATTACGGCAGCAGCTTGTCTGTGTTCTAGTAGGGTTGTTTCTAAATAATTTTTAACATCATGGGTTATAAAACGTTGTGTTTTAACTAAAGTCCTAGAGACTAAAATGGATGTGGCTAAACCCCATAGTCCACCTAATAAGATTACTTGCCATAGTTTTAATTGAAAGGCTGATAGAAATATTAAATCAAACATTTTTTAACCTGTTATGTAAGAGGCACCTTCTCGTTTGGAGATAGTAATAATTTTATCGGCAGATAACTGTAAATCCTCTTTGTGGGTAATTAGGATCAGTTGAATTTGTAAACGGTTGCAAATTTCCGACAAGAAGTTAGAGGCTGTTTGCAGGTAATTTGTAGATAGAAATTTAAGGCTTTCGTCTAAAACAATAGTTTTTTGTGATCCACTCAAGTAAACAAATATGATTTTGAAGACTAGAGCTATAATGTCATTCATACCTCCACCACAGGACTTTTGAGGGTCTAGGACAAAGGAGTCTTCAGTAATCATAACATTGATGGATGGTTGGTTTCTATAGCTTTCCAGACTAATTTGAAAATCGATATTTTTTTGGAAGATATGGCTCAGGGCTTCAGTTACTAGTTGGTTAAAAGTATTGCAAATACGAACACGGTATTCAGCCGATACTTTAGATAGAAACTCCCTAACTTCAGTATAAACTATAATCATCTCTTCATTTTCTTGTTTTTGTTGTTGGTTTTTCTGTAATTGAGTCTCAATCTCTTGACTTTGGTATTGGTATTTTTTCCTCAACTCATCTAGTTGATCGATTTGTTCAGTAATTTCTTCCAGGTTTAAGTAATTTTCTTGATCAGTTCTATTATCCATTGTGTGAAGTTTATATATCCGTAAATGGTGCATCCTAAACTAAATAGGAAAAACAATCCAAAAATAATTAAGATAGCTAGAAATCCTCTTTCATCTGAGATTTTTTCTTCCTCAAAAAAGGAATCTACTATGGTTTTTTTGACTTCATCGTTTTGTTTTGACATCTTATGTTAAATATAAAAATGCCCCAACCCCCTATATGGTCACCACAAGGGTTGGGGCAAAGTCCTAATGGTATTAAGGACTCTATGAATAGAATAGTTTTCACGACATATTCAGGTCGAACTAAGTTTTAGGAGTTTTCCATTAACTTAGCTATTTCCCCTGCTACTTCATCGGTTTCATCAGTCGATGAGGTAGACTCCTTTTTATCATCCTTCCAGGGGGTAAAGGAACCACTATCTTGAACGTTATGAACATCATACAACATCTGTATTTGTTCATCTCTAGTTTTCTTTTTGTAATATTCAGCTAACTCGAAAACTTCTTTTTTATCTTCGATAGCTTGTAGTTCTTCTTCTGTCAGAGGACTATTGGTTAGCTGATAGTCAAGACTATATCTGTCAACCCCTTGTTTGTCAGGAAAAAAGGATATTTTGAGGTCATAACCATCGGTTGGATCTGTGGGATCACCTCGATAAAAGCCTGATTTAGCCTCTTCCATGTTAGGAGGAATCCAACCCATGATTTCATTCCAGTTGGTTAGACGGAAAGAGATGATAGAGATAGACCCTGCCACATCCACTTCTTGTACTTCACGATCAAAGCAAAGCATATTAGCTTGAAATGAATATTTGGTTGGGGGTTTAGTTTTATCAAACCTATTTTCGGCATAGGAGATGAAATCTATCTCTGGATGTTTCTCTCCTTTTAATTGATGGTCATATATCTCACACAGGAGGCAGTCTCTTTCTGATCTTGGTATTTCTGAAATCTCCAGTTTATCGTAGTCGTAATTACTACAGGAAAGTGCAGTTATTTTTTGATTACCATCATCTTGTTCTACATTGACAAAGTGTTGCCAACGTCTTTGTACATTACCAAAGATTCTAAGACGTGAATTTTTTTGCCATTTAATGAAGGGGGGACGGTCATTACTTAAACTACTACCTATCGATTCAGCCTTCATTCCCATTAAACTCATAATACAATTCTCCAAATTTTCAATTTTTCAATTATTCAAATAGTTAAGGTTGGAAATAAATGACTTGTGGTTAAAAACCACAAGTCATAGATCAAAAATGAACAAAAGGAGTTGCCCATGCCATAGGCAACGGAACCGAGTTGTGTTAATCCGACAACCAGATTATAAAGGTTCTACTCATTGACCTTACTAACACCAGAGCACATGTAGTGCTTTAGGGGTGAGTATTTTATAAGCACCCTAAATTACCCACTACCTTACGGGGTGGTTTCTGACACATGTCACCATGTGGAACGGGGATCATTGACTGACCTCCACAACTTTGTTCTACCTATAGCATACTATTTCGACTTTTAAAAAACCCACATTAGGCTCATTTTTTTAGGATTAGTACCCCCTACGGGATTTGAACCCGTGATACCACCTTGAAAGGGTGGTGTCCTAACCAGACTAGACCAAGGGGGCATAAGATGTGTTCTGCCCTACTAGATGGCCCTGTTATTAGGGGGCAGAACAAATTACATATTGGCTGAAAACCAATAGTAGATTGGTTTTCAGCCAAATTTGATTAAAATTTTTCACTATTAGGGGCAATAAAAAACCACCACTTGGGGAAAGTGGTGGTTGGAAGTTTTGCTTGTCGTTGGTGAGAATAAAACTATAACATATTTATTCTTTAATTATCCAAAACATTGTTAATCTGGTTAACTAGACCATCTTGCAGGGAGTCGATTTTTTCTTCTACTACCTGCTCTATTTTCTGACTTAAGTTGTTTTCAAATGGGTCTTCTAGTTTTTCGTCTATTAATTGACTCATTCGTTGATCCAACTCTTGTGACCTTTTTTCAGTCTCTCTTTTGGTAGGCTCATCCAGGCTTAGATCCTCTTCTATTTCCTTATCTATCTCTTTGTCTGCAGATGGTAAAGAATAGTTGTGATAGAGGTTTTCTATGTCCTTTTGGTTTTTAGCCTCTATTTCATCTAGTTCGGTTTGTTCTAATTCTTCTAGACCTGTGGGTACACCCTGCTTAATGGCAATTTTGAAAGGTATGTTTCCCCATTTTACAGGTCTTAGACCCAGTCTTTTTTCTCTAATATAGTTAATTGTAACTACACCCTGGTTAAGCATATCTTTATCTAGATCCCACTGTTCGGTAGCATCTAATTCTCTCTCCATACCCCAATCAATATAAATGTCTTTAAAACCGAATCCACCTTTATGTCCAATAAATGGATTAGGTTGTGACCAGATAAGTTCTGAATTTAAATGGTAGGCAAAACTACTTAGCTGTGGGACTAAAGCATCTTTTTCAAATTGGGCTTGTTGTCGTTCAGAGTTAAGTTTACCTGTGTTGGGGGTTACCATTCCCAATACTAGAGGTTGCATGTTGAAGACAGACATAATTTGTTCCAACATCCATTGGGAATAGGATTTAAAAGACATCTCATTAGGGGCTAATCCCACCTTATCTATCTTAACTGATCCTTCACCTTCTCCCGTACTAATTAAGATTGGACGATGAGGTTTACCTCTTAGGTGACTGTCCCAGTATTTTTGGTATTCTTCCAGTCTTTCCAAAGATACATTTTGAAACATTACAGCTAGTCTAGGGGTGGCATCATTACCAAATAACTCAGAGTTATAGTTTTCTACTCTTTGGGCATTAACCACTGTTTTAGCTAGGGTTTCTATCTTACTAGTACCGTATGGAGTTCCACTTCGTGGATTCATGATCATATAGATTAATTCATCAATACTGTACCAAACCCCTTCGGAGTCGTTTTCATGTTTTTCATAGTAGGCTTTACTATAATTTTTGAAAGTTCCTGTGGTGTCAGTATTGAGAATAAATTGTGATCCATTTGAGGCATATAATTCTTTAGGACGACCTCTTTTATTCCTGACGATTTCGATGGCACCTGCATCGTAAACCAATAAATCACGATCTACTTTTTGTCTGATAGAGCCAAACGACTCTCTAGTGGAATTGGGATTAGTGAGTAGTTCAGCAACTTCTTCTATATGCCGTAACTGATCATCAGTGACCTGACTACTACTGCTAGTGTCAGTATAGGCATATTCGATAGGTAGTATTTTGGGAGGTATTAAACTGAGACGAGTAACGATTTTGTCAACACAAGCTCTAATCCAGGTGTTTTTTTCATAGATGACTCTCATCTCATTGAAGGTGAGTGAGTCTACAGTTTCTCGACTCATCGATTCGACACTGATTTCATTTAGTTGTGATCGACGTTTTCGTTTCCTGACTGTGTTGGGTTCTCGATTTATTCTAGCCAGATTATTGGGACGGATTAGGCTGATAGTGGATGGTGCCTGTTTGGTGAAAGATATCATTCATTTTCTCCTTGTTCAGTATTAATGCTTAGAATCTTATCATTTATGTAGGCTGAGTACATACTGATGCCGATTAAAGTTATGGAATCTAATAGGACTGAGTTATAAGCCTTTATTATACCCAATATTAAACATGTTATGAAACAACAAGCTGTGACAAATTTTAATATCTTATCAAAATTGATCTTACTTAAGATAGCCAAGCACTCCTCCACCACCAATTTTGGCATATTGCTTGATATTCATTACCACTCCAGCTACAGCTTGAATCAAGTCGTGTGACCCACCTACGGGGTGGTCATACTTATTGTTGACTCTTTCTAGTTGTCTCAGCTCTTTATGAGGCAGATTTTCTTTACCTTCTGGAGTATTAATTAATAAGGGATATAGGTGCAGTCTACTGCCATAAATGGCTTTCACTAATTCATCAAAAGGTTCAGAGTCTTTATCAATAGATAGTACTTTAGATTCGATACCGAAAGTGTTCATAGATTGAATAAAATCAGCCGATTGGTATCCATCTAGAGTAACCCTTCTTATGTTAAAACCTAAATCTAACATATCCAACAGTATTTGCCTGATTGTGTTTAGTTGGATCGGGTTATTTTGGTATCCTTTGTAGCTGGCTAACATATCGAATTCCATGATTGGTTCTTTAATCTTACGTACTCGTCCACTAACGTTTCGATATTCGTTCTCTTTCCACTCAACAGCATGTCCTACAGCCAAACCTAACCTATCTCTAGTTAGGCCAATATCTACATGGGCATATCTATCTATGGATTTGTTAAAACACCTATAGTCAGGTGTGAAAATTGTTTTTCTTATCTCTCCATTGGGTTGGATATAGGGGTTTTTAATAATGGGGTGCTTGAAGTCTTTTTTTCTTTCAAAAGCTCTATCTATAAATTTCCTGTGTTCAATAGCTGGAGATACGGCATCAATTGGGTTGGCAGCAAAGTCACGATTGGCATTGGATGGGTTTTTAATAAACTCATCCATATAGTGTTCGATATTTTGCCGACTTCTCATTTTCCAGGTAGGTGCCTGTATGACGATGGATTTTCCATGTTGAAACATTTTTATTTCATAGTCATACCTCTCTTTGATAAAATCAAGACTAACTCTACTTTCGGTATCGTCGTCCTCTTCAAAAGTAAAGATGGCATCTAGGTCTAAATCTATTTTTTCTTTGTCAGTTGCCAATTACCACGTCCCAAAAACCCTTTTTTCACTATGTCTGGTTTGCCTTTTTTTTCCCATCTGGCTTTAGCCCTTTCTAGTTCTTTTTTAGTGAACAAGAAATTGGCATGTAAATACTCTTTCATTTCTTTCGTGCTTTCTAATAGGTAGTAGACATCTGACTCACCTATAGTGTAGTTATTCATATTGTTATAAATAATCTATTTCCTCAAAATTTTTAGACCAAAAATCTATTTTTTCACCATCATTGGATATTTGCCTCATGTTTCTAACAGCAAAAGACTCCGTCGATTTTGGTGAGGTAATTACTATAATTTTATAATGTTCTGGAAACCTGGTACGACAGGAACCCAATAAAGCATTATATACTTCATAAGCTTTGGATCTATTAGAATTATCCACAAACCAATCTGCCTCATCTAATATACCCTGTTTGGTGTTATATCCTAACCATGCTTCCGATTTTGAATGACCACAAATCCCAATGATATTTTTAGGAAAAATGATCCTATCTTTGGTATCCACATAGTAAGGTACACGGTGTCCGTCAATTTTGTTAACATCTAATACAGTACTTACTTCGAAAAAACATTTGCTATGTTTAAGTTTTTCAATAAAGTCGGTGAAAACAATATCTCTGGCTTGGACTTGGTTAGTAGCCATGTTTAGAAAATAGATATGGGTTCCCACTGCCAAATTACTATAACGTTGTGGGTCTTTTAACATGGCAGTTCTCCATATCCCTCGACATTGATATATAGAGGAGTTGAAGCTTTTACCACTTCCCTTACCCAATATAAGCCATGCTTCTCTTATTTCAGGATCATCTATGTGGCATAAAAGCTGTAGGTTAGCTTCTGAGATATCTTTATCCAAATCCATATATTCAGGTGAGGTGATGAATTTGTGCATATTGATGCATTCTTGTTCATAAGCATAGCTTTCGTCTTCACCTGTGTACAGTCTTCGGCTTAATTCTTCTGAAAAATTGGAGAATAATTCTGAGCTATTTAATTGCATTTTATTCCTGACTAGTAGCTATTTTTATTTCTTCAGCTATTTTAAATTTACTATCATCGGGGATATCAGAACGTAGTATAACAGCTATAATACGTTCCACCATAGCTCTAACCTCACTGACATTAACCAAAGCAGATAGTTTAGTTTCCAATTCCATTATGTTAGTAATAGTATTGGTTGTTTGTTGTATTAGTCTTTGAGATAACCTAACATCTTTAGCTTCTGGATAATCACCATGTTCTTGGATGTTGTATTGCAGGTAAGCCCTTAGTAGTGCCACTTCACCACGTAGGTTAGACATATTTTCATTGTCTACGTGTTCCTCCCAAACATCAAAAAACTCTGAACCATGAGGCAGTTTGGGTACGAATCCTGTGGACTTTTTTTCAAATTTTCCTGGCTCTACATATTTTTTGATGAATTGTTGTTTAGAGTCCTCATCTGTTCTTTTATTGTGTTTTACTGTTTCATAATCCACAATTTCTTTAGTTCTATTAGCTGTGGCTCCTACTTCAGGTTTTCTTTTAGCACCATGAAAGAAACACCTATCATGCCTTTCACCTGTATTAGCTTTTTTGCCTGTTTCAGGGTCTGTCACCCATATAAAAGGTTTGGCTTTTCGACATTTAGTTCTTTCTTTACCACAGTGTGGGCATTCTTGTGTTTGTTGTTCTCTTCCATATAGATAAGAACATTCACATTTAGTAATTAAAAAATCACAGGTTTGACTCATATATTATCTTTCAAATAGTCGATGGGATCGACTCATAATAGGATCTAAATTGTAAATACCTAATTCTTCATTGTATTCTATTGGTATGCCTGACCACTCTTGGTAGTTATCTTGAATTAATGACTTTCTGTAGTTTTCTCTAAATTTATTATAGTCCTTAATGTCTAAAGCAAAATTTTGACTTTTACTAATTCTTTTTTTAGGCTTTAAATTCATTGATAAAAATAAGTATGATCTGCACCCATAAAGTGAGAAGTGGGTCATTGATTCTATTTGGTGAGGTTTTATTTTACTGTTGGCTATTTTATCTGAGGCAGTAAATTTACACTCTATAGCTACAAATCCAGTGTCGAAAAACCAAAAATCACATGGTTTTTCATATTGACTAAAACCCTTATGCATAGTTGCATCTGTGGGACGATAAAAATAAAGCTTGAATACATTTTCTTCTTTATAGAATTGCAAGGATTTTTCGAATATTTTTTCCTGCCTGTTTTTCACTTCCACTCCTCTGTTGAAAGTTCTTTTGTTTTTAATGTGGAGTTCTTTTTCAACCAACTACCATATATAGATGCACATAAGTTCCAAAATTCATTCTGAAACTCTTGATGTAAATCATAGGTAGAAAAATTATTGTTTTTCTTACAGTAGTCTAATATTTTATTCTTGAGTCTTTCTTCCATTATCCAGACCAAAAAGCCATACCATCTCTTCTAAGATAAATAAGTCCATCCTTAATGTTGGGTTTATACACATAATCATCATATGTTTCAGAAATATGGTGTTGTCTCTGTACAGTACTGGCTCCTTCTAAATGAATACTCAATTTATACATTAAGTTTTTAGAGGTTATGGTTTGATAACCTGTTTTGGTAGGTATTTGGGTTACTTTTCCCCTTTGGTCTTTAATGGTTATATTGCTTCTTCTATTAAGCATACCCATTATAACTTGATAGTCTTTAGCTAAGTCACTAGATTGACCACAAAACAAACCTACATTATTGCCTATTATGTTGTGCCATCCATCACCTAGTAGTGCACCAATTATAAATTGGTTTAATAGCCTGGGGTGTTCATCATATAGATCTATTAAACGTCTCTCTTTTTTTATTCTTCTTATTTTTCTGTATGTCCAATCATATAAGTTTTTATTTTGAATATTGAAATAACTAATTGTACTAGTGGCTCTATCATATTGGTATTTCCTCCATCTGTCTTGAAATAAGTTATTCATTACCCTTTCTATTTCAGTAATGTTCTTATCCTTGCATTGGGTGATAATAATTACAGGATCTCTTTTACTTAGATGACCATCTGTAGCCACTATGCCTAGCCAATAATATAGGTCTAGCATCCTATAGTCAAATTTACCTATATTAATATATTCAGGATTGTTTTTCTTGTCAATTTTAATTTTATGGTCTAATACTATGTGTTTTCTCCAAACAGAAGAGTAATTAATTCTTTCACAACTATCTGTCATAGAGTCTATTCCACCCATACTTTGCTTGATAGTAGTAGTCCATAAATTAGTATACGGGGTGAATCTAGGGCTATCCCAATATCGAGTTTTGAAATAGTGTATATCACCAGTATAGTGTTCTTTCTTTACTCCTTTACAGAAAGACCAACAAGATTTACCACTAATGGAGTTTTTAACTAAAACCTTTTCATTACCGTCAATTTCATCTATTTTTTTAAATCCATTTCTGGTTAAGATTTCAGTTTTATTACAATACATGAGGGTTAAAGCTTATATCAATAATAGTAGCTACATAAAGTTCAAGTCTTTTGAAGTCTATTTCATTTAAGGGGTCACCCAACCATTTCCAGTGTCTAATACCAAAACTTTTGTCTTTTTTTTCAAAGTCTAGCTCCATAACTTCAGGTAGCTCATCAAAAGTGACATAGAATTCAGTTCTCTTTTTTATGGTTCTTAATATTATAGTGGGCTTATCCTCTATTATTATTTGACCACTTGTCTTTGGTACTGCAGTATCAAAGCAATATTTAAAATATGATATATAGTAGGCATTAGATCTCTTACTTATAGACTTACAGAAATTTTTTTGATCCAGTAAAGTAAGTATTTTAGTTAATTCAGTACGTCCATTCCAAATATTTTCCATCGGACTATTTTCAAGATAGTTTTCTATATCTTCCATAATTTTTTATCTTATCGGGGGTCAGGGCTTTAAAAGCCCTGACCCCTAAGATATGTTTAATACTCTTATATATTCATACTATTTTTTCTTGCAAAATGACCAAACTTTTTTTAATTTAGAAAATTTTTCATATTTTCTGTAAATTCATAGCTATCATTTTTTTTATTGTAATCCATAGCTAATTGATTAGTGTGGGCATTACATTCCTGACTATAACCACACCATTTGCAGTTCTCATTATTAGGTATAGCTAGTATTTTATCTGGTTTCAACCTGTGATGTACATGTTCAGCTAAATCTATTAATTTTTGTACGTCATCTTCTTTTCTTTGAGTATATAGTGGTTGATTTCCCCTTAACATGTATAAACATATATAGTCAGGCTCTATGTTCATCTGTTTTAAGAACCAGGCATAAGTACTTAATTGGACTGAAGTATCCAATTCGTATTGAGTCGGGTATTTAGTCTGTGATTTCCAATCCACTAGATATATCTTGTTATCAAGTTCAAAAACGATATCTATATAGCCAGACATGGTTATTTCTGCAGTAAGTTGATGAAGACAGTATTTCTCCATCATTAAAGGCTTCATTTTATTCCAACCACGTTGAACCATGTCTTGTCCCCAATTGGTTAGAAGTTCAAACCCCAATTTTTGCAGATCACCCTTCACAGACATACCTTCAGTTTCTTTTTTAAATATTTTTTGGTAGTCTTGTTCCCATTGGTTTTGTATCATTTCGGGTTTATCTATTTGCCCAAAGTCAATAGTAGTAGAGATTGTGTTGTGTAAAGCCCTACCAAAAGACCCATAAACACCCGTAGGTGCCTCTTCTTTTTTTAAGATGTATTTCTTATGTGTTTTAGTGGGGCATCCATGATCTGCTTCTATAATAGAACTGGCACTTAATTTAATCATAAAACCGAGTATAACATATTTTTTCTTAATTAGTAGATTTTTTCTTGAATTCGTAATTTTAATGTGATATCATATTGCCATCTAAAAACATTTGCTAGGATGTATTTTATGAATGTACAAACATTAGTATTGGCTCAACAAGGGAATACAGATTGTATTCAACAACTTTTTAATTACTGCCAACGGTTTTTGACCAGACCTAATAGTATTGTTCAATCCAAGAGATTTCAATCTACTATTAGGTTTTATCCAGGTTTAACATTGGAAGATGTTCGTCAAGATCTGTTAGTTAGTTCAGTAGATAAGGTAATTAAACACTTTGATCATAGGTTATTGGGTAATGATATAGAAGCCTTTATCAGGCAGTCTATTAAGTTTTGTGCCAATAATTGGTTGAGAAAAAGAAACTGCAGTTTTTACAATCCACACAATATAGTGGACGGTGAAGTTAGGCTTATTAATCACGATTCACTATCTGTTATTATAGACGGTATAGAGAAAGATCAAGAGTTTAGGTTTTCAGAGTATTTTAAGGAGTCTGGCTGGAATCCTGAACAAGAGTTTATTTATAACAGTATTTGTAAGCAAACAACTGATTTAGTGGTGGACTATTTATCGGTTATTAAGTCTAATCGTACCTTTGGTACTGGTTTATCCTCTAAGGTTAGTATGGAGGAGTATTTAGATGTTTATCGTCTGATATTTTTAGGTGAAAAAAGAGAATATATATCTAAGAAGATGGGTATAGAGCTTAAAATTATATCTAGATTCCACCATGATATACTCAACCCAATAATCCTGTTGGCAGTTGATGATCGAGGTATTTATGAGCAATACCTACCTAAGTTAAACCCCAAGGCACTAAAGTTAATAAAAAACAAAAAGGGTCTTGACTTCTTGAGGTCATATGACTTATTATAATGTTTGTGGCTATAACTAACTTATAGTCCCTCCGTGTTATACATCAGATTGGTCGAACATTTGTTTGTTCCCTTTTTTACGATATTTGTGTAATCTATCTAAGGGTTGTTACAGCAAACCAGGTTTTCTTCTTTTCTTGTGTCGTTTTAGAGAATTAGCATATTTTTGCTCCAGCAAAACAAAGCCTAGCCAATTGCAATTGGCTAGGCTTTTTTTATGCCTGCAAATACATTTTCTGGTATAATAGACTAGGTGGGAAATAAAGATGAAAGACATACTTGAGTACAGTAAACAAGCCCCTAACGACTACCCCTTCGTCTACCAGGACACTATGGAGAGGGTATTTGCTGAAGACTTAAACAAAGTTTTGAAGGAATATGAAGAGGGATTACTGGAAAATATTTCTAAATTCAAGGATGACTATAATTTATTGAAGGATGATGTTAGATATAGAACACCTAATAGTTATATTCGGTTTTATGACTATAATGATAAGGGTATTAAAGACTTATTGTTTAAAACCTTTAGTTATACTTATCGTGCAGGTGGTCAGCAAGCATATAGGGATTTTAATAAGGATGAGTCTTTTAAATTAAGTTTAAATGATTTATTAGAGGTATCTGAATATGTGGATTACAAAACTAAGAGTATAAAAAAGTCCTATAAGAATTTAATAACCATAAAACTTATGTCGGCAGTAAAATCTAAAGATAGTTTTGATGATTTTTATTCTGACTTAGAACAATATAGAGGATTTAAGAAAAGATCAGAAGAATCGTATGTGCCACCTATGCCTAATCGAGTTGTTTTGGTAGACAATTTTTCGACTAGAGAGATATCCAGAGGTGTTAATAATGGCAGATTATCTGGTTATAATAGAACAAGAAGGATTATGATTTATCTGTATAAAACTAGGTTGGATGAAAGAGTTTCCACTATATGTTCCCCTAGACATAATGAGCAGATACCACCCAATCAAGCTAAAGGTGTTATACCACAACATAGAAATTGTAGATGTACCTTAGTTCCACATTTGTGACGACCTATTGAGAGGTAGTCAGGATGACTGCAAAATTAGATTTAAGTTACATAGTTGCCAGGGTTGAAAAGAAAATATTTGGAGAGTTAAGGAATTTATCTGCAGAGGAAGAGGTTGAATTCTTTAAACAGGATGAGAATGCCAGTAATTGTCAGGCTTTATTTGACCTCATAGAGGGTAACCATAATGTAGATTTACATGAGGCTATTTTAAATGAAGATGGATCATTAAATGAGGATGGCATTCAGTTTTCAGAGTTAATTAATGGCACTTTTGAAGGTTCATATAAGGACATATCTGAGAGTTTGAGGAGTGTTAAACTTAGAGACTATAACGATGTTGAGCATTCATTAATAAGTGAAATGGTGGGATATACTGAAGGTTCTTTTTCTATACCCATAATTGAAGTTGGTTCAGAAGATATAGATGGTGTAAGACAACCCATCCATTTTGGTGGTGTTGTTAAACTACCTAAAGCAGATTCAAAAACAGAATTTGTGAATATAAACAATGTTTTTACTAAAAGAGTTTCTAATTATGCTACAGGTACAGGTAGACAACTTGAAATAAGAAAAGAGTTTATTGGGTTCAGAAAGACTGTAAATAGAGAGAAACATGAGTGTTATCAGAAAAACCCTGAAGCCCTACTTGTTTTGGCTGAATCACGTTTAGATTATATGAAAGATATGCATGATGATAATTCACATGCAAGATCTTTATCTGAAAGAGACAACCCTTTTGCAGAACAAGATATTAAAAAGAAATCTAGGATTTTTTCTGGATCAAAACAGAAAAAATCTTGGAACGAAGGTGTTGCATCAGCAATGGTTGAGCCTTGGAGTCCTTCAACTTCTACAAGCCCATCATTTTTGGAGCTTTTAGAGAGTATTTCTAATTTAGAGGGCAATATATCTGATAAATCAACTTTCACAATGAGGGACGTTGAAAAAATAAAAGAAGCTATGTTTTCTCAATTTGATGTGGGGGAAGATACTGAAGTAACTCAATCCATAAGAAGATGGAATATTGATTATTTTTATAAATCTTTATTTACTTTAGAGCCTAAAAGAGAAAGTTTAAGTTTTAAAAACCATTCTGAAGTTATGGTTAAAATACGTCAAACCCTATCTATTATTCAGTATTTGAAAAATACTTTTAAGGATAATATTGGTGTTTTTGATAATTATGAGGTTGAATCTTTAAACAATAATTTATTCAATGTTGGATTAGACTTAAATAGAGAGTTATCTGATGGCTATGTACTTACTGTAAATAATTTAGATCAAAATAATGGATCTTTGAAATTCAACACTTCTTTTAGATCTTATAGGTTAATGAGAAATGGTGAATTGGGTCTTGTTGATATGAGAGACTCTTTTTCAGATGATTATTGGAAAACTATGATAGCCGTTTCCAACTTATATACTAAAAAATATGAAGAAATATTGTCTTTTTTAAACAATAATGAGTTGTTAGTTAATAAATACTTATCAGAGTTTGGCTTAGATGAACCTGAGAAGATAGTTGAAAAGGCCGAAGGTGATAAAGAAAAAAGATTAGAAAAATTAAGTAATTTATTATTGCAAATATCGGGCAATAGTGGTTTAGAAGGTTCGGAGGTGCAGAGTAAGGTTGAAATAACAAGACAAGAGCTAGAGGCAGCTATAAATAGGGATCGATCTGAAGGAGCCTTAAAATATATTTCTGGTGTCATAAAAACACAAGATGAAAAAGAGATTGATATAGGTAAAGAGGATGATAGAAATGGTTTTATAATTGACCAAGATAAATTACCTTCTGTTATGCCAGTTTACAATAACTCTAAGTTTTTACCAAAAGAGGATGATAGAACACGTAAATAATTAGCTGAAGACAATAATTCATATGATAAACCATTAGAGGATTTGTCTTCTAAAAACCCCATGTCTTCTATAGTTGGAGAGGATAATGTCAGTAGATCACAAGATGAAAGGACTATATATATTGCTGGTGAATTAGTAAGTAGGGAATTATCTGAATTAAAAGCCTTAAGGAATGAAATATTTGATGAAGAAGTTAAACCTTTACTGGTTGAAGTTAAAGAAAAAATTATTGAAGATCCAAATTTCGAAATAAGTGATGATTCTGATTTAGCCAAAACGTTGAGGCTTATTCGTGAAATAGACAGGCTTACAGGGATGTCTGTTAATAGATTAGATACTACAAAGTCTTCAGATCGTTCTAAATCTGAGTTAAATGATCAAACAGGTATTAAAAGGGGGTTAATTAAATCTACCCCCCATACCTCTATAGTTTTTGAAGAGGTAGATAGAGGGGATCTTGGGTTAATAACAGAGCCAAAAATATCTCTTTTAGATAAGAAAACAGAAGCAGAATTAAGAAAGAGAGAAGACGTTGAAGATAAAGACATTGAAGAGATTAGAAAAAAATTAGATAAATTTTATGATGGTAGGTTGGATTATGATGGGACTTTAGATGATGCAGTTGATGGATTAACAGGAGGACAAAGGCAGAAAACAGTTGTAATGGTTCAAGTTGAAGATGGGAAATATGCAGGTGTTATTGCTACAGATAGAGTTCCAGTTGAAGCCACAATCACTGTTTTTAAATCAGAAACAGGTAAAAGGGCACCAACTACCGTTAAATTAGTTCCTAATTATTATCCCCGTGTAATATCCATTACAGACAAAAATTTATCTGGTGAAGATGGTATTCCTAAAGAAGATTTACTTAGTAGATATAGTGTTGATGTTAAGACAGTGGAAGATTCTAGTGAGAAACAGGAGAATTTAGTTCAAGGATCTGATATAAAAAGTTTACCTGTGAGAAATTCAATAAATGGAATACAAGGGGAAACTATTATGTCTAAAATTACTGGGGCTGAAATTTATAGATATCTTAGGGAGCAAAGTAGGTCATTTACACAATTAGGTATTAAAAGTACATACAGTAATCAGTTGTCAGAAATTTTTCCTGCTATGGTTTCAGGAAATAAAATTATGGTTGGAAAAGACATCAAGGCTGATTCGGCAATTAAAGAAACAAAAGGTCTTACAATAAAAGATAACCCACTTATGGAAGATTTTTTCTTGAATGATGGTGAAAATGCTGTAATAATGAGAGAAATCCAGGTTTTAGCTACAGCCTATGAAATTCTTGTAACATCAAAAACTGGTGCTAGTATGTCAGCTACTGATGAACACCACAATATAAATCAAGTTATTGAAACAAATATGGAAACAACGAATAGACTTGATAATATATCTGATGTACCAGAAGGTTATGGAGGAGTTTTTCATAAAAATGAAGATAAATTTTCTCAACTTATAAAATTAGGCAAAGATAGGGAACAATTACCTGATAATGCAATTCATCTTCAAATTCCTGTAGATTCGAATGGAATAATTGCAATTAATTCAGTTAATTCTGAATCTGTTATTGGGTTAAATCAAGCTGGAGAAAAGGTTGAAAAGTTTTATGATCAAATGGAAGATGGGTATGATGGAAAACATGGAGTTCAATTAAGAAGAGTTGTTAATGTTGAAGATCTTGAAGGTGGGGCACATACTACAGAGAGTGCAACTCAACTAAATGAGGAAATGAGGATTTTAGCAAAAACAACAGAAGACTATTTTAATGATCCAGAGCAAAATAACAAACCAGAGAATATTTCTTCAGTTCACATTGAACCTATAGGTTATTCGAAAGGGTCTAAGGCTATAGAGCATGAAATACATAATATTAATGAATATGGTGAAATCCAGGAAAAAGGTGGAAAATATAAAGGGATTTCAGGTAACAACTTAGATGGATTATATGATGAT
>PVBE012582688.1_pt1 | contig 19940 bp, 14 predicted proteins | sample 1631181 | NCBI WGS metagenome assembly PVBE01 (sample SAMN08397723, study PRJNA350692) | Marine metagenome, whole genome shotgun sequencing project. | isolation source: water | place: Pacific Ocean | collected 2012-04 | reverse complement strand
GGCCCATCCGGCTCGGCCCCATCCGGCTCGGCCCCATCCGGCTCGGCCCCATCCGGCTCGGCACCATCCGGCCTCGGCCCATCCGGCTCGGCACCATCCGCCTGTGCCCCATCCGCCAGCGCCCCGTCTGCCTCGGGACCATCCGGCCCCGGACCATCCGGCCCCGGACCATCCCGTCCGACATCACTCGGTGTCGCCGCATCGAGCGGGTCCCCGGCATCGGGCACCACCGCCCCGACATCCGGCCCCACATCCGCCACGACCGTCGCGTCACCCGCGGGCGCACCCGGTCCGTCGTCACACGCAAACAACAGCGCGGCGATCACGAGCGCGCGCGCACCTCGGGTTCGGTTTCCCATCTCCATCTACTTCGGAAGATATGCGTCTCGAACTAGAGGATCGAATTCCTCTCACCCCGCTGCAGGCGAGAACAGCCCGGCGCCGGAATCAGCCGCTGATCGTCCACGACACCCAGGCCTCCCCCCGCACGAGCGTCGGGACGCGGTCGAAGTCCGTGGGCGTGGCCACCGCGCGCGCAGCAAGTGAGCGCTACGAGCCCAGTCCGCGCATCCGGGTCGGGCGGTTACATGGTGCTCGTCGCTCGTCGCCCGAAAAGCGGAGTGATTCCGCGGTACCGGAGGTCGGAATGGAACCGATACGTCCTTGCGGGCACCGGGTCTTGAGTCCTTTGCGACGGAGGGCATTATTTGACTGTAGCTCGCCAAACTACCGGAAATCAATGCGTTTCTTGGAATGCGTATTTCGCGAGAAACACAGAAAACACGCAGAATGCGCCCGGCTGCATTACCCATAGCGGCACACTGGTGGACGCGCGCGTCTGCTCAGACGTCGGGTCCTGAGGAACCGGAGCAGCCACGCTGGAAATGAGGGCCACCAGAGAAGTGCGATGGTGAAGCCTCGATGATCAGGGCGCCGTCGCGCAATCGTCGGCTCTGCACCAGCTCGCGAAGGAAGCCCCGACGAAGCGCCTGGTCTCGCTGAGCCCGCTGGCCGAAGGCGCGGACCGCCTGGTGGCCGAGCGTGTACTCGCGCACGAAGCCGACGCGGGGTTACGCGTCCTGCTGCCGCTGGAGCTCGCCGACTACCGCCGCGACTACGACACCGACGCGTCCTGGCGCGCTTTCGACGCCTTGCTCGCTCGCGCCGATTCGATCGAGGTGGCAGAAGCCGGGCACGGTGGCCGAGAGGATGCGTACGAGCGCTGTGGGCGGCGGGTCGTCGACGAGTGCGATGTGCTGATCGCGCTATGGGACGGTCAGCCCGCGCTCGGCCGTGGAGGGGCGGCTGAGATCGTCGAATATGCCAGGTGCTTCGGGCGTCGCCTCGAGTGGATCCGTGTGGCGTCCGCGCCCCGCTGACCCCCGCTGACAGCGCCGCTCGTCTCAGGTCCGGGCGTGTGTCTCGAAGTATCCGCGCCGTTGACCCCATTACCGACGCTGCGCCGCTCTGGTGCGGGCTGGGATCGCGGTAGATGGAGCCGCACCGACTCTCGGGTGCGGGTGAACGACTGGACAAACGGGGTGCGAATCGCTGACCCTGGCGCTACCGAGCCGGGTCGGGAGCACACCGGATGGGAACGCCAATGGACTGTGCTGCTTGCGGGTTTGGCCTTCCTGAGGAGAGTCGATTCTGCGCCGCGTGCGGAGCGCCCGGCAGAGGCGCTCTTGGGCTCGTGTCGATCCTCCCGTCGGCCGTCGCTGGCGCCGCTGGCGGCTTCGTCGCTGTCGCGATCGCGTCCGCGATCCCAGTCGAGGACAGCGTGGGTTTCTGGGCGACCGTCTGGTACTTCATCGTCAGCACCACGTTGCCGTACGCCCCCGAAGCGTTCGGGTTGGTGGCCGGTTGGACCGCGGTCGCGACGCTGCCACTTCCAAAAGGGGGCCAATCGGCCCGCCCCACGGCGACCGGGCTGCAAACTGCCGGGCTGTGCGGCGTTCTGTACGTCGGTGGCCTCACGCTGGCACCCATCATGGCGGGCGCCCAGTGGGACGGTGTCCGGGTACTGATCGCGCTCGGCCTTGTCCTTGTCGGTGGTGCGCTCGCCATGTGGTTCGCGGCTGTCGTCGGGGAGGCAACGGGGGCCACGAGGGTGCTCGAGTGGGCGCCGCTCACTCGGTATGTCGCCGCACCGGTCGTCGCGCTCCTCGTGGTGACGTTCGCGCTCGTGGTGTATGGCCTCGTCGTGACCGCGATCGCTGTCCTGCTCGTCCTGCTCGCCGTCACACTGGGGCTCTGGCTGCTCGACGCCATGATGCACGACGGTCACCCGCGCTGGTTCCGGATGGCGGCGAGCGAGCAGCGGAGCACCCGGTCGAAGCCGCCGACGCCCAGAGATTGGGGAGGCGACGAACCGCCGGAGCCTGTCATTCGCTACCCGGTGGGATACATCGAGAAGCGCACACGCTACGACGCGGCGGGCAGAGAGGCAGGCTATTCGCGGGTCATCGGCGACGGCGATGGGAGCTTCACGATCGACCACTACGACCTCGGCGGCCGCCGCGTCGGCCGCAGCCACCGCCGGCCGGTCGACGATGGCCCCTCCAGCCCCGTGAAGTGGGAGGTTGAGCATTTCGATGCGCTCAACAAACCCCAGGGGCGCTCGATTGAGCGCGAGCGGTGGGGTCGACCATGGCAGGACCACTTCGATACGAGCGGCAAGCAGGTCGGCCACGGCCGCGGGCAAGAGGACAGCCTCGGGAACACCCGGTGGGAGCACTACGACAACGTCGACAACGAAAAGGGTTCGGACGATGTCTGAGCACGCCTGCTCGGCGTCGGCTTCGGAGCAGGGAGCCGCGTTTTGTAGCGGCTGCGGGCGGTCTCTCGACGGCGGGAAGCGATCCTGGCCGCGCGTCGCCGCGATCAGCTCAGCGGTCTGGGTCGCCTCGCTCTTGCTGATGGTGTTGCCGCTCGCTCCTCCCGACGCGTCCCCGGCACCCCAGCCTCTCCCTAGGGCGGTGATCCCAACTTCGGAACTTGATGCCGGCGGGACGACGGCTTCGCCTCCTGCCATCCCACCAGCCGTTGGCCCGCTCGATTCGGGACCCGTGAGCTTCGCGCCCGCTCCCGACTCCGACCCTCCTGTCGAAGGGGCGCAGGCCCCGCCACGCGGCCCCGACGCCGCTCAATCCCAGGACGCCGGAGCCGACGCGAGCTCGGTCGACGCGAACCCGGTCGACACGAGCCATGTCGACGCGAGCCCGGTCGACGCGGCGCCGCCCGCGCCCGCCGCCGAGTACCAGGTCATCGGGACCGCCGCGGACGAGGCCGCTCCGTGGCTCGTCTTGCGGAGCCGTCCCCATTTCAAGAAGGGTCGGATCCTGGCGAAGATGCCCGACGGGACTCCGCTCGAGATGAAGAGCGGCCGCCACGGACGAAACGGCGCCTGGCGGCGCGTCCGGATCATGGCCGGTCCCAGCGCCGGGACCGAGGGCTACGGCCACGCACGGTGGATCGGGCGGCGCGACGGAGCGAACGCTACCGTGTGGCGCGCGCGCCTCTCTCATGCAGACCATCACAATAGCGGAGGCAAGCGGCTCTCTGCCGCGCTGGACGTCGTCGTCCAGGACCGGGCGAACGTTCACCGCTTCGGCCGCGTGGACCCGGAGGACGAAGTTGACGAACGCTTCACGGATCGGGCCGCGCGACGAGAGCTACGAAGTCTTCTGATGAACAAGATCGATGCCGCTACTTCCCGTCGAATCGTGCGGGGTTCGCCACTCGTCGAGGTTCGCGTAGCGGCTACCGGCGCGAGTGTCAGGGTCGTCGAGGATTGACCGCGTAGGCCTCGGCGGCGCCTCGTAGGTGGGGTGTAACCACGGGCCAGATCTGGGGCGGCGAGTCGCGCTGGGACTCGCGCGCAATATCAGTGACCTCGACTTCGAGACTACCCCGCTCCGGGACGCTCCGGAGCCTGCTGGACGAGGCGAGCTTTATTCGCTGGGTCGAGGCCCGGCAGGGCACCCACGAGTCGCGGATCGCGATGGTGAACGGGACCTCGCGGCCGTAGCGCTCGATGAGGTCGGCGAGGGTGCGGCGTTCGGCCTCGCGGCTGACGAGGCGGCCGAGGCGGAAGTCGCGCTCGATCTCGGCAGCCCACACCTCGGCGTCGACCTTGCGCTTGAACGACTTCGTCACCGCGCGCTGGCCGGTCTTTCGGACCTTCGCCTGCCAGGTGACGCCGCGAGCGCCGTTTCGCTTCAAGATCGTGGCCACGGATCGACTCGGGACAGATTACTATCCCAAATTGTGCCCAAGCGGCGTTGAGGTCCAAATCGGCGAGAGGCCGAGTTGGGGAGATTCTCAATGATTTCGGAGTACCGGAGGTCGGGATCGAACCGACACGCCCTTGCGGGCACCGGATTTTGAGTCCGGCGCGTCTACCAATTTCGCCACTCCGGCGTAGCGCCGCTTCCTTTACACCAAGCGGGTTTGCGACGTCGACCCCCGTGCCGTATTCGCCGTATTCTCCTGCATGCAGAAAGACGGCACCGACGGTAGACGTCCCCGTACTCAGCGGCAGCGCTCGAAGATGTAGCGCCCGTCGCTCGCGGTCCCCAAAACCAGATGCCAGCCGCCGTTCGACATCTTTGTCCAGTCGGCATCCATCGCGACCTTTCCCCCCTCTCCGATGTTCAGGCTGTATCCATCCTTGATGTAGGACCACTGGCACTTCGTCGGTTTGGGCGTCGAGGCCTCGGCGGCTCGCGCCTCCGGTCCGCCGTAGACGCCGAACATGGCTCCCGCGAGGAAGACCGCCGAGAAGGAAAGGCCGAGCAAGAACTCACGCATCTGCGATCTCCTGATGGTCGCCCGTGCGACCGGCGAGGAGTATGCGCGCTGGGCGACGAGCCCGCTCTCGCGTTTCCCAAACCCCGTCGAGCAGGCCGGAGTCGCGGGCTGTCTATCCGGTCGCCGACCGGGCGTGGTCGGGGGCGGTGTCGCTGGGTGTGGTGTCACCGGGGGCTCTGCCAAATCGTGCCGGCGGCCGACGTCGATGGCGGGCGGCGCGTGCAACTCGCTGGCATTGCGCTGCCTCACGGAGCAAGCGGTCCAGCGCCCAGAGCATGTCCCACTTGTCCGAGGCGCCCGGCGCGGTCGCGGGTGAGGAGCTCACCAGGTGGAAGGGGCCGGTGGCGAGGGGAACCAGCTCGCTTCCGGTGCCGTCGGGCAGGCGGTAATCCGAGATGACCAGGGTGTACGCGGGCGCTTGAGTCAACAGGCGCCGGCCTTCAGCGACCGTCTCGGCGATAGAGATCTCCAACGGTCCGACGCGCTCGGATTTTCCGACCGCCCGCAGGCGGGGGATCAGGATGCTCCTGAACGCGGGATCATCCTCGATTATAAGCACTCGCATCGGCTGCCCCCGGCTTCCGGCCGTACACTGTGCACGGTATTTTGTGGGCTGGGCTTGAGGAGGGGGTGTAATTTTACCCCTCTGGGCGGCCGGCGTCGGGTGCAGGCAGGGAGGGCATCCCTGAGCGCCTCGCCTTTGTAATGAAGCGCGTGGAGGTGCTCGATGAGATGGATCGCGGTGGGCGCTGTGGCGCTGCTCGGTGTGCTGGCCGGCTTCTGGGCGGTCGCGAGTGACGACCCGGCACCGGCGCCGTCGACCCACACTCCAAAGAAGCAGGCGGATGTACGGCCGGCGGCCGGGAACGGGAGCGCGCCGTCGGTGGTCCGGGACGAGGCGCTGCGGGAGCGGGTGGCGGCCCTCGAAGCGGAGCTGGCGACGCTGAAGCGCACGGTCGCCTCGATTCGGCGCGGCGGGCCGCCTTCATCGACCTCGGGCGGTTGGATTCCACGCGCTGGGAAGGCGCCGGCGGAGACGGTCGAGGCGGATCCGGACTCCGCGCCGGAGGGGGTCAAGCAGCTCGTTCGTGACGAGGTGCAGCAGATGCGCGAGGACCGCTGGGGCCGGCGGGAGTCGCGCATGGTCGAGCGCCTGGAGAAGCGGCTCGAGCAATTCACGAGCGACGCGGGCCTGAGCACCAGCCAGTCGAAGACGATCGGCCGGCTGCTGCGCGAAGAGCAGGGGCAGCTGTTCGACGCCTTGCGCGAGGCGCGGAAGAACATGAGCTGGGAGGACGCCCGCGCGAAGATGGACGCCCTGCGCGAGAAGACCGACGAGCGGGTGGGGGAGGCCCTCGACCCGGAGCAGGTCCCGGCGTACGAGGCGGCGCGGGAAGAGGGGCTCGGTGGCCCGCCGCGCAGATTTCGCCGCCGCTAGCTCTCGGTGAGGTGGTCGCCCTCGAACTCGCGGACGACGGCGCGGAAGGACTCGGGCACCTGCTCGGGCGTGAAGCCTTCGTCGAGCCACACCAACGTGAGCTTGCCCGTGGCGACTTCGGCGCGGTTTCGCTTGTCGGTGATGTAGAAGTGGAAGGTGTAGCTGGTGGTGCCGATGTGGGCGAGACGCACGTGCAGGATGAGGACGTCGTTGTAGCGGGCCGGCCGCCGGAAGCGGACGGACTGGGCGACCACCGCCCCGGGCGCGAGACCCTGGACGTGGCCGTCGAAGTTGTCGAGGCCGAGATGGTTGAGGTAGTCCATCCGGCCGACGTCCATATACACGCCGAAACTTCCGAAGAAGACGATGCCCACAGCGTCGGTCTCGCTGAGGCGCACCCGCACCTCGGTCGTGTATCCGTAGCGATTCAGGTCGCGGCTGATGTCATCCACGACCGAGCAGCTAGCACGGCTTGGTGGGGCTGCGCCATCGCCCTGGTCGTGATGGCCTGCGACGGCTCGAACGCGGCGGCGGACGGATTGGTGCCGGGCGTGGTGCTGCCGGACGCGGCCGTGCCAGACGCGGTGCCGCGGGTGGTGACGCACGACCCGACCTTCCTACCCGCGGATCCGCCCGGAGACTGGTACGCCGGGGACTTGCACGTGCACTCGACCGGCGCGAGCAACGACACGGGCGGTGACTCGTTCCCGGCCGACATCGCCCGCCTCGCCCAGGTGCGTGGCCTCTCGTTCGTGGTGCTCACCGACCACAGCAACTCGACGGGCAGCGACACCGAGACCACGGTCGAGGATCCGGCGCTGTTCAACCAAGGTCCCGAGTTCCCGTATTGGGGCGAGGTCGCCCACCAGACCGTGCCTGGCCGCTTCCTGATGGTCGACGGCAACGAGATCAGCCCGCTCGCCGCAGGCGACGCCCCGGTCGAGCCGCGGGGGCACATCGGCTGTATTCCGGCGGACCTCGCGACCTTCAATCAGGGGGGCGCGTTCATCGACCGGCCGCGCGGTCCGGTCACGGGCGGCGACGCGCTCAGCCAGGCGCGGGAGCGCGGCTGCTTCACGATCGTCAACCACCCCTACGGCCTCGCCCCGTGGATTCGCTACGACTGGACCGACATGGGCTACGACGCCTTGGAGGTCTGGAACGGCGGCGCCGGGCTCGACCGCGCCGACTGGCTCGCCCACGACACCTGGCGCTGTGACCTGCTCGCCGGTCGCGCCGTGACCCCCATCGCCTCGAGCGACAACCACCGCGTTCGCACGCCCCCACCAGGTGAGGTGCTGCACCCCGCCCTCGGCTGGCCCTCGACGGAGGTGTATTTGACCGAGCTCACCTGGCCCGCGGTGGTCCAAGCGCTCCGGGCGGGCCACGTCTCGATGCACGAGGGCGACAGCCGCGTGTATCTGACGGGTTACGACGACGGCTGGGTCCGCCTGCGTGGGCGGCTCGACCAGGTGGCGCCGGAGGACGGCGTGCTGCGGTTGGTCCACGCGACCGCCTGCGTCGATCCGCGGCCCGACACCCGACCGGTGACTCTGACGGAGGCGGTGCTGTACGAGCAGCCGGTCATGCGCGGAGAGGCTTTCGACGTGGCGGTGCCCGTGGAGGGGGAGGGCGTGTTCACGGCGCGCCTGCTCCCCGGAGCCGGCCTGCGCTACGGAGCCCTCTCCGGCGCGGTCACGTTCTGAGCATATCGGGGAACGAGCACCCCCGGGACGCCGCCGATGGGCTCGTCAGGGCTGATCGGTCGCAGCAGCACCACGACCTCCGGGTGTTCCTGACGCGCGGCCTCGACGATGGCCCGCGTTCGGGCCTGTAGCGGGCGTCCCCAGCCGAGCCAGACAGCGGCCATCACCAGCAGCGCGCGAAGTGTCCGGTGCGCGCCCGAATGTGCTCCATCAGCGCGTCACCCCAATCGGTCGTGAAGGCGTCGACGTGGTAGTCGCCGCGGGGAATCGAGGCGCGCTCCTCGGTCACTTCACCGACGCCGGCCGCGCGTAGCACCCCGCTCGGCACGTGCAGCCGCGCGCCGCGGACCCACCCGGAAGCACTCGCCAACACGGTCTCGTCCACTTCTTCGTCGACGTGCACGCGCCACGCGGTCTCACCGTCGAGCGCGTCGGCGAAGAGCAGCACGCGCCCCTCCGCTGCGAGCGCCTCGAGGGCCTCGAGCCCGGGGGCGCGCAGCACCTCGGCGTCGCTCGCATCGAAGAGCGCGTGCAGGCCGGCTCTCGAACCGGTCACCAGATCGAAGGGCACCGATCTACTCCACGCGCGCGTGGCTCGTGACGCGGATTCTCACCGGCGCAAGATAGCACCCGTTGACTCGTCTCTCGACACGCGGCATCAAGGGCCGCGACTGCAACACCGATGTTCGCAAGAGAGGGAGAACACGCGGTGAATCGCGACACCTGGAACACCGAGCGCGCGCGCATCTTCGCTCGCGGCCTCTACCACGTGGCGGCGTGTGACGGCCTCGATCCGCGCGAGGAGGCCGCCCTGCGCGTCTTCCTCGAGCGCACCGGTCAACCCGACGACATCGAGGCCCTCGGCGCCGAGCCCTTCGACTACGCCGAGGCGGCGCAGGCCCTCGACTCGACCTGGCTGCGGCGCACCTTCATCCAGGCCTGCCGCCTGATGGTCCAGATGGACGGCACGGTCAGCAACGACGAGCGGGACGCGATGCGGGCGATGGCCGCCGCGCTCGGCGTCGGCGAGCGGGTTGCCCTCGAGACCGTCGAGGTCACGCCGGACCCCGACGACATCACCGACTGGGTCAACGCGCGCGCGGTCGACTTCGTCTCCTGGGACGACCGCAGCCAGCGCGGCTACTTCTGGGCCTTCCCCCACGCAGACCACCCGCTCGCCGAAGGCGCCGAGCTTCAAGTCGCCGATGGCCAGGCCGTGGTGGTGCGCCACCAGGACCAGATCACCGACGCCTTCGGTCCCGGCGACTACACGATCGACGCGGACACCCTCTCTGGGCTCGCCGAGGTCGCCTCCTGGACCGGCGGTCCCGTCAACGCGCGCCTCGTCTTCGTGCGCACAGGCATGTCTCCGATGTTGCGCTGGGGCACCGGCGACGCGATCAACCTCGCCTCGAAGTCGCACGGCGAGATCCCCATCCGCGCCTTCGGTCGCTTCAGCGCCAGCTTCGCCGACCCGCGCCAGGCGGTCGAGCGCTTCACGCGCCGGGGCATCCCCTCCGACGAGGAGCTCACCATCCGCATCCGCCGCGTGGTGTCCGGCCGCTTCGGGGCCGCGTTGTCGGCGGTCACCTACGACGAGGACGCGCGCCTGCTCGAGGTGCTCAACGACCTCGACGCCCTGAAGGACGCCATCTGGCCGACCTTCAAGGAGCTGCTGTCGCGCTCGGGAATCCGCCTCGCTCGTTTCTATATCGAGAACCTCACCGGCCCGTACGAGCTCGGCCTCAAGCCGGTCTCGCGCGCCAGCCAATCGCGCACGATGGTCGGGCGCACCCTCATGGACGGCATGTCCGCGCCCAAGGCCGACGCCGCCGTCACCCTGCGCCCCTGCGTGCAATGCCTCGCCCCGGTCCCCACCACCGCGCGCTTCTGCCCGCGCTGCGGGACCTCGCAGCGCTGCGCATGCAACTCGTGCGGGCACGATGTCGCTACGCGCGCGCGGTTCTGTCCGAATTGCGGCACGAAACGCGTCGACTGAAGTATCATCCGCGCCGCTCTACGCGCGCGGAGGTTGTTCGGTGCAGCGCTGGTCCGAGATGGAGCTTCACGGCTGGGGGCGCTACCCGCGGATCACCTCCGAGTGCGCCCGACCCGAGCGGCGCGCGGACGTGGTCGCGGCGCTGGCCGACCGCAGCGGCTTGCCCGTCCTCGCCCACGGCCTGGGTCGCAGCTACGGCGACGTGGCCCTGGTCCGCGACGGTCGCGTGGTGCTCACGCGGCGCCTCGACCGCATGCTCGACTTCGATCCCGAGACGGGCTGGCTGTGGTGTGAGGCCGGCGTCTCCATCGAAGACCTCATCCGCGTCTTCCTGCCGCGCGGCTGGTTCCCGCCGGTCGTGCCCGGCACCCAATTCGTCACCCTCGGTGGCGCCATCGCCAACGACATCCACGGCAAGAACCACCACGTCGACGGCACCTTCTGCGACCACGTGCGCCGCTTCGAACTGCTGACGGCCAGCGGTGAGATCGTCCGCTGCGAGCCGGGTTCGCCGTTGTTCGACGCGACGGTCGGTGGCCTCGGGCTCACCGGGCTGATCCTGTCGGTCGAGCTGAAGCTCTGCCCGGTCGCGGGGCCGTGGGTCGAGACCGAGTCGGTCCGGGTGGAGAACCTCGACCACTTCTTCGAGGTCAGCGCCGGGTCTGTGGACTTCAGCCACACCGTCAGCTGGATCGACTGCGTCACCTCCGGCCGCTCGCTGGGCCGCGGCATCTTCATGCGCGGCCGCCACGCGCCGGCCGGCGTCGATCCCACGCCCGGGCTGCTCGGACGCGTCAGCGACCTGGTCTCGCCCTTCCTCGACGTGCCGCTCGACGGCCCGCCCTGGCTGATGAACGGGCTGACGATGCGTGCCTTCAACGAGGCGTACTTCCGCAAGCAGCGGAAGGGCGAGACGCGCGCGGTCACCAATTTTCAGCCCTTCTTTTTCCCGCTCGACTTCGTGGGCAATTGGAACCGCATCTACGGCAGCCGCGGCTTCTTGCAGTACCAGCTCGTGGTGCCGCACGACCCGGAGCACCGGGCGATCCGCACCGTGCTCGAAGAGATCACCCGCGCCCGGATGGCTTCCTTCCTCGCGGTCATCAAAGAGTTCGGTGAGACCGACCACGGGGGCCTCAGCTTCCCCAGGCCGGGCGTCACGCTGGCGCTCGACTTCGCGAATCACGGAGCGCCCCTGCTCGAGCTGCTCGACCGCCTCGACGCGGTGGTGGCCGAGGCCGGCGGGCGCGTCTACCTGGGCAAGGACGCGCGCCTGCCGATCGAGCGCTTCCGCCAGATGTACCCGGGTTGGGGCGATTGGAAGGCCGTGCGCGACGAACACGACCCGGACCGCGTCTTCCAGTCCGAGCTCGGGCGCCGGCTGGGGTTGGTATGAGCATCCTCGTCCTCGGGGCCACCTCGCCCATCGCGCGCCAGCTCGCCCATCACTACGCGGCGGACGGAGAGGCCGTCTTCGTGTCGGCTCGCGACGCCGACGAGGCCGCGCAGCTCGCCGCGGACATCCGCATCCGCTACCAGGTCGAGACCGCCTCGGCGGCCTTCGACGCCACCGACTTCGACGCCCACGAGGGCTTCGTGGCCGGCGTCGAGCGGGCCGTGGGGCACCTCACGGTCGCGATCGTCGCCTTTGGTGACATGGGGGAGCAGGCGACCTCGGAGGTCGACTTCGCGGCGGCGCGGCGCGTGATCGAGGTGAACTTCACGGGCGCGGCGTCGGTCTGCGAGGCGGTGGCGGGGCGCATGGCCGAGCGGGGGGCAGGCTCCATCGTCGGGCTCACCTCGGTGGCCGGCGACCGCGGGCGTCAGAGCAACTACTTCTACGGCAGCGCGAAGGGCGCGTTCGCCTTGTACCTGCAAGGTTTGCGCAATCGGCTGCACAAGCGCGGCGTGCACGTCATGACCGTCAAGTTGGGGTTCGTGGACACCCGGATGACGTTCGGAATGCGCACCGGGATCCCCATCGCCGCGCCGGAGCAGGTCGCGCGCGCGCTCGTCTCTGCGCAACGCCGTCGGGAGGACACGCTTTACTACCCGCGATTCTGGCGGGGCATCATGGGGGTCATCGGCGTGATCCCCGAGCGGCTGTTCAAACGGCTGAATCTGTAGGGCGGCGTATAAAGTTCCGCTGTCGCTGAATACCCCTGTTAACGTATCGTATTCCTTCCGCTCAGGGGATTCTAGAGGACGCCAATGCCTCGTTTGGTTCGCGCGACAGCCATTGTTCTGGGTGCCGTCTTCGTCTTGGGGGTCCCCACGACGGCGAACGCGCAGAATGCCGACCCGCAAATCATGGTCGTCCCGTACGCGCCACAGGACCCGTCGCTGCCGTATCCGGCGCACGAGCAGGCGCAGATCACGCTGAAGGCGACGCTGCGCAACGCCAACTGCGGGCAGGGCTACGACGTCCGCTGGGACGTCAACCGCAACGGCAACTTCAACGACGACACCAACCGGCAGGTCACCCCCAGCGGCGGAAAGGTGCGCGACATCGGCCGCACCGTCACGATCGGCAACGTCGACAACGACAGCTCCACCCCGATCGACCTGCGCGTCACCAACCGCTGTACCAACGCCTCCAGCTTCGCCACCTACCGCCTGTTCACCTACGACTGGGCGCCCTCTCCGAACCCGAATAACTGGACCGCCGACGAGATCGAGATCATGTCGCAGATCGCGATCCACGAGGGGCTCTGGTACATGCACCGGAAGCTCGCGGGCGAAGGCGGCAACGGCTCGCAGATCACGGGCTACCACGGCGCCGGCGGCAACTCGCGCGCCGGTACAGCCCTCGCGATCTGGGCGATGGTCATCAACGGGCGCCTGCCTGCATACCCGCCGGGCACTCTCCAGGGTCCGAGCCCGCAGGACTGGCTGGCAGCGAACGACGTGCGTTGGAATACCGACCCCTACGCCGAGACCACCATCCGCTTCATCAACTGGCTGCTCAACCAGGGCACCGGGCGCACCAACATCCAGGCCCACGACGACGACGACGGCACCTGCGGCATCCAGAACGGCCAGGCGGTCCAGTGCAACCGCCTCGCGGGCACCTCCGACTCGCGCGGCGCCTACACCGGCGGCCAGTCGAACAACACGTACTACTGCGGCATCAACCTCGGCAGCCTCGCCCCGGTCCTGCCCGCCCTCTCCGGCACCCAGCTGCAGGTCAGCGGGCTGCAGGGCACTGATTGGGCGGTGTTCATCCAGGAGCTCACCGACAACCTCGCCTACATGGAGATGGACAGCGGCTGCGGCATGGGCGGCTGGTATTACAACGCCCGCGAGAACGGCTCGTGCAGCCTGATGGACGCCTCGACCGCGCAGTGGGGCTACATCGGCCTCGAGAGCGCCGAGCAGGCCGGACGCAACTTCGGCGTCATCGTCAACAACGAGCACAAGTACGCCATCGCCGAGAACATCCTGCGCAACAAGGCGGGGGACGGGGGCTCGCGCTACCGCAGCTCGGGCGGCAGCGGCGTGACGCAGCTGACGGGCGGCGCCTTCGTGGGGGCTCGCTGGCTCGGGTTCCACACGATGCAGCTGGGCGACAACTCCCGACCGCTCGCGCCCGCCAACAATCGAACCGCCAACGAGCTGCGCGCGGCGTACGACCACATCCAGTCGTTCGCAAACAACAGCTGGAACTCGAACTCGGGCAGCCACCGCCTGCGCAACTTCGCCGGCGGCTCCTACCTGTGCGGCAACACCAACTCGGTCTACCGATGGGGCGATGCCGCAGAGTGCATGAACATCTACGGCGTCTACTCCTACCAGAAGGGCTTCCGCACCGGCTCGCCGGAGCAGGGCAACATCGGCAACCACGATTGGCAGCGCGAGTTCTCGACGGTGATCCTGCGCTCGCAGCACCGGAACATCGGCGACTACGGCAACTTCGGGAAGATCACCGACTGCGGCCGCGGCCGCTCCTACGCGTGTCACTACGGCGGCACCTCGTTCACCGCCCCGGTCGGCGTGTTGATCCTGACGCCCACGCTCTTCGACCCCAAGCCCGTCGCCATCGGCTCGGTGCAGCCGGCCAGCGTCGTCGAGGGCTGCGCAGGCGGCAATAACGGCGAGGTCACCTTCGACCACTCGAACTCGTTCCACCCCAACCCCACCTCGCGCATCGTCGCCTACCGCTGGGACGTCAACGACGACAACGGGCTGTGGTGGGACCAGGCGGGTGCGCCGGTCGACTTCCAGCAGGGGCAGGCCGGGCTCGAGGTCCAGTTCAACTACCAATACCAGCGCGCCGGCGACTACGTGGCGACCGCCCAGGTGGTCGACGTCGGTGGCAAGACCTCCGAAGTGCGCGTGAACATCCACGTCGACGCGGCGCCGAACCAGCCGCCCACTGCGGCCCACGGTGGTCCGTACGTCATGGAGGTCGGCGGCACCCTGGACCTGGGCGGCACCGCCGCAGACCCGAACGCCGGCTGCGGTGACGAGCTGATCGTCGGCTGGGACATGGACAACGACGACGCGTACGACGACGCCGGCGCGGCCGACGCGGACCTGAACTGGCAGCAGCTCACGGCGCTGGGCTTCGACCAGAACATCGGCATCCCGAGGAACGTCACGCTGAAGGTCATCGACAACGCCGGCGACGAGGCGGTGGCGACGACGCAGGTCACGGTGTTCCCGCGCGACCCGATCGCGGAGGGGCGGGCCACGCCCAACCCGGCGCAATGCCAGCAGGAGATCACCTTCGACGCGAGCCAGTCGGGGCACCCCAACCCGCAGCGCGTCGTCCAGCAGTATCAGTGGGACGTCGACGGCGTGGCCGGCTTCGACGGTGGCGGTGTCAACTTCGGCTTCACCTACGAGCGCTTCGGGACCTTCGACGTGCGGCTGCTGGTCACGGACGACGCGGGCAACACCGACGAGACCGAGTTCGAGGTCGAGATCAGTCAGGGCAACGTGGCGCCCGTCGCTCGAATTGCCCGGGCGCGGTACACCGTCCTCGAGGGCGACGACCTGCAGATCGCGGGCGGCGCATCCTCCGACGGCAACGCCAATTGCGGCGACTCGATCACCGAGTACGCCTGGGACGTCAACGGCGATGGCGACTTCGACGACGTGGTGGACGTCGTGGGCCAGCAGCCCAACCCGACCATCCCGTGGGCGGCCCTTCAGGGCCTCGAATGGCCGGCTGACCGGGTGGACCTCGAGCCGAGCAACACCATCACATTGCGGGTCACAGACACCTTCGGTGCGTCCAGCACCACGACGACCGAGGTCGCCATCTTCCGCGCGGCGCCCGAGGCTCGGATCTCACAGGTTCCGAACCCCGCGCCCATCGCTCAGGACACCGGCCTCGCCGATCCCGTGCTCGACGGCCGCGAGAGCTTCGCGTCGGTCCCCGGCGGGGAGATCGTCCGCTACGAGTGGGATCTGAACGACGACGGCGTCTACGGTGACGAGCCCGAGGCCGGCGCCGCGTCGCTGACCTACCGTCAGATCTTCAACCCGATCCCCGGACCGCAGGACATCGAAGAGCGCTGGGTGCGGTTGCGGGTCACCGACCAGGACGGCAACACCGCGGTCGTCCGCCACCTCGTCGTCTACAGCGTGGGTCCGACGCCGCCGAGCGCGGACGCCGACCCGTCCGACGCACCCGAGGACGCCTACCACATCCTCCTGGGCGACGAGCTCGCCCTGAACGCGGTCCAGTCCTTCGATCCGGACGAGGACGACTTCCAGGACTTTCTGCGCTTCTACCGGTGGGACTTCCCGTACGACGAGCAAGCGGGCGTTGATTTCGACATTGAGCTCGAGGACGACAACGCCGACGGCGAGGAGGCCATCGTCGTGGTGGCCCCGCAGGTGCTGGTCGCCGCGGGCATCGACGCGGTCGGCGAGTACCCGATCCTGCTCGAGGTCGAGGACACCACCGGCCTGACCGGGCGCGACACCTCCGTGGTCCACGTCTACGCCCGTGACCCGGTCGCCATCGCCGACGCCCAGCCCAACCCGGCGAGCTGCGGCGAGCGCATCAACCTCGACGCGACGGCCTCCAACCACCCGCACCCGGACGTGGCGCTCGTCGCGTTCGCCTGGGATCTCGATGGGGACGGCGACTTCGACGACGCTGCCGGCGCACAGGCGACCCTCACTCCGGATCAGTTCACGTTCCCGGGGGACGACCCGCTCGCGATATCGGTGCGCGTGACGACCGACTCGAACGCGACTGCCGACGCCACGGTGCAGGTGCCGGTCACGGCCAACAACACCGCCCCCTCCGCCAACGCGGGCGGGCCGTACGTGATCGCGATCGGCGACGACGTGATCTTTGACGCGAGCGACAGCACCGAGCCCGACGCCGACTGCGGCGACGCCATCGTCAGCTACAACTGGGATGTCGGCGACGACGGCGACATCGACTTCAGCGGTCAGGACGACGACCAGGCCGTGAACTGGGCCGCGCTCCAGGGCTTCGGCGTGGACGACCGCGGGCGGCACATCGTGCGGCTGCGGCTGGTGGACCGCTTCGGACGGACGACCGACACTCGGGTGCCGCTCGACGTGGTCAACGGTCCCACCGCCGTGGCGGAGCTGACGCCTGCGCGCGTCGGCTGCAACGTGGTGGTCGAGCTCGACGGCGGCGGCAGCTTCATCGACGGGCCGGCCGACCAGGGCTTCGCCATCGAGTCCTACATCTGGGACATCGGCGACGACGGGGACGAGGACGGACGCGGCGAGGGCATCTCGTTCAACGCGCAGGGCGGCGACACCGTGCGCGCGCGCCTCACCGTGGTCGACGAGGGCGGCCGCAGCGACTCGACGCTGGTCGTGCTCGAGATCGTCAACAACAACGTGGCGCCGGTGGCGGACGCCGGTGGGCCCTACGTCACCGGGCCGGCGGGCAACGGCTTCGCGGGCGTCGACCTCGACGGGCGTGGATCGAGTGACCCGAACGAGCCGTGCGACGAGATCGTGCGCTGGGAGTGGGACACTGACGGCGACGGCCAGTTCGGGGCCAACGACCTCAACGGCGCCGGCACGCTTCAGGGCTCCGACTATGTCGGCGAGGTCGTGCGCGACTACCACAGCCCCGCCTGGCAGATCGGCTTGAGCCAGCTGGTGCGCGTCCGTGCGTGTGACGCGCAGGCGTGCGGCGATCCCGCGGAGGCGGAGGTCACCGTCCTCGACCGCGCCCCGCCGCAGGGCGAGATCCTCTCTCCGCGCGACGACGAATGCGTCGGTGGCGGCGGGTTCCAGGTGAATCTGCGTGTGCGTGACCCCGACGGCGACGTCGTCACGGCGTCGATTCTCATCGATGGCGAAGAGGTCGCGAGCGTCGAGATCGACACGCCCGACGACGGCTCGACCGTGGACCGCGCGGTCGACCTCGACGCCGGAGACATCGCGGAGGGGCTGCGCAACCTCGAGGTGAACTTCATCGACGAGACCGGCGTCGAGTCGAGCGCCAACGCAGGCGGCCGCGTGCCCTTCGACCGCACGCCCCCGTCGGTGACGATCGGCAACGAGCTCGGCGAGGACGTCTGCTACCCGCCCGACGAGGTGCCGGAACCCGAGAGGACCATCCAGGACGACATCGACGACGCACCCGACGTCGCCGAGGAGGTCGCAGAGCTCGGCTGCCAGCGCGAGTTGCGCGTCGTGGCGACGGACGCGTGCGGCAACGAAGGCTCGGCCACCCGCGCGTACCGCCTCGCCGAGCCGGTGGAGGTGGTGCTCGACGGCCCCGCTGACGGGGCGCTGGTCGCCGAGGCCGAGTACACTTGGCGGGTCGACGGCCCCGCCGCGTGCGCCAACGAGATCACCGGCCGGCTGGCACAGGACGGCGTGCAGGACCGCGTCTACGTGGCCGGCACCACCATCGACGAGCCTGGGAGCTACACGCTCACGCTGACGGTCCCGAATTGCGGCGGCGATGACGCCCAGCTGCTGCGGGCCTTCCGTGTCAACGCGGACCCGGTCGCGATCCCGGTGCCGGACGGTCACCCGAACGCCGACCTCGACGCGCCTGGCTTCGCCTACCTGGTGGACGAAGGCAGCCAGCTCCAGCTCGACGGCGGTGACTCCCGTCCGCCCGAGGCCGGCGACACGATCGTCACCTACGCGTGGGACCTCGACGACGACGGCGACTTCGAGTCCGCGGAGCGGCTCGTCCAGTACCCGACCGATGACGACGGCCTCGCCGAGGCGCATTTGCGCGTCACAGACTCGCTGGGCGCGACCCACGTCGAGGACTTCATCATCACAGTGGATGACGTCGACCCGGCCGTGAACCCGGGCGGGCCGTACACGGTTCGCCAGGGCGAGGCGCTGCAGCTCGACGCCAGCGACACCCGTCCCGGGAGCGCGGCCGACGAGATCAGCCGCTACACATGGGACTTCGCGGACGGCTCGGACCCCGTGGTCGGCAACGACGACGCCGCCATCGCGCCGACGCACACCTGGGTGCGCGACGGCAATTACCTGGCCGAGCTCACCGTGCGCGACGAGGACAGCGAGGTGACCCGGAACGTCCAGGTCACGGTGCGCGACGTGAACCCGGACATCGGGGACCTCACCATCCCGGACGACCCCTTCGAACTCGCGCATCTGCACTTCGCCGTCGAGGCCGCTGCGGGCGCCCCGCTCGACCCGATCATCGCGTACGAGTGGGACTTCGACGGCGATGGCGACGCGGACGTGGTGCTGCCGACGCCCGAGGCGGTCTTCCAATACCGACAGTCCGGCGAGTTCACGGTGACGCTGCGCGTGCGCGACTCGGACTCGGCCGGTCAGGCCAGCTTCGACCTCAACGTGCGACGGATCACGCTCGTCGACGTGCTGCGGGAGTCCGAGTCCCGGGTCAACACGGCGCTCGAGGACGACGGCCTCTCCGCCCGCGCCCGTTCGGCGTTGCAGCCGAATGGCGGCACCGCGTTCGCCACGTGGGTGGAGCGCGGCGTGTGGGCCGAAGGCGCGGATTACCGCGGCAACACGATGGTCTCCTTCGACGCGATCACGTTCCGGCTGGCGCGCGCACAGACCCTCGGCGCCGACTTCGGCGACCTGCTGTGGGTCATCAGCCGTCAGCTTCTGCGAGAGACCGAGGTGCTGCGCGAGGCGGTCGTGGACGTCGCGGGTGAAGACCACTCGAGCGTGGTGATCGCCGACCAGCACCTGGTGCGGGCGCGCGCCATCTTCGACAACGTCGACTTCGAGGACCGCGTGAGCGGAGCCAACGACTCCTTCCTGGCTCGCGACCTCTTCGCCTCCATCTACGAAGCCGACTTCTTCCTGCGCGACGCGGTCGACCCGAAGAACCAGTTCGACGGTTTCCCGGTGCCGGACGAAGGCGACGCGGTCCAGCGCGTCGAGGGCGCCAACGACGCGAACACCGACCTGGGCACCGCGCTGGAGGTCCTCTCGGACGAGCTCCAGGCGTACCTGGATGCCGGCGAAGACGGCGACCGTGGCCCGGGGCGCGCGCGAATCGCCGCGGCGAAGGTCGCGCTCGACGAGGACGGCGGCATCCGCTCGCTCGTGGCCCAACAGCTCGGGCTCGGCTGCGACGAAGACGACCCGTGCATCAGCGACTTTGACAGCTTCCGGCTGCAGCTGAAGCTGATGGATCTGGTGGGCGACCTCTTCGCGGCGGCCGACCAGGGCGTGCACGTGCGCAACATCCAGCACTTGCTGACGCTGGCCATCAAGCTGCGCGTCGAGGTGGCGCTGCTCGCCATCGAGAACACCTGCGGCATCAACGGCGCGATCGCTCGCGCGGGTCGCGAGCAACAGCGGATCCTGCTGGGTCTGCTCGACGACGGCCAGAACGACGCGGCGCTGCTGTTCTACGTGGGCGCCGAGCGTCGCTGCCTGATCTACCGCGAGTACAACGAGTGCATCGTGGCGACCGTCCCGGACGAGAACGAGTTCCAGGAGCCGCCGGAGTTCTGCTCGGGCGAGGGCGGCGGCGAGGGTGAAGGCGAAGGCGAAGGCGAAGGCG
>PVBE010534884.1_pt1 | contig 19942 bp, 12 predicted proteins | sample 1631181 | NCBI WGS metagenome assembly PVBE01 (sample SAMN08397723, study PRJNA350692) | Marine metagenome, whole genome shotgun sequencing project. | isolation source: water | place: Pacific Ocean | collected 2012-04 | reverse complement strand
GTCTTCAGAATGCGAGCCTTGGCCTCACCGGACAACTGATCCCAGCCAGCAATCACTTCTGCCAAGTCTGAATCGGTTGACACGCTCGGTACACTCTTTGGGTGCGCAGAAGTGCGTTGGTTGTGCATGAGCAGTGCACAGCTCTGCGAATCACTTGATGATGCCTTCCAGCATAACGCACTGAACTGCACCACCTTTGCAGAGTTTTGCGTAGATTCTGCGCTATGAATAGATCCTTGGGACAGGGGTTCGAGTCCCGTCTTCCACCCCATTTCTTGCTGACGGCTCTCCGGTTTTGATCGGAGAGCCGTTGCTGTTTCGTCCCGTCTCTCAGGTTCCCGCGGATGCCTCCATCACAGACGGCTGACCCACATCTGAAACTCCTTTCCCGGGGCGAATTGATTCGGCGACGCGAGGTCTGGCGTCGGCAGGGACAGCAGGTCGTGTTCACCAATGGGTGTTTCGATCTGCTTCACAGGGGCCACGTGGACTGCCTCGAGTCGGCGCGACGATGTGGAGACATCCTCGTGGTGGGACTCAACGACGATGACAGTATCCGGCAGCTGAAGGGACCTGGGCGTCCTCTCCAGCCCCTGGATGATCGCATCGCCATGCTCGGCGCCCTGAGTTGTGTCTGTTGGCTCACGGTTTTTTCTGAATTGAGCGTGGAATCTCTTGTGCGGCAACTGCTTCCAGATGTGCTGGTCAAGGGGGGCGACTACGCTCGTGCCGACGTTGTTGGTGCCGATGTCGTAGAAGAGGCGGGCGGTCGCGTTGTGGTCTCCGGACATGTCGAGGGCACCTCGACATCGGAGTTGCTCAAGCTGCTGCACAACCCATCCTGAGATGATCGGGTTCGAGTCTCTGATTCTTGCACCAACACGTTGGCAGCACACGATAGCTGTGCTATCTTTGGCCGCGACATGGCCACCCCTCACCAGGTATTCATGAACACGTCATCCACCCGGGAACCTCGTCGTCTGTACAGACGAAGCGATCCTGACCGATTGTCGTCAGTCTCATCGCAGGGCTCTCGACGAAAAACAGGGTCGCTGGTCAGCTGGTTGACGGCCGTTGCCGTTGTCGCTGGGTCCAGTACGTCCGTTCATGCGCAGAACCTGCAGGATTCCGGCGTCGAACTGCCGGGCGTGTGGGCAGGCGACGCGACGTGGGGGGATTACGACCGCGACGGTGATCAGGATCTGGTGCTGATCGGTGAGATCCGCTCCGATGATGGGACCTGCCGACGCATTGCTCGCGTCATGCGCAACGACGACGGTCTACTCGTCGAGGACGTCGCCCAGAGCGATCGACTCGTAGGGGTCTATTTCGGCGAGGCTAGATGGGCAGATACCGACGGCGATGGCGATCTGGACCTTGCCATCGCCGGATGGGACGAGAATGGCGATGAAAGCCTGCGAGTCTATACCAACGACCAGGGAGCGAGCGAATCTGATCGCCTGCTGACGCTGGACCTGAATCAGATCAACGATGATGGCAGCGCGAGCCTGACGGGCGTCCGGTATGCCGACATGGCCTGGGGTGACCCGGACCGCGACGGTGATCTTGACCTGGTGGTGACGGGAATGAGTGCCGGCGGTACATCTCTGACTCGACTGTATGCCAACGACCGCGGCCGTCTCACGCAGGATGAGTTCAACAGCGAAGCGCTGCTGAACGTGCACAATGGCGATATCGCGTGGGCCGATATCGACAACGACGGAGACCTCGACCTCTCGCTGTCGGGTGAGAATGTCATCGCCGATGGCGGCCTGGCGGCGATCACCGAGTTCTACACCAATGACCCGACGGGTACGCTGACCCTCGAACAGGGCATCGACTTGGGCAGCGACGGTGTGACGGGCATGAGCAACCAGGTAAAACGTGGCGCCCTGTCCTGGTCCGACTTCGACGGCGACGGCAATCTCGATCTGGCTCTCTCTGGCCGCGATGCAGCACTCAATGCGGTATTGAAGATCTTCCGCAATCGACCCGCCGGCACCTTGACCGAAGATGGCAGCTTCTTTCTGAATCGCTTCCAGCGCGTCGACGGCGGGGCACACTGGATCGACTATGACAACGATGGCGATGCCGACCTGGCGGTCGTGGGACGGACGGTACTCTCGAACCACCAGGCCTTTGTGTTCGAGAATCGCGATGGCGAACTCAGCGGCGTTTCTGTCGAAGAGGATATCGAGGGACTGAGCGGCGGCCCCACCGTGTGGGGCGACTACGATGGCGATGGCAGGGCCGATCTCCTGATCACGGGTGTCGATGCCGATGGCCAACGGCAGAGCATCCTGTATAGCAGTCGGGTTAGCGCTGCAAATCGAGCACCCGAGGCACCGGCCTCGCTCAATGAAGTCACCGCCACGAGTCAGCGTGTCCTGTTCAGTTGGTCCGCCGGCAGCGACGTCGAGTCCGCCAATCTGAGCTACAATGTCCGCATCGGCACCGAGCCAGCAGAGCAGGACATTCTCTCCGCAGAGGTCCCCCTCGGACCAGGAAACGCGGGGCTGAAGAGTGACTACGTCCTGGGCAGTTTCCTGCCCCCCGACACGTACTTCTGGAGCGTTCAGACTGTCGACGGTGGACTGGCTCGCTCTGAGTTCACCGCGGAGGGTCGATTCACGGTAGAGCAGTTCGTCTCTTCCGACCAGCGTCTGCGATCCCTGAGCCATTCTTCCATGGCCTGGTCCGACTTCGACGGCGACGGCGACGACGACCTGGCTTTGATGGGTACCAATCGGTCGGGAGAGGCTCGCACTCTCCTGTATGCCAATGAGGAAGGTACCCTCAGCCTGCACACAGACGCGGGACTTCTCGGTCTGACGAAGGGTGACGTGGCCTGGGCGGACATCGATGGAGACGGCGATCTCGATCTGTTCAGTGGTGGTCAGATCGCCGATGACAATCGCGAGGATATCCTCTACCGTGTCAGCGGCGAGGGATTGGGGTCAACGTTCGATCCCGCCATCTCCTTCTCTCCTGCTCTGGACTTCTCGTCGGCCCAATTCGGCGATGTAGATCTCGACGGGGATCTCGACCTTGTCTATGCCGGCCAGAGCGACAGCGTCGAGAACAACCAGCGCGTTTCTCTCACCACCGTCTGGCTTAACGACGGGGATGGGGGCTACTCTCAGGGGTTTGATGGCGTCGAAGGCGTCAACAATGGTGATCTTGAGCTGGCCGACCTCGATGGCGATGGTGATCTCGACCTGCTGCTGACAGGAGCCGCGACCGACGGAGACCCGCGGACACTCCTGTATCGGAATGATCATCCTCTCGATTTTATTGACACGGGCGCTCAGATCCAGGCTCTCAAGTCGAGCAATCTGGCGCTGGGTGACGTCGACCGGGATGGAGACCTCGATCTGGCCCTGGGTGGTCTGTCAGCCTCGGGTCTCTATGCGGCGATGTTCACGAATGATGGCGGTGTGCTGACGCAGCGCGAGGATGTCGCCCTGCCGGGAATCATCGCCGGAGACTTCACCTGGGCCGACTACGACAACGACCAGGACCTGGACTTGATCGTCAGCGGTAACAACGGCGCAACATCCCTTCTGCAGGTGTTTGAGAACACCATCGGCCAGGCCGCCCCCGATTCAGCCTTCGAGTTGCTGACCCTCTCCAACTTAAGTGGCGTCGATTTCTCAGCTGTGAGTGCCGCTGATCCCGACGGTGATGGCGATCTCGATCTGATCTCTTCCGGTCGTGCTGCTGACTTCTCGCCGAGTTCGGTGGTTAACGACAATCTCGCGTCACAGCAGTTCAACTCGAATGTCGCACCGAACGCAGCGAGCACGCTGGTTGCCAGTGACAGCGCCGACGATGTCAGACTGAGTTGGCAGCCGGGCAGTGACGATGGCGCTCCGCCTGTGGCGTCCCTCTCTTACAATGTCCGCATAGGGTCGGAATCAGAGGGCCACGACATCCTCAGTGGCGCTCGGCCCCTCGGCCGTGGGAATGCCGGTCACAACCTGTTCGTGGACATCGAGGGACTCGATAGTGACACCTACTTCTGGTCTGTGCAGACCATCGATGCCGGTGGTGTGGCCTCGCCGTGGTCGACACAGAGCAGTTTCATCGTCGACACACAGTCGCCCAGTCTGACCTCTCTTGCCTTAAACCGGTCTGAGTTGGGGCTGGGCCAGACGCTGACGCTGAACATTGGGTTTGCCGATGCCCATGCCGGAATCGACGCGGCGATCAGTCCGACCGTAACAGCGACGGTAGCCGACCAGGGTTTCGAGGTACTGCCTCTGCAGTTCACGGGAGACACGTGGACCGGTGAACTGACGATCACCGACGGGATCCCGTCCGGGGCGGCAACCATCTCGGTGGCGGGTCTCACCGATCTGAAGGGCAATGTGCTGGTGCCGGTGGATTCCACCGGTGCTTTCCTCGTCGATGCGGATCGGCCAGCTGTTGTGGCCAGTGATCCTGCCGATGGTGCCGATTCCGTCACGGCTGAGAGCGGTGCGTCTGTCACCGTCACCTTCTCTGAACCTCTAGACCCTGCTACCGTGCTGGCATCGAACTTTGCGATTCGCCTCGGCGCGCTCAGCATCGCCTCCACGGCAACCTATGTGGAGGAGCCCGACGCCATCACGGTTGCATTGGTCCCTGAGGGCGGCCTGCTACCGGGCAATGAATATTCAGTCGAAGCGGCTGCGGGAATTGCCGACCTGGTGGGCAATGTGATCGGCCAGTCCACCACATGGAGCTTCCGCACCCAGATCCCCAACCTGACTGAAACGATCCCACCGGCGAGCGCAGACAGTGTCGATGCCGCCGCATCGGTTCTATCAGCCACGTTTGATACGCAGGTCCTCAACGATGGTCTTCTACGGAGCGACGCCGTTCGGATCTTGCGCGAGGGCGTCGAGGTTGCCTTGCGACAGACACCCGTCTTCGACGTGCCGAGTTTGAGCCTCTTATTCGAGCCTGAGGGTGGACTTCGGCCTGGATCCAGCTACCAGGTGACGTTAACAGGCTTGCTCGGCGGCCCCTTGCGCCTGACCGGTGAGGGTGACTACTCGTGGGCCTTCACCACACGCCTGGCCTCTCCGACGGAGTTTTCACCCGCAAGAGGCGACACAGGTGTCCCGGTCACAACGTCTGGCATTCGCGTGACCTTCGACGCGGGGATCGACCCCGTCGTTTTGGCCAGCGATGACAGCGCCGTGCAACTGTTTCGAGAGGGACAGCTCGTCGACATCGGGTCGCCATCCTATGATCCGGATGCCCGTGCCTTGAGTTTCGGGCCCACTGTCGGCTTCCTCAGTGGGTCAACGTATCGGGTCGTGCTCGATAGCGAATTGCGCGGCCCTCAGGCCGCTGGTGAGATCGATTGGAGCTTCCGCACCCAGATCCCCGAGGTCGTGTCGACGACGCCGACAGATGCGGCGTCGATAACCTCGGACCCGCGTCGCATCAGCGTCACCTTCTCCAGTCCCGTCGACTCGGCGGGCAGAGCGCCGCGGAATTTCCGCCTCGCCCGCGGGGGACGCCCCCTGGTGTTAGCGGCCAACGAGTTCCTCTACGATCCTGCCACCTTCACGGTGTCGCTCCCGTCGGTCGATCTCGTATCGGGATCCGAATACACCGTCGCCGTCAGTGGTCGGATTGGTGGTCCTCAATCCGCCCTTACCGACCACCTCTTTACCTTCAGGACTGAGATCCCCACCGTTTCTTCTACAGAGCCGGCTGATGGCGACGAAGGCATCGGTACCTCCCAGGGATTGATCAGCGTCGACTTCTCCAGTCCCATCGCCAACCAGAGCGCCGAGGGTTTCTCCTTGCGCAGTCGATCTCTCGACGCGGCGGACACAACCTTCGTCGTTCTCCCGATTACGGGCTTTGGCGCCGACTCGACGCAGACCCACATCAACTTTGCCCCAGAGGGCGGGTTCCGTGCCTTTACAGAGTATGAGGTCATCGTCGACCGCAGGGCCCTCGGACCGCTGGCGGAAGAAGGCTTCTCCTGGCGCTTCTCCACGGCCCCCCGTCTGACGAGCATCAGCGACGGCGGCACGGTGAGCAATGCCGATGGCAGCATCGAACTCTATCTACCTCCGAATGCGCTTTCCGGCTCAGATGGCGAGATCGCCATCTCGCCCGTAACGGCTGACGACGGGGCTGGGCGTCCTGTGGCGTCGCAGCAGACGCAGGTGGGCCCCGCTTATCGGATCGATGCAGGTTCGGCGACGCTCCGCAAGCCGGCGACGCTGACCATCGGTTATGACACGGACGACCTGGCGGGGGCCAACGCAGCGAGATTGGGGATCTTTGCTCTGGCCGATGGCGATGTGTGGACGCGCGTCGGAGGCACCGTCGATGAGGCGGCGCGGACAGTGACGACGACAGTGCCGGCCCTGGGAACCTTCGGTGTCTTCGAGGATACTGGTGCCGGCCTGGGGTCGTTGGCCGTCGCAGATGTCGACTGTCAGCCACGCGCCTTCACGCCCGCGGGCGGCCAATTGCGCGATCGGACTGATATCAGCTTCGACCTGAGTGCGCCGGCCGACGTGACCGTGCGAGTGTATAACGTCAGCGGCCGCGTCGAGCGAGTCCTGAGCCGTGATCGTGCCATGGCACCAGGACGAAATACCATAGTCTGGGACGGTCGAGATGACGACGCCGATGTCGTCGCCAGCGGCCTCTATGTCGTCGTCGTCAGTGTAGCTGGCGCGCAGGCGGAGAAGGTGGTGGCCGTTGTACGCTGAGTGGAAACAGGCTGGATACCGCCGGATGGGTCGCCATGCGTTGGCTTTGATCGTGGGTAGCGTGCTCACAGCACCCGCCACTTGGGCGCAGCTGTCAGATGTGTCCAGTGCCAGTGGAGCCGACAATGCGGGTCTGTACAGCCCGGGTTTTGCGTGGGGTGACTACGACGCCGATGGCGATCTCGACCTCTACGTCACCAATTGGGCGACGGCTGTGTCCGTTCCATCGAACAAGCTGCTAAACAACGGCGGCGACTCGACCTTCTCCGATGTGGCACCTGCCCTGGATGTCGACAACGATCAGAACAGTATCGGCGCCACGTGGGCTGACTACGACAACGATGGTGATCTCGACCTGTATGTCGTGGATTTCTTCGATCAGGACTATCTCTATCAAAGCCAGTCCAATGGCACTTCGTTCAGCGAGGTTGGCCGGCGTCAAAAATTGGTGAACCTGATCAAGGCCGGCAGCTCGACCTCTGCCGCCTTCGGTGACGTAGACAACGACGGTTGGCTCGATCTGTACATCGGGAAGTTCTACCACGACAACGAGTTATACGTCAGCCGTGGCGACGGTAGCGGCCGCGTCACCTTCGACCGTGTCGACGACCTGGGTGTCGGAGATCGACGTGATACGGCCGGTTTTGACTGGGTCGATATGGACAATGACGGTGATCTCGACCTCTACGTGGTCAATCGCGATCAGGAGAATGCCCTGTATCGCAATGACCTGGCCGATGGTGGCCCCTTCACCGAAGTGGCCTGCGCCCTCAGTGTGGCGAGCACCGAGATCGGCCAGGCTGGAGCGTGGGCCGACTACGACAACGATGGCGACCTCGACGTGTTCGTCGCCAATGTCGGTGCCAACGCGCTCTACCGGAACGACGGCGGCACGACTTTCGTCAATGTCGCTGCGGCGGCCGGTGTCCGTCAGAGTGGTTCTGGCTGGATCACGGCGGCAGCTGCCTGGGCAGACTACAACGGTGATGGTTTCTCAGACCTGTATCTGGCCAGCGGTGGAGACGAGCAGTTCCAGCCTGATCTGTTGTTTGTCGGAGGTGAAACGGGCGTCTTTGCCGATTCGACGGCCTCTGCCGGATTGCCGACATCCGTGACAGCTCAACTGTCTACGGGGTGGGCGGACTTCGACGGCACAGGCACTCCCGATCTCTATGCGACAAATGGGTTTGGTCCCTACGGCCCGGGGAACCGGTTGTTCCGCAATGATCGCAGCCCGGATACGTTCCTCCGCGTGCTCGTTCGTGGCGTCGGCCCCTCCTCAGGCGGCGCAAATCTGGCCGCCATCGGTGCCCAGGTTCGATTGATCGACGCGGCCAGCAATGACACGGTCGCCTACCAGCAGGTGCTTCCCAAGACGGCACTGATCCGGACCGTCGAATCGGACGGCGTCACGGCTGCCGCTGCTGAGATCATCTTTGGCGCACCGGCGGGGCCCTACAACGTGCACGTGAGGTTCCCCGGAAACGACGTACCGATCACGCGTGGCGTTTTTGTGGGTGGCGAGGTTGTCATCATCGACGAGGAAGTCTTCGGCGGATGACACGAATCTTCGACACCCTCCGGCAAACGTGTGCCTCCACATGGGCAGCTACCCTGCTGATCGCCGGTAGTGCGTCCCTCGTCGAGGGTGCCGCATCGCGGCAGACGGATATTGGTGTGCGCGCCATCGGCATGGGCGGTGCCTATTCTGCTGTTGGGGCAGATGCGAGCACCATCCGCTGGAATCCAGCGGCCATCGCCACACTACAGCGGCAGGAGATCCTGGGCACGTATACAGATCGCTATGGCCTGGGTTTGAACGAGTCCTATATGGGGTATGTCCTGCCGATTACTGATGCTCACGCCGTCGGCCTGGACTGGTTCCACCGGGGGTTCGACGATGTCAGCGGTGGTCTGGGCCTGAATTCCGGCCACAATCTGATGAGCGTCGCCTATGGATATCGCAATGGGATCGCCGCCCTCAAGCCCTACATCGGCAATACCGCCATCGGTGGTACGCTGAAATACATCACCCAGGATGCCGATCTGGATGGGCGTTCGGTGATGTCTGCCTCCGGTCTGGGTTTCGATCTGGGTCTGCTGGCCCCCCTGCCCCGCGGATTCCGCCTGGGCGTGGCCATTCAGGATCTGGGCGGAACCTCCATCGAACACGATGGTGGGGTGAGCGAACAGATTTTTGATGCGCGTTGGCGAATTGGCATCGCTCACAAACCGGTCGAGGGCCTCACGCTGGCGGCCGACGTCGATGATCATCTGCGTCTGGGCGCAGAGTATTGGATCCGGGGTCAACTGGCCCTGCGTGCCGGGCTGCGCACGGTGTTGGATACACCCGAATCTCGAGGTGACGCGACGACACCGAGTGTTGGCTTTGGCGTGAAGTATCGTTTCGCGACGCTCGAATACGCCTACGAGCAGCATCCTGTCCTCGACGCGACGCACTACACGTCGTTGTCGCTGGCCTACAACTCGAAGATCGTCGAGATCAAGGACGCAACGGTCCGACCAAATCCGATCTTCCGATCTCTGTATCCACACTATCAGGAGTCGGAGTTCTTCGACGTCGTCCTGTCGAACTCCTCGCCACAGCCTCTGGATGTGACCGTGGGACTCATGCTCCCTCGGACGATGAGTGTTCCCCATACGGAACGCGTCACCCTGCCTCCGCAGAGCACGGAGAAGTACTCTTTCTCCGTCACCTTCGATCCAGACCTGTTCAACGAACCCGACGCGTACTACGACAACTTTGTTACACCGATCGTGTCGGTGACGTATCAGCGAAATCGGCGGGAACAACGACTCGAAAAACAACTCGAGCGCGTCTACGTCGCCGGCAAGGGCAAACTTAGTTGGAATGTCCCGGGAATGGCGGCCGCCTTTGTGACCCCCGCCGATCTGGCTGTGGCCGGGTTCGCTCGAGGTTTGGTCTCCCGATACGACGACATCCTTTCGGGCAGATTCAATCACTCCAACCTGGGCAAAGCAGCGATCCTCTACGACGCGCTGGGTGTGTATCGATTTACCTACCAGGCCGATCAGAAGACACCCTTCGCCAGTATCTCTGACGATCGAACCATCTTCGACACGGTTCAGTATCCCAGTGAGATGCTGTCAAAGCCCGAGGGAATCGACACGAAGATCGGCGACTGTGACGATCTGACCGTCCTCTACGCCTCGCTGCTGGAAAACCTGTCCATCGACACGGCCTTCCTCGAAGCCAATGAGCCGGGCAGAGGCCACATCTATCTGATGTTCGATGCGGGCATCCATCCAGATCAGGCGGAAGATCACTTCACCAGCCCTGCCGAGTACGTCGAGTGGGAAGGCCGAATCTGGATTCCCGTCGAAACGACCATGGTGGGTTTCACCTTTGGTGATGCGTGGCGACAGGGCGTGGGTGAATACAAGAGACTTGACCCGCGAGGTCTGATCAATCAGGTCTACGTGCAGAAGTGGATGCAGACCTACAAGTCAGCTGTGTTGCTGGCCGTGGACATCGAGCTTCCCGGTGTGGTGGCCATCGACAGCCTCATGATGCGGGATCTGGATTTCTTCGATCGCCGCACCGACGAGATCGCCCTAGGTTCGGTCACCTCCCTCGACACCCCGCAGGGCGCCTACGATGCAGGTGTCGCCTATCTGAGGGCCAACCACCTCGAGAAGGCGTCCGCCATGTTCCAACGAGCCCTCGTGATGGATGCGCGGCATGCGGATGCTCTCAATGCCCTGGGCGTCATCGACACCCGACGCGGCGACTACGACCTGGCCCTTGATCGCTATCGCGAGTCGCTGTCCTACGTAGAGGATAATGGCGTCCGCATGAACGTCGCCCTCACCTACTATCTGATGGGCGATCGCGAACAGGCGGATATTTTCTACGAAGAGGTCGTTTCTCTCGACGGCACCTATGGGGAGCTGTTCGACTTCCTCGCCGGAGTGGGTGATGCGGCCGAATACTATGAGATTGGCGCCAGCTACCTGCGTCAACTGCGACTGGAACAGGCATCGGAACAGTTCGAACTGGCCATCGGCGCCGACCCCCAGTATGCAGACGCCATCAACGCGGCCGGGGTCGTCCACGCCCGACAGGGCCGCCCGGACGAAGCGCTTGCCGCCTTCGAACGCGCCTCTGAGATCGAGCCAGATCGACCTGGATTCCGGATCAATGTCGCCCTCGCCCATCATCTGTTGGGTGATTTCCAGACGGCTGACGTGGTTTACCGCCAGGTGGTCTCCGAGGACGAAACCTACGCCGGACTCTACGATTTCCTCGCTGCCACCGAGACGGCCGAGGAGAGCTACCGAATCGCCACTGGCTACATGCAGCAGAAGCTGTGGGGCAAGGCCCTCGAGCGCCTTGAGCGGGCCATCAAGGCGGGGACGACGGATGCCGACATCTTCAACGCCCGAGGCGTCGTGCTGACTCGACTGCTCCGTCATGATGAAGCCTTTGCCTCATTCGAACGTGCCGAGTCGATGGATGCGAGCCAGGCCGGATATCGGCTGAATATGGCGATCGTCCGGTATCTGCAGGGACGTCGCCATGAAGCGGCGGTCCTCTATCAGCAGGTTGTCGAGATGGAACCGGCCTATGAGGGGTATCTCGATCTGGGCCCATAGGCCGTTCCAACAAAAGAATCGGAATTGGGCGACGTGATCTGTATCATACTTACGGATCCTGAGATTGCCGATCTTTTGTGTAGACAGTGAGTGAAATAAGGTCTGGCCGTTGCCAGGCATTCGCCCTTGAGATGGATCGAAAATCAACTCCACGGGCGGTTGATCCCCCGAGTGGGAGGAGAGAACCATGAAACTGACGTTGAAACTGCTGACACTGGCTCTGATGACGGCCCTGCTTGTCGTGCCTGTCATGGCCCAGGAGGATGAGCAGGCTGCAACTGCCACCTCCACTGAGGCAGCTGGCTCTGACGAAGAGCTTGATGACGAGTGGCTGAACACAGTGTGGACTCAAGTCGACGACATGGTCAAGGAAGAGGAGCACAAACTGCAGGAGACGGTCACCGTCGCCGGCGTGCGTGGCGCTGAGGCTGAAGACTCCATCCTTGATCGCCTCTACTACAAGGGGGCCAAGCGGTATCCGAGCCAGGACAAGCTAAACAAGGCCATTGAAACTCTGCGCGAGGCATTGGCCGCCACACCGCGCGGCGAGAATGCTCCCATGCAGAAGTATTTCATCGCCCAGTGTTATGAGAAGCTCGGCCGGACCAGCGACGCCCGGACATACTACGGTCACGTCACCAAGGATCATCCCAATACGACGTGGTCGAAGAAGGCCCAGGCTGATCTGGACAGACTGACGACCCAGTAGTCAAGACCGCCACGGCTCGCCCTGGCGATTGATTGGGCAACTGAAAGGGAGGAGTGGCCCCCGGCCACCCCTCCTTTTTCTATATTTCCACACCTGACCCGTCACCCATTCCCGATTTCCGATCGCACTCATGGCTGAAGCGGATAACACCGAAGAACGTATCCAGCTGATCCTCGGTCCCGTCGTGGGCCTGCTCATCTTCCTGTTCTCCTTGACGGAGATCTACGAGCGGGCGGAACTGGTGACCTACGACTCGCGCTTCAACGTGCGCAATTCACTGTTCGGTCCACCGCCCATGAATCCCAATCTGGGCACCATCGACATCGATCTGGAAAGCATCGAGGCCGAGGGACGCTACCAGGATTGGACACGAGATAAGTACACCGAGGTCGTGCGTCTGCTGGACGACTATGGAGCGCGGCTGGTCGGATTCGATGTGTTCTTCGTAGAGCCGTCGACGAATCTGGTCTCGGCCGATCAGATTCAGGCACTCAGCCGAATCGACGAAAAGAGTATCAACGACCTGCTGGCGCGTTCCGACCACGATGAACTGTTCCGCCAGACGATTCTCGACGCAGGGAATGTGTATCTGGGCCAGACGATCGTCGTGCCCCATGGCGAGCTGAGTGCCGAGGAGATCCAGAAACATCTCGAGCCACTGAGTGAGGACAAGCAGAGAGCCCTCGACGCGATACGGGGGCGCTCACCGGGTCTGGCCAAGGATGCGCAGAACACCGTGTGGCGAGGGTACGACTTCGATCCGCCCTTGATGTCTCTTCGCGATGCGGCTCGCGGTTTTGCCTACGCTCAGACGGTACCCGATGTAGATGGCGTCCGACGACGGTTTCCTCTGGTCTACCGGTATGAGGATGTCCTGTTCCCGTCCCTGGCCCTGGCCATGGCTGCCGATGTTTTGCAGGTCCCGATCAAGGACATCGTCGTTGAACCGGGCGATCACATTCTTCTTCCTGGGGCAAAGCTGCTCACCGAGGGTGTCGAGGACGTTGAGATCCCCATCGACCGCTTCGGCAATATGCACGTCAACTGGGCGGGTCGGTGGGAGAATACGTTTACCCACTATCCCCATTTCACGATCCGTGAAGCCGCCTGGCGCCAGGATCGCCAGTCCCTGCTCGATGACATGAAGGTGCGAGTTGCGGCGGATCCCGCCCTGCGAAATCCGCGAGCACTTCTGAAGGCGCTGACACAGGCTGGCTATGGCGATCGCGATTTGCTGCTGACGGCATTGCGCGCCTACCTCGCGTCGTCAGAGATGGAGAGCGCCCTGCGAGCCAATGCAGACCTCACGGCGGCGGACTTCTGGAAGAAGAAGGGCATCGCCGAACCGACCGAGACGCTGTCGCTGATCTTCGAAAAGGTGCAGCTTACAAATGCGGTGGCGTCCCTGATCGAGAGCGACCCACGCATCGCCTTCGAAGGGCTGCAGGGAAGCTTCCCGGGTGCGGATCAGGGCGAGTTGCGTCAGAGCGAATACTACGTGCGTTCCGTGCTGGCCGATGGCGTGGTGCCCGACAGCGCTCGCCCCCTGTATTTCTATCCCTTTCAGAAATACCAACCCCGCAATGGCGCTTCGGCCTTCTTGAGCCCGGATGACGTTGAGGGCAAGATCCTGTTCTATGGACTCACCGCACCAGGCACAACCGACCTCAATGTCACGCCCGTGCAGGGAAGTTATCCCATGGTCGGAATCTACCCGAACGTGCTGAATACGATTCTCGAGGGAATCTTCATTCAGCGCATGCCAGCCTGGAGCGATGCGTTGCTCATGTTCGCCCTGGGCATGTTGCTGTCCCTCGTCGTACCACGGATGCGCGTGCTGGCTGGGGCAGGCGTCGTTTTAGGCATCGTCATTCTGTATTCAGCGATCGCTTTCTTCAGCTTCACTCACGCGGGCTGGTGGCTCGAGTTCGTGGCGCCCCTCATGACCCTCGTCGTCGGCTATCTGGTACTCACCATTTACGGATACATCATCAAGGAGAAGGAGAAGGAGTTCGTGCAGGGCGCCTTCGGTCACTACCTGTCGCCTGCCGTCGTCGACCAGATCATGACGAATCCTGACATGATCGGGCAACTCGGTGGTGAAGAGCGGGTCATGACGGCGTTCTTCTCGGACATTGCCAGTTTCTCCACGATCTCCGAATGCCTCACACCCGCCGAATTGGTGAATTTCATCAACGAGTATCTGTCGGATATGTGCGACATCATCGAGAAAGCCGGCGGCACCATCGACAAATTCGAAGGTGATGCCATTGTCGCATTCTTCGGCGCTCCCCTGTACTACGATGATCATGCGGTCCGTGGCTGCATGTCGTGTATCGATCAGCAGCGGGCGATGACGCAGTTGCGCGAGCGATGGCGGGTTGACGGGGCGCTGCCCTCGGCCCTAGCTGACCTGCGCGACCGCTGGGACCAACAGGGGCGCCCCTTCTGCCACGTTCGGATCGGGCTGACTGCCGGACCGATGGTGGTGGGCAACATGGGATCGCGCACGCGCACAGACTATACCATGATGGGAGATACGGTGAATCTGGCCGCGCGCTTCGAGTCGGGGCAGAAGATCTACGGTACGGGCATCATGGTGAATGAAGCGATCTACGATCAGGTAAAGGACCTGGTAGAGGGTCGGCGTCTCGACTATGTCCAGGTCATGGGCAAAGAAGAGCCGGCCACAGCATATGAGATTCTCGAACGCAAGGGCGAGATCTCAAGCGAACAGTCCGACTTGCTCGCGTTGTATCATCAAGGGCTCGAGTTATACGATCGTTTTGAGTTTGCTGAGGCCAAGACCCGATTCGAAGAGGCGCTGAAGGTCCTGCCCGACGATGGACCGAGTGCGCTGTATGCGGATCGGTGTGAAGACTACGCGGAGAATCCGCCTGAGGACCTGGTCTTCCGGGCCGACAGCAAGTGATGGCCGCACCTTTGCAGTCCCGGCCCAACCTGCGCATCTTCTGGGTTTGCGAACCTGTCAGCCTGCAGCTCGAATGGATGCTCCCGGTCGACCCCACAGCCAGCCTGTGACCCGCTGTCCGCGAATCGTTGTCGTCGGCTTGCTGCTGACGATGGTGGTCTTTGACGCTTGCTCGGGTCGTCGTGCGCAGCTGGCCGAACGGCTCGACTCCACCGATGCCGAGTTGCGTGCCGATCAGGAAGCCCTGCGCAAAGAGCTGGCCTCTCAGCATTTGCGCCAGCAGCTGCTGGCGGAGCGATTGCGGCAGGCCGAGGAAGAACTCGTGAGGCTCCGGGCCCAGATGCTGGTCGCTGGGGAACGACCGGAGGGGCTCGGCCGTCGATCGAGTGGAGCGTCGACGCCTTCTCAGGCTGCAACCGGTGGATCCGCTGCCGCTTCGAAGGCTACGACCACCGTCGATCCTGCGGCGTTGTATGAGAAGGCTCGAGCCCACTTTGGCGAACGACAGTATGGCCCCGCCCTGGAGCTGTTCGCACAGATCGTGACAGAGGCACCGAAAAGTGCTCAGGCGGACAACGCCCAGTATTGGATCGGCGAGTGCCACTATGGGGAGGGCCGATTCCGGCGCGCCCTGCAGGCCTTCGGCCAGGTGCTTGCCTACAAAAAGACTGAGAAAGACGACGACGCGCAGTTGAAAATCGCACGATGTCATCTGGCCCTTGGGGAGAAGGATCAAGCGATTGCCGCTTTCCAAGGCCTTCTGCAGACATTTCCCAACAGCGAATACGTAGGTGCTGCGCGGCGCGAGCTCCGTTATCTGGAGGGACCGTGAGACGACTGCTCGTCGTTGCATGGTGTGGATGGTTCTGCCTCTCCTCCACACCGGTTGTGGCGCTGATGCCCAGCAACCTCGACCTGCTCACCGAGGCCGCTGAAGCGGCGGTGCGCGATGCGCTGGGCAAAGTTCCCCTTGCTGGGGGGCAGGACGGATGGCAGACTCCTGTGCTGCTGGAGGCTCAGGACGATCACGACGCCAATTGGCTTGTGGAACAGCTCCTGGTAGAGCAACTTCTCATCGCTGGCTTGCCGCTCACGACGGCGGCGGAAGGAACAGATCTGCAGGGCCCGCGGCTGAGCTATCGAGTCGTCGACCTGGGGATCAGCGGCAAGGGGCGTCTCTTGTCAGGTGCCGTCGAGCGCCGCTGCCATGTCACCGTAGGTCTTCATTTCAGCGACAACGGTGAACTTGTGTCCGTCGGGGAGGCCAAGGCGGAACTCGCCGATGTGATACCCGGCAATCAACTCGAGGCTCTTCAGCATTCGAGTCATAAGTTCGCAGACACCAATCTCGAGAAACGCTCTTGGGAGCGCTTCGCCGAACCGGTGATCGTTACCACCGTGCTCGGCAGTCTCATCTACCTCTTTTTCTCAAATCGCTGATGCTCGCAACCAGACTGTCGTCACCGACTCAACGTTTCATCCTCATGGGCTTATCGTGTCTTCTGCTGGCAGGTTGTGCCGCCAAAGAAATACCCGAGGTCCACGGGCCCCAGTATTTCTATGACAAGGGCACCCAGGGGTTGGCCAAGAAGCGCTATCTTGAGGCGATTGAAAACTTCCAGCGGTTGGTCAGCAACTTCCCGGGTTCGGCCCTGGTCTCTGACGCCCAGTATCAGTTGGCAGAGTCCTACTACGGCATGGAAGACTTCGTCAACGCCGTCTTCGAGTACCAACGACTCATCGACACCTACCCGTCCAGCGAATGGGCCGACGAAGCTGCCTTCCAGATCGGCGAGGCTTTCTTCGAACAGCGGCGGCGACCTGAATTGGATCAGTCTGAGACCTATGAGGCGCTGACCGCGTATCGCCGCTTTCTCGAAGACCACCCGAGCAGCCCCATGGTCAGTGTTGCTCAGGAACGCATCGTGGCCTGCCGCGAACGCCTGGCGAAGAAGGAATTCCTTGGCGCTCAGTTGTATCACCGTCAGGGACACCTGGAAGCGGCGCGAATGAGCTACGATCAGTTGCTGCTCAGCTTCCCCGATACGGACTGGTATCTACAGGGACTTGCGCACCTCGGCCTTCTGGAACGAGATGAGGGTGGACTCGAAGCAGCACGTCTGCATTGGCAGCAAGTCGTGGACAACACCCAGGATGATGAGTTGCGCGCTCAAGTGCGGGGCTGGCTCACGGACCTGGACACGCCGTAATCCCGCAGTGGGAGAGCGACTCGGTGTCCTGGGCGGCACCTTCGACCCGATTCACTGTGGCCATGTGTTGCTCGCCCTCAGCGTCCGCGAACTGCTCGACCTCGATCGAATTCTGTTCATCCCCGCCGCCGACCCGCCGCACAAGCGATCCGATGAGATCACCGATGCCATCCATCGCTGGAGAATGGTCGAGTTGGCACTGGAAGGGCTCGACGTGCTGCAACCTTCACGTCTTGAGATCGATCGAGGCGGCACGTCGTACACGGTGGAGACCCTCCGACACCTGAGATCCGATCATGATGGCGCCGAACTACACCTCATTATCGGCGCCGACAATGTTTGTGATTTGAGTACGTGGCACGACCCGGAAGGGATCTTGCAGATCGCTCGCGTCGTGGCCGGGGCACGGCGGCAGTCGGGTGTCAGGGATGATGACCGATTCGCCGACCGGATCATCCACCTCGACACTCCCCTTTTTGAAGTGTCTTCCACGACGGTGCGCCAACGGCTGCGCAATCACCAGCCCATTCGCTACCTGGTTCCACCCAGCGTGGAGAGCTATATCCTCGACAACGGCCTCTACGGCACCGGTGATTCATGACAAGCCCGTTTTTCACACATCTTGAGTGCACTCGCACCGGCGCGCGATACGATCGCGAAGAGTTACACAATCTCTCCGAAGTGGGCGCTCCGCTGTTTGCCCGCTATAACCTGGCCGGTGTCGCCCTGTCGGTGTCACCCCAGGATCTGAGCCGACGCACCGCACAAGGGATGTGGCGCTACCGCGAGATCATGCCCTTGCGTCCCGGTGACACGCCAGTCACACTGGATGAAGGATCGACACCACTGCGGTCTGCGCCCCGACTCGCCGCTGCGTTGGAGCTGTCACGGTTGTGGATCAAGGATGAATCCACCAACCCTACAGGATCCTTCAAAGCACGGGGTCTATCGGCGGCCGTCACCGCCGCTGCTGCCAGAGGTGCACGGAAGCTGGCGATCCCCACCGCCGGCAATGCAGGGGGTGCTTTGGCCGCGTACGCCGCCGCTGCAGGGTTGGAGTGCCACGTCTTCATGCCACGCGACACCCCCCGAGCGTTTCAACTGGAAGTCATCTCTTGCGGAGGTCACCTCGAGTTGGTGGATGGACTGATCTCCGACTGCGGCCGGATCGTGGGCGAGCGCAAGCAAGAGGACGGTTGGTTTGATGTGTCGACGCTGAAGGAGCCCTACCGCGTCGAGGGCAAGAAGACGATGGGATACGAGCTGGCCGAACAGTTCGGGTGGCGTCTGCCAGATGTCGTCATCTACCCCACCGGGGGCGGTACGGGGCTGATCGGAATGTGGAAAGCCTTCGAAGAACTGGAACAGCTTGGATGGCTTGCTCCGGGCCAGCGCCCGCGAATGGTGTCGGTTCAGGCCAGTGGTTGTGCGCCCATCGTAAGGGCCTTCGAAGCCGGCGAGGAATCGGCGACGCCTTGGGAGAATGCTGAAACGTGCGCTTCCGGGCTGCGGGTCCCCGGTGCCGTCGGCGATTTTCTCATGCTGCGAGCCTTACGAGACAGTGGTGGTACCGCTGTCGCGGTGGATGATGATGAACTGATCTCCGACGCCCATGTGTTGGCTCAACATACAGGGATCTTCCCCGCCCCTGAGGGTGGAGCAACCCTGTCAGCCCTCAAGAGACTGCGGCAGAGTGGTTGGGTCCAGGATGATGACCGTGTCGTGCTGTTCAACACCGGCTCTGGGTACAAGTATCTTGAGGCGATGGCGACAAATCTGCCCAAGGATTGTTGACGCTCTGTTGGGGTGGCTTATCTTTCTGGGTTGCCAAAAATGACGCACCCATAGCTCAATTGGATAGAGCACCTGACTACGGATCAGGAGGTTGGGGATTCGAATTCTCCTGGGTGCACCATATATTTCACAACTTGTTGTTTATTAACGAGTTGGTAGTGCTTGTCAGGTAATTTACATTACCCAAAAATACCCCGAATGAGCACAGAATCAGCTGCTCACTTGGGGTATTTTTATGGAAATCCATCGTTGTTATGACCTGTTTCTAACCGACAGAAAGATCAGTGGATGTAGTGAATCGACCCTCCGATTTTACGAATATGTGATCGGAAAGTTTCTTCGGTATATAAAAGAAAATAATTTTGATTTATCGGTAGAATCGACCCACCAGCACATCCTACCCTTCTTTTCTCATCTTCAACAGCAGAACCTCTCACCCAGCACCTACCATACTCTGTTTCGTGGTATTCGTGTCTTTACTCGATTTCTGCACCAGGAAGAGTATGTCGAGAAGGAGATTCGACTACCCAAGGTCAAACAGCCTCATACCACCATTTCTCCACTTACACCAGCCCAGATGAGGAAGGTCTTACATTCGTTCAACTCCAATACTTACTTGGGTTTACGGAATCATACCATCGTTCGGTTGTTTCTGGATACAGGAATGAGATTAGGAGAATTGAGTCAACTACAGCTGACGGATGTGAATCTTGAAGATGGGTTTGTGATGGTGCACGGAAAGGGTGGAAAGGATCGGTATGTGCCGATTGGTCGTGAAATGGTCAAGTGTCTGTGGAGGTATATGAAAAGACGGGCTCTGATTGATGTAAATCTCAGCCCTCACTTATTCCTTACCGAACAAGGGAAAGCACTAACCTCACGAGCTATTCAGTTGGTGTTCAAGAGGTTAGGCAAGAAAATAAACCTTGAT
>PVBE012032499.1_pt1 | contig 19950 bp, 16 predicted proteins | sample 1631181 | NCBI WGS metagenome assembly PVBE01 (sample SAMN08397723, study PRJNA350692) | Marine metagenome, whole genome shotgun sequencing project. | isolation source: water | place: Pacific Ocean | collected 2012-04 | reverse complement strand
AGGTCCTCCGGGGCATACAGGGTGTCCTGGACGATGCCCGCATCGGTCTCGAAGGGCTCGCGGCGAGGCTTGGCCCGCTGCAGTGCGGGGTCTAGGGTCTTCTCCGTCCATTCTTGCTTGGTGTCCGACATCCCGCACCTCCTGAGCGATACTGCTTCCAGCTATGCTACGGGGGATTTCGGCCGTAGTGTAGTCTACGGGGTTTGTAGGTGTCAATTTCAGAACGCAGGGTCAGAACGCAGAGTATTGAGTGGGCACGGGGACGCGCCGTGCGCCCGCGAGAAACGGACGGCGCGGGGCCTACAGGACGGAAGGCCGCCGCCTGAGGTCCGCCGCTTCGTATATGGCTTGCACGGCCATATCCTCGTCCTGTCACTTCACCATCGGTCGGAACGCCATCCGCAGGTCCCACGACGTCACTCCCAAGGCGCGCTCGGCAGGGATTCGCTGCACCCCGTTCACCCTGTCGAGCAGCCGCACCACCCAGGCCAGCGCCAGGCCGGCGTGCCGGGTATGGAATCGGGGCGTCGCCCCGATTGCGGATCTGGATGCCAGCGCCATGAGCGTCCTCCGCGGAGTGGGTCGTGTCGTCGTTCCAATCTAGCGTCACCCGCGAGGCTCTGTCAACGGCCGCCCGCGCCCTGACCGCCTGGGATCCCAAACGGTCGGCTCACAGGCGCGAGCGTGGACATGCCCTGTGGTAAGATGGCTCAAACGTTCGTGGGGCGGAGTGATGACCGAGCGGCTGGTCTCCAGCAATCTCCAGGGAGAGGACCCGGGCTTGGACCGCACCCTGCGGCCCCGCCGCCTGGCGGACTACGTGGGGCAGGAGCGGGTGAAGGAGGGGCTGGACATCGGGATCCGGGCGGCGCGCCGGCGCGGCGAGCCCCTGGACCACGTGCTGGTGTACGGCCCCCCCGGCCTCGGCAAGACCACGCTGGCCTATATCATCGGTCACGAGATGGAGGTCAACGTCCGCGTGACCTCCGGCCCGGCCATCGAGCGACCTGGCGATCTGGCGGCGATCCTCACGGGGCTGGAAGCCCACGACGTCCTCTTCGTCGACGAGGTGCACCGCCTCAGCCGCGTCGTCGAGGAGGTGCTCTACCCCGCGATGGAGGAGTTCGCCATCGACCTAGTCATCGGCAAGGGTCCGGGCGCGCGAAGCCTCCGCCTCAACCTGAAGCCCTTCACCCTCATCGGCGCCACAACACGATACGCAATGGTCAGCGCCCCGCTGCGGGACCGATTCGGCGCCGTCCACCGGCTCGACTTCTATTCCGCCGATGAGACCCTCAGCATCCTCTCACGGTCCGCTCGGATATTGGGGCTGGAGTCCGAGAAGGAGGGACTCGCCGAGATCGCCCGGCGCTCCCGCGGGACGCCGCGCGTGGCCAACCGGCTGCTGCGTCGCGTCCGCGACTACGCCGAGGTGATTGCCGACGGCACGCTGACCCACGACGTGGCGGTGGCGGCCCTGGCCCGGATGGAGGTGGACGAGCTGGGCCTCGATGATGTCGACCACAAGGTGCTCCGCTCCCTCATAGAAAAATTCGATGGGGGACCGGTGGGCCTGGACACCATCGCCGCCACCATCAGCGAGGAGGCGGACACCGTCATGGACGTGTACGAGCCGTTCCTGCTGCAGCTCGGGTTCCTGGAGCGTACCCCACGGGGCCGCGTCGCCACGCGCCTCGCTTACGCGCACCTGGGCATCGCCTACCCGCGTGGCCGCCGGGGCGCCGAGTCCGCGCAGCTGAGCCTGGAGGACCTGTCGGGCCAGTGAATCGAGCGCGTCGTCCCTGGCGACGAGGCAGGCCAAGAGCACGGACCCAAGCGGGGGTCTGGGGGTGTCCCCCAGAAGAACAGGACCGGGCGGGCGGGTGGGACAAGCCCTCGTCTTCGCCGCCACCGTCGGCGCCAAGCGCCAGAGGAACGCAGTGACTGACCTGCGGCACGTCACCATCTACACAGACGGCGCCTGCACCGGCAACCCAGGGCCAGGGGGCTACGGCACGGTGCTCCTTTTCGGAGACGGGCGCAAGGAGCTTTCGGGCGGGTACAAACGCACCACCAACAACCGAATGGAGATCCTGGCCGTCATCGTGGGGCTGGACGCGCTCAAGGAACGATGCCGGGTGACCCTGTACAGCGATTCCCGATACGTCGTAGACGCCATGTCGCGCGGGTGGGCGGTCAAGTGGCGGGCCCGGGGATGGATGCGGAACAAGACGGACGCCGCACTGAACCCGGACCTGTGGGAGCGCCTCTTGGACCTGTGCGAGAAGCAAGAGGTCACGTTCCAGTGGGTCCGGGGGCACAACGGCGTTGCGGAGAACGAGCGCGCCGACCGGCTCGCCACCAGCGCCGCCCGCGCGCCGGCCCTCCCGGTGGACGAGGGGTTCGAGTCGTCCTAGAGCGGGCTCGGGCAGCGCCCGCGTCAGCGGCCCGACTAGCCCCCGCCACTACGACGCTCCATCGGGCCGGATGATCCCAGGGAGGAGGTCGCCCGTGGAGCCGATAATGCACGGCATTCCCCAATTCATCATCACGTTCATCAATTTCGTCGCGACCATCAATCTGGCCCGCTACGTGGGCGAGCTGGAGTCGGTCGCCGCCAGCCAAATCGAAGGCGGCCGGGCGCGGAACCGCCGGATCGTGGCGAACTGGCGGCTCCTGCTGGCTGGCTGGTGGTGCCTCTGCACTGCCGCCATCGTCGGTATGCTCCGGATGCTCGTGTCGCTCCTCGGCGTGGAGAACGTGGCGAACGCGGTGTGGGTGGGGTTCGACCTGGCCATCATCACCCTGATGGCCTTCGGCTACGGCCTGGTCGCGCTGAACGCGGGGCGGGCGTGGAGCTGGAACACGTGGCGGGGGAGGCCGTGGGAGTAGGGGCGGAGAGCTGTACTGGGAGTAGTTCTTGTGGCTGCGGGGCGTGGCGGTGACGGGAGTGCAATTGAGACAGAAAGTACTTCGCGGTGTCCGGCTCAGTATCGGCGTTGCCTGTAGACTCGGGCGATCACCCCTTTCTGCTCGTCCATGCCGGCTGTTTGGGCCTGCAGCTTCACGGGTTTGGACTAGCGTGAACTAGGAATTGGAGGATCCAATGAACCCGTGCCGGCTAGGCGGATGCCACCTCCATCAGGGGGCCACCATCTTGGCGCTAGTCATCCTTGCTTTCTTCGGGACCGCAGCTTGCGGGGATTCTTCACTCGCGACAACCCAAGAACTGGTCAAGCGACTGGACAAGCACCAATTGTCAGGCGAGTCCGTTCCTTTGTTCGTAATTGTGCAAGCGTATGATGGAAGGAAGTACTCTGTTGAGCCGGGTGGGTACAGGCTTGAAATCTATCTCTACCAAGACCGTGGGTCCGTGGACCATTGGGCGGAGAATGTCAGGAGAATGGACTCCAATACCCAAGCTCTCACCTACAGGAACGCCCTGCTAATCCTTCACACGGCAGACTCGGATGCTTCCCGGCTGCTTCTGGCTGACTTGAGAGATTCTGAAATGCAGGAATAGCTTTCTTCTTGACCGCTAGTGGCGCCGATCGGGGACCACGCGCATCAGGAGGCCCTCCACCGGCATGAGCCGCTGACTCACCGGGTCCACGCCTAGGTTGAACATCTCCAGGGTGCTCGCGCCCAGGAGAGGGGCTGAGTCTGGGTCGCCGAACACCACCATCACCGATATCTCCAGACCATGGAGCCGAATGACAGCCTGACCCATGTCGTACTCCACACGCCGGTCGTCCGCCAGCCGGAAGGGGACGCGGTGCACGGGCGTGACGCCAAGCTCCTCCAGAAGCGGGCGTGGGAGTACGGTGTGGCTCGCCCCCGTGTCCACCAGTGCGTCCACGCGGACGAACCGACGTCCAGCCATCTCCCCGACCTCCACCGGAACCGTGAACGTGCCCATGCTATTCGCTGCCGCCCTGTACCTGCGCCTGCTGCCCTGCGGGCGCAGGCGAGGCGAAGTAGGTAGCGTACAGCTCGGCATACCGGCCACCTGACGACATCAGGTCGTCGTGGCTGCCCTGCTCCAGCACGCGCCCGTCCTCCAGCACCACGATGCGGTCGGCGTTGCGCACCGTGCTCAGACGGTGGGCGATGACGATGGCGGTCCTATCGCGAAGCACCTCCGCCAGCGCCCGCTGGATGACCGCCTCCGTTTGGCTGTCGATGTTGGCCGTGGCCTCGTCCAGGATCAGGATGCGCGGGTCGGCCAGGAGGGCGCGCGCGAAGCTGACGAGCTGCCGCTGGCCCAGGCTTAGGTTCTGGCCCCGCTCCTGCAGGGGGGTGTCGTAGCCCTTGGGCTGCCGCATGATGAAGTCATGGGCGCCCACGGTCGTCGCCGCCGCCACCACCGCGTCGTCGGAGGCGTCGCGCCGGTTGTACTTGATGTTCTGTCTTATCGTTCCCGAGAAGAGGAACGGCTCCTGGAGGACCATCGCAGTCTGGCGCGCCAGCGAATCCTGGGTCACGTCCCGCAAGTCGTGGCCGTCCACCAGGATGCGGCCCTCCGTGACATCGTAGAAGCGGGCCAGCAGTGCCACCAACGTCGTCTTGCCCGCGCCCGTGTGGCCCACCAGAGCCGCCGTCTCGCCCGCGCGGATGTGCAGGTCGACGCCCTTGATGACCTCCATCTCGGGGATGTAGTGGAAACGGACCCCCTCCAGGCGCACGTCCCCCTCAATCTCGGGCAACGGCTTCGCGTCAGGGGCGTCGGGGACGTGGATGGGGGCGTCCAGCAGGTTGAAGATGCGGACCCCGGAGGTCATGGCCCGCTGGAATTGGGTGTACTGCATGGTGAGGTTGCGGATCGGGTCGAAGAAGCGCTGGATGTAGAGGACGAAAGCGACGACGACGCTCACTTCCATCTCACCCTGGAGGGCCATGCGACCGCCGAACACCACCACCAGACCGATGGCGACCGCCGTCAGCACCTCCACCGCGGGCATGAGGGCGGCCGACAGCCGGCTGGCGCGCAGGTTGGCGTCCAGGTTGTTGTGGTTCACCCTGTCGAACTGCGCCATATTGACGCTCTGGCGATTCAGGGCCTGGATAACACGCACCCCGGAGATGTTCTCTTGGAGGCTTGCGTTGACGACCGAGATGGCGCTCCGCACCCGCATGAAGGTGCCCCAGGAGAAGCGCTGCCACACGAGCATGATGCCCACCAGCACCGGGATAACCGTGAGGGTGATCGCCGCGAGCTTCGCGTCCAGCAGGAAGAGGGCGATGACGATGCCCCCCAGGCTGATGAAGTCCGCGAGGCTGTTGACGGCGAGCCCCAGAAACTCCTGGAGCTGCGATACGTCGTTCTGGGCGCGCGACATCACTCGGCCGACCTCGTTCCGGTCGTAGAAGGCGAGCGACAGACGCTGGAGGTGGCTGAAGATGCCGGAGCGCAGGTCGTAGAGCACCCCCTGGCTCACCCTCGCCAAGCTCACCAGGTACGAGTAGTTGGTGAGGGCGTGGACACCAACCGCCAGGCCGAAGAGCGCCACCACCCACGGGAGGTTCCCCACGTCGCCGCGCTCCGCCGCCCCGACCAGAGCGTCGATGCCGAGCTTGATGATCCAGGGCTGCGCCACGTTGGTGAGCGTGTAGAGGAGCATTGTGGCCACGCTCGCGGCGAGCATCCGGCGGTAGGGCTTCGCGTACCGCAGCAGCCGCGTCACCACCTGGTGGTCGTAGACGCGGCCCAGCTCGTCCTCGCGCTCGTCGAGCGAGCCAACCGGGCCGTGCCCGTGGTACCCGTGCCCACCCATGTGCATCAGCGGTCTCCATCGGCGGCGCGGCCGTCCGCGCCCGTCGTTCGGGACGCGGCGCCGTCGCCCGCACTCCCGTTGCGCGCTCCGTCAGACGGTCCCACGCCTGCCCCCTCGGGCAGAAGCTGGAGCTCGTAGACCTGCCGGTAGTGGCCTTCCTGTGCCACAAGCTCCTCGTGAGTCCCTCTCTGCGCCACTTCGCCCTCGACCATCACCAGGATCTGGTCAGCGCCCAGCACCGTGGTCAGCCGGTGGGCGATGACGAAGGTCGTGCGCCCCACCATCACCTCCGCCAACGCTTGCCGCAGCAGGTGCTCCGTGCTGGCATCGACGCTCGAGGTCGTGTCGTCGAGGATGAGCACCGGCGGGTCCAAGAGGAGGGTCCGCGCGATGGCGAGGCGTTGCCGCTGGCCCCCGGACAGGGTGATGCCGCGCTCGCCGACCCAGGTATCGTAGCCCTCGGGGAGGGTCAGGATGAAGTCGTGAATCTGGGCGGTACGCGCCGCCCGTTCGATGTCCCCCTGCGTCGCCTCCAGGTTGCCGTAGCCGATGTTGTCGCGAACCGTCGCGGAGAAGATGAAGACGTCCTGCATGACGATGCCCACGTTTCGTCGCAGCGATTCCAACGTCGCGTCGCGGACATCGATATCGTCGAGCGACACGCGCCCATCGGTCACGTCGTAGAAGCGCGGAACCAGGTGCGCGAGCGTGGTCTTGCCGCTGCCCGGAGCCCCCAGCAGAGCAATGACCTGGCCGGGCCGGGCCTCCAGCGAGATGCCTTGCAGCACCGAAGCCTCACCGCCGTACGAGAACCCCACGTCTTCGAACCGGACCCGGCCTTCGGCTCGCCCAAGGTCCACGGCGTTGTGGCGGTCGCGCACGGGCGACAGGGCGTCCAGGACATCGAAGATGCGCTGGCCTGCGGAAGCGGCGCGGGAGAAGCTGTTGATGATGAAGCCCGACATGCGGACCGGCATCTGGACCATGCCCAGGTAGAAGACGAACGCGGCGAGCCCCCCCGGCGTGAGGCGCCCCGCGACGATCTCCTGGCCGCCGAACCAGAGCACGGCCGCCGTGGCAGCCCCGAACAGGAGCATGTTGACCGTGGTGTTCGAGCCCTGGAGCCGGGCGGCGCTGACCGAGGACTCCGCCATGTCCACGATCACGCCGTCGAATTTTTCACGTTCGAAGTCCTGCGCCCCGAACGCTCGGACCACCCGCACCCCCGATAGGTTCTCCTGGAGCACCGTGGTCATCACGCCAGTGATCTCCTGAATGTGGGTCCAGATGCGCCGCAGCGCCCGGTTCACCAGCGTGGAGCGCACGATGACCACCGGGACCACCGCGACCGTCACGAGCCCCAGTCGCCAGTTGGTGAACATGAGAATGGTGATGGCGCCGGTGAGCATCACGAAGGTCTGGACCGCCCTCAGGAGCCCGGTCTGGACGAACATGCGGACGGCCTCGACGTCGGCGGTGGCCTTGGACATGAGGTTGCCGGTCTGCTGGGTGTCGTGGAAGGCGAAACTGAGCCGCTGGAGTTGCGCGTAGAGCATATTGCGCAGGTCGTAGGCCGCAAGCTGGGAGACCCACTCCCCCAGGTACGTTTGGCCGTAGGAGAAGGCGCCCCGAGCGCTGTTCACCAGCAGGATGATGCCCGCCAGCGTCAGCATCGTGCGGAAGCTGCCACCCTCCAAGACGTCGTCGATCGCGGTGCCCAGCAGCCACGGCACAGCCAAGGCGAAGCCGTTGGCGCCGAGGAGAAAGACGTAGGCAGCCACGATGTGTCTGGGGTGGCGCCAGGCCAGCGCCAGGATCCGGAGCAGGATGCGCATAGACCCTCCAGACTGCATTTTATGCCGTTCGGAGCGAAGATGCCACCGGCAGGGCGTGGCAGGGCGTGCCCTGCACCCACTCTTGGGGGCGGTTGCCAGCACACCACCCCTCCACGAAGCCGTCCAATCGGAGCAGGGCGTGCGTTGGGCGTCGGCGGGTTTGATGAACTCACCACGAACGGCAATGTTGGAGCACCAAGTCCTCAAGGGACATCCCGCCCGCTTGACCCCCCGGAGCTTGCGGGTAGAATGGGGCAATCATCGACCGGCGCGGGCCGGAACGCGCCTCCGATTCGAGAACCGGGCCGCCCGCGGTCCGACCTGGAGGGGGAACATGAGCAACGAGCAGGGACACGACAAGGCGGTGCGCCTCTTCATCACCGGGAAATACAACTGAGCGCAGGCCGTTCTCCTTGGGCTCAAGGAGCAAGATTGGGCGATCCCGGATGAGCTTGTCCGGGCCGCCACCTCGTTCGGGGGTGGCGTGGCCCTGTCCAAGAACCTGTGCGGCAGTCTGACCGCGGCGGCGATGGCGATCGGAATGGTGCACGGGAGCACCGACCCCACGGGCACGGCTCCCCGAGCGGCGTACGCGCGGACCAAGGCGGTCCTGGACCGGTTCCGCGAGCGGTTCGGCACGACCCAGTGCGGGGATCTGACTGCGAAGTGGGTCGACGACTTCGCCCACCCGGATCGGGCCTATCGCTGCGGCGAGCTCGTTCGCTTCGCCCTGGAGCAGGTGACCGACGTGTCGGACCGCTCCGACTTGTCGCCGGAGTGGCAAGAGACGTGGTGGGACGACTACCTGAACCGAAGGGATAAGATTGAGTAGGCGCGTGCAGGCGCGGGGCGGGCAGCCGCCCCGCGCCGAGTCGGGGCCGTCCGCCGTCGGCGTCCTCTACGGCAAGGGCGGCAGGTGGGGTCGAAGGAGCCGAGGTCGGCTCGACGCGGGCCGTAGCCGATGCCGTCACAGCGGGCTCCGGCTCGCCACACGCCGCCAGCAACAAACAGCTCAGCGCGACCAGCCGACGTCTCGCCACGATCATCGCCTTGGTCGCATCGTAGTGGCCGCCCCGAGCGTGACAAGCTCAGCAGGGAGTGCCCGGCGCCCACACCAGAGGAACGTTGGCAGCCACCGACAGGGTCGTCCGACCGTTGAGGCAGGGATCCTACCGAAGCTGCCCCGCCAGGAACTCGGCCAGGTGCAGCGGGCGCACGCCCGTCCCGTGCTCCACCTGCTGCCGGCACGACACGCCCGTCGTCACCACTGTGGCATCCGGGTTGGCGCGGACCGCCGGCAGCAGCGCAAGCTCGCCGATGGTCATCGAGACGTCGTAGTGCTCCGTCTCGTACCCGAATGCGCCTGCCATGCCGCAGCACCCGGCGTCCACCACCTCCACCCGCGCCTCCGGCACCAGGCGCAGCGCTGCCTCTGAAGCCGCCGTGCCCGTGAGCGCCTTCTGGTGGCAGTGTGGGTGGAACAGCACATGGCCGTCGTGGGGCGCGAAGACCGCGCTCAGATCCTCCTCCTTGGCCACGCTCGCCACCAGCTCGTCGAAGAGCATCGTTCGGTCCGCCACGACCTTTGCCCGCTCGTTGCCGGGCAGCAGGGACAGGTATTCGTCGCGGAGGGTCAGCAGGCACGAGGGCTCGCATCCCACGATCGGCACGCCCTCTCGAGCAAGTGGGTAAAGGATGTCCACGTTCCGCCTCGCGTGCTCCCGGGCCTGCTCCAGCATTCCCTGGGAGAGCATCGGGCGGCCGCAGCACCGCTTCGGCACCAGCATCACGCCGTAGCCCAGCCGCTCCAGGACTCGCGTGGCCGCGATTCCCACCTCTGGGTCGTTGCCCTCCATAAAGGTATCGTGGAAAAGGACCACTCGCCCCCACGTCCCGGCGCCCGGCTCGGGCGTGTGCGTGGGGAACCAGCTCGAAAAGGTCCGCTGCGTGAACCGTGGCATGGGCCGGTTCGGGTGGATGCCCAGCAGCCCCTGTAGCGCTCGGGCCCCCGGCAGCTTCGTCGCCCAGTTCGAGAACGGCGCCAGGGCCGCGCCCCACTGGTTCACCCGAGCCACGTTCGCGAAGAGCTTGGCGCGCAGGCTGAAGCCGTGCTCCCGGTGGTAGTGGGCCAGGAACTCGTATTTCAGCTTCGCCATGTCCACGCTTGAGGGGCACTCGGCGCTGCATCCTTTGCACTCCAGGCAGAGGTCCAGCACGTCGTGGAGTCGGTGGCTCGTGAACTCGTCCGGCGGGAGCAGGCCGGAGAGGATCGAGCGCAGGGCGTTGGCGCGGCCGCGGGTGGAGTGCTCCTCCTCTTTGGTCGCCATGTAGGACGGGCACATCGTGCCTCCGTGCTTGCGGCACGCGCCCTGGCCGTTGCACATCTCCACGTGCCCCTCGAATCCCCCATCCGCCGAGAAGTCCAGGGCAGTGTCGACGGACCACGTGCGATACGTCGGGCTGATGCGAAGGTTCTCCGTCATGGGCGGGCAGTCCAAGATCTTCCCAGGGTTCATGATCCCGTCGGGATCGAAGGCGCGCTTCAGCTCCCGAAACGCCCCGTGGAGCTTGGGTCCGAACATCTTTTCGACGAACACCCCCCGCACGATGCCGTCGCCGTGCTCGCCGCTGAGGGAGCCGCCGAACTCCAGCACCAGGTCGGCCACCCGCTCGGCGATGCGGGCCATGCGTCCCACGCCCTCTTCCGTCTTGAGGTCGACCAGCGGCCGGATGTGGAGGCACCCCACGCTCGCGTGGCCGTAGTGGGCCGCGGTGGTGCCCTCCTCCGCCACCAGCGCGTCAAACCGGCGAATGTACTCCGGCAGCCGCTCCGGCGATACGGCCGTATCCTCGACGAACGGCAGTGCCTTCAGGTTTCCTCGTGCGCTCATGATGAGCCCCAGGCCGTCGCGGCGCAACGCCCATACGTTTGCCTGCTCCGCCGGGTCGGTCAGTAGGCGGGTGTGGTAGCTGAGCCCCTGTCGCTGAGCGACGCGAGCCACCCGCTCGACCCCCGCCGCCGCCTCCTCCGGGGTGTCGCCCGCCATCTCGACGATCAGCAGCGCCTCCGGGTCACCCTCCACGAAGCCCATGCGCCGGGCGATCGCCACCTGGCTCCTGCCCTGCCGCACGATGTTGCTGTCCATGAGCTCCACGGCCGCCGGTCCCTCCTCCAAGAGGGCCACCGTGGCCTCCATCGCCTCCACGAGTGTGCGGAAGTGGAGCACCGCCAGGGCCGTGGCGGCGGGCCTGCGCACCATGCGCACCCTGGCTCGGGTCACCGTCGCTAGCGTCCCCTCCGACCCGACGATGAGCTTCGCCAGGTTGATGGGACGCTTCAGCATTTCGTCCAGGTTGTACCCGGACACGCGCCGGAGGATGTTCGGGTAGTGACGGTCGAGCTCGTCGCGCTGGTCCTCCGCGATGCGAAGGGCCTCCCGATAGACCCGGCCCTCCAGCGTCTGGAGCCCCACTTTGGCCTCGAGCCCTTCCGCCGTGAGCTCCCCGAACGTGGCGACGGTGCCGTCCGACAGGACCGTCTCCAGCTCTAGGACGTGGTCTACGGTCTTGCGATAGACGATGGAGTGGGACCCGCACGAGTTGTTGCCGATGGCGCCGCCCACGTTCCCTCGGCTGCTGGTGGCGGGGTCCGGCGCGAACTTCAGGCCGTGGGGCGCGCCCAGGGCGCTCAGGCGGTCCAGCACTATGCCGGGCTCCACCCACGCCCAGCCTTCTTCCGGGTTCATCTCCAGGAGCCGGTTCATGTACTTGGAGAAGTCGATCACCACGGCATGGTTCACGGACTGCCCCGCAAGGGCCGTGCCCCCGCCCCTGGGGAGCACCGGCACCCCCGCGGACGCCGCCAGGCGGACGGTGTTCGTCACGTCCTCCAGGCTTTGGGGCAGCACCACGCCCACGGGCATCATCTGGTAGATGGAGGCATCGGTGGAGTAAAGGGCGCACGTGTAGGGGTCGAAGCGGACCTCGCCTGACACGACCTCGCTGAGCTCCCTGGCAAGATCCTCGTGCTCGGTAACGGCGGCCTTTGTCGCCAACGCGCACCTCCTCCTGGACGATGCGCCAATGATAGTCGCCCGCGCCGAATTGGGGAAGGGGGATTTCGGCCTCGATCGTACGCGTCCCGCATCGCCCGGCAAGACCGAGCATCGAAACCTTCGGAAGCTTGAAGACGGTGCAAGCCACGGATGTCCCCCGGCGTGATGCGGCAGGCTGGGCACGGCGGGACACAATGAGAATCGCGGAGGAGGTTCAGTCTTGAGAATGCTTTCATCCCGGATCAGGGCGCGGTCGGTCCTCGCGACGCTTGTCGCCGGGGCTTTTGTTGTTGCGGCGTGTACAACGGAGACCCCGACGCCCGTGCCAACCCCGGCGCCCGCGACTCCGGTTCCCACGGCGGTCCCGGAGCCCACGCCCGTCACGGGCAGCGGCATCGAGGGCGGCGACCCGGAGTTCAACCCCACGGCTCTTGTCTGGCAGGGCTACTGGCTATCCCGCGACCACTTCGGACCCTTCGTCATGGCCTCCGGCCTGGGCATCCCCTTCCAACCGCCGATGGACATGATGCAGATGGCGATGGGGATGGTGGCGCAGAACTCGAACGACCCGGTGATGCTCCCGGCGAACATGATGCCGCTCCAGGCCGTCTACGCGTCCGGCGGCTCGACGCTGGTGAACGCCCCCCGCGAGTACGATCCAATGGACTTCGAGGCTTTCCGGCTCGACCCGTCGACGTTTGACGATACGGTGACGGTGCGAGGCCAGGCGGAGACGATGCTGAAGGAGAGCCAGTGGGCTCACAACTTCGCCAATGCCCACTTCGGAGAGCCCACTGGGGACTTCGGTGCCCAGCAGCGGTTCACGGGCGTCATGGTGGCAATGCTCGCCAAGATGCAGGGGCAGTACGCCATGCAGATGCTCCTGGGCGACGACGGACTCTACCACGACTCCGATGGGACTCTGGACTACACGGGCAACTGGGTAATGCTGCACGCCCTCTCGGACATCGCCGGCATCACCGGTGACATGGAGGGGCGCTACATGGACCCGGACGCCCACCCGATGTTCGAGGGCGCGGCAGCAATGCTCTTTGGGGCGCTCGCGGAGCGCGAGCCGGAGTCCGCAAGGGAAGCGGCGTCTGCGGTCTGCGCTCTGGCCTACCTCGCCTCCACCGCCTCTGACGCCGCGGTCCGTGACGCCACCCTGGCACGCGCCGCGGCCATCGCCAACGGCAAGCTCTCGGCGGCGGATTCGTCCGGCACGGTGGAGAGCGCCGCCGCCATCGCGGGCCTCATCAGCGTCGCCATGGCCACGGGCGACGGGCAATACCGCGACGCGGCGGACGCGCTGTTCGAGGTCCTGTCAGCCGACTTCGACCCGTCGCACGGCGTGTTCAACTCGATCAGTGCCTACAACGTGGACGACGTGGCCTGGATCATCGGCGGGCTCAACTCGCTGGTGCAGCAGGGCGGCTCGGACACCAAGGGGGCGGCGTCGGACATGCTCCTGGCCTTCTACGAAGCCACTCTGGGCGTGGGAGGGATGCAGCTCTCCGCCCCGCCAGGCAAGAGCGGCGCGATGGCATCACCTTGGGAGATGGAGCTGCCGAGCGTGGTCTACTACCACCCCGCCAACACTCCTCCTCCTCCCATGGCCGGCAAGCTGACGGTCCCGGCTGAGGAGATCACCTGGGATGGCAGCGCGTGGAGCGTGACCTCGGACCGGTTCGTCCCGGCGGGAGCCATGCACTTGGCCAACGAGCTCAACTGGCTCGGGCCGCACCTGGGCTCCATTCCGTTCCCGAAGGTCATGGGCTAGGGCAAACCCGCCGTCGCCCTGGGGTGTCGTGCCGGCTCTCCCGGCAGGCGTCAGGGCGGCGGTAGCTTGGCAGGCAGAGAGATGGCCCCGTTCGCGGCTCGACGCACTGGTCGCGAACGAGGCCGCTGGCACGTTCTCGAAGGGCTCGGCACGCCGGGGGTCTGCGGCCCGGCGCCTACCGCAGCTCCCGGGGGAGCAGGAAGCTGACGTCCTCGGACACCACGGCTCGGGACGTGACCGTTTCGGGGTCCAGCAGCTTGACCACGGCCTCCACGAGCGGCTCGGGTGTCGATGCCCCGGAGACGATGCCGACCCGTCGGACCCCCTCCGTCATCTCGGCGGAAAGCTCCTCGGGGCCGTTCACCAGATAGGCGGGAACCCCCGCCTCCCTCGCAACCTCCCGAAGCCGGTTGCAGTTGGAGCTGTTCCGAGCCCCGATGACCAGGACCACGTCGGCCTCGCGGGCGAGCTGCTGGGTCGCCTTCTGTCGGTTGGTGGTGGCGTAGCAGATGTCGTTGCGGACCAGCAGGCCAGGGAACCGTCCGCGGAGAACCCCGACGATATGGTGAGTGTCGTCGACGCTCAGGGTGGTCTGAGTCAACACGATGACCCGCTCCGGGTCCGGGACCTGGACCACCTCGGCCTCCTCCGCGTTCTCAACCAGCACGGTGGCCTCCGGCGCCTCGCCGCGGGTCCCCACCGTCTCCGGGTGGTCGCGGTGTCCCACCAGGATGATAGTGTGGCCCGTGGCGGAGAATTTCACTGCCTCCACATGAACCTTCGTCACGAGGGGGCACGTGGCGTCGATGACCCGCAGGCCACGCTCCTCGGCCTCGCGGCGCACCGATGGGGGGACGCCGTGGGCGCTGAAGATGACGAGATGGCCGTCCGGCACCTCGTCCAGCTCGTCCACGAAGATCGCCCCCTTCTGCCGCAGTTCATCGACGACGAAAGGGTTGTGCACGATCTCATGGCGGACGTACACCACTCCCCCGAACCGCTGAAGGGCGAGGTCGACGATGTCGATGGCGCGGACCACTCCGGCGCAGAACCCGCGGGGCGAACCTAGGAGGACATCCAAGCACACCTCCGCCAACCATGCTAGCCGCCGGGGCACGCCCGATGCAAGCGCGACGTTCCGCGCGGACCCTGTGCTATAATCGGCGTCGGGATTCGTCGTGGACCTTGAGGTACGCATGGAGCGGCTGGTGACGGGGGCCGCGGCCCTGGGGATACGCCTGGATCGGGAACAGATCGGGCGGTTCCGGACCTACCACGAGGCTCTGATCCTCTGGAACCGCCGGATCAACCTCACCAGCATCGTTGACGACGACCGGGTCCAGTCGCACCACTTCCTGGACTCGCTCACGGTGGCGTCCGCGCTCCCGCGGCCGGTTCTCCAAGACGGGCGGGTCATGGACGTGGGAAGCGGCGCGGGGTTCCCGGGCGTCCCTCTCAAGATCGCCTTTCCCGGCCTGCGGTTGGCGCTGGTAGAGTCCACCGGGAAGAAGGTGGAATTCCTGGAGCGCCTAGTGGGCTTGCTGGGCCTCTCCGGCGTGGAAGTCCTCACCGGGCGCGCGGAGACCCTGGGGCGCGAGCCGCGACTTCGCGAGCGATTCGACGCGGTCCTGGCCCGGGCGCTTGGACCGCTGCCGGTGGTGGCCGAGCTGACGCTCCCCTTCGCACGAATCGGGGGCGTGCTGGTCGCCCAGCGACGTGGGGACTTGGCGCGAGAGGTGGAGGAGGCGGCCCCGGCGCTCGACGCGCTCGGGGGAGGGGCCGCGGACGTGCGCCCCGTCGATCTGCCGGGCCTGGCAGACGGGCGCGCGCTGGTCGTCGTGACCAAGATCGCGCAGACATCAGAGAGGTACCCGAGGCGCCCCGGGGCGCCGTCGAAGCGGCCCATTGGCGCGCGCGGGCCGAAGACCGTGCGCGGGCTCGAACCTGACAGTCACGTCTGAACGTCGGAGGGCGGCAATCGCGGAGGAGCCCGCACGGCAGGGGCGGTCATCACCGGGGACGCTGATCCGGCGCGGGCTGTCGCTGCCCACCCTGATCTCCCTTGGCATGGCGGCGGCGTTCCTATCGTTCCTGGTCGCGCGGTTCGACGTGGACCTGGGAGAGACCGCTCGCTCGATCCGCGGCGCCAACCCGTGGCTGTACGTCCTGGCCCTCGCTTCCTACTACGCAAGCTTCATCGCCAGGGGCGCGCGGTGGCGGCTCTTGGCGTCGAACGTGGGGGTCCACCGCGTCGAAGGGGGCCGTCTTCCCTCCCTGGGAGCGTGCTCCCTCATGATCCTGCTCGGGTGGTTCGCCAACTCAATCGGCTGGCTGAGAGTCGGTGACGCCTACCGAGGCTACGTCTTCGCGGAGGCGTCCCGGAGCAGTTTTTCGCAGTCGCTGGGCATCATCGTCGCCGAACGGGTAATCGATGTCGCCGGCGTCTTCGCGCTCCTCCTCTTGGCAGCGGGTGGTTTGCTCCTGAGCCGCGGGGTGGAACCGTCCGCGACGTTCCTGGCGGCGAGTCTCGTCCTGGCGCTCATCGGAGCGGCGGCGCTGCTACTGATGGCCCGGTACGGACACTGGTGGTCCAGCCGGCTGCCCGCCAGGTGGCGCGAGGCGTCCGCTCAGTTCCACCAGGGCGCCATCGGGGGGTTCAAACAGGTGCCCTTGGTGGGCGCTCTGACGGTGCTCGGGTGGCTGCTGGAGGTGGGCCGTCTCTACCTGGTGGTCCAGGCACTGGGGTTTTCGCTTGGCGTGCCAATGGTGGTCTTCGTGGCGCTGGCCAATGCCGTGCTGACCACGGTGCCTCTCACGCCCGGAGGCGTGGGGGTGGTGGAGCCGGGGGTTGTGGGGCTCCTGGTGCTCACGGTGCCCCGGAGCGCCGCCGTCTCGATCATTCTGATAGACCGCTCGATCAGCTACCTGAGCATCATCGTCTTCGGCGCCGCCGCCTTCCTGATCCGCCAAGCGTGGCGGAACCTCGGCACGTCGCCGTAGCGGCGGACTCGGCTGCGCCGCCACCAGCCCCTCGCTCTCCTCCAGCAGCGCACTCGGTTACGCCGCCCATTCCCGGCCCCCGTGTCGGCGGGGACCATTGCGACATCGGCCCGGCGCGTGCCCACCGGGACTTCCACCCACGGTGATGGACGATCCCCCCCAGCGACTCGAAGGGTCCCCCGTTCGAGCGCCGGCTGGCCGCAAGGCGGCAGTGGCGCGCCGCGCTGCTTCGCGTATAATCTTCCGATGCGCGCGGTCGGGCATCGCCCGACACTCGAGCCGCCGTCGCGGCTCGATCGGAAAAGGGGGAAATGCATGGGGCGAGAGCTGGACTTCATCTTCCACCCACAGTCGGTGGCTGTTGTGGGGGCGTCCCCGGAGGGCAGGAGCCAGGGGAACCGCTACGTGGCTCTGCTACAGGAGCACGGCTTCGGGGGCCCAGTCTACCCTGTCCACCCCACCGCCGAGGAGGTCCTAGGCCTCACCGCCTACCGAAACGTCGTGGATATCCCCGGCCCGGTGGACTACGTCATTTCCAGCATCCCGGCCCGGGGGGTACTGGATCTGATCGACCAGTGCGCCACGAAAGGGGTCACAACGCTCCAACTCTTCACCGCCCGGTTCAGCGAGACCGGAAACCCAGAGCTGGCCGCGCTCGAGCTTGAGCTGCTTCGCCGCGCCCGCGCCGCGGGGATCCGAGTGATCGGCCCCAACTGCATGGGCATCTACTACCCCGAGGGCGGGATGGCGTTCAAGGGCGCCATGCCGCAGGAGCCGGGGGTCGTGGGAGTGCTCTCTCAGAGCGGTGGGAATGCCCTGGAGCTGGTCATGGAGGCTTCGGTCCGAGGCGTGCGGTTCAGCAAGGTCGTGAGCTACGGCAACGCCCTGGACCTCAACGAGGCCGATTTCATGGACTACTACGCAGAGGACCCGTCGACCAAGGTCATTGCCGCGTACATCGAGGGGGTGAAGGACGGCCGGCGGTTCTTCCAGGCGCTCCGCAAGGCCGCCGCGAGCAAGCCCGTCGTCGTGCTGAAGGGCGGCCGCACCACTGCGGGCGACCGCGCCGTCGCCTCCCACACCGCATCGCTGGCGGGCGCCGGAGAGATGTGGGACGCGCTGGCCAAACAGACGGGCGCTCTGCTGGCCGACAGCATGGACTCTCTGGTGGACCTGCTTGTGGCGTTCACGTTCTGCCCGCCCTCCACGGGCACGCGGGTGGCGGTGGTGGGCGGGGGCGGCGGCCGCAGCGTGGCCTCCGCCGATGAGTGCGAGGAGGCGGGACTAGAGGTCGCCCCGCTGCCGGAGGCGATGCGCGCGCGGTTCCGAGAACTCGACGCGGGCATGGCGGAGTGGATCAGCAACCCCGTAGACGGCTCGATCCTGGGCGGAGGAGCCATCACGATGCCCATGATGCTGAAGGAGATGGCGGACAGCCCAGAGTACGATGTGCTGATCGCGAACGTCGGCGAGCACTTTCCGCTGGACACGCCCCAGGGCGCCGCGCAAGTGGCGCGGTCGACGGAGGCCTACGTGATGGCGGCCCAGCAGACGGCGAAGCCCATGGCGGTTGTCCTGGGGCACGGGGCCTCGCAGTTCGAGTGGCAGCGCGAGGCGCTGTTGGCGGTGCGAGAGCAGGTGGTCGGCGGCGGCGTGGCGCTGTTCCCGTCCATCGGTCGGGCGGCGCTGGCGCTACGGCGCGCGGCGGACTACTGGCGGCGGCGGGAGGAGGGGGAGTAGAGGGGGAAGACCTTCACCGAGCAGCTTACCCCCTCGATGGTTCCTGTGCCCTACCCCACGCGCCATCGCTTGAGCATGGGGATGATGGCCTCGTGCAGCGCCCGGGCCTCTGCCTCGCCCATCTGCTCGGCGACCATGCTAGAGCTTACAGCGATCATCTCTCCCATGGTGATCTCCGGGTGGGTGAACGCCCCGTCCTCGTAGCAATAGACGCAGTAGTCGTTCTGACGGAAGCCCTCGGCGGCGGTGCCGAAGTCCTCCGCTTTGGTGAGGGGCATCCCGCACGACTGGCAGAACGGGCCCATGGGTCCCGATGGCTGGGTCATGACGACCTCCTCCTCAACTGGCGCAACGTCCTCGTTGCATCGCGGCTCGTCCGCACTCGGGGCGGGCCGGTCGATCTCGCCCCTCCACACGCTCGGGGGGCGCCCACCGCCAGCCCGTCCGTACCTTACACCTCGCGGAACTCGCCCTCCACCGTGTCGGGCCCTGGCCCTTCGTCGCCCTCAGGGCCGGGCGGCTCTCCGGGGCCCTCGTCGGTGCCGGCGGCGCCAGCCTGCTGATATACGTGCGCCCCAACCTTCTGCACGGCCGCGTTGAGGTCCTCGGTGCGAGAGCGCACGGTAGCGATGTCGCCTTCTTTCGCGACCTCTCGCAGCGCCTCCACCTTCTCCTGAATCTCCGTCTTCAGTTCATCGGGGATGTGCTCGGCCTGCTCTTCCAGCAGCTTCTCGGCGCTGTGGCTCATCTGGTCGGCGGCGTTGCGAACGTCCGCCTTCTCGCGCCGGGTGCGGTCTTCCTCCACGTGCTCCTCCGCGTCCTTCACCAGCTGGTCTATCTCTTCCGTCGAAAGGCCGGAGCTGGACTGAATGATAATCTTCTGCTCGCGGCCCGTCGCCTGGTCCTTGGCGGACACGCTCAGGATGCCGTTGGCATCGATGTCGAAGGTCACCTCGACCTTCGGGAGGCCGCGCGGGGCCGGAAGGATGCCATCGAGAATGAATCGGCCGATCGACTTGTTGTCGGCCATCATGGGGCGCTCGCCCTGCAGGACGTGGATCTCCACGCGCGTCTGGTTGTTCTCCGCGGTGGTGAAAACCTCCGCCTTGGAGGTGGGAATGGTGGTGTTGCGGGTGATCAGACCGTGGGATACGCCTCCGAGGGTCTCCAGACCCAGGGTGAGCGGAGTGACGTCTAGGAGCAGGATGTCGCGAACCTCGCCCTTCAGGACCGCCGCCTGGAGCGCCGCACCCATGGCGACCGCCTCGTCGGGGTTGATGGAGCGGTTGGGCTCCTTGGCGAAGAGGCCCTTCACGCGCTCGAAGACGGCGGGCATCCGGGTCATGCCGCCGACGAGGATCACTTCGTCGAGCGCGCCGGCCGCCAGCTTGGCATCCGACTGGGCCTGTCGGCACGGACCCTCGACCCGGTCGACGAGGCTGCTGGTGAGCCGCTCGAGCTGGGCGCGGGTCAGGGTCAGGACCATGTGCTTGGGCCCAGCGGAGTCCGCGGAGATGAACGGCAGGTTCACCTCCGTCTGAGTGACCGACGACAGCTCCACCTTGGCCTTCTCCGCCGCCTCGTTCAGGCGCTGGAGGGCCATCCGGTCGGCCTTGAGGTCGATGCCGGTCTCCTTGCGGAACTCCTCGACGAGCCAGTCCACGACCCGTTGGTCGAAGTCGTCGCCGCCCAGGTGGGTGTCTCCGGCGGTTGAAAGAACCTCGAACACACCCTCGCCCAGTCGCAGAATGGTGATGTCGAAGGTT
>PVBE010988478.1_pt1 | contig 19952 bp, 19 predicted proteins | sample 1631181 | NCBI WGS metagenome assembly PVBE01 (sample SAMN08397723, study PRJNA350692) | Marine metagenome, whole genome shotgun sequencing project. | isolation source: water | place: Pacific Ocean | collected 2012-04 | reverse complement strand
TGGCCTTCTTCTTGGCCTTCTTCTTGGCCTTCTTCTTGGCCTTCTTCTTGGTCTTCCGCTTGGCGGCCTTCTTCTTGGCCTTCTTCTTGGTCTTCCGCTTGGCGGCCTTCTTCTTGGCCTTCTTCTTGGCCTTCTTCTTGGTCTTCCGCTTGGCGGCCTTCTTCTTAGCCTTCTTCTTGGCCTTCTTCTTAGGTGCCTTCCGCTTGGCGGCCTTCTTCTTGGCCTTCCGCTTGGGGGCCTTGCGTCGGGTTGCCTTCTTGGCAGCCTTCTTCCTGGCCTTCTTCTTTGCAGCCATTCTGTTTTTCCTTGTTTGAGTTCTCGATGTGGTCCTGGGTGGACCAGAGGCAAAGCCACGAGAAAGCGCGACTTCGATTCACCACTTAGATCGTCCGCCCGTTCTGAGGAATTCACCGAAATCCCCTAGCCATCAGGAGATACCGCAACTCGACGGCAACTTACGCAATTGCGAACTACTACGTATGCCGGGCGCTGTGGTCGATGGCAATGCGTTTTGCAAGACTTCAGGACAATCTTGCGCGTTCTACAAAAGTCTTGGAAAACACGCGCTCGAGATGCGCTTTTTGGCACCGAGACGACGACGGCATCGAACAGTTCCGTTCGCAGGGCACGAAGAGAGGACTGATGCGGCGTCGATGAAGCGTTGATGAAGAGACGAAACGCGACGAGAACAACGCGGTCGATGCAGGTGGCGGACGCGATGAACGAAACGGAAGTGGCGGGTAGAGAGTGCGGATCGCGCCGGGAGAGTACGAGAGTACCGGTGTCGGCTCGCCGATTTCTTGCGCGACGCCCTCGCGGTACGTGCCGTCTCGTCTCGAGCCTGCGCGTTCTCTAGAACACCGCGCTGTGAGCGGATTTTGGTCCGATCGTGAGAGGAGAGGGAGCGGGCGGACGGCTAGTCGAACAGTGAATCCAGCTGCGCCTTCGCCGAGTCGCCGTAGGCCTGATCCAACTCCGGCCCACCATCCTCTTCGTTCTTGATGAGGCACTCCGCGTAGACGTCGCCGAGTTTCTTGGCGGTCTCTCCCGCGTACAACCGGACCATGCCGACCGTCGTCCGGTCGTCGAACAAGATCGTCAGCAGCGTGCGATCCCCGACGAGCGAGAGTTGGATGTTGTCCCTCGCGCCCTGGTGGAACAGCGCGGTGAACTCCTCTTCACCCAACAGCCGCGCGATCTCCTTCGTCGCGGCGAACGAACCCGCGACCAACGCGGAGATCGTGTCCATGTCGATCGTGCGAACTTCACCGCGCTTGGTCACCATGTGACCCTCTTTGTCGATCAAGAGGGCGGCCTTCGCACCGGACAGCCTGAGGAACTCGCTCAAGATCCTGTCGATCTTCTCGATGTCCTCTTTGTAGAACTGCATCCGGTCGAAGCGAAGCTTCTCGTTTGCAGACATCTTCCCGCCGCCAGACTTCAACTACAGCTCCGGGTTGTTCATGATGAAGTAGACGACGCCAGCAATTCCTGCCGCGAGTAGCACGACGAGGAAGATCAGCAGGTTCATCCCGCCGCCATTGCCCCGACGTAGCGGAGCGTCCTCACGAGGTGCGACGCGACGCTGACGGGCTAACGCCGGACGGGAACCCGAGGGGGTACCGCGACCGCGTCGTGGTTGTTGCCCCTTCTTCTGGCCGTTGGGACGCGCGGCCCGGCGGCGCGGCCCGCCTTGCTTCGGCTTGCCCTGCCCCTGGCGCTGGCGCTGTGCTGCGCCCGGCTGCGCGGGACGCCGCACGGCGGGAGCGCGCTGCGGCTCAGGCGTACGCGCCGCCTCCTTCTGCGCCGGTGACTTCCGCCGATGATCCATGCGGTCGATGCTCTCCAGCACCATGCCCGCGAGGGTCTTCAAGGTCGGGAAAACGCCTTCGCCCGTGTGCGCCACGGCTTCGAAAGTCGGAACGCCGAACTTGTTCATCGCCTTGTCGAGGTCTTCGACAGTCATGGCGTTGGGAAGGTCGCGCTTGTTGTACTGGATGACGTGCGGTAACTCGCGAGCGTCCTTGCTATACTCCGCGAGGTTCTCGATGAGGTTGTCGTAGGATTCGATGTTCTCGGACAGCTTGTCGGGATCGGAGTCCGCGACGAAGATGACGCCGTCCACACCCTGCAACACCAACTTGCGTGTCGAGTTGTAGTAGACCTGGCCCGGCACCGTGTAGAGCTGGAACTTCGTTCGCATACCCGCGACGGTTCCCAGATCCAACGGCATGAAGTCGAAGAACAACGTGCGGTCGCCGTCTGTCGAGATCGACGTCAGCGTCCCCTTGTTCGATTCGGGTGCCTTCTGATGGACGATTTCGAGATTGGTGGTCTTGCCACTCATTCCCGGACCGTAGAAGACAATCTTGCAATTGACTTCTTTGAGAGCGAAGTTGATCTGAACCATTTCTACAAAGCTCCTACGCGAGCAATAAGCCCATCCGACGTTTCCGTGACCGGGCTAACCCATCATCGGCGGTCCACTTTCGTGGTCTGAAGCCAATCTTCCCCAGTCCACGGTTCGTGTGACTCAAATTGAGATTCTCGACGCTCTCCGCAGTTGGAGAACCGCCTCCTGTATCTCCGGCATGCTGTTGTCCAGCGTGCCGAATTGATTTGTGAGTACGACCAGGTACGCGTCACCGAGGTCCACCACGAGGACCTTGCCATGGGTGGAGTGGATTTTGAAGCTGGTGAATCCACCCATTCCCCCCTCGGTCAAACCACGGTCGAGGGTCGAAGTTAAAAACGATGTCAAACCCGACACCAAGTCGGGCTCGAGTCCTTCCTCGAGGGCGAACGACACGACGGTGCCGTCGTGGATCATCAACAGGCAACCCTTGCCGGAAACCGAGACCAGAAGGTCTTCGAGGATGTCCTTGATCGATGCCATCTAGTCAGCTCCTTCCCGTCATGTACAGGGAACCCGCGACCAGCTCTTGCAGGTCCGCGAGAATGCGATCCACCGGCGTACCGTGCTCGCAGAGAACGGCGGCGACGACCTCACCGAAAGAGCACAGACAGATGTGCCCGAAGTCCCCATCGATACACCCCTTGCTGAACGTTCCGACGTCCATCCGTCGGCACACGCGCCGCGCGGCCTTGGTCACGACGCGGACGACGCGCATGAACACGTCCTTCCCGTCCTTGATCTCGCCCTTGACCATCGCCTTGGAGCCCTTGATGTAGCAGGCCTTGATGACGCCATCGAGCTCGACCAACTGCGCCAGTGAGTCGCGAATCGGTCCGATCGCGTCCTCGCTGACAAATCCTGGCTTCGACCGGGTCTGTGCGTGGGTCAGGTTCCGATTGGTCTCCACCCTGTGGAACAACTCTTCGAGCGTGGCCTCGACGTTCTTCCTGGCCTCCGTCTCCCGCATCAGGGTCTCGGCCTCGCGATCACCCGGTGCCAACTCCAGCGCGATGCGCAGGTGCTTCACGGCGACCTTCACGCTGCCGACCCGGTACAGCACCTCGGCGAGCAACTTGTGAGCCTTGACGTTCTCCGAATCCAGCTCGACGACCTTCTCGAGGCCACGGACCGCTTCGATGCCGTCTCGCGCGGAGATGTCACGGTAGAAGTTCGTCAACCGCGCCTTTGCGAGCACCAGATAGGCGCCAGCATCGTCCGGGAACCGTCGAATGCACTCCTCGGCGGTGCCGTGCACGGCACCGAAGTCTCCGAGTTCGAGATACAGGTCGGCGATCTCTTTGTAGAGGACGGGCGTGGGCCCCTTGTTCAGGCGAACGCGAAGGCCCTTGATCGCCTTGTTGAGCTGCGTCTTCTTCGCGAACTTCTTCAGCTTCTTCAACGCGTCGGACTGCGGGAACAGGGCGAGCCCCTCATCGGCCACGCGCAGAGAGTGGTCGATCATGCCCATGTTGATGTAGACCTGTCCCAGGTCCACAAGAGTGGACGGCGAGAGAGCTTCCTTGGCGCGTGCCTCCAAGCGCCGTAGCTCTTTCCAGATCTTCATTCGCCGGATGAGTTTCACTTTAGCCTGTAGACCTCCCCTCTAGATCCGGTGACGTAGAGGCGCTTGGATCCCCGCGCAAGGCGGCCCCGCGAGGCGCCACCATCGGAGAAGCGCCACTCGATCTCCAGCGTGTCCGGGTCGAGTGCCAGTAGGACATCCCACTGCTTCACCTTCGAATTCTCTGCCCTCTGCATGACCTGTGTGACGACGAACAACCGACCGAGCATCGCCAACATTCCCGGTCGCGGACGGTCGACCATCTTCCGGCTGGACAACACGCGACCCTTGAGAAGGCTGACGCGCTGAAGCAGCTTGTCGTTGCCCACCAGGTAGACCGACTCGTAGTCCTCCGCCATCACCAACTCGCCCTCGCGGATCGCCCGACCGACCTCAATGACCCATGACGGTCGCCGACCAACGATGCCACGCCGGTACGCGTGGAGCCTGCCATCCTCGGTGCCGAACACGACGAGACTCTTGTTGATCTGGACGTCGGTTGTCACGCCGACCTTCAACTGCACCTTCGTGGTGATTTTTCCCTTCAGCGCGTCGAGAACGAGCACCGTCCCGAGCTGAGATCCCACTCCGACACTCCGTCCGAACACGACGGGCCTGCCAGCTGCCATTCCCTTGAGCTGCTGGCGCCAGAGTTCCTTGCCACGCTGGTCTGCGGAGAGGCAGAGAATCCGCCCGTCTCGATCCACGAGGTAGATGCGGTTGTTCGCGAGAACGGGATCGAACACCAATGGCGATGAGAGCTTGATGTTCCACAGTCGATGGCCATCAGCCATGTCGTGGCACACGAGCTGGCCCTCGTTCGTGGCGAAGTAGATGCGGGACGATGTCACGCACGGAGCGCCGGCGATCTCGCTCAACCCAGGCAACTTGATGATGCGCGTCCGATCGACCCCATTCGTCGAGATTCCCAGCTTGCCGTCTCGCAGGCCAACGACGACCTTTCCAGTGCGACTCACGCCCGGCTGACCGAGTGCTGCCGCGCCGAACTTCAAGGTGCTCATCGGGAGCATCGACAACACGGCGTGGACCCCCTCGGTCCGAATGGGGTTCACCGTCGTCAGGAAGTTCTCGAAACCAGCCTTCTGGATCGAGTACCTCGGCGATGACCCGCCCGGGCAGAGGACTACTGTAGGCGTCCGAAGCGGCTCAGCCTGTCCTCGCTTGTTCAGGCGTGTCAGCGGCTTGCCTTCGTAGTAGATCATCGCGCCCGCGGGGCGGGTGACGAACATCACGGGGATCTGAGCGCGACGGGCGACGGAGGCCAGCTGGAAGTCCTTGATCAGGTTCAGGACGAGCTTGCGCTGCGTCTTCCAGTCCCCGCGATCCTGGGCCTCACGGGCCTCTTTCTCCAGCCGCTTCGCCGTAGTCAGATAGGTGAGGAGCTCCATGTGGCTCCTGTCCACGTTCTTCTCCGCCGACCACTGCTGGTCCTTGGACTGTCCCGCCTCGACAACGAGCTTGCGCACTTCCTCAATGTCGCGGAGCGCCTTCTCGAGTTCGTTGTGCTCGAAGTGGGCCTCCTGCTGCTGCCACCGGAGACGATAGTCGAACCGGATCTTCTCGAGTCTCTTCTGTTCCTCGCGAAGCTTGACGTCGCGCACGCGTCCGGCGGCGGCCCCGATCGCGATAACGCGCTTCAACTCTCCACGCGCGTCTTCCGCCGCCATGGTGAACGGGAAGGACTCGATCAACTGGAGGAGCTGCACCTTGATGCCGGAGAAGTCCTTCTGCTCGATCATCGCCGAGACCTTCAGGCCCTCGAGCTCCCTCCGGGCAGTCCCGTTGTAGAGGTAGTACCCGATGCTCGCGACGACGAGCAGGGTGAACACCATTCCCAGCGCGACCATGCTGCGCCGGCGAGTCCTCTGACGTTCGTCGACCTGATACAGGCGCTTGATCCACTCGGAGATGTCGGTGCGGGCCCGATCCATCTGCAGGACCTTCTGCAGGTACTTGATGGCCTGGATCGGATCGCCACTCCGGGTGAGGTCCTCGGCGATCGATTCGTAGAGCTCGATGACGCGCTTGGTGTCACCGACCTTCGTGTGCACGTTGATCAGGCTCTTCTTGAGCTCAATGTCCGACGGATGCTCACGGATCAACTCTTCGAGCAGGGAGCGGACGCGATCGATCTCCCCCATCTCGAGAAAGAGATCCACGAGATCCTTGCCGACGTTCAGCGGATCGAAGTCGTCTGTCGCGAGTTCCGGATGATCGATCGAGAGTTCGATGGCCCGCTGGTAAGCCTCGAGGTCGGTCGGAATGGTCTCGAGGACCAGACGGAACAGCACGATCGCCTTGCGCAGGTTGCCGTTTGCGGCGTGGTGCTCAGCGACGCACTTCGTGTGGGAGCAGCTCCGCTCGAACTCTCCGGTCGACCGGTAGACCTCGGCAGCCTGAGAGTGAACCCCCGGCAGACCGACGCGCATCTCGACTGCCCTTTCGAACAAGTTGATCGCGTCCTGAGTCCGGCCTTCGACCAGGCACTCGCGACCGGCGCTGAGCAGCATCGGGAGCGGCAGGGACTCGATGACCTGATCTTCCAGGAGCGTGGACAGCATCTTGTAGACATGGAATGACGGCAGACCCGTGATCTCGATGACCCGGTCGACGTTGCGCATGCCGTCGATCAGCTCGAAGACCTGGAAGAGATCGTCGTGGAGGTCGAAGGCGCGCGAGTCCTTGGCGGCGACCCGGAACACTTCGCAACCGGTCGGCACGATGGTCTGGATGTGGGCCCACTCGTCGATGCGGCGGGCGGCCTCCATGATGATGGCGTCCGTCCCGAAGAAGAACTGGTCGTGGATGACGCCATCGCGACCGGCGTGCTCCGTCGCGCCTTCGTAGAAGTCGAACTTCGCGTCACCCCAGAAGAAGAGCTCGTAGATCTCTTCCTCGATCTCGGTGCGAACGCTGTTGTCGAGATCCTCCTCCGTCAGGTAACCGCCGGCGAGAAGGCTATCGATGACTTGATGGCCTTGATGTGCCGCGTGCTCGCGCGCTTCCAACACTCCGTTCGCGGAAATCTGTCCACCGCGGACAAGCTTCGAGAGCACTCGATCGAGCATCGTGTGCTCGTTGAAGTAGAGGGTGACGCCGTTCTGATTGAAGTACAGCGCCTTCCAGCTGGCAGGGGACTGGATGTACAAAAGCCCCACCTTCTGATTAAGCGCGAGCATCTGGAACACTTGTGCCAGATCAACACTCGCCAAATCTCCCCTAAGCGCCATGTAACTGTTTCGTCCGGCCTGCCTGACCCCTCCGAACACCCCGTGGACCTCGGCATCACAAAGTGTTCCCGTGCCTTGGCTATCGGCATTTCGGTCGGCACGTGTTGAGAGCCTTGCGGGGCGGTGCGAATCCGCCTAACTTCTAGTGGTCGTGCAGATTGCCGTACCCGCAACGCCATGGTCGATTTGCTGAAGAGCTCGATCCGATTCCTCCGTACCTTCTGGCATCGGATGGCGGGAAAGGTCTGCTTCCGTTTGCGTCGGCAGGAGCGTGCACGTCGTCATTTTGAACAAGTGCTGCTGCTCAAGGGCGACGACTTCGCGGCCTATTTCTACCTCGCGCGGCTGGCATTCAGCGCCGGCGACATGATCAGCTACCACCGCGAACTCGCCCACGCCCGACGCACCTCCCCCGAGCGGCTGGCGCGGATCCGCTACCTGTTCGACTATTTCGAGCCGACCCCCGCGGACGATTCGTTGTTCGCCGACACCAGGGAACAGACCGGCGAGCGGGCGACCTGGCGGGCATTCCGCATGAGTTCCGTCGGCGGCAACAACCCCGTGCCGGGGGAGCGAGGACTGACGTCGTGCCCTGGTGGGGACTTGCGCCGTTACGGTGACGACTTCTCCTCGCCGCAAGAGCGCGAGCGGTTCTCGGACCTCCCGCCGATCTGCCTGGACGATCTGGCGGGAGTCGACCTCGACACCCTGTCCGAGTCCCTGTAGCCCGACCCTCCAAAGGCTGGCCTGAAAAGGCTGGGCTGAAAAGGCTGGGCTGAAAAGGGGCGGCGCCTTCACTGGGTGGAGACGGATCCTTACGCTCCGCGACCCCGCCATGAAGGAAACCGCCCTCAAATCCACCCACGTCCACCACCGCGCCCGCATGGTCGACTTCGCCGGGTGGGAGATGCCAGTCCATTACACCGGGATCCGCGAGGAGGCAGCCCACGTGCGGAAGCACGCCGGCCTGTTCGATCTCGGCCACATGGGCCGGGTCCGGGTGAAGGGCGCGCAGGCCGAGGACTTCCTGCAGAAACTCCAGACCAACGACGCGGCGAAGATCCCCACCGGCGCGATCCGCTACGCGATGATCCTCGACGAGAACGGGTTGACCCAGGACGACATCCTCGTCTACCGACACCAAAACAGCGTAGATTTCTTCCTGGTCATCAACGCGGGCAACTCGGAGCGGGATCTCGGCATCATGCGCGACACCGCGTCGGGCTTCGATGTTTCAGTCGTCGACCAGACGGAGGAACTCGGGATGTTCGCTATCCAGGGGCCGGCGTCCCAGGACATCGTGCAAGAGATCACGGACATCGACCTGTCGGCGATCGGCTACTACCGATGGACCGAGGGCGACGTCGCAGGGCATCACGTGGAGATCTCGCGCACCGGCTACACCGGCGAAGATGGTTTCGAGGTGTACGCCGAACAGGCGAAGATTGTCGAATTGTTCGACGCCTTCCTGAACGCCGGCAAGGATCACGAGCTGCGCCCGATCGGTCTCGCGGCTCGGGACACCCTGCGTCTGGAAGCCGGGATGCCGCTCTACGGTCACGAGATCGACGAGACCACGACCCCGCTCGATGCCGGGTTGGACTTCGGCGTCAAGTTCACCCACGACTTCACGGGGCGTGCAGCGCTCGAGAAGATCCAGGCCGCGGGTGGCCCGAAGCGTCGACTCGTCGGACTCACGACGGAGAGCAGGCGGGTCCCGAGACAAGGCTACCCCGTCATGTCGGGCGACAACGAAGTCGGCTGCATCCTGTCGGGTGCGGTGTCCCCCACCCTGGATACCAATATCGCGACGACCTATCTGCCGCACGACCTCGCCGAGGTTGGCACGACGGTCGAATTCGCAATCCGAGACAAGCGCGAGAGCGCCACTGTCGTCCACCTACCCTTCTACAAGAGACAAAGATAGCCGGAGAACCATGCGTCCAAACGATCGCAAGTACCTGAAGTCCCACGAGTGGTGCGTTGTTGAAGATGGCATAGCGACGATCGGCATCTCCGACCACGCGGTAAAGCACCTTGAGGACATCGTCTTCCTGGACCTCCCCGAGGTGGGCTCGCAAGTGAGCGCCGGGGCAAGTTTTGGCGAAATCGAATCAGTGAAGGCCGTCTCGGACCTCTACTCGCCCGTCTCGGGCGAAGTCGTCGATACGAACGAAGCTCTCGTTGACGACATCGAGTCGCTCAACAGCGACAACGCCCTCGACACGGGGTGGATGCTGAAGGTCAAGTTCACCGAGGAATCGGCGGACCTGATGGACGCCGCCACCTACGAGGAGTGCCTGAAGAACGAGGCAGACTGAGCCACCAACGTCGCGGGACGCTGCGTGTGCTGCAGTCCGGTGCCGGACACCCATGCCTCAACATGGGTCTCGACGAGGCGCTGTTGCACAGCGAGGACAGCCCACCGACGCTCAGGATCTACCGTTGGTCGCCGCCGGGCCTCTCTCTCGGCTACTTCCAGCGCGCGAGCGACTTCCTGGACGTCGCGGGTGACCACGTCGTCGTCCGCCGCATCACCGGCGGCGGGGCGATCTACCACGACGACGAGATCACGTTCTCGTTGACGGTGGGCGCTTCGTTGCTGCCGTCGGACATCGGCGCGTCGTACGATCTCATCCACGACGCAGTGTGCGCGGCCTTGGCGGATGTCGGCGTGGAAGCACATCGGCGCGGTGACTCAGCGGGCCAACCGACACGGGGACCCGCGCGCCCCAAACAGCCATGGTGCTTCGCAGACCCGGTTTGTGAAGATCTGCTGACGACCAGCGGTCACAAGCTCCTCGGCTCAGCACAGCGACGAGTGCAGCGACCAAAGGAGCGAATACTCCACCACGGCTCGCTCGTCCTCAGCGCTCCCGAGGCCACGCCGTTTTGTGGCAGCGTGGCGGAAGAAACGGATCCCCGGCGCATCGAAGCAGAGCTCGAGGAAGCGATGACGAAGCGACTCGCGACATCGCTGGGTCTCACAACCGCACAGGGATTCCCAACCGAGATGGAACTCGAACGCGCTACCAGGTTGGCGAAGGAACGCTACGGATCGGAGGCGTTCACGCTGCGCCGATGACACAACCCCACCCGACTCTCTCGCTCGTCATTCTCTGCTATCGCTCGGAAGACTCGGCAAGGGAGTTCACGGCACGAACGCTGACGATGATGCGGGAACACGGCATCGAGAGTTTCGCGCTGATCCTCGTGGGGAACTTCGACGAGGGCTCTTCAGATCGCACACCCGAGGTCGTCCGGGAACTCGCAGCATCCGACCGCCGGATTCGCTGTCGGGCCGAGCCCAAGCAGGGCATGATGGGATGGGACCTTCGATCCGGGCTGCGCGAAGCCCGTGGAGCCTATATCGCCTTCATCGACGGCGACGGCCAGATGCCGATAGGTGATGTCGGCAGACTCTTCAAACTCATCGAGAACAGCGAGTTCGACCTCGTGAAGACTCACCGCATGACACGGGCGGACGGATGGAAACGAAGGGTGTTGAGCACGGGCTACAACATCGTGTTCCGCCTGCTGTTCCCCGGTCTGAAGGCGCGACATGAACGCCAAGCCCAAACTCATGCGGCGAGACGCGTACGAGAAGATGCAACTCACATCCGACGGTTGGTTCATCGACGCGGAGATCATGATCGAAACCCTGCGCCACAAGATGTTGATCGCCGAAATCCCCACGGAGTTCAGGCGCTTGCACCGTCGGGCTTCGTTCGTCAGTCTTGGGGGCCGTGTTCGAGTTCCTGACAAACCTCATTCGCTGTCGCTCTCGGGAGTTCTTTCGCCGACCGTGATGAAGGAGTCAGCTTGAAGGAACAGTTCGAGGACGTCCACGCAGTGGCAGAAGAGAGGCACCCATGGTTCGTCGCCAGGCGCGCACTGTTCACGGAGCTCGCCGACCTCGACCGGGACGCTCGCATCCTGGACATTGGCTGCGGCACCGGAATGTTCCTCGTCCACCTCAAGAGCTTGGGTTTTCGGAATCTCGCCGGCGTGGAAACTTCAGAGAGGATGCGGCAGCGTTTTCGCGACGACGCCATCCCGCTCTACACGGAAATCCCCGAGGAGACGTTCGACACCGTTTTCATGCTCGACGTCCTCGAGCACATCGCCAACGACGTCCAAACACTGGCGAGGATCCACAACATCCTGCGGCCCGGGGGAACGCTCCTTATCTCCGTTCCGGCACACCCGTTCCTGTGGGGACCACACGACGTCCTCGCCGCGCATGAACGCCGCTATCGGAGTCGCGAACTTCGCGACAAGTTGACCGACGCGGGCTTCGACATCGAACGCTTCAGCTACTGGAACATGTTCTGTTTCCCGATCGTCTGCCTCCTCCGCTTCCTGCGCATCGGCAGGGCCGATCGTGCGGGCAATCTCGGACTCGGGCCGGCCTTCGCGCTGAAGGCGTACGGCCTGGTCTTGCGGCTCGAGAACCGCCTGTTGCAGTGGTTCAACCTGCCCGCCGGGATCAGCCTCGTAGCGAAGACTCGCACGAAGGCCAGCACGAGCGGGGATTGAGTTGCGTGGTCTCGCCGTGAAGGCTCTCATGGCCCCATGCTCGAATTGGAAGCCCTGATGCGCCGCGCCGGGCTGCGCCCTGAGGAGCGCCTGCTGATCAAGATCCAGGCGTGCATCTGGCCTGGCGACCACGAGGGGCTGGCTGCGTGCCTGCAGTTGTGCCGCACGCTCGGCGTCGCGCGCAGCGACGTGGAGGAGGTTCTGCTCCAGGGCGTGCTGTTTTGCGGCTTCCCCAGGATCGTCAACGCGTTTCGCGTCCTCAACGACGAGTGGCCGTCGACGGCAGCGCCCGCGGGTGGCGCTCTGCCGCCGGAAGAGAGGGAGCGCGCCGGTCTGGACCTGTTCGACGCGATCTACGCCGGCAACGCGAACGGTGTGAAGGCGATGCTCCGCGGCTGCCACAGCGAGTTCCACGACTTCGTCCTCGACACCGCCTACGGGCGGATTCTCAGCCGTCCCGGGTTGTCTCCGCGGATGCGGGAGTTGATCGCGGTCGGCGTGCTGGCGCTGACGGATCAAGTCCCCCAGATGATCGCCCACGGTCGCGGTGCCCGGAAGTTCGGCGCCACGGTCGACGAACTGCGGGAAGCAATCTACACCGGTGTCGAGGACGAAGACCGGACGAGCCAGCTGGCCCGGCGGGTCTAGTCATCGATTCCGGACTGCCGGAGGCTAGACCTGCTGGCCGACGTGCTTCTCGACGAGCTCGATCAACTCGTCCGGCTCGAAGGGCTTGCGGAAGTAGTCCGCCGCGCCCATCTCCTCGCTCTTCTGGTGGCCTCGCGAATGCTCGCGCGCTGTGAAGATGATCACGGGGATCTTCGCCGTCTCCGGATCGCGCTTGAGACGAGTCAGCGTCTCCCAACCGTCGATGCCCGGCATCATGATGTCGAGCAGGATGAGATCAGGGGACAGATCCTTCGACTTTCGGATCCCCTCTTCACCGTTCGTAGCCGACTCGACGCGGAAGCCGGCGGCCTCCAGCACCATCTGTGTCGAGACGATGATGAGTTTCTCGTCTTCGACGATTAGGACTGTGTGATCCATTGGTGCTTTCCGTCTTGAGGCTGTCTCTAGCGCGTGGCCGATGGAGTCTCGGCGCAGGCGTCGTCGCCCGTAACTACTTCTTCGAACACAGGGAGGGCAAACCTGAAGCTCGCCCCGGAACCTAGTTCGCTCGTGACTTCGATCCGACTGCCGTGAGCCTCGATGATCCCCTGAGCGACGAACAGGCCGAGGCCTGCGCCGCCATGGTGTCGCGTCAACGGATCCTCGACCTGGAAGAACTTCTCGAAGATCCGCCGTTGGTATCGGGGGTCTATGCCAATTCCCGTGTCGGAGATCGTGAAGACAACCTGTTCATCGATGACTTCGGCAATCGCGGTGACGGTGCCGGACCCTGAAGTGAACTTGACCGCGTTCTCAATCAGAGACTTCAAGACCCGTTTCATGTCCGTGCGGTCGGCCTGAACGTGCACTCCTTGCACACCCATCGAGTCAATCAGGATCTCGCATCCGGAGTCCGCGGCCACCTGTTGGAAAGGCGCGACCGAAGAGGACAGCAGGTCGGAGGTGTCCAGGATCTCCGAGTCTTGTGCGTACGTGTTGGCGTCGAGGTTGCCCAGGTTGATCAGCTTGTCGATCTGGTGCTCCAGGCGCACGGACTGCTCTCGGATGGAGGAGACCGCCTGAGCCTGCAGCTCGGACAGCTCGCCGAGTCTGCCGCCCGCCATCAGCGTCGAGAACGTCTTGATGCCCGTGAGTGGGGTGCGCAGCTCGTGGGCGACGATGGACAGGTACTGGTTCCGCAGCTGGTCTGACTTGTACTCGGACGTGATGTCCTTCAGCATCGTGATGATGCCCTGGGGACTCCGTTCGCAGTCGTAGACCCTCGATGAGCTGATCTGCACGTAGATGAGATCGCTCTCCTCGGTCTGTACCTCGACGGTCCGCGTGATCTCGGTCTCACCTTCGATGTGATCGTGATCGTGCAGGACGGCGCTGGTCAGCTCTTCGCAACCCAGATGGAACTCGTCGAACCGGTTCCCCATCGCGAGGAACGCCTTGGCGCCGAGCAGTTCCTCCGCCACCGGGTTGATCAAGGCCACGCGCCCCTCAGCATCCACGACGACGACGCCGTCCATGATCTCGCTGATGATGGTCATTCGCGGTCTGCCGACTTGGGACGAACCAAAGGATCCGAGGCAGAGACCGGAGATCAGGTCTGCTTGACCGCGTCGAGCGCTTGCTCTTCCGTCTCGAAGATCGAGAGGTGCTTCGAGATCCTCATGATGTCGAAGATCTTGATGATGAAGGGCTTGATGTGGCAGAGGTAGAGCTTGCCGCTCCGCGCTGCCGTGACGTTGTTCGCCACGATGATCAGGCCGACACCACAGCTATCGATGATCTTGACGTTTTCGAGATTCAACACGAAGTGCTCGAACCCCTCGTCAATCTTGCTGTTGATCGTTTCTTTCAACGACTCCTTCAGCGAATCCGTGACGTAGAAGTTGAGGCTTCGATCGTTGAACGAAATGATCGCCGTCTTGTCTTCATCCAGCGTCGTCACCGACAGGCCCTGGCTCTTCTTTCCAACGATTTCCATGAACACAACCTCTGCTTACGGGTCTCTCTACGGGAGGTTGTTTCGACTCGATCGCACCCCAAGGTTGAGCACGAGGAGCCGAGTTCTGATAGATGTTGGCACTATTCCGGCGCCGGGACTGCCCTGCCACCGCGGTGATCCGCCGAGATCGGGCCCGCTTATGCCAAAAATACCATCGATCAATCGGTCCTGCGGTAGCGGGCGGCGACGTTTCGACGGCCCATTTCCTGCAGGACGGCGGGCGCCTTCTTCAAGCCAAGTTGATTGGCCTTGTTGGCCACACTTGCCACAGAACGGCGCAGCCGTTGCGCCAGAACGAGGTTGAGCGTCGTCGGATAGAGGTCGCGCAAGAGCCGGATCTCGCCCGGACGCCATCGGGGCATGGGTTGGGTCGGATCCCCAGTGTGGGCCAGGAAACCCTTGTCCTTCGAGAGGCAGAGCTCCGCAGCCTTGGCACGGATCTGCCCAATCGACCGTGAGAGGCAGACGACCAGGTCCTGGTCGGATCGTGATCCGTACAGCTTCTTCAGGAGACCGAGCTCCAGACGCTGCCATCGCCAATCCGTGCGGACGTTCGTGCGCAGGGAATGCACGCGGGCCGACACATCAGCCGCGGGCCGACCAAGCACGAGGCACAGCGCCTTGAACTCGAGGATGCCGAATCCCTCGCGCAACCGCAGATCGTCGCCCGCGGTCCACCTGCGAGAGATAACCGTCGTCGCGAAGATCTCCCGTGCCTTGCGTTGCACGCTCGAGACAGAACGTCGCAGCAGACGCGCCACGCTCTCCTCCCGAGACTTCGGATAGAGGAATCGCAATCGTTCGAGATCGTGGGTCGACCAGTTACCGCGTTTGAGCCTTGTCATTGCAGTCCCTCCTCACATCGACGTTTCGCCCAGAAATTCTGACCATACGGCACGCGACTTCTCCTTGAGAAGCTCGCGAATCTCGTTGGCTGATGACATCGTTATCGCTTTCTTCGCGATCTCTTGGGCCTCTTCGATCGAAAAATTGCGGATCATCAGCTTCACTCGCGGCAGAAACACGGGCGCCATCGACAGTTCGCGAAAGCCCAATCCTACCAGGAGCATGGTGTAATAGTGGTCACCGGCGATCTCGCCGCAGATAGAAACCGGCTTGCCACTCGCCTCGACCGCGGTCGCGATCAGCTGCAGCGTGCGTATGACGGCGGGATGGTACGGATCGTAGAGCAAGGCAACCCGGGGATTATCCCGGTCGACGGCGAGAAGGTACTGCACGAGATCGTTCGTGCCCACTGACACGAAATCGACGAACGGCAGGATCTGATCCAGTACGTACGCCGTCGCCGGAACCTCGACCATCACCCCGAACTCGATGTTCTTGTCGTGAGGAGTCTCCGAATCCGCCAGGTCCTCCAGCATCGTGTCGACGATCTCCCTGCAGCGACGCACCTCCTCGAGAGCGGTGACCATCGGCAACAGTATGCGGGCGTGACCGGACGCGCCCGCGCGGAGGATCGCGCGGATCTGCGTGTACAACATGTCGGGCCACGACAGGCTGATGCGCAATCCACGCCAACCGAGCACGGGGTTCCGCTCGTCAGGCGTCCTGAAGTACGGCAAGGGTTTGTCGCCGCCTATGTCCAGCGTCCGGAACGTGACGGGTTTGCCCTTCGCACCCTCCATCGCGCGCTCGTACATCTGCACCTGCTCGTCTTCGGCGGGGAACTGCCGGCGCTCCATGAACGCAAACTCGGTGCGGAACAGCCCGATGCCGGTGACCACTTCGGTCTCCACGTGCTTCATGTCGTGGACGCTCTCCACGTTCGCCATGAGGTGGATCTCGGTCCCGTCGAGCGTGACCGACGGCGCAAACCGCACCTCGATCAGCCTGGCGGTCGCTTCATCGCGCTCGTTGATCAGCTTGCTGTAGTGGACGAACTGCTCCTCGTCCGGATCGACGATCAACTGACCGCTCTCACCATCGAGGATGCAGGGCGTCCCGGTTGCGGCCCTTGCCAGCACTTCCTCGACGCCCACCAGCGCCGGAATGCCCAGAGAGCGAGCGAGAATCGCACCGTGGGAGTACTTGCCGCCGCGGACGGTGACGATGCCCTTGATGTGGTCCCGGTCGAGGATCCCGGCGTCGCTCGGCATGAACTCGTCAGCAGCAAAGATGTAGTCGGCGCCATCGGCGGTGTAGACCGACCGTTCACGGTCCAGCAGTGCCGAGAGCAGTTGTCGGCCAACATCCCGAATGTCGGCGCTGCGCTCTCGCATCATCGGATCTTCAGCCTTGTCGAAGACCGCTTCGTACGCCGAAACGACCTGCTTGAGCGCGACCTCGACGTTGACAAACTTCCCCGTCACCTCGCGGTGGAGGTCAGCTCTGAAGGTCTTGTCGTGCAGGAGGTTGACCTGCACGTCGTAGATCTTGCTATCGTGCTCCGAGAGGGAATCCGACATCTCGTGTCGAAGAAAGAGAATCGAGCGAGACGTCCTTGTCATCGCCTCCTCGAGCCGTCGCAACTCGGCTTCGACCTCTTCCTCGCGAATCGTACGCCTTGGGATGAACTCCAGATCCCCGTGGAACTGGACGATCGGTGCCACTGCGATCCCGGGAGCAGCCGGGATACCCTTGAGCCTTCGCGACATAGGAACGTGTTTTTCCGACAGACTGATCCAGATTGCAACACATTGCATTCACCGCTGATGCGCAAATAGTCGAAGAGTTGCGAGAGCACTTGACAACACGGAAACTGATGAGCAAGCGAATCCACAAGTCCTTCGAAAAGGCGGACACCGAGAACGAGTTCGAGGACATGCACTCCGAACTGAACAGCAACTTCTCGACCTACGAGGACACGCTCCCAACGGGCGAACTCGAAGAGTACGAGCACTGGGATGCGAACGATCCGCAGGTTTCCTTCGACAATTTGACCGGTGCCTCGGACGAGTCCGAGCACAAAGATCTCCACGCGCCGGGGGCCACCGGGTACACGACTACAGACAGGCCGCAGGGGGAGAAGCCCCAGGCGAATACCGGACTGGCACCCGCGATCATCACGGGAGTAGCCGTCACTCTGGGTGGGTTCTTGTTGGCGTCGATCGCCATCATCGCGCCGGGATTCGCCGGCCCGATCGCCCGCAACCTCGCCACCGCAGGGCTCACACCGGGCCTCATCGTGTGCACGGGGATCATGATTCTCACGTTCATCGCGGTCATCCGGCGGCAACACAAGACCTTGCAGGCCCAGCTGGCATGGGTGATGGGAAACCACGACACGAACGCTGAGATCCTGGATCACCTGATCGAGGCGCACCGCAATCGCGAAGCTGGCGCCACTTCCGACGACAACGACGTGCAACAGGCCCTGCACTCGCTGCGGCGTCAGGACGAGAAGATCAACAACCTGACGAAGGCGCTCAGGATGTACGGAAAGCCCCTCGTCGACATGAGCCATCAAGCCACGGAGAACGGGCAGAAGGCAAAAATGCTCTCGACCCAGATTGCCGAGCTCAAGAACAAGGTCGATGCTCTGGGTCAACCGCAGGACTTGCTCCAAACACTGCTCGATCCGATCAAGGCCCTCGAAACGAAACTCGAGGAAACCGGCCTCACCTTGGTCGATCCGATCACCGAGAGCCTGACGAAAGTGTCACGCGAGGGTACGGACGAGATGATGAAAGTCGTCGAGCTGTTCTCCGAACAGATGACGAGCGACGTTACGAAGATGGTCTCAGCGCTTCCGAAGAACGAGGGCACGGAGGAGATACTCCAGACGCTCCGCCAGGAACTCGGCCAGCTGAACGAAACACTCGCGACTGTGCATGTCGACGCACCGGTCGCGAACGCCACGCAGCCTTCGAATCCCGCGCCCGTGCAGGAATCAACTCCGAGCCCGGCGCCCGCCCACGACGTCTCGGTCCGGTCGATCAGCGGCACGGCCAAGACCTCGGGCAAGACCGTCCTGGGCGCCATCGCCAAGCTGAAGAAGATGCGCTGATCGCAGCGTGCGGCGTCTTCTCCCCCGCTGGAACTCTTCACTGCGGGGAAAATGCCGCACCTCTCCGGTCGTTGGGTGGGGAGGACCCTCAGCCGTAAGGGCATCAAGGCTTGAGCCGGCCCCTGGGCGACCTTACGTTGCCCCACCCTGATGACCGCCCCCACCAGACTGGACCCCATTTGCGACAAAGCCCTCGCGGGCGGCGTGCTCTCCCCCGCCGAAGGGCTCGAGTTGTTCCGCGCGGTGGACCTGCCTTCCCTCGGCCTGCTCGCCGACGCGGTCCGCCACCGGCTCAACCCGACGAGCGAAGGGGCACCGAAGGTCACCTACATCATCGACCGCAACGTCAACCCAACGAACGTCTGTATCACCGACTGCGGATTCTGCGCGTTCTACCGCAGGCCGGGGGACCCCGAAGCCTACGAACTCACCCGCGAAGTCATCTACGCGAAGATCGAAGAGACGATCGCCGCCGGGGGCAGCCAACTCCTCCTGCAGGGCGGCCATCACCCCTACCTCAAGACCGCCGACTTCGCCGCGCTGTTTAGCGACATCAAGAAACACTACCCACAGATCTGGCTCCACGGCATGAGCCCGCCGGAGATTCATCACCTCAGCTTGCTGGACAAGCGCAGCGTCCGCGACGTGATCGCCGAACTGAAGGAAGCGGGGCTCGATTCCGTCCCGGGCGGAGGAGCAGAGATCCTCGTCGATCGCGTGCGGCAGATCATCGCACCGAAGAAAGCCAACACCGAGCAGTGGCTCGACGTCATGCGTCAGGTGTCGGCTCTCGGCATGCGCGGCACGGCGACCATGATGTTTGGCCACGTCGAGACAGACGCCGATCGCGTTGAGCACCTCACTCGGATTCGCGAGCTTCAGGACGAATGCGGAGTGTTCACTGCGTTCATCCCCTGGACGTTCCAGCCCGAGAACACGGAGATGGCCGAAGTTCTGCCGCACAAGCGCACGGTCGCCGAGTACCTCCGCACGCTCGCGTTCGCTCGCATCTACCTGCAGAACGTGCAACACGTTCAGTCGAGCTTCGTCACGCAGGGCATGAAGACCTGCCAGGTGGGGCTGGCCATGGGCGCCGACGACTTCGGTTCGGTCATGCTCGAAGAGAACGTGGTCAGCAGCGCGGGTTGTAGCCACCCGACCTCGGTCGCCGAGATCGAGCGCCACATCAAGGACGCCGGCTACACGCCCCAGCGCAGAACCATGCTGTACGAACACATCGAGACGCCGGAGACGGACCGGTTCGGCAAGCTCCCGCGCAAGAAATCCGTGGTGTCGTCATCATGAGATTCCACCACGAACATCTCAGCCCCGAGTTGGCGGACAAGCTGATCGACGCCGCCGGTCTCGGCGACATCCACGCGAAGATCAAGGAAGGCGTTCGCCTGGACTACGACGATGGAGTTCGGCTGTACGAGACCCCGGCTCTTGCTGCGCTGGGTCTGATGGCGAACCAGGTACGCATCCAGAAACACGGTCGCCGCACGTTCTACAACATCAACCAACACGTCAACTACACGAACATCTGCATGTACTCGTGCAAGTTCTGTGCTTTCGCCGCGAAGGAAGGCGAG